>RCUH01000496.1_pt1 | contig 40088 bp, 46 predicted proteins | sample 2166191 | NCBI WGS metagenome assembly RCUH01 (sample SAMN09932848, study PRJNA488358) | compost metagenome | feature: garden; material: soil; isolation source: compost soil in an enriched community after 214 h of incubation | place: Germany: Experimental Botanical Garden Goettingen | collected... | reverse complement strand
TCCGCAAGTAATAGTCTGGAACTCAAAAATGTGTTTATTCCAGACAAATATGTCATCACCCATCAGGAAGGTTCGCTGCCTGCCCAGTTGAAGGGTCATGACAGATACAGACCTTACGCACAGCTTATTATCAGCATCACAACGGGAATAAGTGCGATTCTCGGACTTGCCAGAGGGGCGGTCGAGTATTTTGTTAATCAAGCACCTCACAAGGGAATTGCAATGACGGTCCATACCTCTCAAGCTGCAGTGGGTCATATCCAGTATAAAGTAGGACTGGCGGCTATGAAGGTCGAATCTGCTCATCTTCATATTAGCCGAACCATTGATAATTTGGAGCGTCATGTGCAAAACGCGGAACAATATAGTTTAAAGGAAATGGCACAGCTGCAGACGGATATGACCTATGCAGCCATGTTGTGCTGGGAAGCCGTAGATATACTAGTGGCAGAGAGCGGAGGAAGTGTCATTGCCGATTCCAATCGCTTATCTCAAATATTCCGGGATATTAGAGGCGGTTCCAATCATGCGCTGACTACAGCGTCGACTGGACTAGAGCTATACGGGAGAGTACTGATGGGTGTGCCTCCACAGTTTTTCCCTATCCTAGTCCGAAGCCTTGTGCTCTCTTGATATTGTCGGTCTCGTAAAAGAAAAAACTGCGCATAGTAACGCAATCATGACAATTCCACTCCCAAACCAAGCTGTATTGGAATACGAGCCAGTTTGGTTTAATACCAAACCGCCAATTGCTGACCCAAGTGAATGCCAATTTGCAATGCGGAATTATTAAAGCTCTGCTGTATATCAGACGTAGCTGGATCGGTGTGAATCAAATAGCTTTGTTGAGGGGGCGCCAAGCTCCAACTGAGTGCTCCCCAAACGATCATCGTTAGGATGAATAAGAAGATTGAAGAAGAAGTTGTTAATGGTAATAAACATAATATAACAGCAAATGCGCTGATAATGATGATGATACTCTTGCGAGCACCGATCCAATCAGAAAGTGTTCCGCCAAATGCACCGCCACCTACAGCTGCAATCAAGATGGGTACTGATTATTTTCCCATTTCCTAAAGCCTTCAATTGTTGTGAAAGTGGAATTGTCCTCTCCCCAGGAATATGCCCCAAATATAATGAAATAAGCACCATTGATCCGTTCGATAACACAGCGATTCCAAGAAATATTACCCGCCATCCAAACATATTGGAAATCAGGATTCCGAGTGGGACACCTAACACAAGTGAAGAACTAATACCCATATAAATGAGTCCCAAAGCTTTTGCCTGGTGGGCAGGAGCAGCAATTTTAACAGCAATGGTTAAAGAAAGCACAATAATAAGTGCTGTGCTAGTTGCCGTCAACACCCTGGCAGCCATCATAAAAGCAAAATTCGGGCTGAAATAGGTCATTACATTGCCGATAAAAAAGATAAACAAAGAAGCAAGATACAATTTCTTGCGTTCGATTTTGCTAGTCAAGACCAGCAGAACAGGGCCAGCAATTGCATAGACAAGCGCAAACACCGAGATAAGCTGCCCCTCAGTGCTTAAGAATAGCTGATAGGGTTACAAGACACTTTTCCCAATTCAGAAGAACTGGCAACAATCAAACTCAGTCGTACATGCTTGTTAACCCGTCTTTATCGGTTATGTTATCTCGAGGTAGGGTGCCAGATTCAACATCACCACCTCTAACACGTTCTTGACCAAGGTTTCCGTCTTCTCTTGTTGGGGATCCCGGCTGCATTGCATGGCTGAACCGAAAATACCCCAGCTTATGACGTTAGCCGTAGCTTCCACACTCCCTTGTGAAATGCCTTCAACGGAGGCCTCTCCTAGCCAATGAAGCAGGAGATGATAAAGCTTTTTTTGCATAGCAATTTCAAACAGCGGTTCAAACTGCTTATCACCCAAAGTGATGTACTGCCGAAACCGGAAGAGAAAATCGAATATGGTCTGAACAAGAATCTGCAAATTGTCCGCATTGAGCTTTGCATCATCCGGTATTCTTTTGTGTATGATTGATTCGAATTTTTCTGTCATCCAATGCTCAAGAAAGGCAAATTTATCTTCGAAATGGGCATAGAAGGTGGCTCGATTCACTGTCGCCCGAGTTGCAATATCATGCACGGAGATCGAATAGATATTTCTCTTTTCTTCCAGAAGACCATAAAAGGCCTCTGTTAATAATTGACGGGTTCTTTTTACACGCGGATCATTAGCGTTTACCGGCATGTTATACCACGCTTTCTCATGGGATCTAAAACAGTCAAAAAAGCAAAAATGTTAGGAAAGCAACATTCACAGTGTATTGTTGGTTGTTCGCAAGGCTCAAGCCTTTTATCCTGTACTTATTCCACTTATCGTTACACAAAAACTGGATATTAAGCAACTCTATTCAATCTTCAGTTAAAAAGGGAAAGGGTGATTGGTGAAATGATTATCGTTACTGGAGCCAATGGAAAATTAGGCCGGGCGGTGGTAGAGCAGCTGCTGGAGCGTGTGCCAGCCGGGGAGATTGGTGTGAGTGTTCGGGATGTGGTCAAGGCGCAGAATCTGCAGAACCTGGGAGTTCGCGTGCGGCAGGGTAATTTCGACGATAGCGAAGGTCTTCTCCACGCTTTTGAGGGGGCGTCCCAGGTGCTCATCGTGTCTTCAGGCATCCTCGGAGAGGCAGGCATTCGTCATCACCAAACGGCGATCGATACGGCAAAGAAAGCCGGTGTCAGGCGAGTACTTTACACAAGCCACATGGGTGCTTCACAGACGTCATACTTTCCACCTATGATTCACCATGCCGCTACAGAAGAGCTGCTTGCCAAGTCGGGGATTGCCTTCACGTCGCTTCGCAACGGCTTTTACGCCGCATCAGCGTTTCCGTTATTTAGCGAGGCCATCCAGACAGGTGAACTGATCGCTCCGGAGGACGGTCCGATTGCCTGGACAACTCACGCTGATTTGGCAAAAGCTACTGCGGCAATTCTTACGGAGCACAGGTTCGATGGACCCACGCCTAATCTGACTACAGCCGAAGCCATTCGTATGGATGATATTGCGTCTATGGCTTCAGATCTGGTCGGCCGCCCCATTCGCAGAGTAGTGGTGTCCGATGATGAATACCGGGATCGTCTTATGTCCAAAGGTACTCCAGAAGCGGCTGCTAACATGTTACTGGGTATTTTCCGCGCAAGCCAGAACGGTGACTTCGCGCAAGCGAGCCCGGCTCTCGCTGACCTCATTGGTCATACCCCAACAAGCTTCAAAGAGGTCTTGAAAGATTCACTTGCTCATCAACAAAGTTGATGCCTCCCCCCTCTGAGCCGCTATATTAGCGGCTTTTGTTGTGTGAAAATAAAGTTTTAGACTGATCCCTTAAAAGAAGCAGCGACGGACCAAGACTTGAAATAAAGTCTTAGACTGCCGCTGTAGTCATTCAAATAACGTACCCTTTAGTATAACAATGCATCATCTCTGCAGTCCTCGAAAGAGTTAATGCACAATGAGGACTGGGCAATTTGATAGCTGTGAAACCTTGTGGCTAACACTTCCAAGCATCATTTCTTTTATGCCCCTTAACCCACGGCTTCCAATAATAATAAGCTGCTGTTCCGTATCCTTTGCATACTTTAATATTTCATGTGCGGGATCTCCCTTAAGATGAACGTTTTCCGGGTTAATCCCTACAGATTCTAATTTGGATTTGGCTTGCTGCAACAGTTCCAAACCCGCTTTCTCCATTTCGTTCAATATTTCCTCCAAGAAATTCTCAGGTACATAGGTCATGCCATTTGTTACGTATTCTTGACTGACATTAACCAAGGTAACTTGAGTTTGTCTGTTTCGGGCTATTTCAACGGTTGCATCGAGGAGTTTGTTCGTTATTTCAGCTTTATCAATGGCCACAATAATTTTGTCAAACATAGTTATCGTCCTTTCCGTGCCAGTTCGTAACTATTTCGGCTACCTACAAAACGGTTTCTTGCCGCTCCTATTCCGACTAATAGGAGTAAGACCGAAGCGCCAAGCAGAATGAAAAGCGGCAGGTTCCAACTATTTGTCGCATCATGCAGATATCCTATAAGAGCAGGACCGATTGCGGCAAGAAGGTATCCGATTGATTGCGCCATGCCAGACAGTTCCGCTGCTTGATGAGCATTTTCAGTACGCAGCCCGAAGAACATCATGGACAAACTAAAGGCGAAGCCTCCACCAATTCCAAGGATTATGATCCACAACAGAATAATATCGGAGCTTCCGTAAAGAAGTCCGAGCGTTCCCGTCAAAAGTAAAATGGTTGTGATGACTACTAACAAGCGTTGGCTAGACATGCGCCCTGCAAGAACAGGGACAATAAAGGTAAATGGAAGCAGAGCTAACTGCATGATCGAGAGGTACCACCCTGATTGGTTTGAGTCAATTCCTTGCTGCTTTAAAATTTCAGGCAACCATGCGATCAACACATAGAAAACCATAGATTGTATACCCATAAACAAGGTTACTTGCCAGGCAAGGGGGGAACGCCAAACATTCACATCGTTGTCGGCCATCTGTTGACTCGTCGTGGCTATTTGCTTCGTTTGATTTCTTAATTGGGGCAACCAACAGAGGATCGATACAAAGCTTAGGATCCCCCATATTCCCAATGCTCCCTGCCATTTTAGCCCTGCGCTCACGGCTAGCGGCACACTCATACCCGATGCGATGGCTCCACATAAACTCATTGATATGGAGTAAACACCTGTCATGGAGCCGATTTTATTTGGGAAATCCCTCTTGATTATACTTGGCAATAATACATTACATACGGCAATTGCAAATCCAAGAATGGCTGTCCCTATATACAGATTAGCTGCGCCAGATAAAGAACGTATTACTATACCAATAGTAAGGAAGATTAGGGCAATCAAAATGATACGTTCAACCCCATACCTTCGTCCCAATTTTGGTACTAGAGGCGATAATAGAGCAAATGCAAGCAAGGGTACCGTTGTGATCAAGCCTGCTAATGTATTTGAAATATGAGCATTATCCCTTATAAGACTCACTAAAGGACCGACTGAGGTTAAAGGAGTACGTAAATTAGCTGCAATAAAAATAATGCCGAGAATCATCAGCCCTATAGAGGATGGTACGGCTTTATTATTTTGTCTGTTCGGCATTCTTAATTTCTCCTTCCTGAACTCTTACGTATTATTTGCTTCCTGCTGATTGAAAAAAACGATACATTCGCGCGAATAAATAAAGTATATTATAGTATATTATTTTTATCAATAAGTACTTTATAATATACTTTTGTTCATCTAAAAACAAAAATACAACTCTGAAATTCCCGTCATGGAATTCAGAGTTGTATTTTAATAAGTGGAATTTTCGACTTTAGAAACCGTACTTCAAGGATATATGGAGCACTGTTTCGCTATCCGTATGATTGGTATAAGAATGAGGACAATCTGCACGAAAACTGATAGTATCATATTGATTCAATGTGTAAATCTCTCCATTGACTTGAATTTCAATGGAACCAGTCATGACTGTCGCAATTTCAGATGTATTGACATGATGACCTTCAGGCTGATACGAGCTATTTGGCTGTAAGTAAGCCCGACACATTTCAATATCGTTACTTTTAAAGACGGGTTCAATGATCCAATTCTTTTGATCATTAGAAAACCGCAGTCCTTCACCTGCTCGATACAAACTAGCAGAGTCTTCTGATTTGAACAAAGCCAATAGCGGTAAAGATATACCTTTTGAAATTTTCCATATAATCGCCAAAGTTGGATTTGTCTCGCCACGTTCGATATTCCCCAGAGTAAGTTTGCTTACGCCCGTTAGTTCCGATAAGTCGTCTAAGCTCATGTTTTTTTCTTTTCTGTACTTTTTCAAGGCAACACCGATTTGTAATACAATTTCTTTTGATTCATTGATTTCATCCATTAGATTCACCTCAACAAAAAACAGTTATAGCTAGTATATTATTTATCTAGATTCTTTTCCATACGAGTAGTAGTTGATGGTGGACTACACTCCTATGAAAAAATAATCTGCCCGTTTAGCTTAATGAAACTTTGTCAGATATCCATTCACCTTAGGCCAGGTTGATCTTAGGGAGTTCTCAAGAACGTAAAGAAAGGCCATCTCAATAAAAGGGATGACCCAAAATTTACCGCCATAAATAGCGTAGTGTCAAAAAAACTCCGAATCTTTATCTTTTTACCACAGGTACCCAAAATTCGCCGTAGAAAGTACCATCACCGTTATCTTTGCGATAAGTCGCATTTGGACCACCGATATATGCATAATCCGTGATTTGGGACAAAACTTTGCCAAAAGCAAGGTAAGTTAGCTGATCAAACAAAGCTTCCTTCTCCCCGTTTCCTGCGACCACGATGTACTCGCTCTCTGGAAACTCGATGATGCGCGTTGCATCAGCCACTGATTTCCCAGCTTCTACCGCGAAATAATTCCACGGTTTGCCTTGATAAACCTCGTTAACCGACCATTCACGATCGTCTTTTGCGGCGTCTTTGAGCTTGTCAAAGCGTCCATCAGCCTTGAGTCTGCCCCAAAACTCGGCTTTTTCCTTTTGTAAAGCGGACAAGTCTTGGAAGTTCGACCTGATTGAGAACCCATAAGCGGTCAATGTGAATGATTCTTTGTATTCAAGCGTGTAATCTGTCATGCGAGCGCTCCTTTATCCGAGAGATTAGCCTTCGATTTTTTTTACTCGAAGCCACATTTCGCCGTAAAACTCACCATTTTCAGCTTCTTTGACGAAGGTGGAGTTACCTGGACCCACGTATTTATAGTCTGTGATTTCTTGTAACATGCCACCGAAAACTTTGCCTGTGATTTCATCAGCAAGGCGGTCTTTGTCAGCGCCTGTGCCAGGCACCACGAGGTAGTCGCCAGCGAGGAAGTCGAGGACGACCGCGCCTTCCACGTCGAACTCACCCATCACGCCGAAGCCCCGCCAAGCCTTACCCTTGATGTTGTAGTTGATTTGATATTCTTGCCCGTCAGCGAGCGCGAGAAGTTCAGCAAGCTTGCCGTTTTCAGTGATTTCAGCTTTTTTCGCTGCAGTTTTTGCCGCATTACCTGCCCAATCGTTGTAGTCTTCAAGTGTTACGCCGAAAGCAGTCATTTTGTAGTTTTCCGAAATGGTTTGAATGGAGTAGTTAGTCACTTTGTTCGCTCCTTTAAGTTTTTATTTTACAAGATTGATTCTATTGGTCAAATGTATCAAAAAATGATACACTTTTTGGACCATGAAGAAAACAGAACGAATTAACCTAATCATGCGCTACATCAATAACCGCGCGCATTTTACGATCGCCGAGATTCAGCGGGAGTTCAAGATTTCCCGCGCGACGGCGATTCGCGACATTAACGAGATTCAGGCGATGGGTTTTCCGCTGACGACTGAGCTTGGGCGCGGTGGCGGCTACTATGTCTTGCAAAACCAGTATCTGCCCGCCGTCCGCTTTACGCCAGATGAGCTGAAGGCGATCTTTATCAGCTTTATCGCCTCAAAAAATTCGCAGCTGCCTTATCTGCAAAATCGCCGCTCTATCACTGAAAAACTTATTGGCATCGCGCCGCAAACCCAGCAAGACGAGCTGATTGAACTGAATCATATCGTGCTTTTTGAAAATACGAATCCTGCCAATCCGAATCTTCTGGAGCTCGATGATGCGGCGCCTCCGGAGCTGAACCAACTGATATCGCTTGCTGTGCGGGATAAGCACTTGCGCTTGGCTTTTGAATTGAATCCTGGCTGGCCGCAGTTGATGGATGTTTTTTTGCTGCATATTTTCAACTCGAACGCTCAGTGGCTGGCCGAGGTTTATGATTTTGATACGGATGAGTTTCGTTATTTGCCTGTTGAGATGCTGCGGGACTCGGCAATCTCCGAGCTGAAGATGAAATGTTCTGAGCAAGAGATTAAAAATAAAAAACTGCTTCGTGGACGGGAGTCCAATCTTGTTGTAAAGCTGGATGCGACCGGGATTCGGCGCTTTAAGCGTATGCACCCGCCGGGGATTTTTTTGTCCCTTACCGGGATGTTCCAGTCGAGCGGGATTTTTAATGTTCAATTGGATGTGTCCGATGTTGAGGCGCTGGCGTATTATGCGGATTGGCTTTTGTTTTTGGGGGAAGGGGTCGTGTTTGAGCGGGTTCCTGATGAATTGCGCATGATTTTGGAAGAGCGCTTAGCAAAATTAAAATTCCCTTGAATTCTATCCGATCCGGCAACGAACTGGCTCCATGGCGGAAGTATCAGTATAACTTCATCATGAACTTCAGTTATTGAAGACGAATTGTAAAGGCAAGCTTTTAAAATAAAAAGTTTTTTATAATGTAGAAATCGGAATAACTGATACGTCATTATAGCGAGATCAAATTTCAATATGTTTGTAAGGGAGGAGCTTTTATGAATTACACTTTGATGTTCTACGAGAGTCAGGAGGACTTTGCTGCAAGAACGGATCCAGCCAGACAACAACAATACTTAGCAGGCTGGACACACTATGTTCATGCTTTGAGGGAGGCTGGAATCGTGGTATTCGGTTCAGGACTCTATGCTCCTGAGACAGCGGCAACGATGAAGCGGCGCGGCGGTGAGATGGTGGTTCAAGACGGGCCGTTTCCCGAGACGAAGGAGCAGCTCGGAGGGATATTCGTGATTGATGTTCCAGACTTCGATACTGCATTAGAGTGGGCTGCCCGAGGGCCCGTCGATACGGTTGAGGTCAGACAGAACATTCCCGCGTTGAAGTAATCATTCTATGTACACAAATCAAGTCATTGAAGAAATCGCACGTGATGCTTACGGCCGTGTGCTCTCCTATTTGATTGTAAATTGGCGGGACCTGCAGGCTGTTGAGGATGCCATTGGGGACGCTTTTCTTGCCGCGCTAGAGACTTGGCCCAGGGCTGGTGTTCCGGATAAGCCTGAAGCATGGCTAGTTACGGCCGCCCGAAGGAAGCTTATCGATCGTGCCCGTCGTACTCGTATTTCCGAAAGTGCGCTGCCGACAATCCTTGCTATGTCTGAGGATACGCAGCGTCTGACTTCTTCAAGCACCGCTTTTCCAGACGAGCGCCTAAGGATGATGTTTCTTTGTACTCATTCTGCAATTGATCCTGTGATGCGCACACCACTTATGCTGCAGACAGTGCTTGGAATCGATGCAGCCCGAATTGCGTCTGCATTCATCACCAAGCCTTCCACCATGAGCCAGCGTCTTACTCGGATAAAGGCAAAAATCCGTGCCGAACGCCTCATTTTTGAAATGCCTGATGAGGAAGAAATCCCGGATCGACTCGATTCCGTTCTGGAGGCCATATATGCAGCTTACGGGAGCGGGTGGGACGATCGCGGGAGCTTGGCGGAGGAGGCCCTATATTTAGGGAAGTTGCTTCTCCAATTCGCTCCCCGTGAGCCGGAAATCTACGGTCTGTTGGCACTCATGTTGCACTGTGAGGCGCGCCGTAAGGCACGACATGATGAAGAGGGGAACTACGTTCCTCTCTCTGAGCAAGATTGCACGCAATGGGATATAGATTTGACCATGGAAGCGGAGAGTTATCTTCATGCTGCCTCGCGGGCAGGTAGGATCGGCCGTTTTCAACTTATGGCAGCAATTCAGTCGGTGCATGCACAACGTTCAAGCTCCGGGCGTATCGAGTGGGAGGCGATTGCACAGCTATATGAGGGGCTCATTCGGATGCACCCTGGAGTTGGGGCATTGGTCGGCCGAGCCGCTGCAGTCGCAGAGGCTTATGAACCGGAAAGCGGCATAGTCTTGCTGGAGGCTATTCCCCCTGCGGAAGTAGTGAACTATCAGCCTTATTGGGCGCTTGCTGGTCATTTGTATAAGCGGACGAATCGAGAAGAAGATGCTCTTTCGGCTTATAGCCGTGCTATAGGACTAAGTGCAGATGTATCGGTTAGACAATTTTTAAGTCGTCAAGCTTCCAGGGTCGAAGTGCGGCATTGATAAAAGGATTTTGGAGGGCACCCGATTAGGGTGTCTTTTACTTTGGTCTGTATCTTTCTGACAATTGAATAAAAATACATAGTATTGTATTATCATACAATGAATATTTTATTTCCTATTCGGAGGAGTTGGTGGATTTGCATTTACTGAACGTGGATGAGCTCTCTTCTATACAAATAGTGGAGATCTTTGATCTAACCAAAAGACTGCGGGAACATAAAAGCAAGCGATTATTGCAGGGTAAGAACTTTATTCTATTTTTCTCCGAGAGCAGCCTTAGAACAAGAATTACTTTCGAAAAAGGAATAAAGGATTTGGGAGGGGAGTGTATTGTGTTCTCTCCAGAGACACTAGACCGCAGGGAAGATCTCGTTGATACCACCAAATACATAGAGAATTGGGCAGACGGTATAGTTGTCAGGCATTCAGATTTTGCGAAAATTAAAGAAATGGCGAAGCACTCAACGATTCCCATTGTCAACGCAATGACTTCGGTTAACCATCCATGCGAAATATTAGCGGACTTATACTCAATAAGTGAGGAAAAAAGTAACTATAGGGATTTGGTGTATACCTTCGTCGGTCCTGCAGGTAATATCTCTAGGTCCTGGACAGACGTGGCGAAAGTAATGAATCTGAATTTTAACCACGTCAGTTCAGCCGGCAATGAAATTACAGAACAGTCGCATAACTATAGGTTCCATACAGAACTTGAAGAGGTATTGAAGCATAGTGATGTGGTTTTGACGGACTCATTGCCAAGTCAATTTCGAACCGATGAGTATATTCCCAAATATCAAATAACCTTAGAAAGAATGATGTTAACGAAAAAGAATTCAATGTTGAACCCATGCCCTCCATTTTTCCGAAATGAAGAAGTAAGCGAAGACGTAATATGTTCAGACTATTTTGTTGGTCATTCATTCAAAAAGAACTTAGTTCATGTACATTTAGCTATCCTATTGTATTGCCTTTCTAACTAGCGAGAAATTGATGCTATAGCCTATGTCCGTCTCTGTACCGCAAGTAGGCAGGATCGGCCACCGCGCGCTGGGTATTTTCCGCGCAAGCCGTAACGGGGATTCGCGCAAGCGAGCCCGGCTCTCGCTGACCTCATTGCTCATGCCCCAACAAGCTTCAGAGAGGTCCTGATAGAATCACTGGCGCATCAACAAAGTTGATGCTAATTCCCCAACAAGCCGAGGTGTTAACTGTTGATGCGTGGGCGGCATCTTTATCTAACTACCTTGTTACAGCTTCTGCTCCAATACACTTCGCGTAATTCGGGTGACAAACTTTCTTGGAAAGAAGCGCGGCACTTGGGTGAGTATCCAGTTCTGGAAGCCGGGAACAACGAACGTTCTTTTGCCCATCAACGCTTTGTATCCAATTTTGGCAACGGTTTGCGGGCTCATGAGGCCTTTCGGGTCGGCCACCTTTTGACCATCCATTCTGGAGCTGCGAAAGAAGTCTGTCCCGGTAGCCCCGGGGCATAATGCAGTGACGGTGACCCCGGTCCCTTGTAGCTCATTCGCAACGGCTTCGGTGAGCGAGAGGACGAATGCTTTAGAAGCGGAATAGTTGGCACTGAGCGGGCAAGCGTAGAACGAAGTGGTCGAGCCTACGTTCAATATGTGTCCACTTCCGCGCTGCACCATGGCTGGAAGAAACAGCATCATAAGGTGGGAGAGCGATTGGACGTTGAGCTGCAGCATCTCAAGCTCGGAGCTTACGTCCTGCTCATGCAGTAGTCCGAAGGAGCCGATCCCTGCATTGTTGATGAGAATGTCGATCTGGATGCCTAGTTCTTTCAATCGCTCATGTAAGAGGACGGGACCGGAACTCTGTGCCAGGTCAACGGGAATGGTAATCGTAAAGACGCCATAGTTGTCCCTCAGTTGCCGAGCAATACGGTTAAGCTTCTCTTCGTTACGGGATGCAAGAATGATGCGATAATTCTTCTTGGCGAACAATTCAGCGAATGCCTTGCCAATGCCGCTAGACGCGCCTGTGATCAGGACGGTTTTCATGTGGATGGCCCCCTAAATTATAAAATATCTAAAGACCAAATGATTAAGCATCTAATTATTTGGTTATTTAGCATGAGAAGAAAGGGCCTCATTCGGCCCCGGCAGTCTTCATCTCGATGATACACTCCGTTGTTGCTATGAAATCCTTCAGCAGCTGCACCGGTTCCTCGATATCAAGGCTGTAATAAATCTCGGTGGCTACTTTGGTAGAAGTGACGAGCTTGGCTTGTCTTAATATCTTAAGATGATGGGAAATGGCGGACCTGGACATCGGCGAGCGTTCAACGATCTGAGCGACGTTGAGCGAATCGTGCTTCGTTAGCATCATAATAATATCTTGCCGGATAGGATCGGCCAAGGCAAGGAAGACCGGGCTGCATTCCCTCAGCTGCTGATGGACGAGTGTCTCAAGTTGTGTTGAATTATGGTCCTGCATTAGTGCATCGTCTCCAGTTCGATATCAGCCAAACAACTAAACATTTGGTTGTTTAATCATAGTTCAGATTTGCGGCACATGTCAAGGAATGCGTTTTTCCTGCGTTGTGAAATTTCCCGTGAACCGCTAGCAGCTTCTGACTTTCAATTTGCAAGTGAGTCCTTTTTTTCTTTCAAAGTGAGTCCCTGTCTTGAATCATTCAAGCCACCGCTGATCGTTGTCCCGAACATCCAGATGTTTGCTGGAAATGTTCGGGGTCATTGCTGAATCTTATAATTGTTCAGGATGCCGATGACTTGCCCGTTTTGGCTGATACGGGAAAATACCCCATCTCGGCGGGGGAGACCGACTTCGGCTTCGGTTCTCCCATCGTGTTCTCTGCCACGCCGGTCTGATTCTCATCCGAGCAGTCCTGTCGGTATCTGCCCTCCTCCAGCTTCATGTCGATAAAATCGACGACCTGCTGCAGCGATGCGATTTGGCTGACAATATGTTCCCGGTGGCTCCTTATGCGTTCCGCCAGCTCAGGATAGTCCGCCGGGTCGCTATCGGCTGAGACTGCCAAAAAGGGCCGCATTTCCTCCAGCGGCATACCGGTTTTTTTGAGACAGGATATCAGCCGGATCGTATCGATGTCCTTCGGGCGGTAGAGGCGGTGCCCGTTATCTTGCCGGTCCGCCCGGGGGAGCAGCGCGATCTTTTCGTAATATCGTATCGTATCCACGGAAATTCCAGTTTGCTCTGCGGTTTGCTTTATCGTAAAGGTCATCTCTGTATTCATTCTGTTCCCTCCCGGTGTTTGCTTATTGGCTTTGGCTGCATTATACATCTTGGAGCTGACTCCAAGTCAAGTCTCTTATCCTTGGGACAAAGCTATCATTTCGTGTCTTGACTTGGAGTCGACTCCAAGTTATAGAATGTGCGCTATGAAGGGACATTGTGACTTTGGGAGGAGATGCAAATGAATATGAACCAACACGAGAATATCGCACTGATTACAGGTGCAAGCGCCGGGATTGGGCTGGAATTAACGCGGAAATTGCTTGCGGAGGGCTGGCAGGTGGCTGCTTTGATCCGTTCAGACTTTCCAGCGGATGATATGGAAGTTCAAGGAGCCATTAAGAACGGAAGGCTCCGTATTTATAAGGCGGCGGATCTCGCTGATTATGACAGCCTGAGACGTGCCTTGGAAGAGATCAAAGGCAAGGAGCAGCGGATCGATATTTTGTTCAACAACGCTGGCGGGAGTCTTCCGGGGCTCAGCTATTCGAAGCAAGGGCGCGAGAAGCATTACGAGCTGATGACAGTCGTTCCGTATATTATTCTGATGGAAATGAAGGAGCTCTTAAGGAACGGCCGCTTAAAAACGGTGATCAACACCTCATCCTCAGCGTTTAAATTTACGAAAGAGCTTAACATCGAAATCCTGGAGCATCCTACAACTTTCCGTAAGCTGACGGGTCCATACGCAAGCTCCAAGCTGGCGCTTTCCCTGTGGACTCAGGCCATCGCCCCACAGCTTGCCAAGGAGGGCATCAAGATCCGCAGCGTTGACCCGGGCGGCAACAATACGTTAAGGAAAGGGAAGACATCCGGTCTGCCTGCAGTGGTTAAACTGTTAATGAAGCTGTTCTTCTCTCCGCCTACCAAAGGCGCGAGCCGACTGTATGAGGGAGCTTTCGGGGAACACCGTAATGAGACCGGCATATTCTTGATGAAAGATCAGGTTACGGAATTAAAGTTCACAAATCAGGCGATTAAAATCCTGGGCAGGATTAGTGAGATTTACAACTCCGAATTCCTTGGCGAGCGCGTCTAAGGCCATACGCAGATTATAGTAAATCCGGGTGACGTACTGACTCAGCAACCGAGATCTGTGTTAGCTTGCAGCATGCGCTAGCCCCCTCTGCCGTTCTGGCGGAAGGGGCTAGTTCTGCTGGCGGGCATTTTCCTTTTTTTGCCGACCCTATTCTAATGCACTAAACTCTCCAAATCCGGCTGCAACTTGGTCCGCAGAACATACAGCATGATAGCACCTACGAGGAACGCCGCGGCATCCGCAATAACGAGCGACCAGACCACCCCGTGGAAGCCGTTCATACGATTGGCGATATAGAGTACAGGAATCAGAGTAATTCCTTGGATAACTGACATTATGAACGCAGCCGTTCCCTGCGCTGTAGCTTGGAAGATCCCCGTGAACAACGTGGTCATTCCTGTAATGAACAAGGACAAGAACGTCACATGAAGAATATAGCTGCCCATTTGGATTAATTGCGGGTCATTCGTAAATAGACCGATTAAGTGGTCGGAGATCAGATAGACGATGACGCCGAACAGGGCAGCTAGCGTCACAATCGCTTTGATCGTAAATCCTATGGTATGCTTCATGCGTAATTTATTCGCTGTAAAAGAGAAGGCAATTAACGGCACGACTCCCTCGCATAACCCCATCAGAATAAACTCGGGAAATTGCAGCAAACGTGATGAAATTCCATAAGCCGCTACGGCCTGATCCCCATATTCAACAAGAAAATGGTTAAAGATAAGCGACATTGCACCGAGGAAGATACTCATAATAAAAACGGGAACTCCGATTTTGAATACATTGCTCAGAATGTCCTTGGTAGCCTTGAACCACTGGACGGAGACCGTTAAGAATTGGCTCTTATATCCCAGATGGAAGGCGTAGTATGCACTCGCAACCAAGTTAGAAATGACCGTAGCAGATGCAACGCCAATTACGCCCCAATGGAACACGAAGATAACTAACGCATCGAGAATAATGTTTACGATAACACTGAGGATCATGCCGACCATCGATGTGATTGCTGCGCCCTCCGAGCGCACCATATTCTCCAGTGTGAAGAAGAGTACGACGAATGGCGAACCTATAAGCATAATTGTCACATAGTCCTTCGTGAATCCGAAGGAGTCAGGCGTTGCTCCCAGGCCATGAACGATTGGATCAATCAACGGGAGGCCTATAGCCATTACGATAAGACCGAGAACTAGACTGCTGTAAAAGGCGAAGGAAGACACGTGCTTTACATCATCATACTTTTTCTCTCCTAGCAAACGGGAGATGAATGTGCCGCTGCCTATGCCGAGCAGGTTGCCCAGCGCCATAATGATCGCGAATAACGGCAAGGTTAGCGCGAGTGCGGTCAACATGGCTGTGTTGTGGAGTGTACCAAGGAAATAGGCATTCAAGATGGAATAAATGACACTCATTGACGTGCCTAGCATCATCGGTACAGCGAAGTGAGCTACGGCTTTGGCGATAGGTGCTTTTTCAAAGTAATGAAGGTTTTCTGCATCCATGTGGGTCACCACTTTCTGTATTAATTTAGCTTTCTATCTAACGGTGTTAGGTTGTGCCTTACAGTGTTAGATGATATCATGAACCTATGAACCTGTAAAGCATAAACTTACACTGTTAGATAAAAGGACGGATCATGATGAAAAAACAGCAGCCTCAGATTTCGGAGGATAAGATTCTGGAAGCTTCGTGGACGCTTCTTGGAGAGGAGGGTATCGAGAAATTCAGCATGAGGCGATTGGCCGACCGGCTGGGGATTCAGGCTCCCTCTTTGTACTGGTACTTCAAGAGCAAGCAGAATCTCTATCAGCGTCTGGCCAATCAGGTATCGAAAATCATTCTGGATGAGTTCCACTCCGAGGGGGACTGGAAGGAGCAGCTGACGGGGCTTGCGGTAACGGTACGGAGTGTACTTAGCCGGTATCCCTGCTCTACGCAGCTTATGATGATGACGCTGCCCCACGAACCGGACATCATCCGGTTCACTAACCGTATGCTGCTCTGTGTGGAATCGACGCCACTTGACCAAGAGCAGAAGATGCAAGTAGTTGTCACCCTTGTGAATTATGTCTACTACTTTGTTCTGGACGATTATCAGCATCAGCGCAATGTCTCCGCAATCCTTAAGGAGCAGAAAGAGCTTCCCGGTGAGGAGATGGTTCGCCTTCTGGACTCTATGAGCGAGACGGAAGCGGGACTGTTCCGGAGGATGTTCACGAACGGGCTGTTCGAGCTGATGGGGACGGACCGAGCTTTTGAGTTCGGATTGAAGCTGATTCTGCTGGGGATTGAGCAGGTGATAAAGGAGCAGGAGAAGTAGAACGTACAAACCGCTCATCCAGTTTTTTGAAAGATCCCTCAGTGGGCTTGAAATGGTTTAAAGCTACACGGCGGTTATACATTATTTTGCAAAGGAGGCGAGTTTATGCTCTATATATTTAGCGGTTTGCCAGGCACCGGGAAGTCCACGCTATCATCAGCTTTGGCTAAAGAGTTACGTGCCACGTATCTCCGGGTCGATGTCGTGGAGCAGGCAATGCGGGCTGCTGGAACGTGGGTCGATGGACCTGAGGGTTACATGGTGTGTTATGCGATTGCATCGCAGAATCTCCGGTTGGGCCTCGACGTGATAGCAGATACAGTCAATCCTATCCAGATAACACGTCAAGCTTGGCGTAACGTGGCGGAATCTTTTGAAGCTCCGTTTGTGGAAATCGAAGTGATCTGCTCAGACGATCATGAACACAGGCATCGAGTCGAAACGCGTGTAACCGATATACCCGGACTTGTTATACCCACTTGGGAGAAGGTCAGGAACCGACAGTACGATGTCTGGGATCGGGATCACATCATCATTGACACAGCTCATCAAACTGTGGACGAAAGCTTAATGACGTTGTACGAACGGTTGGATCGGGAGCGCAGTGAACCGTACTCTAGGTGACGGTAAACAAAAAAAGCATATTTGATACAAAGGGTATTGTCATCTTTGAGTTGTTGATTACTTGCAAGTTAGAGCAAAATAAGATATAACTGAATTTAGTTAGATAATCTAATTATAATAAGAGGTGATGATATGGTAAAAAAATCGGCTAATGAGTTCACCGTGGATCAACAGCTGCCCACATTAGGAATCGCACCCTATTTAGAACTTATGGACAAAACGGCGACGAAAGACGCGGATCGTAAATCGACTCATATGGGGTTGCTAATGCTGTGGCTTGGTGACAACATCTTGGATGTAGTGGACATGGATTTGTCTCCGTTTGGCATTACCGAGAGCAAGCTTGACTTGTTGTTGCTGCTTCGGCTGCATGAGGGTAGAGAGCTTGTCACTCCTTCCGCAATCGCAGATCGACTTGGGATTCGTCGGGCTTCCGTAACGGCTTTATTGGATTGGCTGGGAAAAAGAGGCTGGATTGCTCGCGAACAAAGTAACAACGATCGCCGCATGATTCATGTCAGCATTACACCGGAAGGCCGTGCCTTAGTCGACAATGTACTACCGACTTTTTGGTCGACCTGTGCTTCGTTACTTAGTGACTTGGATACTGAGGAACGTAAGGTGTTCGAGAAAATCCTGGTTAAGTTAAATGCGGGTATAGAGAAACGGTTAGGAGTGGGGAGATAAATTTTTTTGGAAATATAGTTAGATAACCTTATTATATTAATTATGGAAAGAGGTGCTTTATGTCACAAGTAGCGAGTTCAACTGTTACGAAGCGCAATTTGTCTCTTATGACGGCCATTTTATGCTGGTCTGGTATGGTGGTCATGTCCAGTTTATATGTAACCATTCCTTTGATATCCTTGTTTGCTGATCTCTATAGCATTACACCTACACAGGCAGCAGCAACGGGGAGTATTTTTTCTATGGGTTTTGCGATTGGATGTCTGATTTTTGGAGCATTATCGGATAAATACGGCCGTAAACAAGTCATTATTACTGGACTTGTTGCGTTGATGCTCATCTCTTTGCTGCTCGGCATGGTCGAGAACTTCTTCTGGATGGTCGTGCTGAGAGGATTGCAAGGCTTTGCGGCAGCCACTTTCTCTCCGGTTGCCCTAGCCTATGCGGTAGAAATGTTCCCAGCAGAAAAACGGGTGAGAACAATCGGGTTTATCAGCACAGGATTTTTGGTTGCCGGAATCGTAGGGCAGATTGTCAGTGGTTTAATCAGTGAGCAATATGGGTGGAACGCGGTATTTTATCTCCTGGCAGGTGTGTATGCCATAACAGCATTTCTGATTCTTCGCTTCTTGCCAAAAGGAGAGATTCAACAGGCACATGCGAATATTTGGGAGCCTTTGAAGCAGATCGGTAGAGTATTTTCGCAAAGAAACCTTGTTCTAAGCTATATTGTGGCATTGGTATTGCTCATGTCTTTCGTCAGCATGTATACGGTCTTAGGCAATTACTTGAGTGGCCCCGATTTTGGTCTGAACAAAGAAGAAATTCTTTATGTTCGTTCTATTGGTGCTTTGGGAATGCTGGTTTCTCCTTTGTCGGGAAGATTATCGATACGCTTTGGTGTCCGTACGGTTCTGCGTGGAGGACTGCTTCTGGCGATAGCAGGTCTGACTTCTTTGGGAATGCTTTCAAGCTTGCCTTTGTTGATTATTATGAGTTTGATTTTTGTTACGGGCATTGCGATCTCCGTTCCAGCGCTCGTTTCTCTTGTTGGTCAATTAGGAGGCAAGGCACGCGGGATTGCGGTTTCGGTATACACGTTTGTTCTATTTGCGGGAACAAGTCTTGGCCCCATCATCTCTATTCGTTTTATGGAAATGGGGAGTTACTTGCTGACCTTTGTGTTACTAGCGCTGATCCTGAGTATAGGCTTGCTGGCTGCGTTGCTGATTCATCGGGAAATACCTGAGGAAAATGTAGAACTGGGAAGTAAGGCCGCGAAAATACAAAGATAATAAATCGAAAGTGGATAGAGAGGTGGAACGGTCAATGTCCAGCAAATGGGGCCACGAGTCGATAATCAGTTTATTCTGGCTTTCAAATATTCCCTAAGACATCCACTCTCTTCTGCAAGCCCTCCAGAACCTCTTTCGGCACCTCCCTAACCTTGATGTCTCCACCTAGGAAAAGCAGCCAATTTGTTATTTCAGCCAATTCCTCCGCATGATGAACATTGATGAAGGATTTTAGAACAGCTGTAGTTTGATAAGGATTCGTATATGAAATTGAAAACTTTAAAGGATGGTATTTTTTGAACTGGGCAATTGCCTTTGGACCGAGTTCGAGGACTATGTTGATGGCTTCTTCCTGCTTACGTAGTTGTTCGACTATCTTCTTTTTGCTTATTCTTTTTTTCTCAGGGTATGGTTTGACATCGGAGAGATAGTCGACAGGAATTATCCGCCTTTTTTCCTCCTCTAGGTCGAAGCCTTCAATTTGCCATGAGCTTTTTTCACGATATAGATGCATTAGGTAAATGGGATAAGACTTTATTTCCCTTCCTTCCTGGGCGGAAACCACTAAATAGCTGTCCGTAAGAAGGATTTGGATGAGTTGTTCTAACATCGGATGGGGCAAATCTGACAGATCAAGCAAGTCAGGATTGTGGGGATTGGTCCCTTCAAAAAGCAAAATTTGATTCAAAAGAACAAGGTCGTCTTGCTGGTTTTCTGAGATGAGGCCGAGTAATTTTTCCGCTAAAGACTGGCGACTCTTCAGATAAGGAAGCTGTTGATTTCTTGTGGCCATAAAGGCAATAAAAAGAGCTTTAATCTCATTATCGGTAAAGCGGACAGTGGGTAGGACCGAGTTATTCATGACAAAATAACCCCCATCCCGCCCAACTTCAGCGACAAGCGGCATTCCCATAGCTTCAATTTCTCTGACATCTCTAATCGCTGTCGAACGAGAGATGTTGAATTCCCGCATGATTTCAGAAATGGTAAAGTGGGCGCGGTTGTTGATGTACCGCATGATGATGTTAATCCGTTCAACCTTTTTCATGGGACCCTCTAAACAGTATCATATTTTGACATGATTTATAGTTATTATAAACGCATCAAGTGAAAAAACAAATTATTTAATCCTATTCAAAAAGAGGAGTGTTAATCATGGCAGCGTATACTCTTGAGGAAAAAGACAGCTTTATCGTTCTAGGTATTGGCACGGAGCTAAAGAGCGATTACACGGATTATGCCGGTATAAACAAGGAGAAGGAAAGCTTTTGGCGGGCAGTGGAGCAGGATGGAAGGCTTGACACTTTAAAGGACCTCGCTACGAATGACTACATTTTTGCCGTGAGCGAAGCTGTAAATCACAAGATGATGTACTATGCTGGTGTCATGACAGAAGCATCGGTACCGGAAGAACACAGAGTTATTCAATTCCCGAAGGGGCAATACCTCGTCGTTAAAGGCGAAGGGAATACGGCCGAAGAGTTGAGCAATAAGCTTACCGGCATTGCCTTTGGCCAAGTCCTGCCAGAGGCCGACGATTTTGCCTATGTTGGCGGACCCAATGCAATAGCCCTGATGGGGCAGCGAGACGGCCTCGTCTATGGTGAAGTATGGATTCCTGTTGTTAGAAAATAAACGAGATCATTGGAGAGATGAGAATGTCCTATATTGTTGATTTCAAAAATGTATCTACGATTGGTTTAGAGTCTTCACCTGTAGCAGAAGCTCTTGCTGGTTTGCGTGCTAATGAAGCCCGTTACTTTATGAATAAATACAAACATGAATTTACGGTTGTACCCGCTAGCGAAAGTCAGGAGAACCTTGATTATGTGAACCGCATTTTGAAAGAACGTGATATTGCGTTTGCGGCCAAACCTTTAGAAACGTCGCGTTTTCAAGTGGAAAATATCCAATTTACTTACGTCTTCTATGAGGACGGACTTGGGATCAATGTCATGTATACGGTGGATGACCCTAAGAAGCGGGCCGTTGGTTTTAAGCTTTCTGAGGGGATGGAGGTACCGCAGGAGTTAGAAGGGAAGTTTAAATTTGCTAGGCAGAAGTCTAAACTTGCTGGAACAATTCGGGGCTCGTTTTTTGTGATTAAAGGAGAATATTAAAGTAAGACTTGTTGAGGGGCTGGTTATTCCAGGCCTCTTTCATTTTCGCCGATAGACTCGGGGACGCTGAAAACTATCACAAATGAAGCCCGCGACTATGAATCCCATTTTCAACTATTTGCTGTGCTAAGGGCAGGATAGCGACGCTTTTACGCGAAATTCCTTAAGTGAGGAGAAGAACGTACAATGGAGGCGGTTTAATATGTTGAAACTCTTTAAGTACAATTGGCAAGTAAGAGAAGAGTGGTTAAGGTGGTGTGAGTCCGTGAATGAGGAAGAGCTGCTTAAGACCCGGGTCGGCGGGCAAGGCAGTATCCTCAGGACGTTATTCCATATCATCGAAGTTGAGTATAGTTGGACAGTAATGCTCCGAGGAAATCCAGATCTTGGCGAGCCTCCGTTCGAATCTTATGCGGACTTGACGAGGATTAGAGACTACTCCGCGAGGTGTCATGAGGAAATCGCCCCATTTATTACGAAGTGGTGCCATATGGACTACGACAATTTGAGAGATCAAAATCCGTCAGAGGAGGGGCAGGAGCCAAGCTTGGGGGACATACTGCGCCATATGATCGCTCATGAGATCCATCACGTCGGACAATTATCCGTTTGGGCTCGAGAGATCGGCCGGAGTCCGGTGTCGGCTAATCTGTTCGATAGAAGGTTGTGACTAACGCAAATGACGATAGTAAGTTGATGATCCAATTATGGGGCTTTTCCAGATAAGGGAGAAGCCCCTTCCGCTATTGGTTCGGCGCAAAGGCTGCGCTTAAAAATTGCATCTTGGCTGAAGATAGTTCAGTTTTTTTAAATTGTTTAGGAAAACCGTTCAGTCAATCACATAACGCAGTTGAACAACGCCGCCGTCGATTAAAAGATTTAACCCTCTGCCTTCCAATACAGGTGCCACGTTGAAGATCTCTTCGTCTCCTGTTCTGTACACAACATTATTTCCTCGTTCTTGCCACATACGGATAAATCGGATCTCTTAATTGGAACTCATAGGTTTCACCATTCACAATGCCAACTACCTTTTCGCTATCATAAAGTTCTAACATAAATCCAGCCATTTCTTTTGCAGTATGATACCTGGGAACTACACCTTCATATTGCTGAATTTCATCTGAATCCAAAGCACGTTTAGCAAACTCCGTTTCAGTCGCAGCAGGAGCTAAAACTTTGGCCTGCAAGGCGGCTCCTTTTCCTTTTAACTCTTGTGCCAGCCCTTCGGTAAAGGCACTTACATAGAACTTTGTCGCACAGTAGGTCACCGCATCGGCAACAATCACGTATCCGCCCCCTGATGAAACGTTGATGATTTGCGTTCCTTCAACCTCCGCATAATCTCGAACATATAGAGAGGACAGAACGGTTAAAGCCTCTATATTCAAGTGAAGCATCGTCTCGATTTTATTTAAATTTTGTTCCCCCACGGAAGCAAAATTTCCAAAACCGGCATTGTTGATCCACGTCTCAATCTGATAATTCCGAAGGCTTTCGTAAAATTCATACACGTTTGCTGTGACAGATAAATCAACGGTTCGAATGCAAACATCCAGTTCTGCGTTAATTTCCGCGACCTTTGACTTTAACTTTTCCAACTCTTCCGTTCTGCGGGCTGCTAGGATCAAGTTTTTTCCGCGAGCCGCAAAAGCAAGAGCTGACTCATAACCAATTCCTGAACTTGCACCTGTAATAACCGTATATTTCATATAAAATCCTCCTCCTTTGTGATCGAACTACGAGTTGATTATACTGATTAGAGTAAACTCTAAGTCAAGCAATAAATACAATGGAGGTTTCTCATGTATACCATTGGGGAAGTGGCTCAAATTCTGGGGATAAGCACTCATACATTGCGGTATTACGAAAAGGAAGAAATAATTATTTCTGTTAGGGATGCCAGCGGAGACAGACGATATGATGATTCCCATCTTAAATGGCTGCAATTTGTGATCAAGTTAAAAGAAACACAAATGCCTATCGCAAAAATTAGGAAGTATGCTTCATTGGCTTTAGAAGGCGAACATACCACCCAAGAGCGATTAAGCCTTTTAGAAGAACATAAAGACTCTATTAAGACACAAATCAGAACTTTACAAGCTGTGGATGAGATGCTTGAACGTAAAACTTCCGCTTACAAAGATTTTATGAGTAAACGAGGTTAGAAGCAGGCCCATTATAATGGGAATCGCTGAAAGGTTTCAAATTTTCTCTCTTCAAGAAAAATGCTGAGCTATATTAGTTAAATACTCTTCTTCATCCGTATTTTCTTTCATATGAATGAGCATCTTGGCATCTTCCCCTACTACATATCGGAATTGATTTGTACCGTCTGTGGCTGCCTGGTATATGGTTTCGGCAACGATTTCTGGAGGCGAAGCGTATGCCGGGTGTTTTTCCATCTCACTCAATTTGCCCCGAAACGCAGTAGTAAATGGCCTATAGTCTGTTAAAGCATCATTAAAAAAGAATTCCATCGATCTTCCGCCAAAGTCCGTTTTAATAGCACCTGGTTCAATCAACTTTACTTGGATGTTTTGTGATGCTAATTCATAAGATACTGACTCAGAAAAACCCTCCACCGCAAACTTGGATGCATGATACAAAGACATTGTAGGAAAGGTCACTTTTCCTCCCATAGAAGAGATATTGATCAGCAAGCCCTTTTGATTAGATCTAAAATGCGGCAGCATGGCTTTAGTCATACGGATAAGACCAAAAACGTTCACTTCAAACTGTCTTCTAATCTGCTCATCCGTAGCTGCTTCTATAAGACCCATTGTTCCATATCCAGCATTATTGAGAAGGACATCAATTTTACCAAACCGCTGAGTCGCTTCCGCCAGCGCAGATTGAATAGTATCTTCTTGTTCAACATCAAGTCTTAGCACTAACACATTATCCAGTGTAATGAACTCAGTTTCTTGTTCAGGTGAACGCATCGTGGCAGCTACGTTCCATCCTCTTTCAGCAAAATGTTTTACTGTAGTTCTCCCTATGCCCGATGAAGCACCCGTGATAAAGATTGTTTTCATAATACTCCTCCTAAAGGTTCTATGAGCGTTATATCATCAACATGTGATTCACTACGTTCAGCCCTGCTCTTGCACTAATTTCTCCAGGCTCACCAATCCCTCGGCAATGGTTGTGAGTTTAGCCTTATACTCTTCTATCCCAATTTGGATGCAGATGATCTGTGCTGGGTGCATTTCATCTTTATAAAGCGAATATTGCTCAAGTAATTGATCTAATTTCTTTTTTGATTCCTCTTGGGCTTGCTTCAACCAAATAATCACCTTGTCATACCCAACGAATTCACCAAAATAAAGCCTCATCATAAAATCAGATTTCCTGATGCTGTCTCCTTCTAGTGGGCCTAGTAAATAGGCGTTAAAACATTCTCTGCCTTTAGGCGTTATATTTAGAAGATTTTTGTTAGGCTTACCGTCCTGGGGTACATTCTCCTTAGTGATCAACCCCTCCTTTTCCATTCGGGCAAGTGTGGGATAGATCGTTCCATAACTAGAACTATAGAAATTAGAGAATACATTTTCTAATAACTGTTTTATTTGGTATCCAGTCAACGATTCTTTCATAAGTATGCCTAAAATAACATCCTGACTGTTCAAAACTTGACCTCCTTATAGTCTGGGGAAATTTGTATACCACGATCACAATATATCATCATGATATATATTTAGTAAATATATGTAAATAAATATATAATAATCGGTGTTTTGAGGACTGTGGATGTAACAGCAAAAGACTGACCTTTTGGGGTCAGTCAGATTGGAGAGCATTTGCCGGGGTCCCTTCTGATTCAATCGGAAAATGCGGGCGATGATTGTGCTCGGTACCAGGCACGGGACTCTCTTATAATATTGAGCAATGCGAACAACACGACGGCGCTTACGAGCCATTCTTTTACCTTGGGCCAGTTCGACACTAGAGTTTTGAAGTTATCTCCCCCGGTGGACATAAGGCTCGATGCGGTTAAATCCTGGATGAAATGGGGATTCCATAGCGCTTTATCCGCAAGCATGATGCACACAAGAGTCGTTGTAATAATCGTAACCACGATATAGAAACCCAGCAGCTTACTCGATCTATAACGCACAATAATTCGGACGATTTGCTTCGTAATGGAAAGTGCGGCCACGATCCACAGAAGAGGCCAATAGCGTCGGAATACATCGTTGTCCAGGAACGGAACGCTCGTGAGCGCCCCATCGCGGTACCTCCAGATCCCGAGCAGATCGGTCAAATAGAGACAAATCACCATGACCACAATGGTACAAAAGATGCTTAAGATTGGCCTGATCCTTTTGATTTTCATCTTTGCGTCCGGAATCGGCGGCAAATCGGAGGGCTTCCATGTATGGCGCTTACTCTTCGCTTAATGGATGTTAGTCTGTTCTTGCAATATGATAATATTAAAATGAGAAAAATGTAGGTTGGGCAAATTGTGTGTGGGAACCCTATGGGGCATGTTACCGAGGAAAAGGGAGTGGGTAAATATGAATACCGAGTTTTTGGTTGGTTTTATAGAAACGGCCCACATGAAAAGTATAGCTAAGGCAAGTGAAGCTTTGCACATCTCGCATACTGCTTTAAGCAAGCAGTTAAGAAGTTTAGAGAAACAATTCGATGTTCAGCTTTTTGTTCGTTCCTCACAAGGCGTTGAACTCACGGATGCCGGAAGGATTTTATACGATTCCTCGCAACGTTTGCTAGGTCAGTTGTCTGATTTGGAAGATAGGCTGAAACCTTTTAAAAAATGGCGGCGCGTTAAAATCGCATCCGTCCCGGACATCGCAACGAAATACTTGGTATCGGCGCTTTCCAAACTCCAAGAACAGGGTCATGAAGTGGAGATCGTTTATCGACAGTCAACGAAAGAAGTTTACAAGCTGTTGCTAGAAGGTGAAGTGGATCTAACCGTCGCTGAACGCTTCTCCATGCATCCGTCCATATGGAGCGGGGAAATTAGTAAAGAGGCGTTTTATGTGGTGATGCCGAAGGACCACCCTCTATCCTGCCAACAAGAAATCACGTTGATAGAGTTAAGCGGCCAGCCTCTCGTCTTATATAACTTAGGGTGCACTATTCGTGCCACTCTGACTCAAATGTTCGCTACCATTAAGGAGCCCATGAACATAAAAACCGAGGTTGGCTTCAGCGAAGTCATCCTCGGTTATGTGGTGAATGGTTCCGGGGTTACGGTATTACCGGAAGCCCTAATCTCACAGATGTATTCTGATCGGCTGGTGTATCGGCCCTTAAACCACCCGGACGCCCATCGGATCATTGCCGTAGCTAGCATGGACCACTCGAAGGGCCAGCGCATTCTGCGACTTATTGGTTAGTGTGCCGCAACGGGTTCCTGCATCCCGAATATTTGCAGAGAAATATAGGGATAGGTGTTATATCGAACAGCAAGCTCTAATTCAAGGAGTGTGAAGCGTTCGATTGTTCGATTATTTTCCAGCTTGCCTGCATGAAGGAATCGAAATGGGAGCGGTTTGACGTACTCTATAAATGTTTGAATTGCAGTATCATCGTTACCTGTGACGAGTACATCACTTATTTGACCTTGACACACGGGTTCATCTACGACTTTGAAGAAGGTATTCTTAAATGCACCGATTACGATCGACTCCGGAAGCAAAGACTGGAGCTGTTCGGCAGAAGACTCTCCCCAGGCAGTTGTAAATCCGCTGAAATCGTGGTTAAACGGATTCGAAATATCAACAATGATCTTGCCTTTAAGCTCTTCCTTATGAGCTATTGCCCATTCCTTCAATATGGACGCATGAAAAGCGGGAATAATCAGATCCGCCTGCTGCGCTACCTCATGCGTGCAAACAATAACGTTTGAAAGATGGGATTGTTGTACCAGCTGTTGCGCTTCCTCCGGGTTTCGAGAACCCCAATAGATTGAATTAGTACCATGTGTGCTCAGTTGCTTCACCAAAGCTTTGCCCATATTGCCGGTTCCCATAACGGAAATTTTCATGAATATCACTCCTCTTTGTTATTGATCTTAGCTTATCAAGCAAAAGGAGTTCACAGAAGTTCCGTAATTTCGGAGCCATACAACTTTTGGTTTCGGCTGTAGCACATAGATCGAATGGAAACGTGCCTTACAAGTGACTTCTAATGTCGAGGCATAATTCGAATAGGCTTAACAATTATAGCAAGTCACCTCAAAAAGGATTCCCCCTAAAGCTGTGAAATACAAGGTGTAGCCGTCCCTAATCATTTTAGGTTCCTGTTCCGATGCAATGCCAGCTGCCGCAAGTTTGTTGTAGAATTGATCAACGTCGGACACCGTATCGACATAAAAACCTAAATGAAAATCTTTGGGATATTGGTCGGTCATGTTTTGATCAGACCGCAATTTGCTTAGAACCAGGCTGAACCCATGACCATCGGACATCACGGCAATGAAATCCCCTTTTTGAACTACGAGTTGAAAGTCGAACACATTTTGAAAAAATGCGATGGCCTCCGAGAGATTGTGTACACATAAATTCAAATGATTAAGTTTCATTAAATAATCTCCTCTCTTTAATATCCTGTGATTTGACTATATTTTATGGCTCAGGTTCTCTTTATATTAATGATATTGAATTAGTTTTATCAAGGGTATTTGATGTTCTGATTGTAGGGTTTTGATGCAATACCGTCGTATAATTAAAAAAAAGTTTGTTAATACCAGTTCTATGTCAACTCCTGTTGCTTGGAAATTAAGAGAGAGAAGAGGAATGGAAATGTCCTATATCGTTGATTTTAAAGATGTGTCTTCGGTTGGTTTAGAGTCATCACCTGTAGTAGAAGCGCTTGCTGGTTTACGTGCGAATGAAGCTCGTTACTTTATGAACAAATACAAGCATGAATTTACGGTTGTACCCGCTAGCGAAAGCCAGGAGAATCTTGATTACGTGAACCGAATTTTGAAAGAAGAACGTGATATTGAGTTTGCGGCCAAGCCTTTAGAAACATCGCGTTTTCAAGTGGAAAATATCCAATTTACTTACGTCTTCTACGAGGACGGGCTTGCACTCAACGTCATGTATACGGTGGATGACCCTAAGAAGCGGGCCGTTGGTTTTAAGCTTTCTGAGGGGATGGAGGTACCCAAGGAGTTAGAAGCGAAGTTTAAGTTTGCTAGACAGAAGTCCAAACTAGCGGGAACAATTCGGGGCTCGTTTTTCGTAATTAAAGGAGAATATTAAAGTAAGTAAGTTCAATGAAAAATAAAAAGCCTCTATTCCGAATGGTGGAATGGAGGCTTTGTTCTTCCGATTTGACGGCATGTCAGGAGTTCTCCTCCCGCAATTCCGCAAAAAATATCAAACATAAAACCTCGAGTTAAAGTACAGTTGGGTTATCTCCATGGAGGCGTTAAATGAATTACATTGAATCGGTAACCAAAGCTATTGCCTATATCGAAGAGCATCTGTCCAGTGAGATCACAGCAGAAGAAATTGCGGGATTGGTGGGATACTCCCTCTATCATTTTCACCGAATATTCCAATCCGTCACCCGAAGCTCCGTTTCGGAGTACATAAGGAGGCGGAGACTGACCCATGCGGCGTACGATCTGTTTTACTCGCGCCTCAGAATCGTAGAGATTGCCATCAAATATCAATTTGAATCTCAAGAATCCTTTACCCGTTCCTTTCAAAAGATGTTCTCTATTACGCCGGGACAATTCCGCAAGCAAACGGATATGAAAGACACGCTGTTCCGGGCGATGGAGAAGAAGGCATTAGACGAAGCCGGGCTGAAGCATTTGCACTTCGGAATGACTCTTGATCCCGTGTACATCACCACGGACAGGCTGCATCTGGTAGGAATGGAGACACGGGGCGTCAATTCCGGTGAAATCGGAAGACTGTGGAGCTGGTTCAAGGAACGTGTTGCTGATATTGAGAGTAGACGAGATACCGAATCTACTTTTTACGCTTTAATTGAACTTACGGGAGTTCAGTGGGAAGTCTCCTATACCGCCTGTGTCGAGGTCAGCGAAGAGGGGCAACCTCCTGAAGGGATGGTCTATAAAGTTCTCCCGTCAAGAACCTACGCCGTATTCTCCCACAGGGGTTCAATAGATAGGTTGCCGGATACATTTCAGTATATTTATAATACATGGCTACCAAGATCGGGGAGACTGCGCATGAATGCACCGGAATTTGCACGATACGATCACAGATACCTGGGTCCAATGAATGACGATTCGGAATTTGACATTTACATCCCCATTCACCCGGTATCTTTAGAGGAGCGGAAGAAGCTTAGATGAATGAGGACATGGAAAATAAACACGGGTATGCAGGATGCAGTGAAGTGAAGATCGATGACGCCTCTTTGGGAATCACATTCCCCATGATTGTGATGTATCCGGCAGGTGAGCCCGAACAAGCAGGTCAATTGGGACCTTACCCACTGGAACTGGCCAGTGAGGCAGACCCCTTGGAAGGAAGGTTCCCTCTGGTCTTAATCTCTCACGGTACCGGCGGTTCACCGCTTCTATATCGGACTCTGGCCCGGTACTTGGCACGTAACGGATTTATCGTCGGCTTGCCTGAGCATCCCTACAACAACCGTAACAACAACAGCCTAGAAAATACAGTACAGAATCTCACCTACAGACCCAGACATCTTCGGATGGCCGTCGATTGGTTTTTCGAGAACGAGAGATTTAAGAGAAAAGTTAAACCGAATGCCGTTTCTCTTATCGGGCACTCCTTGGGGGGGTACACAGCACTGGCTGCGGCGGGTGGCGTACCCACTTCGTTTCCACACGAGGCCTCGGACGGATTAACGAAGCTTATAGAGGTGATACCGGATCACCGAATCCAGTCCCTGGTGCTACTGGCACCGGCGTCCGTCTGGTACCGGGAGGAAGGGTCATTGAGTGCAGTTAATACTCCCATTCTGATGCTGGATGCAGAGAAGGATCCATATACACCTCCATTTCACGCACAGATTATATTGGGAGGTGTTGCTGACCGGGAGAAGATCAAATATAGAACAGTCGAGAATGCTGGGCACTTTTCCTTTCTTACCCCCTTTCCGAAACCAATGAGAGCCCCTTCATTTCTCCCTTCTCAAGATCCTCCCGGCTTCGACCGCGAACATTTTCACGAAATGCTTAATGAGGAAGTACTGGACTTTCTACTTACCCATCAACACGGGGAAGCGGCGGGTTACGATAAGCTTTAATATGCAAGGTTCTGAGGTAGCTCCTAATAGAAGGAGCTATTTTTTATCTAGATAACTTGCCTTACAGGTAGTGCGGAGAGCCGCTTCGCGACATTGCCGAGGTCATCGGCCGCCATGTGAACGTGCCTGTTACTTCCGTCCCGGCCGAGGGGCGGATGTCCACGTCGTTTTCCTGTCACGGTTTGTTGGGCTCGACATGCCAGCTTCAAGCACGCTGACCCGAGAGCTGCTCGGCTGGAATTTGACCCACTCCGGGCTGATCGCAGATCTCGAACAAGGATACATTTTCAAAAACTAATGATTATCAACTTTTTCGGGGACGGAGCAAGGCCTCCGCATATTCACGGGATACGATATTTTCGCTTGCACCTTACGTAACGTAATGTTTTACAATAGAGCTACCGGTACATAGCTAGCGCCAAAGAATGGAGATGGTTAATGAAGAGACATTGGAAGGTCGGGGACCTCGCCAAGCTGACGGGGCTTACCGTACGAACCCTACGTTATTATGATCAAATCGATTTGTTATCCCCATCCGGTCAGACGGAATCAGGCCACAGACTATATAGTGAATCGAACTTGGCGCGCTTGCACCAGATATTATCGCTTAAGGAGCTGGGGTTATCTCTCGAGGAGATTAAGTTGGCTTTAAGTGGCGGGCAGATCAGTCCGCTTGAGATCGTGGGCCTGCAGATAAATCAAATTAAAGAACAGATTAGACTACAGCAGAAACTATTGGAGCAGCTCAGACATGTATCCAAGCTTATGCAGGGCAAGGCGGAATTAACGGTTGAGGATTTCACGAGCCTTCTGCAAGCAATGAAGATGGGATTTGAGAAACCGGTCATTGAACGGCAGACGAGTTGGAATCGGCATTTGGATCTGTTGGGAGACTTTCTTGCCGAGGGAGAGCGGAATTCCGAAATATAAGGAGGGAAATTAATGAACGAACGATTCGTCAAGCATGGAACTTTCGTCGTAGAGCGGACTTATGCCGCTTCGCCGGAGAGGGTCTATCACGCATGGGCCGATCCGATTGCCAAAGCCAAGTGGTTTTCGAAGCCAGACATCTTCGATTTCCAGGTCGGCGGGCGTGAGTACAGCAGCGGCGGGCCGCCGGAAGGGCCGATCTTTACCTTCGACGCTCAATACCAGGAGCTTGTTCCAGAGCAGCGCATTGTCTATACGTACACGTTGGACTCGGGAGACACACGTATCTCCGTCTCGATCACAACGATCGAGCTTATTAAGGTGGAGGGTGGCACGAAGCTGATTTTCACGGAGCAAGGTGCGTTCTTTGACGGACACGACACGCTAGAAGTGCGGGAACACGGTACAAACGTCATGTTGGACGCACTAGGCAAGGCAGTAGAGGGGGAGATAGGAACATGACTATAGGTGAAAATGAACTAATTGCTGCGCGTGAATTCGACGTTCCGAGCGAGCTCATGTTCCGGGCCTGGACAACCCCCGATTTGTTAGCTAAGTGGTGGGGGCCGCAAGGCTTCACGAATACGATTCACGAGTGCGATATGAGTCCAGGGGGCACGTGGCGGTTCACCATGCATGGACCGGATGGCGTGGATTATCCCAACCATAACGTCTTTGTTGAGATTGTGCCGACGGAGCGGATCGTGCTTGATCATCTATCTGGTCATGAATTTCGGATAACGGCTACCTTCGAGAGCTTTGGAGACCGCACTAGGGTCACCTTCCGTCAGCTTTTCAAGAAGAAAGAGGACTTTGAACAAGCTAAGCCGATCTGCATAGAAGCTAATGAGCAACAGCTTGACCGACTTGCCAAGGTGCTGGCGGAATTGGCCTGCTAGCTTTGCAAAGTTATATCGGCTTTTACCCGAAAGAACGGCTACATACGTGTTGACTCTAAAATTGTCGCTGTTCATGTCCCAAACGATACCCTTGTATACAAAAAGGCCCCCTATTGGTAAGGGGCCTTAATCTTGTCTATACATATTACCGCTTAATGGCCAAACGAGCCCTCTTCGTAGTATCAGAAGTTTTCTAAAACAATTTTTCCAATGGACCGTCCAGTCTCGAGCTTCTCATGTGCCAAACGCAGGTTTGCTGCATTAATGGGTTCTAGTCGTTCAGTTAGCGTAGTTTTTAATTGTCCATCATCGATTAAGTCCGCCAGGCCATTCAGCAATTCGTGTTGTTTAATCATGTCTTTGGTATGAAATAAGGACCGTGTGAACATGAACTCCCATACAAACGTTACGCTTTTAGCAAACAACAAGTCCAGCTTCAAACTTCCTGCCCATGCAGCCTTATCTGAAGGAACGATACAGCAAACTTTACCTTGGGGGGTAATGGCGTCCGCCATATTCGCTAGATGTTGCACAGTATCATTCAAACAGAAGATATAATCTACGGTATCTATACCAAATTCCTTGAGCTGGGGTTGAAAAGGGTTATTGTGGTTTATTATGAAATCCGCACCTAATCTTTTGATCCATTCAGTTGACTCTGGACGCGAAGCCGTACCGATGACCGTCAAACCTGCTAATTTGGCAAGTTGAACGGCCATCGATCCTACTCCTCCAGCTGCACCGATAATAAGTATACTTTTGTTTTCATTGGCATTTAGGCTAATTCCTAAACGATCAAAAAGGCCCTCCCATGCAGTTATCGAGGTAAGCGGTAATGCGGCTGCGGCTGCGAAATCCAAACTTCGTGGCATATTTCCTACAATTCGTTCATCAACCAAATGAAATTCACTATTACTGCCTGGCCTAGACACACTTCCCGCATAATAGATCTTGTCCCCGGGTTTAAACAATTGACAGTCAGGACCAACTTGTTCTACGATTCCAGCAGCATCCCAACCAAGAATCTTCGGTGATTCGGCTTCGTAGTTATGTTTTTCGCGAACACCTACATCTGCAGGGTTGACAGAGATTGCTTTTACATTTACAAGCAAATCGCGGCCTGTGGGTTTCGGTTTATCCAAATGCAGATCAATAAGGCTGTCCGGATTGGATATGGGGAGGTATTGGTATGCGCCGACTGCTTTTATCTTTTGGTGAGTATTCATGGGTATTCATCCTCTCAGACTAGGAAATGTTGTACAGTTGCATTGTAGATCAATTCGATTACTTTAAGTAAGTACGCATATTTTTATGATATAGTATTAAAAATCAAACCATTGGGGGATAAGCTGATGGGAGACCGAAGAAACAAATATGGAGTGAATCCAGATATGCAAGCATGCCCGGTTGAAACAACACTGGATGTTATCGGTGGAAAGTGGAAGGGAATCATTCTCTATCAGCTCCTGGACGGAACGAAAAGATTCAATGAATTCAGGCGCCTCAATCCGGGAATTACGCAGTTTATGCTCACTTTGCAGTTAAGGGAGCTTGAACGGGATGGCATCATTCATCGAGAAATATATAAGGAGGTTCCGCCAAGAGTGGAATACTCTCTTACTGATTTCGGAAGGACCTTGGAGCCGGTCATTATGTCTATGAAGGCATGGGGGGAGTCTTATAAAGTGCGGCTTGATGAAAATCGAACGATACAAGGAGAGGAGAATTGAAGGCAAGTTGGGTAACAATTCAGGCGGTTACGAATCCATCTGGAAAGGCCAATGCCTATTCTACGGCCGCTAGAAATCGTTTGCCCGGCTGCCTGAAGCGGTCAAACTACAAAAAGGCAATTGACAATGAGGCACAGGTGTTATAGCATGACTTTAATATCCTAATACGTTGAAAAGGAATAGTACGCTTTTCTAAGCGATCAGAGAGCTGTTGGTTGGTGCGAAACAGCCGCGAGGAAGAACAGAACTCACCTTGGAGTTGCTCGCTGAACTAGTGAAGTAGGCGGAGCCGGAATCCTGACCGTTATCTTCAGGAGGATATGAGGTTACCCGTAGATCCGGGAACCCGTATCCGTAGAGTGCATGCCTAGGGCATGAATTCGGAGTGGTACCGCGTAAGATGTCATAGTCTTTCGTCTCTGTTAATGGAGACGGAAGGCTTTTTTGCGTTATACCTGCCCTTTGATGACCCATGTCAAAAAATGATGGAAGGATGGATACCCATGAAAAACGTTAAGAAATACGCCAGAGGATACTTTGCGCCGCCGGAGGCAAGCTTGAAATGGACCCAAAAGGAGTATATTACGGAAGCCCCGACCTGGTGCAGCGTTGACCTGCGTGATGGCAATCAGGCGCTGATCGTTCCGATGAATTTGGAGGAGAAGCTGGAATACTTCAAAATGCTGGTGGAGATCGGGTTCAAGGAGATTGAAGTCGGATTCCCCGCAGCGTCTGAGACGGAATTTGCCTTCTTGCGGACGTTGATCGAACAGAATTTGATTCCGGAGGATGTAACAATCCAAGTGCTTACTCAATCGAGGGAGCATATTATCCGAAAAACGTTTGAGTCGCTGAAAGGTGCGAGAAAGGCAGTTGTACATTTGTACAACTCGACTTCTGTAGCACAGCGGGAACAAGTATTCCGCAAATCGAAAGAGGAAATTATCGATATCGCTGTGAGCGGCGCCAAGCTGCTCAAGGAGTGCGCATCGGAGACGGAGGGGAACTTTCAGTTCCAGTATTCGCCGGAAAGCTTTACAGGTACGGAGATTGATTTTGCGCTGAACATTTGCAACCAGGTGCTTGATGTATGGCAGCCGACAGCGGAGAATCCCGTCATCATCAACCTGCCTGCAACGGTGTCCATGTCGATGCCGCACGTCTACGCCAGCCAGATTGAGTATATGAGTGATCATTTGAATTACCGGGAGAACGTCATTCTATCACTTCATCCGCATAACGACCGTGGAACCGGTGTGGCTGATGCCGAGCTTGGAATGCTGGCCGGAGCCCAGCGTGTAGAAGGTACGTTATTCGGCAATGGAGAGCGGACGGGGAACGTAGACATTGTTACGCTGGCCCTGAACATGTACTCGCATGGGGTAGACCCGAAGCTGAATTTTGAGAACATTCCTGCGATTCTCGCCGTATATGAACGCCTGACCAAAATGAGAGTGAGCGAAAGACACCCTTACGGAGGCGAGCTTGTATTTACAGCTTTCTCCGGTTCGCATCAGGATGCGATTGCCAAGGGCATGAAGTGGCGCGAAGAGAAGGAGCCGCAGCATTGGTCGGTTCCGTATCTGCTAATCGATCCGCTGGACATCGGCAGACAATACGAAGGCGACATTATCCGCATCAACAGCCAGTCAGGCAAAGGCGGAATCGGTTACATCCTGCAGCAGAAGTACGGTCTCGATCTTCCGCAGAAGATGCGTGAGCACTTTGGATATTGCATTAAGAACGTATCCGATCATCAGCAAAAAGAGCTGCTCCCGGATGAAATATACGACATTTTCATTAAGGAATATGTAAATATTAATACGCCTATCGAATTGGTTAAATACCGCATTAATGATGAGGATGACTTTGAGACCATTGCTACTGTGCGGACGGGTGACGGCGTTAAGGAGATTACAGGTACGGGGAGCGGAAGGCTTGATTCGATCAGCAATGCTCTGCAAGCCTATCTTGGATTCGAATATAGCGATCTGGTCTATAAGGAGCACGCTTTGGAGATCGGCTCTAAATCCCAAGCGGTCTCTTACATCGGGATCACGGCCTCAGACAACACCGTATATTGGGGCTGCGGCATTGACGTTGACATTATGACCTCTTCGATAAAAGCTCTGTTTAGCGCTGTGAACCAAATGAGCCGTAATGTGAACAAGAACAATTAATTCCACTAGTATTGCAATAAGGGCCATCCCGAACAGGGATGGCCCTTATTGCCGTTACAGTGAGTGCGGGAACGGTATCACAAATAGTCAGCTGCGTTTGGCTGTGTCGCTGCAAACTAAAGTCCTTATAAACTCCGAGCTGCTTGAATTAATTGTTGTTTTGTCACAGAAGGAGAATCCGTTCCGACTTGATATATGATGGTTTGGTCCCCTTTTTCCTCGATCCACATGATGTTTTGGTAGACATTACTGGCACCATATAAAGACTGATCATTCATGGTGTAGTGTGCTTGATGTCCGCGAATGTCCAGATCTTCATAAACTGTTGAAGGCGGGGTGACCCCTTCCATCTTGATTTTTTCATTTGGAGTCTCCAAAGAATAATAAATCGTTTGCTGTTGTGAATTACGGTATACGGAAGTGTGAAAATTTAAGACCGGCTTTGACACGGCAGATGTTTTACGCCACACCACATCTTTTCCAGTCTTTTTGCTTTCGGCCTTCATGTCATCCAGAAGCTTAAAAGCGGTGTTATCGATAAAAGCACCGTATGCAGGAGACTCCATTCCCTCAACAAATTTAAATGTCCCGAGTAAAGACTCTGGAATGTGATCGGTTGTATTGTGATGAGTTACTGCTTTGTTCCAGCTGCCCAAATCCTTGACGACTTCCGGATTCGAAACAGATTGAAATGCATAACTATTTATTCCAAGCTCCGCAAAGTATACAACAGCTGTCTCTCCAGTCTTCAAATTTGCTTTCACTTCGCTTAGGGAATGGCGAATCTTCTCCAAAAGGCTGCTTTCTAACGTTATTTCTTTATTCGCTGTTAAGTTAAGCTGTACATTACCTTGTTTCTCTTGAAAGAGAAGCATTCCACCTGCATAAGCGAATCCGCATAATAGAATAAATATTAATCCGATTAGTGCTATATTGGGTAATTTCCATAATCTCTTCACTTGTCTCTTCTCCTTCTTTTCCACTAGGTAATCCGTATATGCCGCCATGATTCTAGAATCTAAAGAAGGAGGAGGAACGATGTTCCTTGAGCTAATCTGAAACTCATTTTTGAGCTGCTTTTCCATGGACATATCCATTCATCCCCTCTCTTTGATTCTGAATTTTGAATTGTTTGCGCATTTGCTTCAGGGCATGGTGATGTCTGGATTTTACAGTGCCTAATGGAATCTTTAATAAATGTGCGATTTCTTCCAAAGAACAGTCTTGATAGTACCTAAGGACAATAACTTCTTTAAGCTTTAACGGTAATGCCTCCAATATCGGAAGTAACTCCAAGCGATTATACAGGACAGACGTTCGCAGCTCCGTATCCCTGTCGGTCATGTCGAAGGTTACGGATTTCATCCTTTCCATAATACGAAACCGGAACCAGCTCTTTCGTTGCCAATTTCGTACTTGTCTGATAATCAACCCATTGAACCATGAACTGAATTTTTGATCCCGCTGATAATTATCCAGACTTTTGAACAGTTCCACATATACCTCACTCATCAGATCTCCTACATCCTGTTTATCTGGAGCAAGATAATAGATCAATCTGTAAGCATGGTCACGGGTTAATTCGTAAATCATATGAAATGCCTCTTCATCCCCTTGACTTATCCGGATGAGCCAAAGGTTTATATCGGTTTCCTCCATCGGGCCGGCCTCCAATCGGGTCTTACATCTGATATTGGTAACTTTCCGCAAAAAGGTTCAATTTCAATAAAAAATAATTATGTCACCCACTCACTAATTCATTATCGGTGTACTCACCCAGATTACAGAAAATGAAATGAATGGGAAATTTAGTATTTATAGTGTGTAAAGTTAACCGTATCATAAGTGACCGCAAAATTGAGGGTGGTTTTAGATAATTAACAATTCTCGTGCTCAGCCCCTGTGAAAATAAAGGATTATGGTGTATAGGGGCATTGATCTGTCTATCTGACTCTTATACATCTTCTTCCTGACAACAGGAAGGAAATTACAGCGGGGACCCAGAAAGTATTAGATATTAAATTCCCTGGGGAGTATGAAAGATATGGGCACATCATTCGTTAACCTGCAAATTAGATCAAATTCAATCCATGAAATAGAAGAAGTCTTACCTGGTAGTATTGTAAGATCCTTCTCAGATGGATGGACTACCATCGTGAGTGAGCACTTCCAAGTTGGAGACATTGAAAAGACGGCAAAGAAATTATCAAAGGCTATCACCCCAAGTGTCATGTCCATTGAATATCACGATGATGATGTGCTAAGGATGTCTATATACAGAAACGGGAAAACAATGACAAGTCATATCACTGGCGGTGAGGGATATGGTCGACCTAGGAAACCCGGCAAATCGAACGTATTTATTGAGGAGTTAGGTTTTGATTTAAGCGAAGTTAAGTATTTGAAAGCAATATTTGCTTGTGAGGACTTAGGGAAGAAGATAGAATTACTCCAGCATTTCCTTGGTGTTACAATTTCGATAGATCATAAGATAATTCTAATAGACGATTCAGTAATGGAGTACCATTGTCAACGTAACCTAACCATAATTGAAGAATATATTAAAGAGATAAGTAAGAGAAATCGTATTAAGAATCAAACAAAGGCATATCTTCTTGAAGAATTTGAGGGCGCCATGATTGATATATTAGGAGATCATAAATATCTCATCGGCATTCCTCCATATGATAGAAATACTGATTCCTACAAGCAGGAGCTGATATATACCTTTATTCCAAACGGTACCTTAGAACCTATGTTTGATGTAAGGTCCTTCCAATACCGAAGAGGGGGTGGCCTTCTAATGGCTGCTCATAGTTATCTCTATTACTTCAGTCTTCTCAGAGGACAATATTATTTGTTTGATTATGATGGGCGAATGGTATCCCAATTTCCTCTTTCCTGGAGTGGAATGGAAGCTGTTCCAGTTTATATGTTCGAGGAAGGGGGCTTTCTAGCCTTTGACAATCACCGTACATGGCTGGGGGAATATGGGCCGAATTTTAAGACTAGATGGAAGATACCATTCCCTGGGTCCCCTTACTATAATAATGATGCGATATATTCATGCAAAATTGACTCGGTAGGTCAATCCTCGGAGCTCATGAAATTAAATCGCAGCGGGCAGGTTGTAGCATCATTACGTTTGAATTATGAAGTTTATCATGATCCAAATGGGAGATTTTTATTTGATGAAATGGGAACAATCTTCTATTGCTGCAGTGTAACGACTTCTGGTAGACCGCGTGTGAAGATTTTCGTTCTCACCGAACAGATGAAACTGATTAGAGAGTTAGATTTAGAGGATTGGATTTCTTCTGTGGCCCTAGATTCCAAAAATCATAAACTATTTGTGCACTTATCCTATAAGGAGCTTCTCGTGATTGATACGGAGTCATTCGTTATTCTCTCCCGAAGGAAGTGGAATGAGGACTCTACTTTTTTGACCGTAGATTCTCGTGGAAGAGCTGTTGTACGCACGGGAGTTAGCAGCATTGTATTACTAGACGTGCATTTGAATGACATTTCGCGCCATCGGCTTAAGGGATTGGCACTTCAAGAATTCACCAATGAAAGAGGCAATCTCTGTCTTCTTACAGTAACCGAAGGAGCACACGAAGAAGGTGGGGACGGCAGCATGAAGATAAGAGTGTATGAGATAAAGTGATTTGATTAAAAACTAACTTCCGTAACGGAGAACGAGAACGGAGATATCCAACCCTAAGGAGTGGTATAAATGGCGCGTGTTTTATTTATTAATGGTGGATCAGAGGG
>RCUH01000495.1_pt1 | contig 40125 bp, 37 predicted proteins | sample 2166191 | NCBI WGS metagenome assembly RCUH01 (sample SAMN09932848, study PRJNA488358) | compost metagenome | feature: garden; material: soil; isolation source: compost soil in an enriched community after 214 h of incubation | place: Germany: Experimental Botanical Garden Goettingen | collected... | reverse complement strand
AATTCATTAAGATGAAACCATTTGATGTTTATCCCATTAATCCCATTAACATAGTAAAGGCTAATGGATCAACGGTGTGGGATGCCGAAGGAAATGCTTACTTGGACTTGTATGGTGGCCATGCTGTGATATCGATCGGACACACGCACCCACATTATGTACAACGCATCACAGAACAATTGAACCGTATTGGGTTCTATTCCAACTCTGTCGAGATTCCAATTCAGCGTGAACTTGCCCGATTGTTAGGGGAAGTTTCGGGAAAGGTTGATTATGATTTATTTCTTTGCAATTCTGGCGCGGAAGCAAATGAAAACGCATTGAAGCTGGCTTCTTTTTACAATAAACGAAAAAAAGTCATAGCGTTTTCAAAAGCTTTTCATGGAAGAACCTCATTGGCCGTAGCGGCAACAGATAACCCGAGTATCGTGGCTCCCGTCAACGAGACCGATAATATTGTATTTCTTCCTTTCAATGATGAAGCGGCTTTGACGACAGCTTTCGCATCATATGGCGATGAAATTTCATCTGTTATCGTGGAAAGTATCCAAGGGGTAGGTGGAATCAGAGAAGCGTCAGTATCGTTTCTTCGATTGATTCGGTCTCTTTGTGATCAATATAATGCCGTGTTTATTGCAGATGAAGTACAATGTGGGTATGGAAGGACTGGCTTATTCTATGCGCAGGACTATTCAGGCGTTGAAGCCGATATTTACACCATGGCAAAAGGGATGGGCAATGGTTTTCCAATTGGTGCAATCAGTATATCGCCCAAATTTAAAGCGACTTACGGTGGCTTGGGGACGACATTTGGTGGCAATCATCTCGCATGTGCTGCCGCACTGGCTGTATTGGAGATTATCCAACAAGATAACCTGATGGAGAATGCGGCTCAAGTCGGACAATATCTTATCGATGAGCTTAAGCAAATCGAGGAGATTGTAGAAGTGAGAGGCCGAGGATTAATGATCGGTATAGAACTACCTGAATCTTTGGCCCATGTGAAGAAAGATCTCTTATTAAAGAACCGTATCTTTACAGGGGAGGCTAAGCCTTTTGTGATTCGCTTGTTGCCCGCTTTGAATATTACGAAAGATCATGCTGATCAGTTTTTATCGGCATTGAAAGCACATATCAAAGCAGTAACGGTTGCATAGAACCTTAAAGCTGTCGATCAAATTATCCAATAGCCACACATTGGCTAATGTAAATTTGATTGCACTGTAGTAGTTAGAATATATACTGAGTGTGACGGGTCTATTGACCCGTTGAAAATGCACTCGAATAAATAAATATAGATGAAAAAGTTTTTCTCTGTTAAGGATGTGTCTAGTGTAGCGGACGTTGTTCAAGAAGCGTTAGCTTTGAAAGCGGCACCATATGACAATCAGGACCTTGGCCAACATAAAACGTTGGGACTTGTATTTTTGAATCCGAGTTTGCGTACGCGTTTGAGCACACAAAAAGCGGCAATGAATTTGGGCATGAATGTGATGGTCATGAATATGGATAAAGATGGTTGGGCGCTTGAAACACAGGATGGTGTTGTGATGAACGGGACAACTGTTGAACATATTCGCGAGGCCGCTGCTGTTATGGGCGAGTATTGTGATATTTTGGGACTTCGTTCCTTTCCAAAATTGAAAGATCGTGAAGAGGATTATAGTGAAGACCTGTTCAACAAATTCATTAAGTACTGTGGTGTTCCTGTTGTTTCCTTAGAGAGTGCAACACGCCATCCACTGCAGAGTTTGACAGATATGATTACCATCACTGAGTACAAGAAGACTGAGAAGCCGAAAGTGGTATTGGCTTGGGCTCCGCATGTTAAGGCATTACCTCAAGCGGTACCTAATTCTTTCGCAGAATGGATGTGCAAAGCACAAGAAGAGGGATTGGTCGATTTTACGATAGCTCAACCTATGGGCTATGAATTAAGTGAAGAATTTACCGCTGGAGCAACCATATCTAATAATCTTGAAGAAAGTTTAAAGAATGCTGATTTTGTCTATGTGAAAAACTGGTCTTCTTATCAAGAATATGGCGAGGTATATGGTGTTGATGAAGATTGGATGATGGATAACAAGAAGCTCAATTTGACGAATGATGCCAAAGTAATGCATTGTTTGCCAGTAAGAAGAGATCTTGAATTGTCTTCTGAGATTTTAGATGGACCAAATTCACTCGTGATTAAAGAGGCTAGCAACCGTGTATGGGCTGCTCAGGTTGTTTTGAAACGTATGTTAGAGGATTTGGCATAGTCCAATCCTATAGATTATTGAAAAACTATTTTTATTGGGAAAAGTTGCGTAATGGCTAATAGTGTATTAAATATAATTAAAATTGGCGGGAATATTATTGATGATGAACGCCAATTGGATTCTTTTTTGGAAAAGTTCTCTGCATTGTCAGGGAAAAAGATTCTTGTACATGGCGGTGGTAAAATAGCGACTCGCCTGGCTAGTGAACTTGGAATTGAAGCCCAAATGATAGAAGGGCGTCGTGTGACAAATGAGGAAATGTTACGCATTGTAACAATGGTATACGCTGGATTGACAAACAAGACAATCGTTGCTAAGTTGCAAAATTTGAAATGCGATGCTGTCGGATTAACCGGAGCTGATGGGGATGTCATAAGAGCAATAAAGCGTCCTGTAAAAGATATCGATTATGGCTTTGTAGGTGATTTGTTGCATGACTCTGTAAATACCCTGGCTATCAAGAAGTTTTTGGAAGCAGGGTTTGTTCCTGTGTTTTCAGCTATTACACACAATGGCCTTGGACAATTGCTCAATACCAACGCGGATACGATAGCTTCTTCATTGGCGGTGTCTTTGGCTTCATTATATGAAACTTCTTTAGTTTATTGTTTTGAGAAGAATGGCGTTTTACGGGATGTAACAGATGAGAATTCAGTAATCCCAACGATTAAGTCAGAAGAGTTTGAACATCTTAAGGAATCCGGCGTGGTGAATGACGGGATGATCCCTAAGTTGCAAAATGCATTCAATGCTATAAATAAAGGTGTTCAAGAGGTCTATATTGGAAATGCTAATAATTTGCATTTGTTTCAACAAGGACAATTTGGCACTTGCTTGACATTAAAATAAAAATCTAACCTAAACCCAACGATCGCTATGAAAAAGGTCACCATTATCGGGAGCGGTAATATCGGTCTTTCTTTGGCAAAAGGACTTGTAAAAAGTGAATTTGCGAATGCTGCCGATATTACATTGACGAGAAGAAATTTGAATGCACTGGCCGAAGAAGCGAGCCGGGGCTTCTCAATAAGTAATGATAATAGACTCGCTGTAAAGGGGGCTGATATTGTTGTTTTCGCAATACTACCTCAACAACTAAAAAAGGTATTGGTGGAAGTGGCGCCTGTAATTGAAAAGGACAATCAGATTTTTGTGTCTATTGTGTCGGGAGTTTCTTGTGCCGATTTAATAGCAGAGTTGGGGGCAGATGCCACCGTTATACGGGCAATGCCCAACACAGCAATAGCGATAGCTCAATCAATGACTTGTATTGCCAGCGACAATGCGTCAGACGATAGTTTGAAGGAGGTTGAAAAGATGTTTGAGACTGTCGGTTCAGTGGTTGTTATTAATGAAGACCTTATGACATCGGCAACGGCATTGTGTGCCTGCGGTATCGCATTCTTCCTACGTGCTATTCGTGCTGCTTCACAAGGTGGAGTTGAAATCGGATTTCATGCGCATGACGCATTAAAAATGGCAGTTCAAACTGCAAAAGGCGCCGCGGATTTGTTATTGCATACCAATGCTCATCCAGAAGGAGAGATTGATAAGGTGACATCACCAAAGGGATGTACAATAGCGGGGTTGAACGAAATGGAACATAACGGTTTTAGTTCTGCTTTTATAAAGGGAATTAAACTGTCTGCGGATAAAGCAGGAGGACTATACCATGAAGGATAAACAGCGTCTATTTGAAGACGCTCTGGCCCTTTTAAAACAATTAATTGGACTGTCGTCTTTAAGTAAAGAGGAAGAGTTCACGGCAGATTTAATTGATTGCTTCTTTCAGGAGCGTGATATAAAAACACATCGGAAAAGCAATAATGTCTGGGTGTATAACGCCCATTATGACAGCACTAAACCTACGATATTGCTTAATTCCCATCACGATACAGTAAAACCAAATACAGGTTATACGAGAGATCCTTTGGCCCCAACTGTGGAGGACGATAAATTGTTCGGCTTGGGGAGCAATGATGCTGGGGGCTGTTTGGTATCATTGATAGCTACATTTTTGTATTTTTACCAGGAGACGGAATTGAAGTATAACTTCTGTCTGGTCGCCAGTGCTGAAGAAGAGATCTCAGGTAAGAACGGTGTAGAATCTGTTTTGGATGATATCGGTCCAATTGATTTTGCAATTGTGGGTGAACCTACTTTATTGGATTTGGCAATTGCAGAAAAGGGCCTGATGGTGTTGGATTGTATCGCTTTAGGGACTGCTGGACATGCCGCACGTAATGAGGGCGATAATGCTATCTATAAAGCGATCAAGGATATTGAATGGTTTCAAAATTATACATTTGAAAGAACTTCGTCAACCTTAGGCCCAATTAAGATGTCGGTAACCGTGATTCAGGCGGGATCACAGCACAATGTGGTACCGGCTACTTGTAACTTTGTTGTCGATGTCAGAACCACAGATGCTTATTCGAATGAAGAGACGTTGGATATTATCAAGTCTCATGTAAAATCAGAGGTCACAGCGAGATCGACGCGCCTGAAGTCTTCTTCTATTTCTGAAACGCATCCAATCGTCAAAGCAGGCATTGTACTGGGACGTAAAGTATATGGTTCACCGACGATGAGCGATCAGGCTCTTATTCCTGTCCCTTCTCTGAAGCTTGGACCTGGCGATAGCGCGCGGTCGCATATTGCAGATGAGTTTATCTATATCGATGAAATTAGAGCAGGGATCGATCTCTATATCGCAATGTTAGAAAAGATCGTATAAAAAAAGCTTCCATTTTTATGGAAGCTTTTTTTATACTAGACTAAGCTGATTTGACGTTTGATACTCTCCTCGAGAGAGATGATCGTCTCGGTACGTTGAATCCCTGGTACGGATTGAATATCTTCATTCAATACTTTTCTCAGGTGAACTGTATCTCTACAGATAATTTTTGCAAAAATACTGTATTGGCCAGTACAATAGTGTAATTCGACCACTTCTTTGATTTCTTTCAATTTATCTACCGCATCTGCATATTGTGAACCTTTTTCAAGATAGATACCCAAAAAGGCCGTGATATCAAATCCGACTTTTTGAGGATTGATAATTAGATTTGACCCTCTAATGATACCTAGTTCTTCCATCTTCTTCATTCTAACGTGAATTGTACCTCCTGATACAATTAGCTTTTTTGCTATTTCTGTATAAGGAATAGAGGCATCGTTCATTAGAATAGACAAGATTTGGATATCCAAATTGTCTAGATCATAGTTTGCATATTGATTTTCCATTAACAATGGTTTTTGTGTTCATTAATTGGTCGTTGCATCAAGATCTGACCAATAGCTAAAATAATTAAATTTATTTCAAAATTACTAAGAATTTTCGGTTTATAGATGTAAATTTAATAAAAAATACTTATTCATATTGATAATGTTATATGTTTTTGATTGAAAGTGATTATAATTGTTTCATGGTGATCTTATTATAGGTTAAGTGATTGTTTTCATGTTTGATATCAAGATTATGATAAATTAATTTAGTATTGCCTTTTTTAGAAGTAGGAAAAACAGTTGGTATATTGAAAATCTAATCAGTTCGAATCTAGCATATGATGTGGCAAAATGTAGCAGACTGTGTGATGTTTGAGTAAACGAAAAATAAAATACGGAATAGAGATGGAAGAAGTTCAAGATGTAAAGATTTCGAAAAAGAAACCAATTTTTGAAGTAGGGGAAGGACTTCATAAATACCTTAAGCTGTATCAGCGAGACGAAAAGTTGCCGATAGGATACAAAGATCTACTGAATTTTACGGAGACAGTACCTGTTATGGATAAATTTGGCAACGATACTTTTTGGGAGACTCCACTGTATCCACAATATCTTATCGACCAATTGTATGACGGATTGAAGGTGATTTATGCTAAACTGAAAGCATCAGGTAATACGCGAATCGTCCAGCATAAGTATATTGATCGTGTAGAGTACTGTGGCTTTGGCAATACTAAACCATTTCGTATTCGTATCGTAAACCGTTTAAATGATGTGTACGATTATTTTTACATCAAGCAAGCCGATGCGTCGCGAATATATGGATTGGAGTTAGAAGAAATATTGTCGCCCAATCAGGTGAATTATATGGTAGACCATGATACTTTGGTTGAAGAACATATCGTTGGAATCCCCGGGGATACTTTTTCGAAAACACGTATGTTCTCGCCTGATTATAATCTGACCCGGATTTCCAAAGAATTTGTCAAATTTAATGAACGATGTATTATTACGTTGTTGGGGGATATGAGGGCCTACAATTTTGTGATGCAGATTACACCAGATTTTGATGATTTCCAGTTTCGAATTCGAGCAATAGATTTTGACCAGCAGTTTTATGAAGGAAATCCGAAAGTATATATGCCTCAATTTTTTAAGGAGAATCTTCCCTATGTCAAATTAGCGATGGAGCATCTAAATGAAAAAACTGTGCTGCAATACCAACAAGAGGAGCGTTCTTCCATTGTGCATAGAGTCCGAAGTGAAAGACATCGGATCGCTGATCTGAGGGATGCTTCGCAAACGCAGGTCCTTTCTACGCAGGAGAATATCAAACAGTTACGTGAGGGCTATGCTGAATTTTATCAAAATAACTCTTATCTCAAGTGTAAAACGATGACAGATATTGTTGAGTTGAATGTGAAGAATGTGATTCGTCAGGTACAAATGTAATTACTTGATCCGATCTTTGTTGTCTTTGATAAAGGCGGACCATCCAGTGTACGACTTGCTGCTGCCTGATACTGCATTTTTCTGAAAGGAGTGGCAGACAGCAATTGCCAATCCGTCGGTGGCATCTAAAAATTGTGGTGTTTCCTCAAATTTTAATAGATTTTTTAGCATAGCGGAAACCTGCTCCTTTGTAGCATTTCCATTCCCTGTAACGGATTGTTTTATTTTTCTTGGAGAATATTCAAAGATTGGGATATCTTGCGCCAGCGCCGCCGCCATGGCAACACCTTGCGCTCGCCCTAGTTTGAGCATGACCTGTATGTTTTTGCCATAAAATGGTGATTCAAGAGCTACGCAGTCGGGATTGTATTCCTGCATTAGAGCAGAAGTTTTTTTGAATATACGTTGTAGTTTTAGGGCATGGTCATCTAAATGTCCCATTTTGATGACCCCCATTGAGACCAAGGATATGTTATTGCCGACTTCTTTGATGATACCATACCCAAGTATTACTGTTCCGGGGTCTATACCTAAAATTATTCTTTCTTTCGCCTTTTCCTTCTGCATATACAATAATACAAATTTTGCGTTTTATTCACGGATTGCGTTCGACAAAACTTAATCATTTGGCTAAAATTTAGTAACATTGCTCTCTAATTATCAAAAGTTGACTGGAAGACAAAAAAAATACATCAGTCTTTTATTGAAGATACTGGTTTTCGCCCTAGCGACCTGGTATATCGTTGTGAAGGTATCCGATAGAAGCAATATTGAGAAGTTCAAAACCCTAATTGCAGGTTTGGAGCAGCATTCGGTTGTTTGGACCCTTATTTTAATTGTGGTTTTAATGCTTGTCAATTGGTTGCTTGAAGTTGTGAAATGGCGGTATCTTGCATCTAAACTGGAGCATATTTCATTTTGGAAGGCTTTCCAATCCGTTTTCTGCGGGCTTACCTGGGCTATTTTTACACCTAATAGAATTGGTGAATATGGCGGGCGGGTACTTTTTCTACAGCCCCAACATCGAGCAAAAGGAGCCGTAGCGATGGGCGTTGGATTATTTGCGCAATTGGTGCTCACAAGCGTTGCTGGATCACTAAGTATCGCTTGGTTTATCTGTAAATTTCTTTCTACTCCTTTAACAGTACAATTTGGGGTATGGCTACTTGCTATTATCTATGCTGGAGGATTTGTCATCTTATATTTCAATGTAAAATGGATCGATTTATTGGTCGGTAAAATTAAGTTTTTGACGCGAATTAAGCCTTTCTTTGAAGTATTGGAGCATTATTCAATGCGCGAGCTCAGTATTGTTCTTTTAAATTCTTTGGCGCGATTTGTTATTTTTACTTCGCAGTATATCATCTTGATGAAGCTAACTTTGCCTGAGTTACCACTTTTATCCATGATTCTGATGATTTTTATCCTGTTTTTTGTTCAGGCAGCTCTACCTACATTGGATATTTTTGATTTCAGTGTTAGAAGTTTTGTTGCTAGCAATCTATATAGCTATATTACCACACAAGAAATTGCTGTAATGGCTATTGTTTCCTGTATTTGGTTCGTTAATTTGATTCTTCCAGCTATATTTGGTTCTATTTTTGTTTTTAAGATTAATTTTTTCGGTGATACAAATTCTTAACTATTTATTGATCATTTTTGCCTGCGTATATGCAATTCTAGTTTTATGGATGCGCAGAGGCTGGTCCTTGATTTCGGAACCTAACAATTCTATTAGGCCAACAATGACCGTATCTGTGATTATCGCTGCGCGGAATGAGGAGTTAAATATTAGACGCACCATTGAATCCATAATGGGGCAGAATTATCCTAATGAGCTCCTGGAGCTCATTATTATCGATGACCATTCAGACGACAATACGTCTTTGATTGTGAAAGAATATGAAGAGAAAGGTGTCAAGCTGATTCAATTAAACGAAAATGGCCGTCTGAATTCGTACAAGAAATTGGCAATTTCAAGGGCGATAGAATGCTGTCAAGGTGAAATTATTATTACCACTGATGCAGATTGCCGCATGGGATCGAACTGGTTAGCAACGGTTATCAGCACATTTGAGAAAGAAGGTGCTTATCTACAATCTTCTCCAGTGGTGTATTCAGAAGAAAAGAGTTTTTTTGAACGACTGCAGACCCTGGAGTTTTTGTATTTGATAGGTCTGGGTGCTGCAGGTATTGGTAACAAAAAACCAACGACCTGTAATGGTGCTAATTTGGCCTATCGAAAGGATATTTTTAAACAAATGGGCGGATTTAAAGGGATCGACGAGCTTGCATCCGGTGATGATGAACTTTTTTTACATAAGGTAGCAGAACAATATCCCGAGCGAATAACGTTTTGTAAATCAAAAGATGCTGTTGTTTATACGGATGCCAAACCGGATTTGAAGTCATTCATTAGTCAGCGCAGACGCTGGGCTTCAAAAAGTACCAAATATAAAAATAAAGGTGTCATCGCATTAGGGATTTCCATTTGGTTCTTTAATTTATTGATTTTGGTAGCTTCGGTTCTTGCTCTTTTCGGTGTAAAATTCGTTGCTTGGGTTGTACTTTTTGCATTGCTATTAAAAATGGTAGTCGAATTTATTTTTATTGAACCTTTGACAAGGTTCGCAAGCAGAAAGGAACTCTTATGGTATCTTCCTTTATTGAGCTTGGCTCATATCCTTTATCTGGCTTATATAGGCATATTGGGCAATGTAGGGAAGTACGACTGGAAAGGAAGGCAGGTCAAGTAGCTTATTCCTATTTTTCGACCTTTAATTTTATTGCTTCCTCAGCTAATTTAACGATCTCCTCAATATTCTTACCCTCCGTATCCAAAGGATCTAGCACTTCCCAGGTCATATGAAGAAATGGGGTTAATGGATACATGCCATATTGTACCATTTCATATGATCCTCTAATGGCAATAGGAACAACGAGTGCATTTGGATTTTTCTTTAATAGTGTAGCAATTCCACCAACATGAAAGGCCTTCATTTTTCCGGTTTTCGATCTTGTTCCCTCTGGAAAAATAAACGCGGACCAGTTTTTGGTTTTCATATTATTGGCAAGATTCAATATCTCAGCAATAGATTGTTTGGGGTCATTGCGATCTATATTTGCAGCACCACCATGTTTTAAGTTGAAGGAGATGCTAGGTATACCACTGGCAAGCTCTATTTTAGAAATAAATTTTCCGTGAAATCTACGCAAGAAATAGATCATGGGAGGAATATCAAAAGTACTTTGGTGATTGGCTACAAAGACAATGGGTTGTCCTGTTGGGATATTTTTATTGTCGATAAATGTCACCCGATTAAATAATGTGTAATAACAGGCAACGAGACAGGCATTTAAAATATCTACACTCTTTTTATGTGCGTTATACCCACCCAGCTTTAAACATAACCACTGTATCGGGTGGAAAATAATCAAGCATAAACCAAAACAAAACCAAAATATAATAGATAGGATATAGCCTAAAAACTTCTTCATAAACGTTATTTAATGATACAAATATATCATTAAGCAATGGTTTTTAAAAAATATTGATTTTATAATGTTTTGTTTTAACATTATTAATCTTATATTTAATAATGTTAATATAGTTATTATTTAATGAGAAAAATACCAGTTAATTGTCCTTGTTGTGAAGCGAAGTTAAAAGTCGCTAAATTGGTGTGTGACTCCTGTGAAACCGAAGTTGTAGGTAAGTTTTCTTTACCTGTGTTGATGCAGCTTACTGTAGAGGAGCAAGAATTTGTCCTGAATTTTTTGATGCACTCAGGGAGTTTAAAAGAAATGGCAAATCAGATGGGCAAATCCTATCCGACGGTCCGTAATATTCTCGATGATCTGATTCGCAAATTGAAATCGCTTGATCATACAAACAATGGTGGCAGAAATAGAAGTATTTAGCAGTCTGGGCAATCGAATAATTGATAAACAAAGAATTATATCAATATGAAAAATAATACGCTTTATACCGAAAGCCAATCTTTTTTTAGCTGGTGGCTCTGTCTGATCCTTTTATCAGTCAGTGTTGCCAGTTTTTCTGTGCACTGGCATGAGCTCTTGCGGTTGAATTTTGCTCCATTATTTCAATTACCGGGGTTTTGGATCAATTTGGTATTATGGGGATTGTTTGGTGTTCTACGATTAAGAACTACTATTCGTGAAGATGGAATTGAAGTCTATTTTTTTCCATTTAATTTCTATCGTAAAAGAGCGCGTTGGACAGATATTCGTGCTGTTGAAGTACGAAAATATAACCCGATTGGTGAGTTTGGTGGATGGGGTTTTCGGAGAGGGCAGAAAGGGCTGGCTTTTTCAGCTCGTGGTAATATGGGGTTACAACTTACATTGGAAACTGGTAAGATATTACTTATTGGAACCCAAAATCCAGTAGAAATCGAAAAGCTGCGCTTATCTCAATTCTTAAAAAATGAAAGTTAAACAGATTTTTCAGAATCCATTTGCGGAATTGCCGGAGTGGAAACTATTCTTTGCTGGTGTTATCGGATTTTTGTTATCAAGCTATGTTATTTATTTATCCGGCCAGCAGTTTAATGGATTTATGCATTTCTATCAACCAGATACAGGGGCTTCCATATGGGCAGTTTTGGGCGTTCATGCCTGTATGATTTTGGCTCCTTTTATACTTCTTTATGGTGCAGGGATGTTATTAAACAGAAAGACCCGAATCATTGATGTCATGAATGTCGTTTTGATTATACCATTTCCGCTCTATCTTGCCTTATTTTTAGGGAAGTTGTTAAACCAGGATAAATTCACGGATCAAGTATTAAAAGCAGTGCAAAACGGCGATCATACATTGGCCGGAGTTGATAAAACTGAGCTATTTTTATTTGGTATGTTTGGAATAATCAGTTTGTTATTGCTATTCTACCAATTCTATTTATTGGTTAAGGGTATGAATGTAGCCGTTAATAATAAGAAGATTGAAATCAGTATAGTATTTGTGGCATTATATTTTATATTGGATTTATGCATACAGTTTAATTTCTAGAAAAAAACGACAATGAGAAAATTTTTATATCTATTTATCATTTGTTTTCATTTTTCATGTACCCACGCGCAGACATTTGATGGCTCATGGAAGGGCGAAGTTGAGGTTTCGGGGCAGAAGCTGCTGCTGGTGTTCAACATTCAAAAAGATAGCGCAGGGAAGTGGAATGGAACCTTCGAGAGTCCGATGCAAACAGCGCAGAAATTTGCAATCAATCAAATACGTATAGAGCACGATTCCATTTGGATGGAAGTTAGGAATATAGGTCTTCTGTATGCAGGCTTTTTAGATCGGGATAAAGATGTTTTGAAAGGAGTGATGAAACAAGGTCCTTTTGAATCTGCTATGATTTTGGTACGAAGCGAGAACGAACAGAGTGGGCTTTCTCGTAAGCAGGATGTTTTCCCCCCTTATAGCTATACGGAAGAGGAAGTTTCGTTTAGAAATAGTGCGGGCAATGCATTTCTGACGGGCTCTCTGACTTATCCTAAAAATGGAGGGCCATTTCCTGCGGTGGTATTAGTCAATGGTAGTGGGCAACAAAATAGAGATTCTGAGGTGTTTGGTCACAGACCATTTAAGGTGCTTGCTGATCATCTTACGAAAAACGGTTTTGCCGTATTACGTTATGATGACAGGGGAGTAGGTGGCTCCAAAGGAGAAGTTAATTTAGCGACAACGATTGACTTTGCTTCTGATGCTAACGCTGCAGTTGATTTTCTAAGCAAAAAAGCTGTAGTTGATGTGGATAAAATCGGGATGATTGGCCATAGTGAGGGAGCGCTAATTGCCGAAATCGTGGCATCCGAGAATAGTAAAGTAAACTATATTGCACTCCTGTCTGGACCTGTGATCAAAGGAGATTCTTTGCTGATTTTACAAAGCTATGCTTTAGGAAAAGCGGGCGGATTATCTGAATCTGCATTGCAGACCAATAAAGCAAATAATCGAAAATTGTATACTATTCTATCGGGAGACGAGCCACCAAAGGCGTTGGCCGAATCGTTGGAAAAAGAACTTATTCAGCAAAATAATGGGAATCCACTGACTCCTGATATGAAGATTAAACTTAGTCCAATGATGAGCCCCTGGTTTAGAACGTTTCTTCGCATCGATCCAGCTTATTATCTGAAGCAGCTGAAAGTACCGATTTTCGCTTCCTTCGGCGGAAAGGATGTTCAAGTCCCGGCGAATGAAAACATCTATTGTCTCCAACACCTGCATTTAAACACCACCGACGTCATCATTAAGGATTATCCTAATTTGAATCACCTTTTTCAAAATGCGCAAACAGGAAAAATTGAAGAATATTTTGAAAACTCAGAGAGCTTTAATGAACAATTGATGGATGACCTTACGAAATGGCTTAAACTGAAGACAAATTGATTTAATCAACTAAAGGCCGCAAATCTTAATCTTTTTTCCGGATCAAATAAGCTTAAAAAAATCGGGCCCATTTAATCGTACATTAAATGGGCCTGACTATATTAGATCAACCTGACTGTATTAGAACAAGGGATATCTCTTTGAAGTGCGCTATTCCAATTAAGGTGTTGTGTTGGCGACGGGAAGTATTTTCCCATTGAAATAGTGATGCCCATTTTGAGCGAAATCTGCGATATAGCGTCCCATTTCAAAGGCTAAAGTACCCGCTTCAACGCCTGGAAAAGCAGCTTCGAACATTTCAGTTTGTGCAGATCCTAAGGCTAGACAGTTCACTTTGATTCCCTTTTCCTTAAATTCCTCCGCTAAGCATTCTGTAAGCACTGCTAATGCAGCTTTGCTGGTTGAATATGCCGAAAGTCCGGGAAACTTCATGGACCCCTGAAATCCGCCCATACTGCTAATATTGACAATATGCGAGCCTGATTGCATCATGGGAACAACGTGTTGGATCATATTGACGTGTCCCATCACATTGGTTTGTAGCATTTCAGCAAAATCCTTTCCATCAGTTTCCATAAATGGCTTATTGATGAGTGCTCCAGCATTGTTAATCAAGATATCAACCGTATCAAATTTTGATTGGATGAAGGGAACAAGAGTAGCATAGTCATCGTAGACAATATCAAATTGGGCCGGATATAAAATGCCACCATCATAATTGAGCTGACCGGCAATTTCATGAAGTTTTCTCAGTTTGTCCGCTGATCTAGCCAATGCAATTACTTTATTGTCCTTTTTAGAGGTCAAATCCAATACCGCTTCAAATCCAACACCACTGCTTGCGCCTGTAATAATAATATTTGCCATGTTTATTCTTCTAGTTTTTGACTTTGTTCAACTTCTTCTGCGGAAGGTAATTTGTCCTCTCCAATTGCCTGCGGATGAAAGATAAAATAAATTCCCGAAAGAGCAACGAAAGCGGAAATAATATAAAATAACAAGGTGATTAAAACGGCATTGTGTGAGTCGACTTGGAATATGCCCGCTCCCCACATAATCACAAGTTCGCGCATGCCCAATCCCCCAACAGAAAATGGAATGATTGAAACCAAAGAAGATGCAAGGAATAAAAATAGGTACGGAGAGAACTTACCGCTAAAACCTAAGGCATAAAGAATGAGGATTGCTGCGATAACCTGCATTGATTGTACACCAATAGCCTTTAAATGCGCTCTTAGAAATGTTGCCTTGTACTCCTTAAAGAACTTGGTTACGATAAAGTAATAGAGAATGCTCCCTATAATAAATAAAATGATGGTCAGATAGTTTGGAATCCCTAGCTGTGGCATATAGGTAACCAGCGCTGCAATGATTAGGCATAGTGCCCATAGTCCGCTTAATCTATCTAAAAATAGGGCTGTAAATAATTTTCGTCCTTTAATATTGAATCGTTTCCGGAGGAAGAATATCTTATAACCATCTCCCCCAACACCACCTGGTAAAATGAGGTTGTAAAATAAGCCAAGTTGGTATAGTTTTAAATTATATTTTTCCGTAACATCCAGACCGATTGCCTTTAAAAAGGTCAATAAGCGCGAAGAGGAAATAAAAATAGAGATGCTATAAGCAACTAGAGCAAAGAATAGATAGAGTGGATTGGAATTGATGACAGCTTCTTTCAGATCCTTTAGTGATACCTTGCTGAATACCCAGTATAAGGCCCCCACAGTAACGACAATCTTTGCTATATTTTTGGCTATTTTGAGCCCTTTTTTTTTATCCATATAAATTATACATCCAATCTTGTTCGGCTGTAATTAGCGTTTTGGAGAATCCAAAGTTAGAAACTTTGGCGAATTGTGCAATTACACTTAAGCAATCGTTGGGTAAATTCTTGAATACAATAATATCAGATATAAAATACCAAAGATAGTAGCGAGAGAAAATAGCCAATTTAGGTCAATTCTGTTATATTTGTGCTTGAGCACAGCGATCATTAATCCAATGATGAAGCAAAATAACAAAATAGGAGCGATGAGAGCTATCTTGTTCGTAAAAGCAAGGCTGATTTGATTCAATTTCCCTTTTGCTTCCTGTCCTAAAAAAAGCGGATAAGAAGCAAAGGCCAATAAAATGACAAATAACCTTAACAGCGTTTTTGCGATTATTTTGCTTATGGTATGATTTTTGGCTGTAATTTTCATGTTTTGTGGATTAATTTACCCCAAAAATACAATTTGAAATTAAAATTTATAGATATGAATCGATTCGTTTTATCATTAGCAACTATTTTTGCTACGGTGACCTTATTTTCTTGTGGAGCACAAAAGCAAGGCACATCAACTGGAAATCCTTCTTCCAACACGAGTGCAGCTTCTGGTCCAAGCGCTTCGGATTGGAAATCCGCTGTAAAAGGTACATGGACGTTGAATACAATCGATAGAGAGAATTTGCCTTCTTCATTTACGATTAAAAGTGTATTTGAAGAAGCTCCTGCAGAATGTTTCGTAGGTAGTACATGGAATTTTATTGGAAATGGTAAAGGATCTATTACTTTTAATGCGCAAGGAACTTTATGTGCTCCGGGCGCATCACGTGAGATCTTTTGGTCTATCTATAATCCTGGAAAAGGCTTAGGAGAACCTCAGTTTCAATTTAAAAAGATTTATGCAGGAGATAAAGCGAAGAACGTAACAACAGGTTACCGTTTGGATTTATCTTATTCGGATGGGAATAAATTAGTTATGCGTATGCCATTGACTGTTGCAAACGGAGAAGCCTATTTAGTGTTTAATTTTACGCGTTCGAACTAAACGTAAGCGATAAAAGAAGAATAACAGAAAGCTATAGGAATTCCTATGGCTTTTTTTGTTTAAAATTTAATACTTTTACACTCCCAATTCATTATGATTTATTTGTGCCATAGGCTGCGGAATTTACCGATACAGTGAAAAAGCCAACTATGCATGATAATCTTGTGGGCGGATAAGCTTATTTTAAGTATGAAAATGGGATATATACCTAACGATTTCGTCAGGTATTGCTTAATCTAGAGAGAAACATGGCTGAACAAAACACGAAAACTGCTTTAATAACAGGTATAACAGGACAAGATGGTGCCTATCTAGCAGAATTCCTATTGAAGAAAGGTTACAAAGTACACGGTTTAAAGCGTCGCAGTTCTTTATTCAATACAGATCGTATTGATCATCTTTATCAAGATCCCCATCTTGACAATAGAAATTTCACATTGCATTTTGGTGATTTGACGGATTCAACCAACTTAATCCGTATTATACAGGAAACACAGCCTGACGAGATTTACAATCTTGCGGCGCAATCTCACGTAAAAGTTAGTTTTGATACGCCGGAATATACTGCAAATGCCGATGGTATCGGTACATTGCGGATTCTTGAAGCAGTCAGATTATTGGGAATGATTGAGAAAACCCGTATCTATCAGGCTTCTACTTCCGAGCTTTATGGATTGGTGCAAGCGGTTCCACAAAGTGAAACGACACCTTTTTATCCGCGAAGTCCTTATGCTGTAGCAAAAATGTACGGTTATTGGATTACTGTCAATTATCGTGAAGCCTATAAGATGTATGCTTGTAATGGAATTTTATTCAATCACGAGAGCCCTGTAAGGGGAGAGACTTTTGTGACACGTAAAATTACAAGGGCTGTGGCAAAAATCGCGCTAGGGCTGCAGGATAAATTATATCTTGGTAATCTGTCGGCACAACGCGACTGGGGGCATGCCAAAGATTATGTAGAAGCAATGTGGTTGATTCTACAACAAGAAATCGCAGAAGATTTTGTGATTGCTACAGGTGTGACAACAACTGTAAGGGACTTTGTTCGCTTGGCTTTTGCAGAATTGGGAATCGAGATTGAGTTCAGTGGAAAGGGAGAGCAGGAGAAGGGGGTAATTATCGATATTGACGAGGAGCGCCTAGCCCAGTTAAATATTGATAAGTCGCTGATTAAATTCGGTCAGACTGTTGTCAAAGTTGATCCAGCATATTATAGGCCAACTGAAGTCGATTTACTAATTGGTGATCCGACTAAAGCAAATACAAAACTTGGATGGACGCCAAAATATGATCTCCAGATGTTGGTAACAGATATGGTACAATCCGATCTTCACCTGATGAGAAAGGAAGAATACTTAAAACAAGGCGGATTTGAGACCTTGAATTATTTTGAATAATTCATAATTGGTAATAAAAAATAAAACTGGAATAATTTTTGTTTAAACATTCAATAGTATAAATTTATAGATTTATACCTATGAATATGACAGTATATTATGATAAATTCAGAAGTTGTTTCGAGTAAGAAAGAAGAAGAGAAGAAGAAAGATTCTTCGAAGATTTACTTCTTTATCATTGCGATAGCAGCATTACTTGCAACGAATATATATTTTTATGTCAAGTTTAAGACCAATGGTGAAAAGGTCTATACACTTACAGTAGAAAAAGAAAATTTGCAGGTACAAATCGATCGTATTGAAGCTGAATTGGATAAAATTGATGTGGAAAATGTTCAATTGACTCCTGAGATGTCCGTGCAGAAGGATGATTCTAGAGCTGAGATCGCAGAGCTTCGTAAAAAACTTGAAAATAAGAGTATTACCGCGAAAGATATCGATGAAGCACAGCATAAGATCAATCAGCTTAAGAAGCAGGTGGATACTTATCGTGTAAATGTACAACGGCTGATTCAGGAAAATCAGATTTTATCGAAGCAAAACTCCAACTTGAACGAATCTGTTGTCGAAAAAGAAAAACAGATTACTTCATTAGTTACATCAAATTCTGATCTGAAAGAGAAGGTTGCGACTGCTTCAGCTTTAAAGGTTTCAAGCATCAGTATAAATGGCCTTGAAGTCAAAAAGAATGGAAAGGAATTTGTAGAAGAACGTGCTAAAAAAATCGATAAGTTAAAAATCAACTTTACCATTGCTGATAATCCGTTGGCTAAAAGTGGAGAACGTGATATATATGTTAGGATTATCGATCCACAGGGAAATCTGGTCGTGCAAGGTGATAATATTTTCTATGTACATGGCGAGAAATTACAATATACTTTTAAACACAATATTTTATTTACCAACAAAGGTGAAGACTATATCGTCTATTGGGCAGCAGAAGAAGGATTCTCTAAAGGGGCTTATACGGTTTTATTATATGAAGATAATGCAATCATGGGACGATCTACTGTTGTATTGCGTTAAAAATAGATACACTATAAACAAAAAAGCTCTTTGCAGTCATGCAAAGAGCTTTTTTGTTTATAGTACACTGCTCTTGTTATACTGATCCTTAAAACAGAATAATAAGGCGATCCATTAACTGGTTAGTTTTATGCTATCAGTGTTTGAGTTATGAGCTGCCCTAATTGAACACAATATTTTTATTTACATTAGTTGGTGTGACAGCTCCTTCTTTACACAAATGGAGCGGTAGGTCCTTATTTAGAGACACTGAAGATGGAGCGCATATAAGCTTTCTTCGATATCTTAATATGTGTTGATTGCTATCTACACATATTAAGACTCTATCTGTTGCAAAGGAAGCAGTATATGGAACGTTGTACCTTCGCCTTCTACAGTTTCAAAATAAATTTGCCCATTACTGGCTTCAATTGTTTTTTTGACAAGAACTAGCCCTAAACCGTTTCCTGAACTCTTTGTCGTGAAATTAATCTGGAAAATTTTATCCTGCATCTCTTTGGGAATTCCATAACCATTGTCTTTGATGTCTATCTTGACAAATTTGTCTGAGTAGCGTTCAATGGAGATCTCGATCTTCATGTTTTTTCGCCCATAACCGCCTTCAATTGCATTTTTTATTAAATTATTGAAGGTTCTCAATAACTCATTACCATCAGCCTTAACAATAAGGGTTTTGTGATCGGCATTGTTAATGAGACGAATACTTACATTTGGTGTATTGTTGTACAAGGAAATGGACTTTGTTACTTTTTCTACAATATTGATGTTTTCCATTACCGTATTTGGGAATTTTGCGAAGTGCGAAAATTCTGAGGCGATATGCGTCAATGCATCGATTTGTTCGATAAATGAAGTGGAGAATTTATTGAAGCGATCCGGAAATTTAGGGTCTTCATCTTTGTACGATCTACGGAGTTGCTGAATGCCTAATTTCATTGGAGTCAGCGGATTTTTGATTTCATGGGCTATCTGTTGCGCCATCTCGCGCCAAGTGGATTCTCGCTCAGTATCTTTGATTTTATTGGCATAGTCCTCAAGTTTTATGATCATGAGATTATATTCTTTGATCAATGTACCTATTTCATCATTTCGTTGCCAAAACAGAGGTTCGTTGGGTTGTCCCAAGCGTAGTTGTGAGATCTTCTTACTGATGATGCTCAATGGATTGGTGACACTGTTGGCCACAAATGTCGCATAAAAACCAAAGCCAATGATGATCAGCGAATAAATGTTCACAATCGTATTTAGAAGAAGATTTTTATTGATGTTTTCTTCCTTCTGAAGCGAGAAATTTGGTATACCTATATAAGCCAGTGTATTATAGTTTTTGTCCCTGATGGTGGCATAACTGGTCTCAAATTGAAAAGTGCCTATACGCTCATCTTCAATCGTCTCCGATTTTTTTAAGATAGAAAGATTCTTCAGTGCAGCTGGATTAATGAAAGTAGAGAAAAGCTCGAGATCGTAGATTCTACGCTGCGAGCTATAAAGTAACCTGCCTGATTTGGAATAAAGATTGAAGTCTTTGGAAATAGTTTCGGATAATGTCTTGAGCATGCTGATAAGCTGCGTCTCGGTGGATGTTTCATCTGTGTAGGTCAACATATTTTCCATCCGTTTGCCCAATTCGATAATAAAACGTTCCTTACTTGCCTTATTATTATTATAAAGCTGCTTGTTGATACTTATATACGAAATTACCGCTGATATAAGGATCGCCAGTATTACCGATGAGATAATGGAGGTCTGAATACGTGTAGAGTACTGTATTTTATTTATTATTTTGTAGAACTGATATTTTAAATTACGGAAAGTTAGCTTGGTGTTCTTAAGAAAGATATAGAATGATTTTATAAAATGGAAAAACATGAAAATCATAAAAAATATCAGGAACAAAAATGAAGTAGTCGCTAGATAATCCCAAAAAGAAGGTTTTTGTTTACTAATAACATATGTTGAGAATTTATTGGCAACATAAGCCATATGTAGGTATGCATCACGATCCAGTACTTGAATATATTCTCCTGGAACACCTTTCAGCCCTCTTAAATTGTTCTCGTAGGTATATTTCCCAAACTGTGTTATTAAAGAACCTCCTTTATAGAGGGCTATCGAATAATCCCCTTTATTATAATATTGTGAATTGTTGATCCGCATATCGGTGAGGATTTCGGGATAGGGAACCGTATAACTAAAATCTTTATTGGAAAGATTGATGATAACGTTGACAATCCTATTTTGGTCAATGGTGACAGGAATGATGGAGAAGTATTCATGCGTGCCTAGTTCCGCACTGGCACGGTAGAAGTTCTGAGTGACCTTTATCGACTTGCTGATTACCTTTTCTCGATATTCATTGATCTTATTCTGACTGGCTGGATTGAGCGGAATATTATTTTGATCATAATAATATGCTTTGAACTCATACTTGGAAAGATAGCCACTAAAGTACTTTTTCTTGATAAAATCGTTGATCCCCTCGGTATTGGTATAGGGAAGGCTAATATTAAATAAGTGTTTTAATTCTTGATCGTTTGCTATGCTGCTTTCAATATCAGAGAATAATGAAACAGCATTGACATCATCTTCTGATTGTAGATTACTCAACAAGATTTTCATGTCGATTAAGTTCCGTTCCTGATAGAAACGTGCGTGCGTGATCGCACTTATGATTGCCCAAAGTATGAGTACGGCGATATAATTTGTTAATATATGTCGGTCGAAATACTTCTCGCCAAAAGATTTAATAAGGATGATCAGTGCAAGTAGCAAATTGACTAGGCTATTTTTCTCTATATAGAAGGAAATGATCAGGATGACAAAAATGACACATGCCAGTTGAATATTGAGTAGCTGCGTCGGTTTTAATTCTAATTTTTTAAGAAAAAATAGTACAAGATCAATGTAGATACTTAAGGCCAAAATACCCATGCCAACAATGCCTAGATCTACCCAACTTAAGAAATGTAAATCGACAAGTTTTGTGAAATCAAAATAGATGTTGTTGGAGTGTGTAATCAATGTACCAGCGATATCATACAATAGACCGAACGATAGATATATACTTAGAATAAATCCGATTGCGATAGGAATTCTAAAGAGCCGGATGTTTTTTATTTTGTCAAAGTTGAGCTCTTTGCGAATTGAATAGATAAATAGAACCAACCATAGTACCAATATGGTGGTAGACATCACGGACCATATATTGGGGAAGAAGCGATTATATGCGTAATTCCGCGAATCGAAAATTGAAAATGTCGCATTTTCGGACAGCAGGTTCCACTTAAGATCGGCAAATTTGACAAGGCTAAATATCGACAATAGCAGTACCGCAGACCACCAGGCCCTTCCTGTCTTGGCCATATGTAAGCAGAGGCTATTGAAGAAGATCAGTAACGCGATCCAGGCAAGTAGCCAGCAGAAAAATTGCAAAATTGTATAGGCATTTTCATGCTCTCCATCTTTTAGCTTAACGGAGAATAGATAAGACCCCTCATTGCTATAGATATTTTTAATGGTGACCGTGTCTGTATAGGAGGCAATGTCAATATTTCTGGAGTCGAAGAAGTTTCTCCGCAAAGAGCTATTTAAATAGGGGTTGTTGTTATTTGTATAGCCTTTTACAATAATATAGGCGAGTATACTGATATTGCCAATTGTTTTTTTTCGAACAACGTAAGAACGGTTATCATCCTGAATAAAATTGGATTTTTCTGGAAATCCCTGATCTGTAATAGGCACAAATAGATGCGTGCTCCACATCTTCGGTTCATGGTCCTTAAAGAGAAATAAATAAACCTTTTCATTGGTTTTAAACTTTTCGAAGGCCTGATAAACTGCTATCGGATACTGATCGTAGTTTTTAAATGTTTTGAGCAGGAGCGAATCATTGAAAATTCGATCGACTTTTTTCTCTTGTTGAGCGATATAATCATTGAGGGATTTTGTATCAATGTCTAGTATTTCCTTATTGGTAACAGATTCTTTAATGGTGATAGCTGTTCCTATAAAGCATAAAGTCAAGATAAGTAGGAGTAATCGAATTTTTATACCAGAATTCACGTTCGTCAATTTACATTATTGTAAATATAAAAAAAAGTCCTTGCTTTCTTAGGGCAAGGACTTTTATATTATTTTTCTGAATTACCTATTTTCATGGGCCAGAAAGAATCTTCATTAGGTTTTCGTAGCTGTTGATGCTAGCGAAAACATGAAGGATTTAATATGCTAATTAAACGTGTGGCTCTTCTTGACGGAAGATTTTAGCAGTCAAATACTCGCGGTTTAAGCGCGCAATGTTTGTTAACTTGATACCTACAGGACACTCAGCTTCGCAAGCACCAGTGTTGGTACAGTTACCGAAACCTTCAGCATCCATTTGATCTACCATTGCCTGTGCGCGTTCGTAACGCTCAGTTTGGCCTTGAGGTAATAAGGCAAATTGAGAGACTTTTGCAGACACAAATAACATTGCAGATGCATTTTTACATGCTGCAACACAAGCACCACAACCGATACATGTTGCCGATTCGAAAGCTTCGTCAGCAATACGTTTAGGAATCGGAATAACATTGGCATCAGGAACACCACCTGTATTGACATTTACATATCCGCCCGCTTGTTGAATGCGGTCAAAAGCCGTACGGTCTGTTGCAAGGTCTTTCAATACCGGGAATGCAGCAGCTCTCCAAGGTTCAATCACGATAGTTTGTCCATCGTGGAAGCTACGCATGTGCAATTGACATGTTGTGGTACCTTCTTTAGGACCGTGAGGGCGACCGTTGATTACTAATGAACACATCCCGCAGATACCTTCACGACAGTCGTGATCGAAATATACAGGATCTTCTCCTTTACGAGTCAATTCTTCATTGACAATATCAAGCATCTCTAAGAAAGACATATCATCAGCGATATCGTTTGCCTGATAAGTTACAAATTGACCTTTATCTTTATCATTTTTTTGACGCCAAACTTTCAGCGTTAAATTCATATGTTGTGCCATGATAATTTTCCTTCTTATTTATAACTTCTTTGTGTTAACTGAACGTTCTCGAATACCAAGTCTTCCTTGTGTAATTCCTCAGGTACATTGTCTCCTTTATATTCCCAAGCAGATACATAGGCGAATTCATCATCGTTACGTTTTGCTTCACCTTCTTCAGTTTGGCTTTCTAAACGGAAGTGACCACCACAAGACTCAGCGCGTTGCAATGCGTCGACAACCATTAACTCACCCAATTCTAAGAAGTCAGCTACGCGACCAGCTTTTTCTAAAGAAAGATTTAATTCTTCGTTTTCTCCAAGAACTCTAACGTTTGTCCAGAATTCTTTTTTCAACTCTTGGATCAAACCTTGTGCTTTTTGTAATCCTTCAGCTGTACGAGCCATACCACAATATTCCCACATGATGAGACCTAGCTTTTTGTGGATATCATCAACAGTTTCTGTACCATTTAAAGACAACAATTTGTTGATTTTGTCTTCAACTTCCTTACGTGTAGCTTCGAAAGCAGGATGGCTGTGATCTACTGGTGCGAATGAACCTAATTTAGCTAAGTAATCACCCACAGTGTAAGGAATTACAAAATAACCATCGGCAAGGCCTTGCATCAATGCAGATGCACCTAAACGGTTTGCACCGTGGTCAGAGAAGTTACACTCACCTAAAGCATACAAACCAGGGATTGTAGTCATCAAGTTGTAGTCAACCCATACCCCACCCATTGTGTAGTGAACAGCTGGGTAGATACGCATTGGTTGTTTGTATGGGTTCTCGTCAGTGATTTGGTAGTACATGTCAAATAAGTTACCGTATTTAGCACGTACTGCATCTTCGCCTAGACGACCGATAGCTTCTTTAAAATCCAAGAATACGGCGAAACCAGTTTTACCAACACCACGACCATCATCAACAGCTTCTTTTGCATTACGAGATGCAACGTCACGTGGTACCAAGTTACCGAATGAAGGGTATTTACGCTCCAAGAAATAGTCTCTGTCATCTTCTTTTATATCATTGGCTTTGATCTCACCTTTACGTAATCTTTCTGCCATTTCTTGAGTTTTAGGGACCCATACACGGCCGTCATTACGTAAAGACTCTGACATCAATGTCAATTTAGATTGGTGATCTCCTGTTACCGGGATACAAGTTGGGTGAATTTGAGTATAACAAGGGTTCGCAAAATAAGCACCACGTTTGTGTGCTCTCCAAGCTGCTGTAACGTTACATCCCATTGCATTTGTAGACAAGAAGAATACGTTACCGTAACCACCAGTACACATCAATACTGCATGTGCAGCATGAGTATCGATTTTACCTGAAACCAAGTCACGAGTTACTATACCTTTAGCATGACCATCGATCATAACCAAATCTAACATCTCATGACGCGTATAAGATTTTACTTTTCCTTTTTTGATTTGACGGTTTAACGCTGAATAAGCGCCCAACAATAATTGTTGACCCGTTTGACCACGGGCATAGAAGGTACGGCTAACTTGCGCTCCACCGAAAGAACGGTTGTCCAATAGACCTCCGTATTCACGCGCAAATGGAACACCTTGAGCAACACATTGGTCAATGATGTTGACAGATACTTCTGCCAAACGGTAAACGTTTGCCTCACGTGAGCGGTAGTCACCACCTTTGATTGTATCGTAGAATAAACGGAAAACAGAGTCTCCGTCGTTTTGGTAGCTTTTTGCTGCGTTAATACCACCTTGTGCCGCAATAGAGTGCGCACGACGAGGTGAATCTTGGTAACAGAAGGTAATTACATTATATCCTAATTCGGCTAAAGATGCCGCTGCAGATGCACCAGCAAGACCTGTACCAACAACAATAACAGTAAATTTACGTTTGTTAGCAGGGTTAACCAACTTAAGATTAAATTTATAATTTGACCACTTTTGGGCTAATGGGCCCGCTGGTACTTTTGAATCTAACATATCTCTTAATTTTATATTGATCGATAAAGCCTGAGCTTTATCTTAAAAGATTCTGAATTATTTAAAGAAGAAAAACAATGGCATTATTGCAAAGCCAATTGGAATTAATACCCCAAATACCCAAACACCGATTGCTCTGATGATTCCAATATATCTTCTGTGGTTAAAACCTAAAGTTTGGAATGCAGATTGGAAACCATGAATTAAGTGGAATGCCAAAGCTGCCATCGCAATAAGATACAAAGCTACCAATGCAACATTTTTGAATGCAAAGTCAACTTGCTTGTACAAATCTCTCGCTTTTAAGATTTGAACATTGTTTTCTACCGTTTCTTGGTAGTCGTGGAATTCAGAAGCTTGAAGTTCTCTTGCTGTGGTTTGTCCAGTTGCCAAATCAGTACGGTATTCGATGTACGGCACTTCATCATTGTGAAACTTCCACCAAAAATTAGACATGTGCGTAGCTAAGAATACTAAAATGACAGTACCTAAGATACCCATGTTGCGTGAATTCCACTTGCTGTTTGCTTGACCATCATATTTGGCATAACCAATAGGACGAGCGGATTTGTTTTTCATCGACAATGTAATAGCGTAGATGACGTGAACAATTACCGAAGCATACAATAAGTAAGAAACAACTTTGATTGGTGTAAAGTGAGTCATAAAATAGGCGTACTTGTTGAACGCTAGACCCGCATCATCTTTAAATAATTGCAAGTTACCAACCAAGTGAACAACTAGGAATAAACATAGGAAGATTCCTGTTAAGCTCATGATTAGCTTCTTCCCAATCGAAGAACTGAAAACTGGCTTTGATTTACTCATTATCCTTGTAATTTAATTTGAATTAGGCAAATCTACTATTTGCTATTAAATATGATACCATTTTGACAAGAAAAAGCAACAATTTAGAACGGTTCTAAAGTTTATTGAAATAAAAAGTCCGTTTTGAATAAAAACGGACTTTTAAACAGTATATGAACAAGGTTTAAAGAACTATAAGATACTGAATAATCTATAGCCTAAACCGATACTCCACATGTTGATTTTGGGATTTGCCTGGCTCTCATTGTTGACTTTGTTTAGGCCCATTTCGTATCTTACATCGACACGTAAGCTTGAAATGTCAGCACCTACACCAAATGCCCAAGCTGTACCACTTTTTTTGTAGTTATTTGGGTTCAATTGATCGATGACTTTATCTTGCTTGTCATCGACTTTAAATGAAAATATTGGACCAGTTTGAATCCTTGCTCCAATAGGACCTAAACCAAAGCGTTTACCCAATAATACAGGGACATCGACCGTTGTAAATTTAACATCTGTCGATTGACCATCTGGATTGGTTACTTTAGTGTTTTTACCTGTTAAATAAACCTCAGGCTGAATATGGAATCCCAATACACCAACACGACCATAAAGACCTGCTTGGTAGCCAGCTTTCGTGTCTGAATTGAAATATTTGCCATCGCTTTTAAGCTTAGAGAAGTTTAACCCTCCTTTTACACCCACCTCAAACCCTGGCAGAAGCTGCGCCTGTGCCGTTGCTACGCTACCACAAATCAAAAGTAATGCTGGTAAAATCTTTTTCATAATCTTTTATTTATGTATATATTGTATCTTTAAACAAACTTTTACGTTTCAGTAAAGATATACAAATTTTATACCTAAATCTGAGTTATGCTGAAAATTAACGAAGAACAGTGGCAAGTAGCCAAAGAAAAACTCCGTCGCAAGTACAACCACTTAAGTGATGAAGATTTAGCTTTTCAAACGGGAGAGGAAGATAAACTAATCAATAGATTGTCTTTACGTTTGGGACGGAAACCTTCCTATGTTTTATTTACCATAGGTAAAGAAATTGAGGATATTAGTAGCAACCGATTATGAGTGATGCTATTAGTTGGAGCGATTTTGAGAAAGTGGATTTACGGGTAGGAACTATTTTAGAAGCAGAAGACTTTCCGAGAGCTAAAAAGCCAGCATATCAATTGAAACTTGATTTTGGCGATGAAATTGGTGTATTACAGAGTAGTGCCCAGATTACAGTACACTACAACAAAGAGGAGTTGATTGGTAAGCAAGTTGTCGCAATTGTGAACTTTCCCAAAAAGCAGATCGCTAATTTCTTTTCTGAGTGTCTAGTGACCGGATTTTCTGACGAAAATGGCGATATTATTTTGACATCTGTCGACAAAAAATTACCAAATGGATCTAAACTTAGTTAAGTTTGTACCATGACATTTATAGATTTTGAAGGAACACAACTCATCGATAGTGACGAGTCGTTCATGCGTATGGCATTGAATGAAGCTAAGGTCGCTTACCAAGAGGGAGAGGTGCCTATTGGGGCAGTTATTGTTCATCGAGGACGTGTTATAGGGAAAGGTCATAATTTGACGCAGCGATTGAATGATGTGACAGCTCACGCTGAGATGCAGGCTTTTACAGCAGCTGCAAATTACCTTGGGGGCAAATACCTGGATGAATGCACATTATACGTTACCATTGAGCCTTGTATTATGTGTGCTGGAGCGGCCTATTGGACACATATTGGTAAAATAGTCTATGGAGCCAAAGATGAAAAGCGTGGCTATTCCCATTTTCACGATAAGATATTACACCCCAAAACTGTCATTACACATGGCGTTTTGCAGGAAGAATGTGCTGATTTGGTAAAATCATTTTTTCGTCAAAAACGGTAGAGAAATAATGGATTTATTGTAAAACATAAAAACATAACCGTGTATATTGTGTTATATTTGTATGTATAAACGAAGTAATAAACATTTAAATTAAAATAGATATGGCATTTGAATTAGAAGCGTTACCATACGCAGCCGACGCATTGGAACCACATATTGACAAAACTACAATGGAAATCCACCATGACAGACACCATCAGGCATATGTGGATAACTTAAATAAAGCTATCGCAGGAACAGACGCAGAAAACTTATCCCTATTGGATATTATTAAAAATGTAAGTAAATACAGCGCAGCAGTACGTAATAATGGTGGTGGTCACTACAACCACTCTTTGTTTTGGAAGGTTTTAGGCCCAAATGCAGGTGGAGCTCCAACAGGTGAATTAGCTGAAGCAATCAATGCTGCATTTGGTTCATTTGATGAGTTGAAAAAACAACTTCAAGCTGCTGGTGCCACTCGTTTTGGTTCAGGATGGGCTTGGTTAATTGTTGGTGCTGATGGTAAACTCGCGGTAACTTCTACACCAAACCAAGACAATCCATTGATGGATGTTGCTGAGGTAAAAGGTACGCCTATCTTAGGTATCGACGTTTGGGAGCACGCTTATTATTTGAAATTCCAAAATAAGCGTCCGGCGTATTTAGAAGAAATTTTTAATGTTATCAATTGGGATGCCGTAGCACAAAACTATGCTGCAGCAAAATAATTGATCATTTGATAAAGTAATAGAAAAGCGACAATAATAACTTATTGTCGCTTTTCTATTTTATAAACAAAACCTAGTGGGTATTTGTTTATAGGGCATGAATTTAACTCCAATAATTCAGGGAACATAAAAGGAAAGAAGAAGGGTAATTATTTATGAGAAATATTCTGATACTTTTAACAGCACTTTTTGTATTGAACTCCTGTCAGGGGCAGCAGCAGGGGCATCGGGTAAAGAAACCTGATTTCACCAAATTACCTGAAAAAAATACGGCGAGTTTGGATACGGCGACATTTGCTGCAGGATGTTTTTGGTGTACTGAGGCACAGTTTAAGGAGTTAGAGGGTGTTGTACATGTGGTTTCAGGATATACCGGTGGATGGGTAGCAAATCCAAGTTATGCGCAGGTTTGTACCGGGAGTACAGGGCACGCGGAAGCAACCAATATTATTTTTGATCCAAAAGTGATCAGCTACGATAAACTATTGGAGGCCTTTTTTGTCGCACATGATCCAACGGAGCTCAATCGTCAAGGAAATGATGTTGGTACCCAATATCGTTCGGCTATTTTTGTGCACAATAAGGAGCAGCTTGATAAGACGCAATATTATTTTTCGACGTTAGAAAAGGAGCATGTTTTCAATAAACCTATTGTAACCGAAGTAGTTCCGGCAACCGTATTTTATCCAGCAGAGGACTATCATCAAGATTATTATAGATTAAATGGAAAAGAACCATACTGCCAATTGGTGATTAAACCGAAATTGGAAAAATTTAAACGTATCTTTTCCAAGGTGCTCAAAGAAGGACAGTAACTTTGGGTATTCATAAAATTTGAGGTAATTTTACTTCTATTAACGCTATTTAGTGTCATGCTAACAAGTTGAAACCATGGTTTCTGATGAAAATAATGGAATGAACGAACTTGATCCCTTCATGATTCATAAATAGTATTTTTTGGATGAATAATTAATAATTGTAATATGTCTAAAGGATTTTTTACAGTTCCTGTTCCTACCAATGAACCGGTGTACACATACGCTGTCGGAACGAAAGAACGTAAATTGTTGAAAGCAGCAATTGATGAGGCACGTTCGAAACAAATCGATATCCCAATGTATATTGGTGGTAAAGAAATCACTACTTCTAAAAAAGTAAACTTAGCTCCTCCACATGACCACCAACATATTTTAGGTCAATACAATCAAGGCGATAAATCTCATGTAACAGATGCAATCAATGCAGCTTTAGCAGCAAAAAAGGATTGGGAAAATCTTACTTGGGAAGATCGTGCTGCGATATTCTTAAAAGCTGCTGAATTGATTTCAGGTAAATACCGTTATGAGTTGAATGCTGCTACAATGTTGGGACAATCGAAGAACCCATATCAGGCAGAAATTGATTCGGCATGTGAGATTGTGGATTTCTTGCGTTTCAATGTACAATACATGAGCGAAATCTATAAACAACAACCTCCTATATCAGGTAAAGGTGTGTGGAACCGTGTAGAACAACGTCCTCTTGAAGGTTTTGTATTTGCATTGACTCCATTCAATTTTACAGCTATTGCGGGTAATCTACCTTCCTGTGTTGCAATGATGGGTAATGTTGTGGTATGGAAACCATCCAATACCCAAATCTATTCAGCAAATGTATTGATGAAAATTTTCCGTGAAGCTGGTCTTCCGGATGGTGTTATCAACCTGGTGTATGTTTCAGGTCCTGACGCTGGTGATGTGATTTTCCAACACCCTGATTTCGCAGGTATCCACTTTACTGGTTCAACAGGAGTATTCCAGGATATTTGGAAGACGATCGGTAACAATATCCACCGTTATAAAACGTATCCACGTATTGTTGGTGAGACTGGTGGTAAGGATTTTATCGTTGTACACCCTTCGGCCGATTTGAAAGCTGCAAATACAGCTTTGGTTCGTGGTGCTTTCGAATACCAGGGTCAAAAATGTTCTGCGGCATCACGTGCATACATTCCTAAATCGTTGTGGCCTGCATTGAAAGAATCTATGACTACTGACGTAAAATCTTTTACAATTGGTGGAACAGAAGATTTTACAAATTTTTTCAATGCTGTAATTGATGAGAAGTCATTTGATAAATTAGCGAAGTATATCGACAGAGCTAAAGAATCTAATGATGCAGAAATTGTAGTTGGTGGTACATACGATAAATCTAAAGGGTATTTCATTCATCCAACAATCATTGAGGCTTCAAAACCAGATTACGAGACAATGGTTGAGGAATTGTTTGGACCTGTCCTGACCGTATATGTTTACGAGGATGCTAAGTTTGAAGAAACGTTAGCTATTGTTGACACAACATCTATTTATGCCTTGACTGGATCAATCATTGCGCAAGATCGCTATGCCATTAATTTAACAACAGATAAATTGAGACATGCTGCGGGTAACTTCTATGTGAACGATAAGTGTACAGGTGCTGTCGTAGGTCAACAACCGTTTGGTGGTGCTAGAGGTTCGGGTACAAACGACAAAGCAGGATCAATGATCAATTTGCTTCGTTGGGTATCTCCTCGTACAATTAAAGAGACATTTAATCCAGATACAGATTATAGATACCCTTTCTTGGAAAAGGGAGAATAAGGAAGCTAGCATAACAGCTTTGTTAAAATAGAAAAGGGCGCTTAAGCGCCCTTTTCTATTTCTTAAATAATCCAAGTTCTGTACCATCGTCTCTAGTCATCCGTATATTCAATGACTTGCTGTTCCCGGCCACATCGATGATAGTTCTTTTTCCTGCCTTTGGACCACCACCTATAAATACAGGGTAATTGTGGTCTTTATCTGCTGGATAGTATCCATATTGATGTGTGTGGCCAGAGATCATGGCATCAATTTTATATTTCTGAAACAGGGGATGGAAACATGCTCTGTTATCCAGGGTACCGTGCCAGTCATCCGAATGAAAAATCGGAATATGGCTAATGACAACAGTATGTTGGGCACGTTTTCTTTCTTTGGACTGGAGGACTTGTTCCAGCCACCGAGCCTGTTCTTTTCTGTAGTTATCATAATCGACTGTTCCGGCGTATACCTCATGATTGTCAGGCTTGTCTTCGCCACTGTCCAGCATGATCCAAAAAATAGGCCCTCTTTTAAAGGCTTGGTAATACTTGCTGTCCGGATAACCAAAATATCGTTTGAAATTACGTGCAAAAGACCCCCTTGTCTCATGGTTTCCTCGATTCATAATGAATGGTTTGCTTGTCGCAAAAAATTCAATTGGCTTTAGCAATTTCTCTGTGATATCTTGCTGATTGGTGACATAATGAAATGAATCACCATTCAGTACAAAAAAGTCATAGGGTGAAATATCCTGATGCGGAATAAGGTCACGATAACTGCTTTTTTCCTCATGTACATCGTTATATATGAGACAGCGAATCTGTTCTTGATTGTTGTTGGCTAATTTGGCTTCGAAAATGGGCGTTTCTATTTCTTGGCCATATACGATTTTATAAGGATCGAATTTTTGGACTTCCTTCGCCTTGATGCGATAACGAAACGAACGCGGTGCATCCTCTATTGTAAAATGGAAAAAATCGGTATTGGCGTTGATCATCCCATCTTCGGATTGGTAGATCTTTTTTTGAACATTCCCTCCATTGTCGAGTACCTCGAGCCATGCAAAAGCTTCTTTGCTTAAAATTGTAAAAACACTGACGCCTGTTTCCGTTTGATTTTGTAGATAGGCAGGTACAACAAAACTGAATTCCCCTTCTGTCTCGTTTGCGTTTTTTTCTTGAGCGATGCTTATATTAGGTAATGTAATCCCAGCCAGAGCCAGGGATTCTAAGAATCTTCTTCTGTTAAAATTCATAATAATTGGTTCAATAAATTATTTGATATCGACTTCTACATATAAGGGTCTATGATCACTAGCGAATTTTGCATTGGCCGTTTTATTGATCATGATATAGTCGATTTCAGTAGTGGGTTTATCTTGAGGAAACGTAAATCCGTTAGCAATGCTGCTTTTTGTGAATATTTTGCTAAGTTCAGTAATCGCTGGGTCATTGGGTTCGGAGTTCAAATCACCGACAAGGATGGTGGGTAACTTTTCGTTTTTGAAACGCTTGGTGATGAATTTTGCCTGTTCAATTTTGTTTTTGTCCCTGAGATCAAGGTGTGTATTGGCAAATAGAAGTTTCGTTTTATGAATAGTCACTTCGATTACAGCTAAACTGCGCCTTTCACTCTCCACCGGAGATGGCAAAAAATGTTTCTCTACGCGTTCAATTGGTTGCTTAGATAAAATTGCAGTGCCATATTCCCCCTTCTCAAGGTCTATTCCTTTGGAAAATATATAGTACATGCCTGTTAATTCGGCTAATTTCTTGGCTTGATTTTCAAAGTATGATCTACCGAGATTGACATCGATTTCCTGAAGACCTACGAGGTCAGCTTTTGAATTTTTAATAATAGTGGCAATAGTATCAAGATTGATAACAGATTCTTTTTCAGCGGGTGGATTCCCATGATGAATATTAAAGGAGAGTACGCGTATCGTTTGTGCATGGAGACGAAATACTGATCCTAGCAGTATCAAAAGGAATGGAATGAGTTTACGATTCATTGTTTATATTAAGTTTAGCATTTGGATGTCAGGCGGTTTTAGTTCGCCTTGCTAAAATTAATAAAATCTATTAGTACAAATTGAAAACTTTGGACATGTAACAAAATAATCATCTAAGCTTAGTTTGGTTTGAACTTTGTCGCAAAAAAAATAGCCATCTTATACAAGATGGCTACCTACATTATACTAATTTTTACAGCAACTAGTCTTCGTTTTCCTCGATGTTAAGCATTGGATCTTCTCCTGTTACTTCAGCGCGGATTTTAGCCTCAAGTTCATCCATTAAATCTGGATTGTCAAATAATAAGGCTTTAACGGCATCTCTACCTTGTCCTAATTTCGTTTCGCCGTAGCTAAACCAAGAACCTGCTTTTTTGATGATGCCATATTCAACACCTAAATCGATGATTTCGCCTACTTTAGAAATACCTTCACCGAAGATAATATCAAATTCTGCGATACGGAATGGAGGTGCTACTTTATTTTTTACAATTTTCACTTTGACGCGGTTACCCGATACTTCGTCAGAGTCTTTGATTTGTGATGTACGGCGGATATCTAAACGTACCGAAGCATAGAATTTTAAGGCATTACCACCTGTTGTTGTTTCTGGGTTACCAAACATCACACCAATTTTTTCACGCAATTGGTTGATGAAAATACAACAGCAGTTTGTTTTTGAAATCGTACCTGTTAACTTACGTAAAGCCTGAGACATCAAACGAGCCTGAAGACCCATTTTAGAATCACCCATTTCGCCTTCGATTTCACCTTTTGGTACTAAAGCTGCAACAGAGTCAATAACGATGACGTCGATTGCACCTGAACGGATTAGGTTATCAGCAATTTCTAAACCTTGCTCACCATTATCTGGTTGAGAAATCAATAAATTTTCAACATCTACGCCTAATTTTTGGGCGTAATATTTATCAAAAGCATGCTCCGCATCAATGATTGCTGCAATACCTCCTTTTTTTTGTGCCTCTGCAACAATGTGCGTTGCTAAGGTAGTTTTACCTGAAGATTCTGGTCCGTATATTTCAATGATACGGCCTTTTGGTACACCGCCAATTCCTAAGGCGATATCCAAGCCTAGAGATCCTGTGGAAATAGCCTCGATCGGCTCAACAGCAGTATCCCCTAACTTCATGATTGAACCTTTTCCAAAGTTCTTTTCCAATTTATCTAACGTCAGCTGTAAAGCTTTTAGTTTATCTGTGTTGCTCATATTTTTAGTATATATTTCTCAAAATTAAAAATTAAAAATCATAAACCAAATATTTTCACTAAAAAAATTAGTTTTTTGTTTCAGCTATAGCTGAGACACTTTTTATATGGTGATTTTTTTCAAAGTATTTGCACATGTAAGTGATCGGGCATTTCTCGCAAAGTGGTTTTCGGGCCAGGCATATATAACGTCCATGTAAGATCAGCCAATGATGAGCAATGGCAATGGTATCTTTGGGTAGATTTTTTACCAACTGTTTTTCCACCGCCAATGGCGTTGTCGCACGATACGTCAGCCCAAGACGATTTGCAACACGGAAAACGTGGGTATCTACGGCCATCGCCGGATTATGATAAACAACAGAGGAAATGACATTAGCAGTTTTTCGACCTACACCTGGAAGTTTTACAAGATCCTCAATTTTTTCGGGTACAATGTTGTCAAATTTTTCTATCAGCATCTGGGCCATTCCAACAAGGTGTTTGGCCTTGTTATTCGGATAGCTTACGGATCGTATATAACTAAAGACCTCGTCTACATTAGAAGCAGCCAAGCTGTATCCATCTGGGTAGCGTGCAAACAATTTGGGCGTGACTTGGTTGATCCTTTTATCTGTACACTGTGCAGATAAAATAACGGCAACCAGTAATTCAAATGGATTACTATAGTTGAGTTCTGTCTGTGCGTCAGGACTATTTTTGGAGAAATAATCTACGAAAGCCTTGTATCGTTCTTGTTTTAACATTGGTTCAAAACTAGCCAAAATTTCCATAAAAAGAGAAATTTTGAAACCGAGTAAAGGGGGAATAACCTGATTTTATGACGCAAAGTAGGAGGTAAGTCTCAACTGTTTTGGACTGTAGGTAAATCAAGGCGATATTAGGATTAAAAAATAAGGCCTAATCTCCAGATTAGGCCTTTCTTTTTTCCAGTTGTTTAGAATATGCCAAGATATTCTCTACACATCTTTTGCTTGGATGAAGCAACATTTTTGGTAATTGAAGTTTCAATTCATTTTCTATGTCCTCGTCTGTCATTACCTTTTCGTTTTGGGTTAGCAAATTTTGAACTTCATTTTCTGATTGGGTAAAGTTTTCTACCATAAGCATCCTGTGTTTTGTCTCTGTAAGTTAATTAATTAAACGGACAAAAGGTAGTTTTGGTATAAAAAACGAGAAAATATTTATTTTTTCTTTTTGTTGGTATATTCTTCTGCTTTTATGATGGCATTATAGGCATTAACAATCCCCCCCGTGACAGAAATGTCTGCTAATCGTACGGTTTTTGTGCTGTCTTCACCTACTTTCACCTGCACAAGCTGGTCCGGCCTTTCCACCGATTCCATAATAATTTGTTTCGTTTCCACAGCGCTCAAATTGGGATAATAGGAGCGGATCATTGCAGCTAGACCGGCAACAACAGGTGCGGCCATACTCGTGCCCTGTTCTTCTTTATACTTGGAGTCCGGTACAGTGGAGTTGATATGGACGCCAGGAGCGAAAACATCAACCGTTTTTTTGCCATAATTGGAAAAATCGGCTAATAGTTCATTGTCCAAATGAAGGCCGGTTGCACCTACTGTGATCCAAGCATTAGCAACTCCGGTTGTATCACCTTTTACATCCGTATAATACTTCATCGGAAAATTAGGTTCTATATCGTTATCTTCACTGTCATTCCCCGCGGCATGTACCATCAATACATCTTTGGATTCAGCATATTTGATGGCATCATCTACGGCCTGTTTATTATAGGCATAACTTTTTCCAAAGCTCATGTTAAGTACTTTGGCTCCGTTATCTGTGGCATATCGAATGGCATTTGCGACGTCTTTATCACGCTCATCACCATCAGGGACAAGTCTAACGGTAAGTATTTTAACATTGTCCGCTACTCCGTTGATACCAATATTATTATTACGTTTTGCACCAATGATTCCAGCGACATGGCTACCATGTAATGCATCCGGTCCTTTTACATCAGCATTTCCGTAGTGTCGCTCTGAAGCATCTTCATAATTATCGCCAACAATAGGTCGAGAATCGTATGCTTTGTTTAAATGATAATCAACTTGATTGTTGAAATATTTTGCACCTTCGGTGATATCATCAAAAAATTTGGCGAAGCCGCCGTTGTTGATTTCATCCTTTGCATAGCCAAGTGCGATACGTTGCGTGTTTGTGGTTGCTTTGAAATTGTCTATATCCTCCTGTGTGATATCTTCGGGCTTTTTACCTATTTCACGTACCACAGCGTCTATGTTTCGTTTGAGCGCATCGTATGAAAATTGGCCCATCTTAGCTTCTTCTAGCTTGTTTTTATATTTGGCAAGCATCTTTTGATAACTAGCGAAAGCTTTTCGATCAGTTTCATTGAGTTCTGTTGCTGCTGTGATGTTTGCAAACTTTTTGTCCAGAACCCTAAGCTGTCTTGTCAATTCCAGGTTATCGAACTGAACATCCTTTCCATCGGCGTTTCCAATAAAATTCCAGCCATATTTATCATTGATATAACCATTACCATCATTATCTATACCGTTTGTAAGACTATCCTTCACATTGATCCATACAACATCTTTGAGATCCTCGTGATAAACATCAACACCTCCATCCAATACCCCTACAATGACTGGAGTGGATTTTCTTCCTTTCAATAAAGTTTTATACGTTTTTTCGGTACTGATTCCCATGACCCCATCTGTTTTATAATCCAAATTGAACCAATTTGCTGGAATGGTATCGGATTGTCCGAAAGAGATAAGGGGCAATGCGCCCAAAGTAAGTAGATATAGTGATTTTCTTAAATTCATATGTACAAAATTCTTGATAGGTGTTCCGCTTTCATTTGTTTCAAAGAACGCGTTCCACCTGGTTATTCTCTCCTGTTTATTTTAAATTTTCTTCATGAGCTTGTAAGCTCGCATATTCCTGCCTATAGCAGAATAGCAAAGATAATGCTAATGCCTCTTCTGAACTGTTAATTTTTATTAAAAGTATTTATAATGCACATACCTAGTCAAACTTTTGACGAAATATCTTAAATTGAAAGCATTTCTAAAAATGATCTTGTTTTATTTGGATGATCCAAGTAACAGGATGCCAAAAATAGTATGAATAGAATAGCGTAAAAGATAGCGAATGCAACAAAATAAGAAAATACATTGGCCTAATGTGATGGCCCCAAAAGCGGGTATTTATCCCCATATTAGAAAGATACACGATGACACTGTTCAAGACGATTATTATTGGATGATTGATTATTTTAAGAAGGGCGAAAAATCACAAGAGGTTATCGATTATCTTGATAAAGAGAATGCTTATACCAACTCGATGCTTGAAGATACTGCCGACTTACAGGAAAATCTTTTTCATGAATTGAAATCCCGGATTAAGGAAAAGGACGAGTCTGTGCCTTATTACAAAAATGGCTACTATTATTATAGCCGGACAGAAGAGGGAAAACAATATTTTAAATTCTGTCGGAAAAAGGGGACACTGAAGGGCGAAGAGGAAGTGCTGTTGGATGTAGATCAGCTTGCCGAAGGGCATGCATATTATACGGCAAAAGGATTTTCTGTTAGTCCGGATAATCGTTTGCTTGCCTTTAGTGTGGATACTGTCTCTCGGAGAGAATATACCATATTTATCAAAAATATCGAGACCGGAGAAATCTATCCCGACCAGATAAAGAATACAGAGGGAGCCGCTATTTGGGGAAATGATAATCGAACCTTGTTCTATACGGCCAAGAATCCTGTTACCTTGCTTAGTGAAAAGATTATGCGACATACACTGGGTGGCGATCCGGCAGCAGATGTGCTTGTGTATGAAGAAAAAGATAACACAAATTATATCGGAGTTGGTAAATCCAAAAATGGAAAATATGTTATGATCAATTCTGAAGGGACATTGTCCTCAGAAATCTGGTTATTAAATGCTGACTCACCGCAATCGGAATTTCGTATTTTTCAGCCTAGGATACAGGATGTTCTCTATTCGGTTGTTGCACTGGAAGATCGGTTCTTAATACTGACCAATGATGGAGCTATTAATTTCCGAATCATGCAATGTCCCTTAGATCGTACAGATCGCAGCCACTGGCAGCCATTCATAGACCATCGACCGGATGTATTGGTTAGCGATATTGAAGAGTTTAAGGATTTTCTGGCGATTGCTGAAAGGAAAAATGGATTGACCCAATTGGCAATTTATAATTTAAAGAGTCAGCATCAGCACTATTTGGATTTCGGAGAAGTTGCCTATACGGTATACCCGGGTATTAATGTTGAATACAACAGTGATAAGTTACGATATGGCTATACTTCTTTAGTCACACCAAGCTCAGTCTATGAATATGATATGGCTAAGCAGAAGAAAATATTGTTAAAGCAACAGGAGATTTTGGGAGGGTATGACCAAACCGCATATATTACCGAACGTGTTTTTGCAACAGCAAGAGATGGTGTTCAAGTGCCCATCTCTATTGTTTATAAAAAGGGAACCAAACTTGATGGTTCAGCTCCATTATTGCAATATGCCTACGGATCTTATGGTGCGTCGATGGATCCCACTTTTTCGAGCAATCGACTGAGTCTGTTGGATCGTGGATTTATTTATGCCTTGGCACATATCAGAGGCGGTGAGGAAATGGGGCGCCAATGGTATGAAGATGGAAAAATGATGCACAAGATGAATACCTTTTATGATTTTGTGGATTGTGGTAAATACCTGATTGATCAAGATTATTGTATGCCCGAACATCTCTATGCGCAAGGGGGAAGTGCCGGAGGTTTGCTGATGGGTGTAATCGCTAATATTGCGCCTGAGCAATATCACGGCATAATAGCTCAGGTACCATTTGTAGATGTGGTGAATACCATGTTGGATGATACAATACCGTTGACTACAAATGAGTATGATGAATGGGGTAACCCCAATGAGAAGGAAGCCTATTATTATATGAAGGCCTATTCTCCATATGAAAACATTGAAGCAAAAGAATACCCTAATTTATTGGTCACAACAGGGCTGCACGATAGTCAGGTGCAGTATTTTGAACCAGCAAAATGGGTAGCAAAACTGAGAGCTACTAAAATAGGAGATGCGGTTTTACTGTTAAAAACAGATATGGATTATGGTCATGGTGGGGCATCGGGTCGATTTGACTATTTAAAGGAAATTGCATTGGAATATGCTTTTCTCTTTAAATTGGAAGGGATTATACCAAATTATACAAACGAACAATAAAAAAGCGGCATTAGCCGCTTTTTTATTGTTGAGCATGATTAATGCTATCCTGTTGTTTTTGTAAACG
>RCUH01000494.1_pt1 | contig 40130 bp, 42 predicted proteins | sample 2166191 | NCBI WGS metagenome assembly RCUH01 (sample SAMN09932848, study PRJNA488358) | compost metagenome | feature: garden; material: soil; isolation source: compost soil in an enriched community after 214 h of incubation | place: Germany: Experimental Botanical Garden Goettingen | collected... | reverse complement strand
GGGTGGGGGTGGAGGCAGGTCGCTTGAAGGCTCGCGCGTGAGACGTCGCGCCTCTCGCGCCGCATCGTCAAAGCGCAGCGTGCACACCCCCATCCCCGACCCTTCCCCCCTCGAGGGGGAAGGGAGCAGAGAATGCGTTACTCCGGCGCGCTCAGATCAATCCCCGCCAGCTTCCAGCTGAACAGGTTACGGCGTTTCATCAGCAGGGAGACCTGCTCGTCCGGCTGGTCGTCGCGGGTCAGGGTGACGGCGAAGGTGTCGAGGTCGCGGTAGCCCCAGGACTGACGCACCTTCCTGCTCTCGGGTTTCGGACCCGCCTCCGGCTCGACCTTGGCCAGATCTGGCTTGGGCGCCTGTCCCTCCTGCACCATGACGGAGATGGCCTGGGGCGTGACGAAGGCGTCCACCGCACCAGAGACCAGGGTCGGGGCGAGCAGCATGCCCAGGCCTGACAGGCCGCCCAGACGGTCGTCCTTGCGCATCTCGGAGACCATGCGGGCGCTCAGCTCGTCTTTCAGGCTGGCGCGGAAGGCGGGAAAGTCGACCTGGCGCTCCAGCGCCTGTTCGTTTCCGGTTTTGGCGGCCTGCACCAGCGACCGCGCCGCCAGCAGGGGCGAAGCGGCATAGGCCAGAACGAACGCCGCCACGGCGGCGCCCCCCAGTCGAATGATCAGTTTCTGGTTCATCGGCCCTCCCCTGCCTTACAAACGCGACGGGTAAGCGACATGTGCAACGACCTCGGAAACCCCCAATGACATTAAGGGCATGGTTCGGGAGGGGGCTCAAGGGCGACGTTAACCCTCACCGCCGTTCCGGGACGCCCAAACAAAAAGGCCCGCCGGATTTCTCCGACGGGCTTTGATGTTCGCACCGACGCGCTCAAGCAGCGCGAAGCGCGTTAGCGCCACTAGCCGATGTGCGGCAGGGCCTTGCGCAGGTTTTCCGAGACCTTGTCCAGGAAGCCTTCGGTGGTCAGCCACGACTGCTGGTCGCCGACCAGCAGGGCCAGGTCCTTGGTCATGAAGCCCGACTCGACGGTCTCGACGACGACGCGTTCCAGCGTCTCGGCGAACTCGAGCAGGGCGCCGTTGTCGTCCAGCTTGGCGCGGTGCTTGAAGCCGGCCGACCATGCGAAGATCGAAGCGATCGAGTTGGTCGAGGTCGCTTCGCCCTTCTGGTGCTGGCGGTAGTGACGGGTCACCGTGCCGTGGGCGGCTTCGGTTTCCATGATCTTGCCGTCCGGGGTCATCAGGACGGAAGTCATCAGGCCCAGCGAGCCGAAGCCTTGAGCCACGATATCCGACTGAACGTCGCCGTCGTAGTTCTTGCACGCCCAGACGAAACCACCCGACCACTTGATGGCGGCGGCCACCATGTCGTCGATCAGACGGTGTTCGTAGGTCAGGCCGCGCGCCTTGAACTCTTCGGCGTAGTCGGCGTCGAACACTTCCTGGAAGATGTCCTTGAAGCGACCGTCATAGGCTTTGAGGATGGTGTTCTTGGTCGACAGATAGACCGGGTAGTTGCGGGCCAGGCCGTAGCTGAACGAGGCGTGAGCGAAGTCACGAATCGACGAGTCGAGGTTGTACATGCCCATGGCCACGCCGGCCGAAGGCGCCTTGTAGACTTCATGCTCGATCACTGCGCCGTCTTCACCGACGAACTTGATCGACAGCGTGCCCTTGCCCGGGAACAGGAAGTCCGTGGCCTTGTACTGGTCGCCAAAGGCGTGACGGCCGACGACGATGGGCTGGGTCCAGCCCGGAACCAGACGCGGCACGTTCGAGCAGATGATCGGCTCGCGGAAGACGACGCCGCCGAGGATGTTGCGGATGGTGCCGTTCGGCGACTTCCACATCTTCTTCAGGCCGAATTCGGCGACGCGGGCTTCGTCCGGCGTGATGGTGGCGCACTTGACGCCGACCCCGTGCTTCTGGATGGCGTGAGCCGCGTCGATGGTGATCTGGTCGTCCGTAGCGTCACGGCTTTCCATGCCCAGATCGTAGTAGTCCAGCTCCAGATCGAGGTAAGGGAAGACCAGCTTGTCCTTGATCCACTGCCAGATGATCCGGGTCATTTCGTCGCCGTCGATGTCCACGATGGGATTGGCGACCTTGATCTTGGCCATGCTCTGCCTCTGTCTCTAAATTCAGGGAAGGAATATCGTGCGGGCGGTATAGCGAGGCGCGGGCGCGGGCGCAAAGGGTCAGGGGCCGCAAGCGCCTTCCTGTGCGCAAAGGCCCCGATCCGACTTGAACCGGAGGCCGGCTTGACCGTTCATGGCGTCCCGCTCCTGTCGCCGAAAACGCCGCCCATGATGCTTCGCAGCCTGTTGCTTACCGCGTCCGCCGCCCTGGCCCTGGGGGCCTGTCAGGAAGGGGCTTCGACAGAGCCGACCGCCTCGACCGCCGTCGCAGCGGCGGCCGCCTCCGGTGACCCCGCGACGGCCACGGTCAAGACCGCGACGCGCAAGTTCCGCGACTGGCTGGTCGTCTGCGACAACGGCAACGCCTGCTCCGCCTTCGGCCCCACGCCCGACGGTCAGGGCGGCTGGGTGCGCGTCAGCATGAATGCCGGACCCGACGCCCGCCCCGCCGTCTCCGCCGGCTTCTGGGGCGATCAGGAGGACGGCGGCGGCGGCCCCTTCACCCTGACGATCGACGGCCGCGCCTTCCCTGCCGCGCAGGGAATCGACCCCTCCAATGATCAGGCCTACGCGGGGGTGATCGAAGGCGACGCCCTGCCGGTCGTGGACGCCCTGGCTTCAGGCCGCCGCCTGACCCTGTCGCAAGGGGTGGAGAGCACGCCCATCTCTTTGTCCGGGGCCGCCGCCGCCCTGCTGTGGATCGACGAGCGTCAGGGCCGCCTGAGCACGACGACCGCCCTGGTGCGGCGCGGATCGAAGCCCGCCTCGACCGTGCCGGCCGCTCCGGCCCTGCCCGTGGTCCGGCCCGCCCCGGCTGTCGCCCAGACCAACCTGCCCAAGCCCGTCCTGCCCGCCGCCTTTGAGGCGCGGGCCGACGTCAGGAAGTGCCGCGCCGACACCGTCCAGAGCCCGACCTTCCAGACAGCCGTCACCGTGGACCGCCTGTCGGCGGATCAGGAACTGTGGGGCGTGCCCTGCTCGTCGGGGGCCTATAACTACAGCATGCGCTATTTCGTGACCGGCCCGAACGGCGCCGATCCGCAGGCCCTCAGCTTCCCTACCTCGCGCACGCCTGACGACGAGGTGGTGGACAGCGAATACGACCCCGGCAGCCGAACCCTGCGGGGCTTCAACAAGGGGCGCGGCATCGGCGACTGCGGCATCGACTCTCTCTGGGTCTGGACCGGCCGCGCCTTTGCGCTTCAGGCGGAGAGCGAGATGCGCGAATGCTGGGGCGTGCCGTCCGACCAGTGGCCGACGACCTGGCGCAGCCGCTGACATGAAAACGGCCCCTCAGCCCCGCATCTGGGCTTCCAGCACCGCCAGCGGCAGCGAGCCGTTCATCAGCACCTTGTCGTGGAAGACGCGCAGGTCGAAGCCGGGACTGGCCTCGGCGTCAGCCCGCAGCCGGGCGATGACCGTGTGGCCGACCTTGTAGGAACAGGCCTGGCCCGGCCAGACGGTGTAGCGGTTGATCTCGCTGTTCGAGGCGTCCAGCGGCTTGGCGCCCGAGGCCGCCATGTATTCGACCGCCTGCTCGCGGCTCCAGCGCTCGGAATGCAGGCCGGTGTCGACCACCAGACGCACGGCGCGGAACAGGTAGGACATCAGGAAGCCGACGCGGCCCAGCGGGTTGTCGGCATAGGCGTTCAGGTCGTTGGCCGCGACCGCCTCGGCATAGAGGGCCCAGCCCTCGTTGTAGGCCGAGAAACCGCCCGCCCGGCGCCATTGCGGCAGTTCGCCAGACTCGCGCTGCAAGGCGACCTGCAGATGGTGGCCCGGCGAGGCCTCGTGATAGGTCAGGGTCGGCAGGGCGAACTTCGGCCAGTTCCCGCTGTCGCGCAGGTTGATGTAGTAGGCGCCCGGCCGCGAGCCATCCAGCGGCGGCCCCTGGTAATAGCCCCCCGGCGCGCCCGACTGGATCGACACGGGCACGCGGCGGATCTCGACATGGGATCTCGGCAGGCGGCCGAAGACGGTGGGCAGCTTGGGCTCCAGCGCCGCCACCTGTTCGTTCAGCCAGGCCAGCAGTTCCTCCTTACCCGCGTCAGTATTGGGGAAGAGCTGGGCGGGGTCCTTGTTCAGGGCCTGAACGCGCTCGCCGACAGTCCCTTGCGTATAGCCCTGGGATTTCAGGATGAGATCGATCTCGGCGCTGATCTCGGCCACCTGTTCGCGGCCCATCCTGTGGATCTCGGCGGCGCTCAGGGTGGTGGTCGTATTGGACTTCAGCCCATTGGCGTAGAAGGCCTCGCCGTCGGGCAGGCGCCAGACCCCCGCGTCGTGGGTCGCCTGCGGGCGGATGGTCTCCAGCGCCGCGATCTGGCGGGACAGCGCCGGCTTGACCTTCTGATCGACGATGGCGGCGGCGCGAGCGTCATAGCCTGACAGGTTCAGGGCGGCGGTCTTGCGGACCAGCGACTGGATCATCGCCAGGTCGGCGGCGGGCGTGTCGCGCAGGGTGCGGACCTGCGGCAGCATCCGGTCGATAATGAAGTCCGGGGGGATGACGCCGAGCCCCGCGTCCTCGCGCACCTTGTCCGTCTCGCCGTCCAGCACCCCGGCGAAGGCCTCCAGCCGCGACAGGAAGGCCTCGGCGCCCGCGGCGTCCTCGACGCGGTGCTGGTTGTCCATGAAGTCCGGCGTCTCGAAATAGGCGCCCGAGAGCTGGGTCACGATATAGGGCGACGGACGTCCCGGCCCCGCCCCATAGGCGAAGCGCGAGGTCTCGGCCGAGGTCTCGCGCCCGAAGGCGGCGATGGCGTAATTGAGAGCGCCGGCCTGGCTGAGGCCCGTCTGATCGAAGGCGCGCAGGGTCGCCCAGCGGCTGATGGCCTTGTCACGGTCGTGACGGATGGCGTCGGGGCTGACCGCCGTCAGCCTGGACGACAGGCCGGAGCGCGCGCCGCGGTCGAGGCCGAGGTTGGTGGCGTATTCAGGATTGTCGTCGATGTCGGCCTCGAACCAGCCGTCCAGCAGGGCGTTCAACCGCCCGTCCGCCTCATTGCTCGCCGCCTGGGCAAGCGAGGGCGCGAGGGCCGCCGTGGCGGCGGCGGTCAGCAGAAGGCGGCGGCGGTCGATCATGTGCAGGCTCCCGACGAGGCGGGCGCTACGCCGCGCGCCCGCTCTTCACTTACTGTGCCGGGCCGGCGCGCCCGCTACCAACGTCAGACCGGCGTCCAGGCGTTCATGGTGCGCTCCAGAACCGTCAGCGGCACGCCGCCCAGGTTCAGGCCGGTGTCATGGAAGCCCTTGATGTCGAAGCGGTCGCCCAGACGACGCTTGGCGTCCTCGCGCAGCTTGACCCAGGTGGTGTGGCCGACCTTGTAGCTGGAGGCCTGGCCCGGCCAGACGCAATAGCGCTCGACCTCGGTGGCGACGCTGGTTTCCTGATCGCCCAGGGTGTCGACCATGTAGCGGATGCCCTGCTCGCGGCTCCAGCGCTTGTGGTGCAGGCCGGAGTCGACCACCAGACGCGCGGCGCGGAACATCAGCGACTGCAGATAGCCGATCTGGCCGAAGGGATCGTTCTCATAGGCCCCGATCTCGTCCGCCAGCTGCTCGGCGTACAGGCCCCAGCCCTCGGAATAGGCCGAGAAGCCCATGACCTTCATCAGCAGCGGCGTATCCGGCTGCTCCTGCTGCAGGGCGATCTGGAAGTGATGGCCCGGCACCGCCTCGTGATAGGTCAGGGTCGGCAGGGTCCACTTGGGCCATTCCGCCGTGTCGCGCAGGTTGATATAGTAGGCGCCTGGACGCGAACCATCCAGGGCCGGCGACTGGTAATAGCCGCCCGGCGCCCCGGCCTCGATGGCCTTGGGCACGCGCTTGATGTCGCACGGCGAGGTGGGCAGGCGGCCGAAGTAGTCGGGCATGCGCGCCTGCATGGCGACCATCTGGACGTTCAGTTCCTTGATCAGCTCTTCCTTGGCTTCGTCCGTATTGGGATAGACAAAGCGCGGATCCTTGCCGAGGGCGCCGATACGCTCGCCGACCGTGCCCTGGGTCATGCCTTGCGCCTTCAACAGGGCGTCGGCGCGGGCCGAGATTTCCGCCACCTGCTCCAGCCCCATCTGGTGCACCTCGTCCGGCGTCATCGACGAGGTGGTGAAGTACTTCAAGCCGAAGCGGTAGTAGTCCTCGCCTTGCGGCAGACGCCAGACGCCGCCGTCGTGAGTGGCGCCGGGACGCACGGTCTTCAGGGCGTCGGCCTGACGCTGAATCGCCGGATAGACCTCCGCCGTCAGGATGGCCTGGGCGCGCGCGGCCCAGTCTCCGGGGATGTTCTTTTCGGCCGTGCGGCGCGCCAGCGACTGGCTCATGACGGAGTCCGCCGGGGCCGTGCCGGTGATGGCGGCCATCTGGATCAGGGTGCGGTCGATGACGAAGTCGGGCGGCACGGCGCCGGCGGCGAAGTCGGCCTGCATCCGGGCCCGCTCGTCGTCCAGACCCTTGGCGAAGTCCGACAGGCGCGACAGATAGGCGTCGGCGTCATCCGCCGCCTCGATGCGGTGCTGGCTGTCGAGGAAGTCGGGGACCTGCGAATAGGCCCCGCCCAACTGGCTGACCGTATAGGGCGACGGGAACATGCCGCCGCCATAGGGGAACTTGTATCCCTCCTGCACCGTGTCGCCGAAGAACTCGAGCGAGTCGTAATAGGTCTGCTCGGTGGCTGTCAGCTTCGTCTTGTCGATGGCCTTCACGGCCTTCATGCCGTCGTTGAACCGGACCTTGTCGGCGTCGATCTTGGCCTGCGAGCGGTCGCTGAGCTTGAAGCGGGCAGCGGCCATCGGCCCCCGGTCCATGCCCAGCATGGTCAGGGTCTCGGGGTCGGACAGGATCATCTCCTGCGCGATCTTGTCCAGCAGGGCCAGGAACTGGGCCGAGGCGGGGCTGGCGGCCGCCGCAGCCGGCGCAGCGGCTTGCGCCAGAGCGCGGGCGGCGCCCGAGGTCGCGAACGCGCCTCCCAGGGCGGCGGTCATCAACAGGCGGCGACGGTCCATCATCGGGGCTTCCTCCCAAAAGCAATGGGAGGGGAGACTATCGAAGCGACGCCGCCCCGCAAGGCGTCACGGTCCCCGGCGCGGATGAAGTTTTATCCATCCGCGCGGTTAAACCGGATCAGCCCGGCTGGACGTGGGCCTTGAGGCAGTCGCGCACGGCCTTTTTCAGGTCGCCCGGCGCATTGGGCTCGTCCACGCCCTCGGCGGCCAGCACCGCCTTCATCGCCGCGTCCAGACCCTTGGGCAGGGCCGCGATCACCTTCTTCTGACCCTTGTCGTGCAGGCAGAAGCCGACCTCGCTGCACAGGGCGGCGAACAGGGAGTCGAAGTCCACGTGTTCAAAATTGGGGGCGGTGTCAGTCATGAAGTCTCAGGCTTTCAGGCGGGTCGCATGGAAGGCCACGTGGTCGTCCACGAAGCTGGCCATGAAGAAGTAGGAGTGATCATAGCCCGGCTGCATGCGCAGGGTAAGCCGCTGTCCCGCCGCCTTGGCCGCCGCGACCAGAAGCTCCGGCTTCAACTGATCAGCCAGGAAGGGGTCGGCGCCGCCCTGATCCACCAGGATGTCGTCGAAGCGCCCTGCCACCGCGCCGTTCTCGATCAGCAGGGCCGCGTCATGCCTGGCCCATTCGGCGCGATCCTCGCCCAGATAGGCCGAAAACGCCTTCTCGCCCCAGGCGCAGCGGGTCGGCGACGAGATGGGGGCAAAGGCCGAGACCGACTTGAACAGCTCGGGGTGGCGCAGGGCCAGGGTCAGGGCCCCGTGGCCGCCCATGGAGTGACCGAAGATCGAGCGGGTCTTCGTCGTGGGGAATTCGGCGTCGATCAGGGCGATCAGTTCGTCCGTGACGTAGCTTTCCATGCGGAAGTGCGGCGACCAGGGCGCCTCGGTCGCATCGACATAGAAGCCCGCCCCCTGGCCCAGATCGTAGGCCGGATCGTCCGCGACGCCTTCGCCCCGCGGCGAGGTGTCCGGCGCAACGATGATGACGCCATGCTCGGCAGCGGCCTTGTAGGCTCCGGCCTTGGTGGTGAAATTATCCTCGGTGCAGGTCAGGCCGGACAGCCAGATCAGGACCGGGAACGGCCCCTCGCCGGCCGGGACGAAGACCGACAGGGTCATGGGCGTGCCGGTGGTCGCGCTGTCGTGCTTCAGATAGCGCAGCGTGCCGCTGTGGACGGCGTGGGTCTTGGTGGTTTCCATCAACTCGGACTCCTGAAGATCAGTCGGGCCAGACGCGGGCCATGAAGGCGTCGTCCAGTCGACCGCCGTCCTTCGAGAAATAGCTGTACCAGTCGCGCGGAATCGGCGGGCTGGCCCCGGCAGGCGGCGCGCCGCCGCCCCAGGCCTCAAAGCCGACGCCGACCAGGATCGGCCCCTCGCGCACGGCGGGCGCGGGCACGGCCTCGACCGCCTTGACCACGGCTGCGACGGTTTCCGCGCTGGGGGCCGGTTCGCCGGTCACGACCCAGGCCTTGGCCCGCCCGCCCGGCTTGACCATCAGCAGCAACATGCCCGAGGCGCCCGGCTGGACCGGCGCGGCCCGCACAGCCCCCTCCGCCGCAATCGCCGCCGCATTGACATAGGGCGACAGGGCCGAGACCTCGACCCGCGCCTTCATGACCGGATCGGGCAGGTAAAGAACGACGTCCTTACCGACCCAGACCTCGGCGGGCGCCGGCGCCCCGTCGGCGGCCCGGTCGCAGGCCCCCAATCCCAGCGAGAGGCTGAACGCCGCCAGTCCCGCCGTCATCGCCGCTTTCGCCCTCATCTCGTCTCCGCCTTCATCCTCGCCCTGTTCTATCCGTTGCGGGCAAAGGCAGATAGACCCCGGTCAGCCCTCGGGCGTCACCACACGCGTGGCGCGGCCGGTCTCGTCCATGAAGATGATCCGCGCGCCGCCGTCGGCCGCCACGCTCAGCACCAGGCGCGCCTTGCCCGCGCCGTCACGCAACACCAGTTCCGACGCGCCCGAGCCCTGACGGCCCAGGAATGCGCGTGGGAATCCCTCAAGATTGGCGGTCTTCATCGCCTCTTCCTGCTGCTCAGGCGTCAGGCCCGCCAGGCTCTCCAGGACGGCGAAGTCGATCGACTCCTCGGGCCGGTCGTTGACGAAGACGCCGGAAACCCGTCGCGCCCCTTGCTGGAAGCCCATGATCTGGACCGTCTGGTCCTGTTCATAGCCGTCGAAGGTCAGGCTGCCGCCCGACGACTTGACGCCGTCGGCGTTCTTGCCGCCGAACACCAGCCCGCCGACCTCGGTGCCCTCCTCATTCATGAACAGCATCCCGGCCGAGTCCCGGCCCGGATGTGGGACCTCGCGTCCGCGATAAGGGATTTCCGGGAAGGCCGTCTGGTTCGAAATCACCATCCGCAACGTGCCGTCCGGCTCGCGGACATTGATGCGCTGGACGTCGATCTCGGTGAAGCGGGCCGGGCCGACGCCCGACACCGCCCCCGAGACCATCACCCCTACGAAGACGGCCGTCAGAACCCCCGAATAGGCGATCAGAGCCTTTTGCGCGTCGAATTTCATGATGATCCTCCCCTTGATCAAGGGTTGGTAGCGGATCACACCGGCGTCGCCCCGTGGTCAGTTGTCGCAAGCTCGGCTTTTATGACGGTCGATGAACGGCGCAGATCTTGTTGCCCGACGGATCGCGAAGATAGGCCAGATGCATGGTTCCGAACGGGGTTTCGCGCGGACCGGCCGGATCTTCAATCGCCGTGCCGCCCGCCTCGACGCCGGCCTTGGCGAAGGCGACGACGGCTTCCGGGCTGGTCGCCGCAAAACCGATGGTGCCGCCATTGGCGTGACAGGCGGTTTCGCCGTCGATAGGGCTGCCGACCGCAAAGGCGCCGCGCGCCGTCCGCCACCAGTAGCGGCCCTTGGGATCGGGCGCGCCCGGCTCCAGACCCAGAACGCCGAACACGGCGTCATAGAATTTGCGTGACGCCTCGACATCGTTGGCGCCGAGCGTGATGTGCGTGAACATGAGTTCTCTCCCTGATGCGCCCGACCAGTTCGCCGGACGAGACAAGCTAGGCCAATACAGTTTCTTTTGGCAACGGACTATCGCCTTGCCTGTTCAGACTGGCCGGGCTCCCTCACGCGCATAGCCCTCCATCAGCCCGGCGTAGTCTTCGACCGGCGGGAACTCTGGATAGCCGACCTTGGCGCCGGACTGAACGCCAGGCAGACGATCGGCGACGCCCGTGTCGGCATAGGGGACGACCCAGGACGCATCCCCCAACAGACTGGGTCGCAGGTTGACGAACGCCCCGCCCGCAATGCCGCGCGTGAACAGCCAGGTCTTGCACGACGGACAGAAGTGATGCTCGGGCACAGGATTGTGCAGGCCGCCGATCTCGGTCTCGCCCTCCACTTCCAGCCCCGAGGCCGGTAGCATAAGGCTGAGCGAATAGGCTCCGCCCGTCAGCTTCTGGCAGGCTCGGCAATGACAGGCCGAGGCGAAGACCGGCGCCTCGGTGACTCGCACGCGCACCTGGCCGCACAGGCAGGCGCCCGTCCACGGCAGGTTCCAGTCACTCATAGGCCAGCCCCTCCTTGTTAAAACACGATCACCGAGCGGATGCTCTTGCCTTCATGCATCAGGTCAAACGCCTCGTTGATGCGCTCCAGCGGCAGGGTGTGGGTGATCATCGGATCGATCTCGATCTTGCCGTCCATGTACCAGTCGACGATCTTGGGCGTGTCGGTGCGGCCGCGCGCGCCGCCGAAGGCCGAGCCCTTCCAGACGCGGCCGGTGACGAGCTGGAACGGACGGGTCGAGATCTCCTTGCCCGCCTCGGCCACGCCGATGACGATGCTTTCGCCCCAGCCCCGGTGGCAGGCTTCCAGCGCCTGACGCATGACCACGGTGTTGCCGGTGCAGTCGAAGGTGTAGTCGGCGCCGCCGTCGGTCAGTTCGACCAGATGGGCCACCACGTCGGACACCTCCTTCGGGTTGACGAAGTGGGTCATGCCGAAGCGACGGCCCCATTCTTCCTTGTCCGGGTTGATGTCCACGCCGACGATCATGTCGGCCCCGACCAGCTTCAGCCCCTGGATGACGTTCAGGCCGATGCCGCCCAGGCCGAAGACCACGGCCTTGGCGCCCGGCTCGACCTTGGCCGTGTTGACCACGGCGCCCACGCCCGTCGTCACGCCGCAGCCGATGTAGCAGGCCTTGTCGAAGGGGGCGTCCTTGCGGATCTTGGCGACGGCGATCTCGGGCAGAACCGTGTAGTTCGAGAAGGTCGAGCAGCCCATGTAGTGGGCGATGGCCTGACCCTTGTAGGAAAAGCGCGAGGTGCCATCGGGCATCATGCCCTTGCCCTGGGTCCCGCGGATCGAGGTGCAGAGGTTGGTCTTGCGGCTCAGGCACGACTTACACTGGCGGCATTCCGGCGTGTAGAGCGGGATGACGTGGTCGCCGACCGCGAGACTGGTCACGCCCGGTCCGACCTCGACCACCACGCCCGCGCCCTCGTGACCCAGGATCGAGGGGAAGATGCCCTCCGAATCCAGACCGTCCAGCGTGTAGGCGTCAGTGTGGCAAACGCCCGTCGCCTTGATCTCGATCAGCACCTCGCCCGCGCGCGGGCCTTCCAGATCGACCTCGACGATCTCGAGCGGACGTTTGGCTTCGAAGGCGACGGCGGCGCGGGTTTTCATGGAAATAGTCCTTGGTCTCTTCAGTCTCTTCCCTTCTCCCCTTGCGGGAGAAGGTGGCGGCCGCAGGCCGACAGATGAGGGGTCGCACCAGCGGCGACCCGTTTCAACCCCCGATTTCATCCGTAGCAAGACCCCTCATCCGACCCGCTGCGCGGGCCACCTTCTCCCACAAGGGGAGAGGGGGTGATGTTACGGGTTTGTTTCTCTTCAGATTTGTCCACGCTCAAGGCCTGCTCAGGGCCTATCCAGCCTATGGAGAGTCAAGGACTTAGGCCCTGAGGCGACACAGACCCTGCACAGGGAGCCGCCCCGATGGCCTTTTTGATCGACCCCCAGGAGTTGAAGCCTGGCCTCATCCTCTTCCGCCGTGCCGACGTTCAGCACCGCAACTGGTACTGCCGCATGAGGGTCCCAGGCTCCGACCGGTACAAGACTGTCTCGCTCCGCACTGCCGATGTGACGACAGCCAAGGAAGCCGCATTCGACGCCGATGCGGACCTGCGCTTTCGCGTGAAGCACGATGTCCCGGTGTTCAACCGGACCTTCGCTCAGATCGCGAAGATGTACGCCGAACATCAGAAGGCTCGCTCAGAGGCTGGTGAGATCACTCACCATCGCTGGGAGGTGGTGGAGTCCATCATTCGGGCCCAGATCAATCGCTACGTGGGCGCCAAGCAGATCGCGCATGTTTCGCACGATGACTTCCTTGGCTACCCTCTCTGGCGCCGCCAGAATGGGCTGGGGCGCGGCGGACGCACGGTGTCGGACGCCACCATCCGATATGAGATGTCCATCTTCCGTTCCGTCATCGCCTTCGCGGTCGGTAAACGGTTCGTGCCGGAGAGCCACGTTTACAAGGGCAAGCTGCCGCTGGCGAAGGTACGCAGGGAGGAGTTCACGCCTGAGGAGTACCGCAAGCTCCACACCTTCGCGCGCGGCTGGGTCAAGCGCGCGAGAACCAAGAAGTTCGAGTGGCATCGCCAACTCGCCTACAACTTCATTCTGATCATGTGCAACACGGGCATGCGCCCGGCCGAGGCCAAGAACCTCCGATGGAGGGACGTAGCGATCCGGACCGATACCGAAGGGCGGCGCATGGTCATTCTTCACGTGCGGGGAAAGGACAAGTCGCGCCAGCTGGTCGCGGCCGGTAACGTTGCTGACTATCTGGAGCGAGTTCGCTCCCTGACGACCAATGAGACGGCGCCCGAGGGCGCCGTCTTCGTCAACGGCAAGGGTGATCCCGCAGCCACTCTCTATGCCGACCAGATCGAAGCGCTGCTGAGAGAAGCAGGCCTGCTTCTCAGCGCCTCAGGCTCGACGCGCTCCACCTACTGCTTCCGCCACACCTACGCGACCTTCCGCCTGACCGAGGGCGTGGACGTCTATTTCCTGTCCAAGCAAATGGGCACGTCGGTAAAGATGATCGAGGACCACTACGGTCACATCAATCCGGTGAAGAACGCCGCCCGTATCTTGCAGGGATTGCCGGGTTGGGAGGTCCTCTAACCCCAAGGCCAGACCCCGAGTGTGCTCCCAAAACCGGACCCCGATATGCGCGCGATCGCCGGAATTAGATACTAACCCGACGCGGCTTCCGCGCCATACAGCCGCGATGCTTCCGGTCCGAAAAACTCGACCGCATGGTTGTTATATAGGTGCGCCACGATGTCGAGCATCCCGCGCACGATGATGTTCCAATCCGCGTCGTTCTTCTGCACCGCCTCGTGCGCCGGACGATAATGCACTATCATATTTCTAAGGCCGTATAGCTCTTCCGCCATGCGCGAGTAGCGTTTGTTGTGCGTGTCTGCCTGAACGGCTAGCCCCGTGCAGACGGTCGAAACTAACGCGTCGCCGCACAGAGAGGCGAGGCCAACAAATGCTTCCGACTCCTTCGGCCGCCAGGAGAGTTGATCCTCGATAACCTTTGCCAGTTCGCGCGGTGATGCAGATATATTGAGCTGAGCCTTCAGCATCCCGAAACGCTTCATACCATACAGCTGTTCGACGCAGCGGTATGTCTCAAGGAAAAGGTTTTCCCAGGAGATCGACAGCACTCCTTGGACCAGATTGCGATAAGGGATAAGTGGCGAGTCCACTTCGAAAACTCGCGTCAGAACTTTTACCGTCTCCGGTTCGAGCGAGATCGGCCCATCGAAGTAGGTTCGGACCAGGATCGATCCAAGGACCCTATCGGTTAAGTTGTGATAGTCCGCCGCCCCGGTAGCGCGGTAGACGCATAGTGGCGGGAATAGGGGTTCGATGTCGGCCAGTTCGTGACCCTCATAGCCGCCGCCGTTGTCGACAAATTGCTCGTCTAGCACCTGCTTGATCGAAGCCGCAGTCACGCTAGCTGGCGGCCGTACTTGAGCCTCCAACACGGCCAAGACGAACACTCCGGGCGTGGCATCAACCGCTTCAAGGTCAGGGGGAATTTCATCGGCTTCCGGCAAGCCGAAGGTGCAGAAGTAAAGCGCCCCCTCGTGTTCTATGCGGACCAATCGAATTTGGCGCGTCACGATCCGCACATCGGATTCGGCCTTGGACATTTGCCTTAAGTCGGCCGCGTCGTCGTTCTTGATCCAACGCCCGGCCTCGGGATTGGCGACGGGATCGTCAAGCTGAGCAGCGAAGTCTGCGAGGCGGCCGAAGAGGGCGTTGCTCATGTCGATGCGCTTGCGGGACACGTCAGGCTCTCCAGCACACTCCCATCGATGGGACGGCGAAGTTCTCCTCGATCAGCACCTTGAACGCTGTCTCAAAGAACGCCCGCTCGTGGCGCCCCACAGCGGATCGCTTTTGCCCACCGAGCTTTTCCCGCAGCACATCAAGCGACAAGAAGGCCGTTAGGTCGTCCGGCGACATATGCTCCAGCTTTTGCACAAGCGCAGCGGCGGCGCCTTGGATCGCCTCTAAAGCCACTTGGCTGTCGGCATCCGTCCGGTCCATTCCCAACCGCCCGAGCACAGCCAGGGCACAGGCGACGATGAAGCCGATGCGTGCAGGCTGGCTGTCGAAGATATTCCGGCCGATAGTGAACTTCGAGCTAGCCGTCTCGTCCGAGCCCTCGGTATCGGAGGCCTCAAGCCGCGAGAACGCCTTGTCCACGTCCACTAGGATTTGGACGATTGGGTAGAAGTAATGATCGTACTTCTTGGAGGCGATCGCCTCCGCGATGTCCAACCGTGAGAACTCGTCGGCTAAGGTTTCCTGGGTGTCGATCTCCGTCCGTCGGATACCGAAAGCCAGATACGCTTCGACCAAGCTGTCGGCGCTGAACTCGCCGCCTTTGTAGCGCCGCTCGGCCTTATCCAGGCTAAGCAGTCGCTCGAAATGGATCTTCGCCTTCATTTGCTCGACCAAAGGCGCGTAGATCACCAGCAACTGGCGCTTGATATTCCACGGCACCTGTCCTGTGTTCAGCACCAGCATGCGGTAGATCAAACTATCTGTGTTCTGGGCTAGCCAGCATTCGACGCGCACGGTCTGCTCGCCGACCTTAGGATCGGACTCGACGGCGTCGAGAAGCGCGGTGGTCCGCTGCATGCCGTCTATTATCGAGATGGAGTCGATCCAATCCTTCGTCACCCGAGCAATTACCTCGTCAGGGCTCATGGCTTCGATGGAATCCAAATCGTCGGCAATCACGACGCCGATCACAACTGGCGGCAGAATGGCACCGCGCCGGATGTCCTCGACCATACGTCCGCGGATGCGGCGCCCGGTCGTCGTTTTGAGCGGTTCGCGTTGGCCTTTCAGGCCCCCACGCTTTCGGTATGCCCCCTCCACCAAGGCGAGGTAGTCGTTGACGGTCATGCCAGTCATGACTGACCAGCAATCGACGCGATGGTCGCGGAGCTTTTGTGTTTGCGGTGTTTCGGCCACTTGGTTCTCCCCCCAGGGACCGTAGCCGATCACGTGAGCAGTCGGAAGGCCAACTCCTTCCTCAGCCTCGCAGAGGCGGTTGATCGAGTTCTTCACCGGGGCGATGGGACCGTTATGCGATAGGAGCATCGTGCGGACGGTCCAAAAGGGATGGCACGGAAAGCGGTCCTTCCTGTCGCTTTAGGGTTGTAGCCCTTCGCGGGAATGCCCGGCCCTGACTTAAAGCGCTACCTCATATGTGGGGTCGCAGTTTTCTACGGTTTCTCCATTCTCTTTACTCAGAAAACGTCCCAAGCTAGGCCGATGATTGGGGGGAGGAGAATGGTAGGTCTATCATGGCGGCAAAGGCGGATCGGCCTCCAGCTTCTTAAGGAGTTCTGGCTTCCTCTTTTGGTCGCGGGGGCATGGACGGTCTTTGCGCCGAAACCGAACGGTCCTCTGACGGTCTCGGTCTTGCTGACTAGCTTCGCGCCCGCGTTCTTCTTCGTCAGCTGGATGCTCGCCCAACTGTTCCGAATCGCGAAACAGGTGAAGACCGAATCGTCTTTGAAGCAGATTTCAACAAGACTCGAGGACGTTGTCACGGGCGTTCAGCAGTCCACGAAGGAAACTGCTGCGTGGGCCACAGGGGGCAACTCTTATGCCTACGCACTGCCTATCCGGTCTAGCGGTGTGAACTCTCCCCCTTCGAATCTGACCATTCTGACGGTGGGCGCATATCCATTGTTCGGAGTGAAGGCTCGAATAGTTGATGTGGACGCATTGGAATCCCAAGCCACTTCTGTGGACTCAGCTATCGCGGCGCAACACTGGACTGTGGAGTTGGGCGATCTCGAACGCTCCACCACCTATAACAACCGCATTCAGCTCGCCGTCGAGCCGCTAATCGGAGGTGTAGACAGGCGATTCAACGTCTTTTTCTCCGCCCGTAACGGCCAATGGGTCCAGCTTCTTCGATATAGGTATGACGGCGCCACGTGGCACGTCGCGTATCGTGTCAGTCGGATTATTGAGGAAGGGCAGTACGAGATTCTCGAAGAGCAACTTCCCGACAACTTCCCCGACCCAGATACCGTGAGTTGGGGCTAGGCGCTGGCGATAGTAGTTCGTCACTTCCCTGATCCCGTGCATCAAGGTCAACGCTGATCGGATTGAATGTGAACCGGATAAGACTGCAGATCGCTGCTATATTTCTGGCGGTTGCCTGCATTGGCGCAGCGCCGGCGGTCCAGACCCCAAGCGCTCCTCTCGGGGACACTCGCCAGGGCACCATGCACCAATCCACCATCGGTACTGATCAACCGTGCCTACCCGGTTATGACCTGCGCAGTTCTGACCTGTGCGCGCAATGGAAAGCTGCGGACGCCGCATCAGAGAGCGCCGCTTGGACGGCCAGGAATTTTTGGTTGTCGCTGCTTGGGACAGTGGTAGGCGCGGGAACTCTACTTGCCGCCTTCATGGCCGCAATCTACGCGAAACACGCCGCCAAAGAGGCCAGACGCAGCGCAGACATTGCCAAGGATGCCTTTATCGCCAGCGAAAGGGCGTGGCTTACAGTTGACCTTCACGCTGGCAGTGATCTGACTTTCCACCCCACGGGTGGATGTAGCTTGTTTGTCTACCTTACAATCAAGAACATCGGACGTACGCCAGCTCTCAATGTCCATACGAGTATGGAGATGGTTCCGATGCGTCAAGATCACGTCGACGAGGTCGAGGAGTTTGCGCGGCGGGAGAGAAAACAAAACAGGAGCTGGAGCAGAACGCTTCTTCCTGGCGACAGTTACGACCGGAAATGGGGCCTTGGCCTAGATGATCACTCCGCTTCACCGTACGGCACGATTTTTGGGTCTGTGACTTACGAGATATTGCCAGATCGAAGCATCCATCAAACGACTTTCTGCTACATCGTAGGACGCGGTGAAGTTGGTAGTTTGGATGGCTTCGATATTCCGCAGGACGACGTGAGTTTCACCGTGACCTCCGGCGGTTTTGCGGACTAGCTTTGTTCGCCTTCGACTCCCGGGGATGCGCCGGACTGAGGGTAGGCGAGTGCGCCGTGGACTTTCCGTTGTAGGTCCATGACACAAAAAACGGTGGTTCCACCGCCTTGTGGACGGAGCCGGGAACGGCGAAGGTTGACCGGACAGAGATTAGGGTCGTCTTCGCGCCCCCATAACTCGAGGATGTGAAATGGATTTTTCCAACGGCGAAAAGCTCATCATCATGATGCTGGCTGACCTCAGCAAGGCGCTGAAGGTCGATGGTGACATCGATGTGGACTTTGTGTCCGATGCAATCACCTCCGGAAATACGTGGGCACTTCAGAACAAATATACCGGCGTCTTTCACGGTGAAGATGCGAGTGACGCCATCGTCCGGAAGGTCCACGACGTTCTAAGTACGTGGTCCACGATTGAGCGCGCTATTTCGGAACTGTCTCCCGAAGATCGAGCGAGGCTGGAAGAAGAGGCAGCGCCTTTCGGTAAGAACCCGCGCTTTCCCGGTTTCGACGGGAACAATGAGTCCGAATATATGAGCGCAGCCTCGTTCATGATCGAGAAGATGGGTTTCTATCCGGAGATGGCCGACCGCAGCCATTTGAACTCCCATATGCCGACTCTCCAAACATTCGACCGAATGAAATCCACCTTCGACGAAGCATGGAAAGAAGCCAGCTACAGCGGCCTGAACGTCGATCAACTCATCAAAATTCTGAACGAGAAGCGCCACCCAGATAACCGCTAGAGGGAACGCCGGGGAACTTTGGGAATGAAACTGATCGGCAAGGCGGCGGGGTGGCTTCTAGCCTTAGCGGCTTCGACCATTATTGCGCTTAACTTCGAGCGGCTGGCGGTAGCTCAGGTCCTAATGACCCGCGCCGAGATGCAAGGCCAGAGCGATTGAAGTCCACAATGGACCCGAAGCGGTTATTGCAGCCTGCGCCGCCCCAAGGTCCACTGTCCTGCAATGGATCCAAATGACCGCTCATGGCCCATTTCAGCCTTTTCTGGCGGTGCTCAAGCCATTCAATCGATCGCGACAGATCGCCTCCACCCCGTTCTCGAGTACTTTTAGTCGTTCGAGCATCCAGGCGAGTTCCTCGGCCGTCACCCGATAATGCTCGGAGTACCGCGCCTTCACGTAGGCCGCCCGTAGCAGCTCGAAACACCGCTTCTGGAACTTAGTCTCCGTCGGCCAGACTTCCGTCAACCGCGCGTCGATCGGTTCCGCAGCATTCCGCAGTCGGACCAGATTGTGGGACTTCGGCGTGTACAGCGTCGCGACCAGCAAGATGGCGTTGTAGAAATTCTCCGCTGCTTGATGGAGATGGAATGCCGCTAGGCTGTTCCATTCATTCTCAATGTCCAACCGAGCGTGTGTGATGAAGCGGCTCGCTGACGTCATATACTCGGCGTAGTACTTCTCTGCCTCCTTCACCGCCGCGTCGCTCGGCAATGGCTGCGGATCAACGAACGAATGATCCGGCTCCTCGAACAGCAGTACGCCCTCACGCACGATGTCTGCGAAGAAGTACCGGCCCTGGGCCAGTTGATCGTTCACGTCGTCGAGCGAATGAATGATCAGGTCGGCCGGGGTGCGCAGATTGGCGCCCGAAGCGAGGTCCGCGCGTAGGCGCTTCTCAGAGCCCTCCCAGAACTCCAGCACGTCCGTCAGCTTTTCATCGCTGACCACGACAAGCAGATCGAAGTCGGAGAAATAGCGGCCGACCGGATCCTCGACCCAGTCGCCGCGCGCGTATGATCCGTAGAGGATGACCTTGAGGATTTGGCCGTCCTTCACGCCCTCGGCGCGCCGGTTAGCGATGGCCTTGCGGAACTCGTCCTTGATGACGCCGAGCACGTGCTCCAGCTCGCGGCGCTTGCCGAGCGGCAGATGGTCAAGACTCGTCTTCATCCGACGAGTCTTGCCGTTACCGCCGCGCTTCGCAAGGCGAAGCTCCTCGCGGCCGGCTCTGTGGTATTCGCGACGGATCACCATGGGGCTGGAGCATCGCCGCTGGGGGACTCCCTGTCACCCCTAAAGGCGCGCCGTCCCCTGTGTGCCAGAACCGCCATGGCCTCGTCGCGCCGATCAGAATGCAGCATGGCGGCGACGACAAGCAGGCCGCCGAAGATGGCGTTACGGTCGTCGCCAGTAAGCTCAATGAGGCCTGCCTTCTGCACCAGACCGCCCAGTTCGATCAGGTGGCGGGTGCGGGCGCGCCGTGCGTCCTGACGTTCCTGATATTCGGCTCGCCGCTGCATGGCTTCAGCCCGGCGCATGAGGGCTGGAATTCGGGTCAGCCTTAGGGTCGTGGCACGAAGCGCTCGCCGCAGCGGCGCGTGTCCGTTCGCCGCGAAAGAAGGCCTCGCCCCGCAGGCGCCATTGGCTTCGGGTCTGGTCATTCGTCTCGGCCGCTGCGGCGGCCAGCGCGCCCATGAGGATGTCGGTGCCCAAGGCGTCCGCGCCGCTGGCGATGACGAGTTCGCCGAGCTGGGTGACCCGGCGCGCCTTCAGTGCGGCGGCGCGTTCCGCCAGCGCTGCGAGTTCGCTGTCGATGTCCCTGGGCTTTCGCATGATGACGGCTCTCTCTTCCTTCGAAGAGCCGCCATCATGCTTCCGTCCCGCCTTACGCGCGCCCCCGTAAGTCTGCGGTGGTGCACGGGCATGAGCGGCTTACTTGGCCGCCGGTTTGCGGCCGCGTTTGGCGGGCTTGCGACCGCCCTGGCCGAGGCCCATCGACTTGGCCAGTTCCGACCGCGCGGCGGCGTAGTTCGGCGCCACCATCGGATAGTCCTTCGGCAGGCCCCACTTGGCGCGATAATCCTCCGGGGTGAGGCCGTACTTGTTGAACAGATGGCGCTTCATCGACTTGAAGGGCTTGCCGTCCTCCAGGCAGATGATGTGGTCCGGGGTGATGCTCTTGCGGATCGACACCGCAGGCGCCTGTGGTTCGGGCTCGGGCGCCGCAACCTGCGTCGTCCCCGCCAGCGCGCCATGCACGCCCGCAATCAGACGCGGCAGGGCGTCGGCGGCGATGGCGTTGTTCGACACGAAGGCCGAAACGATATCGGCGGTCATGCCAATCAGGTCGGTCTCGGCGGTCAACTCATCCATGCATTCAGGTCCTGGTTGGGGGGAATAGTCCGTCTCAGCCTTGCATGTTCCTTCATGCCTGGAAACCGGACGCGATGACGGATCGCGGCTTTCCACCTCCGTAGACTTGCGGGACGCCAGCCCCCGTCACGACGGACATGCTGTCCGGAGTGCGCGCTTATACGTCGTTCCGACGTGCGCTTTGCTTCGGGGTGCTGCGGTCGTGGCCATCTATCACTTCTCCGCCAAGATCATCTCCCGCTCGACCGGCCGTAGCGCCGTGGCGGCGGCCGCTTACCGGTCGGCGTCACGGCTCTTCGACGAGCGCACCGAGCAGTCCTTCGACTACAGCCGAAAATCCGGCGTGCTGCATTCGGAGATCCTGCTGCCGGACGGCGCGCCCGAGCGCTGGTCTGACCGACAGGCGCTCTGGAACGAAGTCGAATGGGGAGAGAAGCGCAAAGACGCCCAACTCTCCCGCGAGATCGAGTTCGCCCTGCCCAGAGAGATAAGGCCTGACGACGCCATCGATCTGGCGCGCGCCTTCGTCGAGCGGGAGTTCGTGCGACGGGGCATGGTCGCCGATCTGAATGTCCACTGCGACATCGGCGAGGACGGCCTGCCCAGGCCCCATGCCCATGTGATGCTGGCGCTGCGGGAAGTCGGCGCCGACGGCTTCGGCGCCAAGGCACGGGACTGGAACGGCACGGCGCTACTAGAGCATTGGCGCGAAGCCTGGGCAGAGCATATGAACGTCCGCCTGGCCGAACTCGACGTCGATATCCGCATCGATCACCGCAGCCTCAAGGATCAGGGCATCCACCTTGAGCCCCAGTTCAAGATCGGCTCGGCCGCCGCGCGATCTGAAGCGCGCGGCCGGGCCTCCGAACGGGTGGACCAGCATCGAGACATCGCCCGCCGCAATGGCGAACGGCTGCTGCGCAATCCGGCCGCCGCCCTCGAAGCCCTGACCCACACACAGGAGACCTTCACCCGCCATGATCTGGCGCGCTTCGTCTTCCGTCACACGGACGGCAAGGACCAGTTCGACCGTCTCCACGCAAGGATACTGGCCTCACCGGAGTTCGTGCCACTGGGAGCCGACGAACATGGACGGGAGCGCTTCACCAGCCGCGACCTGATCCGCGCCCAAGCAGCCATGCTCCGGGCGTCTGACCGGCTGGAGAACCTGCCTCATCACGCCATCACCGAACGCTCCGGCCGTGCAGCCAGAGCGGAAATGGAGGCCTTGGGGCGACCGCTTGGCGACGAACAGGTATTGGCGGTGGCGCACGTGCTATCGGCGGGGTGTCTGGCGGCGGTCGTCGGCTACGCCGGGACCGGCAAGAGCACAGCGCTCGGAGTGGCGCGCGCAGCCTGGGAGGCAGAAGGCTACCGGGTGGTGGGCGCGGCGCTCAGCGGTATCGCAGCGGAGAATCTGGAGAAGGGCTCGGGCATCCCGTCGCGGACGCTGGCGAGCCTGGAATACGCATGGGCGCGCGACCGGGACCACCTGACGCGCAACGACGCTCTGGTCATTGATGAGGCAGGCATGGTCGGGACGCGCCAGATGCGCCGCATCCTCGAAGCGGCCGAGCGCGGCGGCGCCAAGGTCGTACTGGTCGGTGATCCGGAGCAGCTACAGGCCATCGAGGCCGGGGCGCCTTTTCGGCAGTTGGTTGAGCGGCATGGCGCCATGGAGATCACTGAGGTGCGCCGTCAGCGCGACGACTGGCAGCGGACGGCGACTCGAGAGCTGGCAACGGGACGGACACAGGCCGCCATCGCGCGATATGACGCCGCTGGCGCCGTCCATGGACACGACACCCGCGATGAGGCGCGGCGGGCGCTGGTGAAGGACTGGATGGCGGATCGGGTGCGCGATCCGGCGGCGTCCCAGATGCTGCTGGCCTACACCCGGGCTGATGTAGCGGTACTCAATCGGCTGGCGCGCGAGACGCTACGAGCGGCCGGAAGTCTGGGGCCGGATCAGGCGGTCGAGACGGCGAACGGTGAACGGGCTTTCGCGACCGGGGACCGGGTGATGTTCCTGCGGAACGAGCGGTCGCTCGGGGTGAAAAACGGGACGCTCGCAACATTAACCGCGCTCAGTCGATCAGAGATGGAGGTGCGGCTGGACGACGGACAAAACCTGCGGTTTGACCGCAGGGAATATGCAGACTTGACGCATGGCTACGCCGCTACGATCCACAAGATGCAGGGCGCGACTGTCGATCGGGCTTACGTCCTGGCCAGTCGGCACATGGATCGGCACGCAGCCTATGTGGCGTTGAGCCGGCATCTGGACGCAACGCAGTTTCGGTATGCCCGCGAGGAATTTGCGACGAGCCGAGAGGTTGGTCGCCTATTGGGTATGGGGCGGAAAGCACATGATCAAGCCTCGCTTGAGCAAAGTCACAGAGGTCCGCCTAAGGGATATTCTCGTACACGCTAGCTTCAGGTTCTGAAGTTGTCTCGGAAAGACGAGTTTCTACCGTTACCGAGTTAAGCCGCGCGTTTTATCTGCCAATTGAGAGGTCTCTGCTCTGGGGGAGGGCTAACGCACTATCTCACTGAAGAAGCATATACGCCTATATCGCCCTTTGGGTCGATGACCTTTGTCGTTAGCTTTCCAGACGTAGCATCCTCAGGAAACACGACGATATTGTTGCCCTTTGGATTGGCCCTAGATGGGTAAATTAGGCCCGTTCCATTCTTCTTGAACAGCTCGCGGGTACAATCCCAGGATGGGCATGAAGGGGCGAGCTTCAGTGCAGCGTCCTTCCAATCATCCTCCCAGTTTGTGAAAGGGCTTCCAAGGCCATGGGGGCCGCGAAGGTCGAGGACATCTTGGGCTTCTATATTGAAACCGATAATAACTACCGGCAGCGGCTCAGGGTTTTCCTGCTGATACTCGAGGTAGGCCGTCTCCGGCTCGAGCGCAAAGTAGTTTGCAGACAAATCTACCCAGTTAAAGCGCCCAGCCCGTAACCGAGAACCTTTAGCGCTGTGAGCCCAGCGGGCGTACTGGAGGGAAACTGCGCGATAAACGATACGAGCACCGAAATTATCCAGCTTCACCCGGTCGCCCCGAAGCGAAGTGCCTCCAAGCGCATCAAAATCCGGCCAATGCCTTGAGAAGTCGCTACTTCGCGAGCGTTGCGCTTACCGTCAATCGGAGCCTCATCTAGAAAGCGACGCGCAGCGGCGCGATCACCGAACAAATCCAAGGAGTCCATCGCAATCTTGTCGAAAACCTTCCCAAGCTCACTCTCGGGGACGGGCTTTCCGAGCACCTGACCAAAATCAGCGACGGCCGTAGCGAAATTATCGATAGGGCGGCGTTCCACTTTGGCCGACGAGAAAGCTTTGTGAGGTACGGCCTTCTTGGTGGATGGCGAAAGAATATCCTTCAACCTTTCCTTACGGGCCTGCACCCGGGCTTCTTGGAGAGCCGCCCGCTTTTCGATGCGAGTCAGCGCCGTCTTCTGCCACATCCCGCCGACCTTGCGGCCAGTAGGTAGTTTCGAACGAGGGGTGTTGCGCACCTGAGGAAAACCGCGATTCGTGGACATAGCAGAAATATGAGCGCCCAAAGTCAGGGTTTCAATAGCACAGCCCGCCGCGCTTGAGCCCATAGTTTACACAAGTGGGCCGGGTTTTGGCGCCGCCTCTTTACCGCAGACGAGATGATCATCTCGCGCGCGCCTAAACAGCTTCGACACAGCTCTATCTGCCTCGAAAATTTTTAGGTAATTTGGTAGGTTAGTAAGCCACCTTCTCCCGCAAGGGGAGAAGGACGTAGGGTGACGCCATGAGCCACAAGAACCTCGTCATCCTGACCGGCGCCGGCGTCTCGGCGGAATCCGGCGTGCCGACCTTTCGCGCCTCCGACGGCCTGTGGGAGGGGCATCGCATCGAGGCGGTGGCCACGCCCGAGGGGTATGCGGCGAACCCGGCTCTGGTGCAGGACTTCTACAATCAGCGGAGACGGCATCTGGCGACGGTCCAGCCTAACGCCGCGCACCGCGCCTTGGCCGATCTGGCGGCGCGCTGGGACGGCGATTTCCTGTTGGTGACGCAGAACGTCGATGACCTGCACGACCGGGCGCACGCCGAGACGCCGCCCGCTTCGGGCTTTGAGCTGATCCACATGCACGGCGAACTGCTGAAGGCGCGCTGCACCGCGTCCGGCGCTGTCTGCGACTGGACCGGCGATCTGGAGGCCGAGCACGCCTCGCCCCATCATCCGCTGGGAAGAATGCGCCCGCACATCGTCTGGTTCGGGGAGATGCCTCTGGATATGGAGCGGATCGAGACGGTGCTGGAACGCTGCGACCTCTTCGTCTCCATCGGCACCTCGGGCGCGGTCTATCCTGCGGCGGGCTTCGTCCAGTCGGCGCGGATGGTCGGGGCGCGGACGGTGGAGATCAATCTGGAGCCGACGCAAGGGCATCGCCTGTTCGACGAGGGCGTCTATGGCCCCGCCACCGAGGCCGTCCCCGCCTTTTTCGACAGCCTTTAGCCTCTCGGCCCGAACAGGATGACCCCGGCCCCGATCAGGCAAACCGCCCCGCCGATCAGGTCCCACCGGTCCGGCGTCGTCTTCTCGACCAGCGCCATCCAGACCAGCGAAGCGACGATATAGACCCCGCCATAGGCCGCGAACGCCCGCCCCGCCGTCTCGGCCGGAACCAGGGTCAGCAACCAGGCGAAGGCGATCAGGCTGAGCACGCCGGGGACCAGCCAGAGCGGCGAGCGATCCAGCTTCAGCCAGGCCCAGAATGCGAAGCAGCCGCCGATCTCCGCCAGGGCGGCCAGGGGGTAGATGAGGGCGAGTTTCATTCCTTCGCCCCCTGATAGAGCGCGACCATGTCGCGCACGGCCTGCTTCAGGCCGTCACGAGGATCACCTTCGTAGTCGAGCCCTTCCGTCGTAAAGACCGCTCGGGCGAAGTCGTCAGCCGTGGCGGGCGGCTGATCGATTAATTGGTCCACGGCGTCGCCATGAAGGCAAAAGCCCAGATCCACGCACAACTGCCGCAACAGCGCCTCGACCTGAGCTTGCGTCATCACTCGCCCTTCTGCGCTTCCGCTGCGCGCTTCTCGGCCAGCTTGGCCAGAACGCGGCCGCGGCCCTTGGCGAGGGCGTGGATGGCGCCGCGCATGGTGGCGACTTCCTGTTCGGTGAAGGCGGCGCGGCCCAGCATGACGCGCAGGTTCTGGCTCATCGACGGCTTCTTCTCGGGAGGATGGAAGAAGCCGCCGGCGTCCAGCTCGGCCTCGAAGTGTTCGTACATGCCGACCAGCAGTTCGTTCGAGGCCGGCGGATCGCCTTCCCTGAATCGCGGCGGGGGAGCGTCGAGGATCAGGGTGCGCCACTCATAGGCGTTGATGGCCACGGCCTGGGCCAGGTTCAGCGAGTGGTGCCTGGGGTCGATGGGGATGGTGGTGATCCCGGCGCACAGGGCGATGTCGGTGGTCTCCAGCCCCGCGCGCTCGCCGCCGAACAACAGGCCGGTCTTCAGGCCGGACGCCGTGTCGTCATAGAGGATGCGGGCGCTTTCGCGCGGCGTGCGCACCGGCTGGCGCGTCTCGCGCGGGCGGGCGGTGGTGGCGAAGACGGTGTTCAGGTCATGAACGGCCTCGGCCACACTGTCGAAGACGCGCACGCCCTCCAGCACCCAGTCCGCGCCGGAGGCGGTGGCCCAGGCCCGCTCCTGGGGCCAGCCGTCGCGCGGCGTGACCAGCCGCAGTTCCGACAGGCCGAAATTGGCCATGACGCGAGCGACCGCGCCGATGTTCTCGGCCATCTGGGACTTGTCGAGGATGACGACGGGGGGCGTGAGTTCAGTCATGACCGTCCCCTACCCCTCCGTGCCATCCAGCGAAAGTCAGTCCTCGCCGATCATCGAGGTCCAGGGATCGACCGTGCCGGCTTCGACCTCGGCCACCTTGACGGCGGGCCAGCCGATGGAGGCCGTGCCGCTTTCACGCCAGCTGAGGATGATCAGGTCGCGCAGTTCCGAGGCGCCCGCCGCCAGACGCTCGGTGACGAAGGCCGCGCCGCGCGGGTCGGCGTCGCGGAAGCCGCCCGCCTTCTCCAGACGGTAGAAGGGAATGACCGTGCCCAGCGTCGTCTTCAGATAGCCGGCGGTGCGGGCGCGCAGGTCCAGACCCGAGACCTGAGGCTGGCTCATGGCCGCCTCGACCGTGTCCAGGCGCGCGACGCGGGAGGTGAACTCGCCCTCGAAGATCGCATGGGTGCGACGCGAGTTGGTGAAACCCTCGGGGTTGGGGTGATCGCCCCAGCCGTTGAAGTGGATCGACATATGGTGCGGCTGCGAGCCGTCGCCGACATAGTGGGCCAGGACGCCGATGTCGCGCAGGATCAGGGCCTCGCGGCGCTCACGGTCGGCGCGGTACCAGGCCTTCTTGCCGGGGTCCGTCTCGCGCCCCTCGGCGGCGGTCAGCACGCGCCAGTAGGCGAAGTCGCGGCCCAGGTTCTGATAGGCGTCCATCATGGCGTAGGGCAGATAGCCGGCGTCGTCGACGCTGAGGCCCGCCTTGGTCAGGGCCGCGTCATAGTCCGACTTCAGCCGCGGCAGGGCGTCGATGGACGGGCCGTTGGCGTTCATGGCGAAGCCGTTGTCGTCGAAGTCGATGAAGTGGGCCGTGTCGCGCTCGCGGTCATGCGGCTGGCCGGCGCCCTTCCAGCGATCCGGCTCGCGCGCCAGTTCGCCGACGTCGGCGATCGAGGCCGGGGTCCGCAGGAAGGCCGGCAGGTCGTCGCTCAAGGCCCGCATGGCTGCGACGCCGATCAGGCGGTGGCCGGTATTGCCCCAGGCGTCGACCTGAACGGCGGGGGCCGCGACCAGCATCAGGGCGGCGGCGGAGATCATCAGGCGTTTGACTTGACGCTTCATCGGAGGACACCGGCGGAAAATTTCGAAGGGAAACGACCGCTTATCCCATTCCCGGCCCCGCCTCCACCCATGCGGCCCACGACGTGGCCGCGCGATCACGCCGCCGTTATCTTAGGCCCGTGCGCAGTCTTTCTTCGCAATAAAGTGTTACATGGCCAGACATAGGTGTTAACCGGACAGCTGATCCGCACAGTATAGAAGCCATAAGCATCGAATACTGATTTCGTTGCTGCCACATATGCTGTGACATTTGAGAGATATGCTCTCTGACCTGTGGACTAATCGAACGATGATCGTGACGCAGGACCGCGCCTGATCTCATTCGCCGCGTTTTGGCCACAATTGACGGTCAAAAACCCGTCGCCGGATCGTGTCGGGGCCGGTGCTTCCTGAGTTTGTTCGATGCTGAACACAGCCGCTGCGCTTGCCATGTTCTGGACGATGGCCTTCTCCGGTTCCGGAGAGCCTCAACCCTATGACGCCGTTGTCGCTATCGAGACGGCTGCCATGGAAACCGCCGCGGCGGCTGAAAGTTCCCTCGATGCGTCCGCCCTCTCCGCCGAACAGGCCGAGCTGATGGCGCGCGATCCCGACTGGCGCGCCTCGGCCCGCCTCTATCACGCAGGCGGCGGCGGGGCGACGGGCAATGATTCGCTCGGTTGCCGTCCGATCGCCATGCGCACGGTCGCCGTCGATCCCCGCGTCATCCCCCGCCGCACCAAGCTGTTCATCCGCGAGACCGTGGGTCTGCGCCTGAGCGACGGCACCGTCCACGACGGCTACTGGTACGCCTCGGACACCGGCGGCGCGATCAAGGGCGCCAAGATCGACCTCTACACCGGCCACGGCCGCGGCTCGATGCGCCAGGCCATGAACCTGAACATGAAGACCCTGACCATCGCTGACGCCGGCGACTTCGACGGCTGCCCCCCGGCCTGGGAAACGGCCTCGAACTAACGGGCGCACAGCCCTACCGACAAAAAAGGCGACCGGAGCGATCCGGTCGCCTTTTTGCTGCGCGCGAAACCTGTTCCTCCCTGTTCGCAGAGCGAATGGGGAGGTGGCGCGTCGACGAGGTCGACGATTGCGAGGCATCGGCCAACGGCGCCGCCGCCCCCCTCCACCACTTCGTGGTCCCCCTCCCCATGAAATGGGGAGGAAAGAGGCGCTAGAACCGGCGCTTGCCGCTCACCGTCTCGAAGAAGAGACGGAAGTCGCCCATCAGGCTCCACAGCGGATATTGAAAGGTCGCCGGCCGGTTCTTCTCGAAGAAGAAATGCCCGACCCAGGCGAAGCCGTAGCCGACCAGCGGCATGGCCAGCAGCCACCAGGCGTTCAGCGTGACGCAGAAGGCTGCAAAGGCGGCGATCACCAGCCCTGTGCCGACCACATGGATGCGGCGGCAGGTCCGGTTGGAATGTTCGTGGATGTAGTAGGGATAAAACGCGGAAAAGGAGGCGTAGCGCCCCCCATCATCGCGTCCTGTCTGTGGTTCGCGCGCGGTCATGGCCGCAGCCTGCCCCCGGATCGAACCGGGGGCAAGTCAGCGATCATGGATCAGTCGAAGCGCTTGCCGGGCTTGCCGGCCTTGTTGAACGGCTTCTTGGCGCCGGCCGGTTTGCCGCCGGGCTTGAACCCGCCCGGCTTCGCGCCGAAGGGCTTCTTGGCGTAAGGCTTGTCGCCGTCCGGGCGCGGGGCGCTGCGCTCGGCGTCGGTGCGCGGGGCGTAGGGCTTCTTCTTGAAGTCCGGGCGCGGGCCGTCGCCGGTGCGCTCGTCGCGGTTGAACGGCTTCTTGGCGAAGGCCGGACGGTCGCCGCCGCGGTCGTCATCGCGCTTCTTGAACGGCTTCTTGAAGCCGCCGCCGCCGCCCGGCGTCGGGGCTTCCGACGGGGTGATGGTGACATCGTCGCGCGGGCTGTTCTTCAGGGCGTCGCGGAACAGGCCTTCGTGGGTCTTGGCGATCTCGAAGCGGGTCTCATCCGGGAAGGTCCGGATCGCGCCGATTTCCTTCTTGGTGATGTGACCGACGCGGCAGATCAGCGGGATCAGCCATTTCGGGTCGGCGTTCTTGTTGCGGCCCACATCCATGCGGAACCAGACGACTTCGTCGGCCTGCAGGCGGTCGCCCGGCCACGGGGTCGGCGAGAAGTCCTCACCGCCGCCGGCGGCGGCGTTGCGGTCGCGTCCGCGCGGCTGATGGATCGCGCCCGGATCGAGCAGGTCTTCCGGCGCCGGCAGGTCCTTCTTGATCACGCGGATCAGGGCGGCGGCGATTTCGTCGGCGGTGCGCTCGCTCATCAGGCGACGCGCCAGGACCATGTCCTCTTCGGTCACGGCCTGTTCGAAGATGTCGCCGCCCAGCAGGCGGGTTTCGTCCTTGGCCAGGATTTCTTCAGCCGTCGGCGCGCCGGCCCAGGTGGCGTCCACGCCAGCCGAGTTCAGCAGCATCTCGGCCTTGCGGCGACGCGTGTGCGGCACCAGCAGGATCGAGACGCCCTTCTTGCCCGCGCGGCCGGTACGGCCCGAACGGTGGAGCATGGTCGCCTTGTTGATCGGCAGTTCGGCGTGGATCACCAGGCCCAGGTCGGGCAGGTCCAGACCGCGCGCGGCCACGTCGGTGGCGACGCAGACGCGGGCGCGGCCGTCGCGCAGGGCTTGCAGGGCGTCGGTGCGCTCGCGCTGGCCCATCTCGCCGGACAGGGAGACGGTCGAGAAGCCGCGCTCCAGCAGCGACGACTGCAGGTGACGCACGCTGTCGCGGGTCGAGCAGAAGACCAGGGCGCCGGGCGCTTCATAGAAGCGCAGCACGTTGACGACGGCGTGCTCGATCTCGTTCGGGGCGATGCGCAGGGCGCGGTATTCGATGTCGCTGTGCGGCTGGCTGCGGTCGACGGTGTCGATGCGCACGGCGTCGCGCTGATAGCGCTTGGCCAGCAAGGCGATGTCCCGGGCGATGGTGGCCGAGAACAGCAGGGTGCGGCGTTCGGGCGGCGACTGCTCGAGGATGTATTCCAGGTCCTCGCGGAAGCCCATGTCGAGCATCTCGTCGGCCTCGTCGAGCACCAGCACTCTCAGCGCCGACAGGTCGAGGTTGCCGCGGTCGATGTGGTCCTTCAGGCGGCCGGGGGTGCCGACGACGATGTGGATGCCGAAGTTCAGCGCGCGGGCTTCCTTGCGGGCGTCCATGCCGCCGACGCAGGTGGTGATCTTGGCGCCCGACTGGCCGTACAGCCATTCCAGCTCGGCCGAGACTTGCAAGGCCAGTTCGCGCGTCGGGGCGATCGCCAGCATCAGCGGCGCGTCGGCAGGCCCGAAGCTTTCATTGTCACCCAGCAGGGTCGAAGCCGCCGCCAGGCCGAAGGCCACCGTCTTGCCCGATCCGGTCTGGGCCGAGACCAGCATGTCGGCCTCGCCGTGGCCGTCCAGAACCGCGGCCTGGACGGGCGTGGGCTCAGCATAGCCCTTGTTGACGAGAGCGCGGTCTAGCGCGGGGTGGATCGCGGGAAAGGGCATATACGACCTGAAAAAGAGCAATGCGGCCGCCGAAACGACCGCGCCCGGCCAAGGCAAACAGCCGGCCGGGCGAGGAGAAGACCGCCTCTATACACCAATATTGGCCCCGATGCGGCGTGTTTCCGGAAAAAGACCGCCGTTCACCACGCTTGTTCAGGCGACATTGACCGCAAAGCCACGATCCTGACCGTCAGCAGAGTTCGATTTTCGCACGGAGCCCGCCATGATCCCGCCCCTGAGCATCGCCGCCGCCGGAATGCAGAACGCCGCCAACCGTTTCGAGGCCAGCGCCCGCCGCACGGCTGAAGGTTCGTTGGACAATCTGGCGGTCGAGGCGGTCGAGCAGATCCGCGCCAGGCAGGACTTCTCGGCCAATGCCGCCGTGGCGCGGACCGCGGACGACATGATGGGCACGCTGCTGGACGTGCTGGTTTAGGGCCCGCCAATTCCGCTCATCCCCGCGGAGGCGGGGACCCAGCGAGAGCCACGAACACTGCGCTTAAAACACGCCCTGATTTAAGGTCGCGCCTATAGCCAAAGCTCTGGGTCCCCGCCTCCGCGGGGATGAGCGGGTGGTTGTGGCTCAGCCCGCCTTTTCCGGCAGATGGAAGAAGTCGATGAAGCGGGCGAAGACTTCGCGGTCGCCCTCGATGGTCATGGCCCCCTCGCCTTCCAGCGCCGTCAGCGGAACCTTGCCATAGACGGCGGCGGCCACGATCGGCGGGGCGGCGCGCACGACCACCTCGGCCTTCTCGGCCTCGCCGCGCCGGGTCGTGAGTTGCCCCCCGGCCACGGTCACCACCATGCGATCCTCGTCCATCGCAAAGCCCAGGCGCATGGCCGCATCACCCGCCCTCGCCGGATCGAACATCGTCTCGAACGACTGCATGACCGAGACCGCGCTGATCGGCAGGGTCGGGTCGTGTTGCGGCGAGCGCGCGGCCCAGCGGCCCAGCATCATGAAGACAGGCTTGATCTCATAGCCCCAGTCGGTCAGCTCATAGACCTGGACCGAGGCGGGCGGCGGCAGCTTGCGGCGCTGAACAATGCCCGAGGCCTCCAGCCCCTCCAGCCGCTGCGTCAGGACGTTGGCCGACAGGCCGCACAGGTCTTTGCGCAGATCGCTGAAACGGCGCGGCCCCATCATGAGTTCTCGTATCACCAGCAGCGCCCAGCGCTCGCCGATCAGGTCGAGCCCGTGCGCCGCGCCGCAGGCGTCGTGATAGCGGCGCGACCGACCGACAGGCTCTTTGGTTACTTTTTCTAACTTCATAGTTGACTAACATAACATCGAGACGCAAGACTTGCATCATCAGAGAGAGGGAGAACGCCATGTCGAAGATGATTTTCGTCAACCTGCCCGTGACGGACCTGCCCCGTTCGGTCGCCTTTTACGAGGCCGTCGGGGCCACCAAGAACCCGATGTTTTCGGACGACACGGCCGCCTGCCTGGTGTTTTCGGACACCATCCACGCCATGCTGCTGACCCACGAGAAGTTCTCCAGCTTCACTGACCGGGCCATTCCTGACGCCCACAAAACGGCTCAGGTGCTGATCTGCGTGTCCGAAGACAGTCGCGACGCCGTCGATGCTGTGATCGACCGCGCCGCCGGGGCCGGGGGTCAGGCCGATCCCAATCCGAAACAGGACTACGGTTTCATGTACGGTCGCAGCTACGCCGACCCGGACGGCCACATCTGGGAGGTCATGTGGATGGATGCGGAAGCCGCCGCCGAAGGTCCCGAGGCCTTCGCCGCCCAGGTTGGAGGCGGTTGAGCCATGACCGAAAAGGTCATCCCCTGCATCTGGTACGACCTGGGCCAGGCCAGAAAGGCCGCCGAATTCTACGTCTCTCTGGGCCTGCCCGACAGCCGTATCGACCGCATCACGGCCAGTCCCGCCGACAATCCGTCCAGTCCCGAGGGCGCAGAACTGGTGGTCGAGTTCACCCTGGCCGGACGATCCTACGTCGGTCTGAACGGCGGGCCGATCTTCCCCCAAACCGAAGCCGTCTCGTTCATGATCATGACCGATGATCAGGCCGAAACCGACCGCCTGTGGGACGCCATCGTCGGCAACGGCGGTCAGGAAAGCGCCTGCGGCTGGTGCAAGGACCGCTGGGGCGTCAGTTGGCAGATCACGCCTCGCCGCCTGATGGCCTTCTACGACGACCCCGATCCGGCCCGCTCCAGGGCCGCCTTTCAGGCCATGATGACCATGAAGAAGATCGACATAGCCGCGCTGGAAGCCGCTGCTGACAAGATCGGGTGAACAACAAGGCCAGGAACGCGACTTCTTATTCTGTCGTTTCCCGCCCAGACATGATCAGCGCAGACCGACGACCATCCACCCTCGCCCTTATAGCAGCGAGCCGCCGCGCGGCGAGCCAAGGGGCCAACCTCTAAAGGAGAAACCCAGATGTCCTACGTCACCGGCTTCCTGACCCCCGTAAAGACCGAAAACAAGGACCGCTATATCGAGTCCGCCCGCAAATCCTGGCCCCTGTTCCAGAAATACGGCGCCCTGGAACAGGTCGAGACCTGGGGCGAGGACATCCCTCCCGGCAAGGTCACGGGCTTTGATCTGGCGGTGAAACTCGAGGACGGTGAAACGGTCGTCTTCTCCTGGTTGAAATGGCCAGACCGCGCCACCGCCGACGCCTGTTGGGAGAAGATGCAGAACGACCCCGACTTCTCCGACATGGACATGCCGTTCGACGGCAAGCGCATGATGTGGGGCGGCTTCCAGCCCATCTTCGAGAGCTGATTGCGGATACCTGACCCGCCTGCGGGCGGCGGTCAGCGGCAGAACCGCGTGTCCGTCGCCTCCAGGTGCAGGTGATCGCGGTGCACGGCGTTATAGTCCGGGCTCAGCACCGTGCCGAAAATGCGGCAGGCGTCGTCGCGGATGCGGCGCAGGAACCGGGCTTCAGGCGCATCGCCTCGCCAGTTGTCGGTCAGGGTGATGCGGCGCCCGTCGCGCAGACGCACGCCGGAGACATCCAGCGCCATCGCCTGAGCGTGGCTGCTGACGCGGTTGCTGACGCCGCCATTGTTCACGTTGCGACAGGCGTAGGCGCCGAAGTGGTCGATCTGGACCACGTCCGAGCCCAGGAGCTCGCGCGCGGCCGGTTCCAGCGACTGTCGCCGCCAGATGCTGACCGCCAAAGCCAGACGGCAGGTCATCTCGGGTTCAGTCGGCGCCATGCGCGCCACCGTGCCCAGATCGGCGCCCAGCAAACCGCCCTGACTCAGACCGCAGGTCGAGGTGTTCTGGCGGTCGGGCACTGGGCTGAACCGCACTCGCGCGGCGTTCAGCTCGGCGAGGCATTGGCCGAGATTACTCCCATCGCGCACGACCGCAGCCTGGGTTCCGCCGTCGATCGCCCGATCGATCAGTCCCCCGATCAGCGGCGCTTCCGTCCGCGCGGGATAGGACGGCCGCAAGGGCTCGGGCGGGCGCCGCACGCAGCTGCTGAGAACCAGCACGACGCCGAGGCAGACCAGGAGGAACGAGACGCGAGGCGGGAACGACATTGGAGAACGCTATCTGATTCCTTCATCGCCTGCGGTCACGAGCCGGCGAGCAGGCTATCGCCCGTCCTCGTCCGACCCTCTGGACCGGCAGCGATCCGAGCAGAAGCGAACCTGATCCCAGTCCCGCGCCCACTTCCTGCGCCACGCAAAGGGCAGGCCGCAGGCGACGCATCGCTTTTGCGGCAGGTCGCCCCTGGCTGGCGCGATGCCCAGATTGACGTGCTTGCGCGCCATGACGTCTCGCAATGAAGAAGGGCGGCCCCGTCGGAGCCGCCCCTGATCGTCTTCAGCTGTCCAGGAAGGACCGCAACTTCCGCGACCGGCTGGGGTGCTTCAGCTTGCGCAGGGCCTTGGCCTCGATCTGACGGATGCGTTCGCGGGTCACGCTGAACTGCTGGCCGACTTCTTCCAGGGTGTGGTCGGTGTTCATGCCGATGCCGAAGCGCATCCGCAGGACGCGTTCCTCACGCGGGGTCAGCGAGGCCAGGACGCGGGTCGTGGTTTCGCGCAGGTTGCTCTGGATGGCGGCGTCGATCGGCAGGACGGCGTTCTTGTCCTCGATGAAGTCGCCCAGGTGCGAGTCCTCTTCGTCCCCGATCGGGGTCTCGAGGCTGATCGGCTCCTTGGCGATCTTCAGGACCTTGCGCACCTTCTCCAGCGGCATGGCCAGCTTCTCGGCCAGTTCTTCCGGGGTCGGCTCGCGGCCGATCTCGTGCAGCATCTGGCGGCTGGTGCGGACGATCTTGTTGATCGTCTCGATCATGTGCACCGGGATGCGGATGGTCCGCGCCTGGTCGGCGATCGAGCGGGTGATCGCCTGACGGATCCACCAGGTGGCGTAGGTCGAGAACTTGTAGCCGCGACGGTACTCGAACTTGTCGACCGCCTTCATCAGACCGATGTTGCCTTCCTGGATCAGGTCCAGGAACTGCAGGCCGCGGTTGGTGTACTTCTTGGCGATGGAGATGACGAGGCGCAGGTTGGCCTCGACCATTTCCTTCTTGGCCTGACGGGCTTCGCGTTCGCCCTTCTGGACCGTCTGGACGATGCGGCGATAGTCGTCGATCGGCAGGCCGGCCTCGGTCGCCACGGCGGCGATGTCGGTGCGGATCTTGGCGATCTGGGCGGCTTCATTGTCGCTGAACTTGGTCCAGCGCACGCCCATTTCCTTGACGCGCTCGGCCCAGTTGGGGTCCAGCTCCGAACCGAAGTAGGCTTTCAGGAATTCCGGACGCGAGATGCCGTAGCTGTCGGCCAGGCGCAGTAGACGGCCTTCCAGACCGATCAGACGCTTGTTGATGGCGTAAAGCTGCTCAACCAGGGCCTCGATGCGGTTGTTGTTCAGCTTCATCGTCTTCAGACGATCCGAGATCGTCGTCGTCAGCGTCTCATAGGCCTTGTGGTCCTTGGCGCTGAGCACCTCGCCCTTCAGGCGGGCCTCGACCAGCTTGTCCTGCAGCTTGCGGAAGGCGCCGAAGTCGGCGGCGATGGCGTCCAGCACCTCCATGACGCCGTCGCGCAGCTCGGCTTCCAGGGCCGAGATCGACATGCCGCCGCCGTCGTCGAAGTCGTCTTCGTCGTCGTCTTCGCCCTCAGGCTTGTCGGCATCGCTGGGAGCGGGGGCGGCGCCCGGCAGGGCGGCGGGCGGCTGATTGTGCGGCAGCGACGACGGATTCAGGATGCCGTAGGTGGCGTCCAGGTCGATCACTTCGCGCAGCAGGATGCGGTTGTTGGCCAGTTCCTCGCGCCAGACCATGATGGCTTCGAAGGTCAGGGCGCTTTCGCACAGACCCGAGATCATGGCGTCGCGGCCGGCTTCGATCCGCTTGGCGATGGCGATTTCGCCCTCGCGGCTCAGCAGTTCGACCGAACCCATTTCGCGCAGATACATGCGCACGGGGTCGTCGGTGCGGTCATAGGCGGCCTTGGCCGGGGCCTCGGCGACCGAGGTCTCGGCGGCGGCGGCCACGTCGGTGCCGGTCGATTCAGCCGCGTCTTCCTCGGCCTCGACGACGTTGACGCCCATTTCCGACAGCATGGCCAGCGTGTCTTCGATGGCGTCGGGGGTGACTTCTTCGCTGGGGAGGACCTTGTTCAGCTCCTCCATTGTGACATAGCCGCGCGCCTTGGCCTGCTTGATGAACTTCTTGACGCCGGCGTCCGTCAGATCGAGCAGGGGCCCGTCGGTATTGGCTTCAGTATCCTGCGTCTCGGTCTGCGCGCTCATTCAGTCAGTCTCCACGACCGCTCGGGGGTGATCAGTCCCCTGCGGCGAAAATACAACGCCCGACAACTTCGTTGGTTACGAAGAAGCCGCGTCTTCCCAAATCGTTCCGGTCTTGATGGCCCGTCGCAAAGCATCGCGCTCGGCTTTCACCAGGGTGAAGGCCGAGTTATCGAACGCCTGATGGGCGCCCGACTTTGCTGACGCCAGCGCCTGCTCCAACGCCGCTACGCGAGTCAGAGCGTCAAACGCCTGCGACCACCGGGTCCTCGCCTCGCCGAGGGGCTTGTCTGCAGCCAGGAAGGGCGCGCCGGACTTTGCCGCCGCCTTCTCGACCTCGTGCATCAAGGCATCATGACCCGAGTGGGCCAGATGGCGTCGGATCGCGGCAGAGTCAAGGCTCTGGCCGGAAAACCGTAGCCGCACCAGTTCCTGAGCCAGTCCGTCCAGCGCCGGATCGCCGAAACCATGGCGGGCGATGGCCTCCAGATGGTCGTCCATCCGCTCGGGATCATCGACCGCCCCGTGGGCCAAAGCCGCCGCCACCGGCTCAATGGAGCGGAACAGGGCGTGCATGGCCTGGGCGCCCTCGCTGGTCTGACCCAGCTTGGGCGGCGGACCGCGCCAGCGCCCGCCGGGACCGGGTCGGCCCCCGCCCTGCTGATAGGGCTGGCCCTGCTGTTGTTGAGACTGGCGAGGGAACAGGGCGTCGAAGCGCTCGAACAGGTCGCGGCGGTATTGCTCGGCCAGGTCCTTGTCCTGAATGGCGGAGGCCGCCTGACGCAGCCGCCCCTTCAGCCCCGCCTTGCGCTCGGGCGTGTCCAGCGGTTCGGCCTCGGCCTCGCGGCGGAACAGGACCTCGACGAAGGGCCGCGTCTCGCTGATCGCGTGGCGCAGGGCGGGCGCGCCCTTGTCGCGCAGGATGTCGTCCGGGTCCTGTCCCGCCTCCAGCAGGGCGAAACGGAAGGACCGCCCCGACTTCAACAGCGGCAGCGACCGCTCGATCGAGCGATAGGCGGCCCGCAGCCCCGCCGCATCCCCGTCGAAGCACAGCACCGGCTCGGCCGACACCCGCCATAGGCGCTCCATCTGCTCTTCGGTCAGGGCGGTGCCCATGGGCGCCACGGCCGGCAGGCCCGCGCGCTGACAGGCGATGACGTCCATATAGCCTTCGACGACGATGATCCCCTGCTCGCCCCGGCTCTCGGCCCCCAGGATGCGGCGCGCCTCGGGCAGGCCGTAGAGGGTGGCGCCCTTGTGAAACAGCGGGCTTTCCGGCCCGTTCAGATACTTGGCCCGGTCGTCGGGGTTCATGGCCCGCCCGCCGAAGCTGACGATCCGCCCGCGCGCGTCCAGGATGGGGAACATCAGCCGGTCGCGGAACCGATCATAGGGGGCGCCGCCGCTCTCCGGCGCGATCAGCATCCCGGCCTCGACCAGATCGCCCGGCCTGGCCCCGCGCTGGATCAGGGCGTTCTTCAGCCCCTCGCGGTCGTTGGGGGCGTAGCCCAGCCCGAAGCGCTCCCACTGGTCCTCGGGCAGGCCGCGCTTTTCCAGATACTCACGCGCCGCCTTGCCGACCGAGCGGCGCAGATTGGCGGCGAACCACTTCTGGGCCAGGTCCATCCAGTCGGTCAGGCCCTGCTTCCTGGCCTCGCGCTCGGCCGACTGCGGGTCCTCGGCGGGCAGTTGCATCCCCGCCTCTCCCGCCAGCCGCTGCACCGCCTCGACAAAGCTGAGACGCTCGGTTTCCTGCAGGAAGCTGATGATGTCGCCGTGCTTGCCGGAACTGAAGTCGTGGAAGAAGCCCTTGTCGTCATTGACGAAGAAGCTGGGCGACCGCTCCTTTGAGAAGGGGCTGAGGCCCACATACTCGCGTCCCTGACGCTTGAGCTTCACCGTCCGTCCGATGACATCGGACGGGCGAAGGCGGGCCTTCAGTTCTTCAAGGAAACGATCGTCGAAACGCACGATCCCAGACACTCCGGCGCGACGACGAGGGGAAGGGCCGCCACGCCCTCAGACATGGGCATCCCCGGTTCTGTTTTCCACAGCCTGTGAAGATCGAGGAGAAGTCCCTCGCTTTCAGACGTCGCCTACTTCCACGCCTCGCCCGTCCGGCCCAGGGCCTCGCCCAGATCATAGACGGCCTGCATCGACTCTTGGCTGAAATCGAGGCTGTCGGCGCCGTCGAAATCCTCGGGGATGGCGGCGACGTGGAATTCCAGTCCGTTGCGGCTGGCGAAGGCGCGGTTAGCGGCGAGGGTGGCGCGCAGCTGACCGCCCAGCACCGCGTCCAGACTGCGGGTCAGCACCGGAATGGCGGCGTCGCGGGTGACGGCGAAGCGCGGCGCGTCCTTGCCGTTGACCACGACGTGCAGACGCGCGCCCTGAAACACCCCGGCCACGTCGTCCCAGTTCCACATGATCTGCGGCAGGGCCACGAAGGGGTTCATCACCCCGCCGTCGACGTGCATCTCCTCGAACACCGCGCCGCGCCCCTGGGAGCGGATCATGACCGGCGGAAAGGCGCCGGGAATGCTGGCCGAGGCGATCAGGACGTCGCGGAAGAGAGCCAGAGCCTCGGGCCCGCCGCGCTCGGCGATGGCGCCCATGTTCCAGATGACGCCGCGCTGGGCGTCCAGATCCGTGGTGGCGACCAGCAGCAGCCGCCCCTTGGCGTGTTCGGCGGCGACCTCGGTCAGCATCGCCTGGTCCACATTGGTCTCGACCAGTTCACGCAGGGGTTCGCCGCTGAACACGCCCGATCCGATCAGGGCGCGCACGCCCCGGCTTTTCAGCAACCCGGTCGCCTGCCCGCCGGTATAGGCCTCCTTCAACCGCCCGTCCCAACGCGGGCCCAGGAAGACGAAGGGGGCTGCCAGGGCGCCGGTCGAGACCCCGGTCACGACCTCGAAATCCGGGCGCTTGCCGCTGGCGGTCCAGCCGTTGATCAGACCGGCGGCGAAGGCCCCGTTGGCCCCGCCGCCGGACAGGGCGATCAGGTCGAAATGACCGTCCGGCCCCTTGGGCACGCCCTCGCCCAACTGCTGTTCGATCTTCTGCGCCGCCGCCTCGTCCTCGACGGAGAAGCGGACGTTGGGAAAGCCCACGGG
>RCUH01000492.1_pt1 | contig 40217 bp, 32 predicted proteins | sample 2166191 | NCBI WGS metagenome assembly RCUH01 (sample SAMN09932848, study PRJNA488358) | compost metagenome | feature: garden; material: soil; isolation source: compost soil in an enriched community after 214 h of incubation | place: Germany: Experimental Botanical Garden Goettingen | collected... | reverse complement strand
CAGGGCGGTATGCCTACGCGTGAAGAAGTAGAGGGGAGTCTTTAAACATGAAGAAGCATGGCATCTTGAATGAATGTACCTACCTTTATTTAACGAATCTCGTTCTCTTGCAGATACGGCGGTATCGAGCCGTGAACAATACTCTTCTATAAGTAAACCGGTAGACGTTAGGATACAACTTCATCCTCCCTTCAACCATGTGTCAGCTCTCTTGCTTCTGATTCTTTAGTACTTGTCAGACAGAGAGAGGCTGTAACTAAGATGCAGTTCCTCGTCAGGAATTTCCCAGACTTTATGGTGGAATTTCTACCAAATTTATGAACATAGTGGGATACCTAAAATCTAGTACTTACTTAATAATGGAAACGGAGGGATACATTTCATATGGACCACAATATTTAATATTTCGGGAGGAGTGTCGAAGTTTGTTCCAATCTATGGTTCGCAAAACTAGTTATGCTCTTGCAAGTCTTACCCTTGCTTCAGGAATTGTTGTTAGTCACGGTTATGCTTCCCCAGAACCACAGCAACCCGCAATTGAATGGTCTCACCAATACGGAAAAGATCAGCTATCCTCCGATGGGCGCAGCGTTACGGCTACCCCAGACGGAGGCTATATTGTAGCTGGCGACATTGAGGAGAATACCGGTTCTGGATATGGATTCCCAAAGGCTTACATTCTAAAGGTGAATGCTTCGGGAAAAATTGAATGGGACCAGAGGATTCAGCATGAAACCTCTGATTATACGTACGCGTATAAAGCCGTTCAGACTCGTGACGGTGGATACATTGTCAGCGGGGCAACCAAAAGTTACGATGGCAAACCACATGATGCCATTTTCCTTGCCAAATTAAGTGCCCAAGGTACGGTGGAATGGGAGAAAGAATATGGCGATGGATACACGGATGAAACCGGGGAGACTGTGGCTGAAACTGAAGATGGCGGATTTGTTGTAACTGGAAACAGCGTTACTTCCTATGGTGAAGCCCCCGCCTATGTTCTTAAGACAGATGCCCAGGGACAACAGCTGTGGTACAAAGAATTCCGATTCGGAAGCAACCAATATTTCAACGATATAATTGCTACCCCGGATGGAGGTTCAATTGCGGTTGGCACCCTGAATTCGATAATCAGCACCGGTGAGGACGATGCCGCAATAGTAACTAAGCAGAATGCGAACGGTGAGGAGGTATGGACGAAGAGACTCGCCCAACCAAACTCAAAACGAAATGCTTATTCTATCATCTCCTCAGGTGAAGAGTATATAATAGCAAGCAGAACCCAGGACGATATTAATTATCTGACCAAAATAAATGCAAACGGGGAAGTGATTTGGGAGAGGACCTACGATCCAACTCCTGATCGTGAGCTCTTCAACAAAGTCGTCCAGACCGATCACGGATATGCCCTACTCGGGGAAAATCGAAAGGGGGCCTATCCTCAGATCGAAAGCCGGTTCGAAGTATTAAAGCTCGGCAAGAATGGAGAGATTGTGAACAATACCATATTCGGAGAGCCGAATTTGTATAGTCCTGGCCGGGGAACAGCATCACCGGATGGCGGTTTTGTGCTGACGGGACAAGTCAATGTGAGTGAAAAGTACATTTTACAGCTGACCAAGCTGTCGCACAGTCAGGATAATCCGCCGGTAGAACGTACTTTGACCTGCATCGTCTTCACGGATTCAACCAAAAAGATCGCAGTTGGCGAGAATGCTCCTGCCACCGTGAATGCACATTACTCGGATGGCTCCGAAGCGGGAATCTCTGATTCCGTGTCTTTCACTTCTGAAGATGAGGATACAGCTACCGTTGACTCGAAGGGATTGATTACCGGCGTTAAACCGGGCAGCACCACGATTAATGCAGTCTACAAGGGCCTTAGTGCACAGTTGAAAGTGGATGTTTCCGAATCCCCGGGCAGTGGGGACCCAGATCCGGTGGAAGGTAGCTTCTACCTCGATTCGGATGAATACTCACTAACCGCCGGAACTTCTTTGGATACCATTGCATTTTTCAAAGATAAAGACGGTAAAATACATGACGTCACCAAGCAATCGGTATTTAGCAGCGAGAATGCGAAGATCGTTGATTATGACAAGGATGGTAACATCATCGGTGTTCATGCTGGAATCACCTATATCACTGCCGAGTATCAGGGTAAGACTTATAGAGCATTAGTCCAAGTCGTCCGTGCCTCTGTGCCGAAATGATTAATAGAGCCATCCTCAAGGGTGGCTCTTTATTTTCTCATGATAATATTTTGTACAGTCATCCATTAGAATTCGGACCTAAGTAGTACTATTAGTCTGAAATTTCCCTAACCATCACGCCTAATTTATACCAACATCGTGTATATTGTGGGATTCTTAAACTTGCGCAACGGCTCTTCAAATGTTCCATGTGGATATGTGATTGTCAGCAATAACTGGCATGACACGAATTATCTAACCCGAATAGATGCACAAGGTAAAGTTAAATGGGAAAAGACATTCGATATCTCCAAAGTCGTTCATACTGTTAATGAGCTGACAGCTACCATAGCACAGCAGCCGGAGTTGATAGGTCAATTGGCGGTGAAGGCAGCCAAGGACGTGCTGCAAGGCAAGAAGGTAGACAAATCGATCCCTGCACCACTTAAACTGGTAACCAAATAATTAATTTCTACAGAAGCCATTTCGGGTTGTTCTGACTGAAATGGCTTTTTGGTTTGTAATTCAATCGATTCATCATGATTGATTTCTTCTTACATGCCTGCGTTTATTCAATGTGACACTTTCCATGTATTTAAGTCTCTCTTCCATCTGCTGAAGATGATTCTGAATCTCTACATTTTCCTTCTCGGCTTTATAATTGATCGCAATATCCATAATCTGTTCCTGTTTGTCTTTCACCGCCTGCCGGTTCTGGCTCATCTGGATCAATGTAGCTTGAAACACCGTGAATATAGAAAGAATGAAGCTTAAGCAGAACAATGAGGATCGGCTGTGATTCCAGATCAGCCAAGAGCCCAGGATAGCTGCAAGAGAGAATATGAATTTCCAGCTGCCGCCGAATATGGCCACTTTGTCTGCGATCCGGGCTCCAGTACCTGCCTTTTTCTCATGCTGCTCGTACAGACCAGCTTTGATATTACCCTGGTATTCGTTCACCATTTTGGCGAGTCGATGTATATCGTGAGTATCCGGCTTTCCCTCTGGAAATTGCTCGAGCTCACGAAGGAGCAGCTCATCCGCATTTAATTCTGATTTAGCCGTATCTGTTCGTCGACGATGATTATCATTTCTCACCATTCGTTCCTCCCACTAGAAAGGATTATTTCTCTCCTTACCCGTTTTGAGAAGATAGAATACTTTTTTTCAATTTCCTCTTTTATCCAGTTGTATTCTTCAGGTAAAATTAAGATTAGGGAAAGGAGGTTGAAAGACCAACATTGTATGATGTAACAGGCGAAGTCATTCAAAAAGTATAGTCTTCTTGAAAGGTGGATTTTGATGAAGGGAAAACTATTAACCAGAGCAGGACTAGTAAGCTTAGTCCTCTCGCTGAGTGTAACCGCAGGTGCAGTTTTTGCGGAGAGAGAGGCGAATCCCAAGAACCTAGTGCCTCTGCGTGCCTATGCTGAGAAACTGGGGGGAAAGGTAAAGTGGGACTCCGGAACCCGGACAGCGACCATTTATCGGCTTGGACACTCGTATTCGGTCACCATTGGGAAGGATAAGGCGATAGTCGATGGTGCAGTACGAAGCATTATTGCACCGATTACCGAGGACGGAACTACATATGTATCACTTCAATTCTTGCAGGATGCTCTGGGAACAACCGCGGGTTGGGACTCGCAGAACGGAGTCATTCTGGGCAAGCAGGATATTACCGATAAAGCAATTATATTTACTCAGCAGGCGTTTGGTAACCCATCCGCACTTCCGAATCTTGCGCTTAGTGACAATCTGAAATCCGCACTTCCCGCTGATGTACTCAGCACAGAGATAACTGCTCTTACAGGGCAGCTCGGAGCCTATAAAGGAATCGAAAGCGCATCTACCGATTCTAATGCTGTTCACCGGAATGTGACGTTAAATGTTGCATTCGAACGGGCCGCTCTACCTGTAACGGTCAGATTCAAGCCTGAAGGGGAGATTGACGATTTCTTCTATAATACAACCAGATCAGAAGTAGCTTACAGCAAACCGAGCTATGATAAGCCTGAGACATATAGAGAGAAAGAGGTAGTTATTGGCCAAGGCAAGTGGGCTCTCCCGGGGACTTTGACTCTTCCAGCAGGATCAGGCAAAGGACCGTTTCCGGTTCTGATTCTCGTGCAGGGCTCAGGTCCGAATGATCAGGATGAATCACTGGGTGCGCTGAAGCCTTTTCGTGATCTTGCAGTAGGCTTGGCCTCAAAAGGAATTGCAGTGCTTCGTTATGAGAAAAGAACCCGCGAATATACTCATCAGTATTCGGCTAATCCGTCGGCAACGATCAAAGAGGAAGCTATGGATGACGCTTTGGCAGCCGTGGAGTTGATGTCCAAGACGGAGGGGATTGATTCGGGGTCCATCTACATACTAGGGCATAGTCAGGGCGGGTTTATGATGCCAAGACTTCTTCAGGCAGATACCCGTCACCAAATTGCAGGTTCAGTCATCATGTCTGGTCCCGGCGGTAACTTTTTCGATCTGTTAGTTGAACAATTCACCTATCTGGTAGGCCTGCACCAAATGCCTCAGATGACCCTGGATCTATTTAAGACCCAGTTCGCTTTGTTGAACAGCAAAGACTTCGACCCGGCACACCCGCCTAAAGATTTCATCCTTCCGAAGTGGTGGGTTGATCTGAGGGGATATGAGCCTGCTGAAATGGCGAAGACCCAAAGCGGACGTATGCTTGTGCTCCAAGGGGGACGGGACTACCAAGTTCCTGCTGCACAGCTTGATATCTGGAAAAATGCTCTTAAGAATCGTTCCGATGTGGTCTACCAACTGTATCCGAAGCTGAACCACTTCTATTCCGAGGGAGAGGGCGGACTCAGTACGCCGGAGGAATATTTGAAGCCGGGTAATGTTCCTGAATATGTCATTGACGACATAACCAAGTGGATACAAACCCGCTAGTCTCCAAAAAAGCAGGATACCCAAAGGTATCCTGCTTATCTATTATGATGCACAACCAGCACACTCGATGTAATTGTCACCAACAGCTTTGCTAATACTTAGAAGATCACCCATTTTAATGTCATCTTCTGATGTAAATTCATAGTCGTAAGCCGTCTCCAAAGCAAGCTGAAGGGCTTTCTCTTTACTATCTGCCAGAACGCTGATTTGTTCTTCTTTTCCTGTTGAAATGACTTGGTAGGCAAAGGTATAACGAAGCGTTTCTTGTTCCATGATATCACCTCCCGAACTTATGTATAACACGTCTCACATATAGATGTGAGAATATAATTATACACTAACAATAAGTAATTTGCCTACTTATAGATACTCTGATTGTTGTTACCTTCCAATTTCTATTAAATAGATAGTCGTAGAATAAGTACATCCATGGTATTCTATTTAGTATTATCTTTTTATCCCATTAGCGCTTTGATGGGACAGATTCGGAGAATATCGCGATCAGGAAATGGTTATCTTTGGGGGATAGGGACATATGGAAAGTTATCTAAGTCAACTTAGTAGCCCGGTAACTTCATATAATCAGCTTTGTAACCAATGCCATACCAGGATTCTCAGGAAGCCCTTAGAAGGACCGGCAAGTATCTGCCCGCATTGTTCTTCTAGGCTGACTGATTATTGGAGCAGGACACTGAGTGTGAAGACTCCCGGGGAGTACACGGCGGAGTGGTTTAAGCATGCACTTGAAACGCTGGAAGTTATGCCCTTTCAGGATATTGAATCCGCGCTTGGACCCGCACAGCATGCACTTGAAGTAGCAGCTAGTTTAGGGGTTGAAGAGTTGAAGCAGCGGGCTTTGCTTGTGAAAGCCGATGTTCTGGGACGAAAGGGATTTGTAGCTGAGGGAGGCAAAATTCTCCTTAGGGTTAACGCTTGGGCATCTGAGCAGGGGCACGCATATATCTTAGCAAGAAGTCACAGATTGCTGGTTGGGTTCTTCAAACGGATTGGTGAAACGGCGAGTGCTTTTGAGCATTCTATTCGAGCTGTTGAGCATACGAATGAATCTGCTCCGCTGCGCATTAGGGCAGACCACGTGTTGGCCCATGCGATGATGCTTGATGAGACCGGGAATTCAGCCGCCTCACTTACGAAGTATCAGGAAGTTATGGATATTGCCGAGAATATTCAGGATATTCATTTAAGTCTAGTAGCACTTAATAATAGAGCATACACCTGCGGTGAGACGGGAGATGCTGAAGAAGCTTTGGCACTCGTGACCCAGCTCAGACAGCTTGCTGAGCAGTACAGGGTTCCTCTTGAGGGACTGAAGCTGGACACGATTGCACGTATTGAGATTATGCTGGGAAAGCCCGAGGCCGCAGAGAAGACGCTGCAAGCTGTACTGGAGGATACCACGGGCCACTTAATAAGTGAAATGGCAGGATTGCCGGAGTGTCTGCTTACTGCCGCGGAAGCGATGCGATTACAAGGCAAGGTAGAGCAGGCACAGCTTATCGCAGATAAAGCGCGGGAAGTGTGTGAGAAGCATGGCTTCGCAGGTCAGAAGGTAAGAGTTAGACTGGAACAAGCGAGAATATACGCAGCTATGGGTAGATACCGGGAGGCGTATGAGGAGCATGTTGCTTTTCATGAAGATACCGAGAATCTCCGCTCACATGAAAGCAGGACTCGGGCCAATATTCTTCAGACCGTCTTCGATACAAAGGAAGCCAGACGGGCAAGCGAGCATTTCCGTGAAATGGCCCTCCGAGATGCCCTAACCGGGCTGCACAATCGAAGATATATGGACGAGCATCTAGACGTGCTTATTCAGGAATCCTTGATGAGAGGGGAGACCGTCACGGCCATGGTCATTGACCTTGATCACTTTAAGAGTATTAATGACAGTTACTCACATCAGATTGGGGATTTGGTTCTGGTCAAAGTGGCGGGAATCTTAAGAAATACAGCCAAAGGATCTGCCGCGGTTGTCCGCTTTGGAGGTGAGGAGTTCGTGATACTCTCCACAGGCTTGGATGCGAAAGAAGGGGCAGAGCTGGCCGAGGAAGTGCGTATGGCCATTAGCTCTGCAGAATGGGAAGAGATTACCGAACATCTCTCCGTCACGACAAGTATTGGTGTATGCACCTCAGCGGGAGGCTGCACGAATCGGGGAGATCTACTCAGTGCAGCAGATCATAACTTATATACAGCCAAGCGGTCTGGCCGAAATCGGGTAATCGCTACCTGTATGACCCGATAAGACCGCATAAGCGAATGATTGAGCTCAGCATGGGCAAAACTAGCAGAAGAGGCTGCTCACTCCGGACTAAAAGTTGGAGATGAGCAGCCTCTTCTGCTAGTTAAATCAAAAACATATGTAATAAATGTTGACATAATAGAAAAATGAAAATACAATCAGGTAAGTAACTTAACGTGTGAGGAGACCTGACATGGATGTAGTAGATGAATTATACCAACGTGTTGCCTTTCAAATTCCAACGAATGAATTCATTCATATCATACAATCATTGGTCCAGAAAAAACAAGATGATATTGAGTACATTAAGAATAAAATTGCACAGTATGAGCAAAAAAGGAGAAAGGAAGAAGCGATGTACCAATCGCTCTCTCCGATCCGCAAGCTTTTTACCGGACGGCCTCCGAGTCATCATACAGCTGTGGAATATATGGTATATGTGAAGGAGCCTTTCAAAAAGATCGAAGTCATCAAAAGGGAAATCAGAGAATTGGAGCGAGTGCTCGGAAGAATTCAGGATAACCCTGACTCTGATGAAATTATGCTGCCCAATCAAATCATCAATCAGCTTACCCAGCAGGAAAGAGAGGATCTGTTAAATGAACGTTGAGTCTTTGCACTCAGGACTGGATACCGTATGGGTAGTCCTTACAGCGGCCATGATTCTGCTCATGGAAGGCGGGTTCGCGTTAGTTGAAGCCGGATTTGTCCGCTACAAAAATAATGTGAACATTATTATGAAGGTTTTTGCCGATATTACGATCGGAACGTTATGCTATTATGTCCTTGGATTTGCCTTAATGTATGGTAAAGATATGTGGGGGGCTATCGGCACCAGTGGATTTCTGCTTCATGGTGACTTGTCTCATCTTAAATTCTCCATCTCCGTTGATACGTACTGGCTGTTTCAAGCGGCCTTCGCGATTGCGGTCATCTCGATCGTATCTGGAGCTGTAGCTGAGCGGATTAACTTCCGGGTCTATCTGCTCTACATTGTACTTATGACTGCACTGATCTATCCAATCGCGGGTCACTGGGTATGGGGAAATGGTTGGCTTAGCGCTCTGGGGATGCGGGACTTTGCCGGTTCAGCAGTCATCCATGCGCTCGGAGGATTCTCAGCTTTGGCTGCCGCTATTGTAATTGGACCCCGTAAAGGTAAATTTACTTCTAAAGGGGCCAGTACGATTGCACTTCCAAGTAACCTGCCACTAGCTTCAGTCGGAGCATTCCTGCTGTGGTTCGGCTGGTTCGGATTCAATGCAGGCAGTACCTTGACGGCTTCCGATGTCCGTATCGGTCATATCGCTGTGGTAACGATGCTATCTGCTGCGGCTGGGGGCGCGATCACCCTTGTGTATACGCTCATTAGGTATAATCGGTCCGATGCCCCTTCGGTTATTAACGGATCTCTTGCTGGACTTGTCGGAATCACAGCCGGCTGTGCTTTTGTCAGCGACGGAGCTGCTATATTAATTGGAGCTGTATCGGGACTTCTGATGATGGCAGCGACGAACTGGCTGGAAGCGCGGAAGATCGATGATCCGGTCGGCGCTTTCCCCGTTCACGCGGTATCCGGGATGTGGGGAACGCTGGCTACAGGCCTGTTCGCACAAGATGGCGGGCTGTTCTATGGGCAGGGCTGGCATCTGCTGGGTGTTCAGGTACTTGGCTTAGCGGTGCTGTGTGCTTGGGGCTTCGCTCTCACGTGGCTGGGTCTCAAACTCATCAACCAGTGGATTCCCGTGCGTTCTACTGAAGAAGAGGAAGAGATTGGACTCGACATTAGCTACCACGGTGTGATGGCTGCTCATCAGGCGCATGATTTCATCGATGATGAGGAACGATTGTTTAACGAAATTATGCGTGAACAAGAAGAACACAGATAGTCTTTAAGAAGATAACTTCTGATATCAGGGGTTATCTTTTTTTATTGGGTTCAGATTGATTTGCGGCAAGTGTGATAACATGGAATTAGCTGATAACCTCAATGAATTTAAAAGGAGCGGTGAATATGGATCAACTGTATAGGCGTAAAGAGGGAACATCACGCCGACTATCAAGCTGGGATACTACCGGCGGCAACAAAGACTTTACTGTAATTGAACCCGGTCAGACTAAAGTTATTGCTAACATTAATGGATCAGGTGTTATCCAGCATATTTGGATGACCATTGCTTCATCTAATCAGTATGCCTTCCGCAAAGTGCTGATTCGTATGTTCTGGGATGACGAAAATGAACCCAGTGTGGAATCACCCATTGGTGACTTTTTCGGAGTCGGGCATGGTGTAGCGAGTCATTATGTCTCCATGCCGCTGAATATGATCACCACCCAGGGCGTTATTGAAGATAAGGCAGCTATGAACTGTTTCTTTGAGATGCCGTTCCGCAAAGGTGCAAGAATCGAAATCGTGAATGAGTGCGAGCATGACATTGTCTTGTATTATTACGTGGATTATGTGGAAAAGCCCATATCGGACGACAGCTTCTACTTTCATGCTTCTTGGCGGAGAGAGAATCCAACCCAAGGATTACTAGATCTCAGCACGCTGAAATCTGAGCACGATAATCAGGATAAAGCGAACTACTCGGATCAGAAAGTTTATGAGATTAAGAATCTAACCGGGGATGAGAATTATGTGCTGCTGGATGCTGAAGGTGAAGGGCATTATGTTGGGTGCAACCTCAGTATTGACCATCTTAATCCAATGCCAGGATTTAGTTGGCCCGGTGAAGGGGACGATATGTTCTTCATTGATGGGGAGCCATGGCCACCCCGACTTCATGGAACGGGTACCGAGGATTACTTCTGTGCTGCCTGGGGTTATCCATCCGGCAAATATGACAGTCCTTATCATGGTCTATCCCTATATGCGCCGATAAGACAAAATGGGGATGCTTGGAGAGAAAGCAATACAATTTCATTTAATGATTACTCTGGTAAAATGACACAGTATCGATTCCATATCGTAGACCCAATTATTTTTCGAAAGTCGATCCGGTTCAGCATTGAACACGGGCATGGAAATGCGCAGTCGAATGACTATTCCTCGGTAGCCTACTGGTATCAACGTGAGCCGCATAAATCTTTTCCGGAGATGCTGCCTGTCAAATTGCGCCTACCCATCTCAGAGAAGAAGAGTGCTAGTTTATTTTATCGTACATTTTAATAACAAGAGCGCACGTCAATCCATGGCATCCAAACAACAGCCTAATCATTAAGAATAGGCTGTTTTTGCTGTGTTCTCCTAAAGCTGCTTCGTTGATTGCCGCCATACCAGGCTTGTCTCCAAATATACCGTTTCGTTATGACGATTTGGCCGGTCAATTCTGTTCATCAGAGACTCGACAACACGGATACCCAATTCATAAGGGTATGTATGTACGGTAGTTAGAGCCGGTTCGATAATTGCCGAATTTGGAACATCGTCAAATCCCGTAACCTCAATGTCAGTCGGAATTTGATAGCCTAGGCCCTTAAGAGAACGAATTACACAAATGGCAATATCGTCGTTTGCACATACAAAGGCCGTAGGCAGCTTTTTTAAAGAATTAATTTGAGATGTCATCCAATCAACGGACAAATACGGATTTGTATCTTCGAGTTGAATACTGAATTGACTGGAGTCGCAGAGGCCTCCCTGTGAAAGAGCGCGTGTGAAGCCAAGCCAGCGTTCATAAAAGCTCCTGCAATGATTCGCGTCTCCAATGAAACCGATATCTTGATGCCCCCGGTCTATCAAAGAATTGGTAAGTTGATAAGTCGACAACTCATTCTCGACCATAATGACATCGTACTTGTGATGTTCGAACAGGGAATTGGGCAGCGAATCAATAAAAACCGTAGGAATGCCTGTGTTGAGCACTTTCTGCATGTACAGTTTATCGAAGATTTCCACGCTGATGATCCCATCAAGATTCGACTGATGTATATTCACGGGCAGGCTGCCTGAACTGATATCCTCTGGTTTCACTAATGTCAGTATCAGATTGTAGCCATTTGCACTTAGACTTGTCTCAATCCCTCTGATGGTCTCGGAGTAAAAGCTAATCGCATTGATATCACCTCGGGTTAACAGAGCAATATTCTCAATCTTCATCTGAGAGTAGTTCTTGTATTTAAGGTCCGCCGCTTTCTGGATTATCTTATCCCTGGTTGTCTCTGGAATTTGAGGATGGTTATTAAGTGCTTTCGACACCGTATTTCGGGATAGTCCAAGGGCATCAGCGATATCCTGAATCGTTACTTTCTCTGCCATATCATGTACTCCTTTTACAAAAGCAGGTTGTGCTTTTTTTATCAGCTATTAGTCAATATAGTAACACAAAAAATGTGCTTATATATCGATATAATCCTTACAAATACGATGTTCAATGATTATCCACTCAACTTCAAAAATTGTTTGACACCGCTTACATGTGAGCGTATACTTCATCATTGAACACATAGTGTTTATATTTGTAATCTAAAATGTAAAGTTTTTTAAAGGAAAAGCGTAAACTGAATGAACATTTTCATGGTGTAATTTACTTTGAAATTTCTTCAGTAAGTTGAGGGAAAGGAGGGGGATGCGTATGCGATTATATACTTGGCTGATGTAGTTGTACTTCTGCTCTATTTCCAGGTGTAAGCAACGATATTAATGTCCGTATAACAGGGAGAGGGATAAATATGAAGCAACAGGCTTATTCAGCATTGAAAAAAATGTTAGCCGCAGTAATGATAATTTCCATAATGATTCCTGTTAACGATTATGCGAGAGCAGAGCAGGAAAGTAAGGAGTTACCCATGACTAATCAATCTAATGTAAGCGTTACCAATACAAATACGAATCTTACCAACTGGAACGTTGTCGGTGGGGGTAAGATGATCGACAGTCCCGAGGGACTGCTGTTAGCTTCCGGTTCCAATGAGAATGTGATGGCTGTCTCTGCCACGAAATCAGAGGATTTCATTTATGAAGCCGATGTGATGGTCAAAGACATGGAGGCAGATACCGGCTTGGTTTTTCGTTCTAATAATAATGGCCGGTCCTCATATATGCTGCAAATTATCCCTAAAGATGGGCTGCTCAGATTGCAAGATGCGAATGAGGGTGCTGGAAGACTTAAAGAAGAACGCCAAGTCGTACTGAAGCGAGATGAGATTTATCACCTAAAAGTCAAAGCGGAAGGATCTAATCTTAAAGTATATTGGGGGGCGAATTATAAACCCATTATTGATGTGACGGATACGGCCTATTCCGCAGGTTATCTGGGACTGCATGTGTGGGATGGATCGGCATTATTTCAGAATATCCAGGTCAGCGATCTGCACACCAACCTGAAGAATTCGATTTTGACACGTGGGGAGTGGATGCCTCATTTAAAGGGGGCCAAAGCGGTAGCCCAAAGTCGGGAAAAGTCCATAAAGGTCTACAATACCACGGCTGATGATCTTGAGATGGAGGGAGATATTACGCTTGATGCTGGGTCCCCTAATGCCAGTGCAGGGTTATTATTCAGAGGAAGTAAGGATGGCTCTGCGGGATATGTGGCTTCTATCCAAGGTCAGGGAGACCAGATTCAAGTTCTCTTAATGAGAGCAAATGGAGCGATCGTTAGCAAGTCTGCACGTCTGTATCCTAGAGGGAGTGACAGCAAGCATCATCTCGAGATCAATGCCTCGGGTGACCGTATACAGATATTTATGGATGGCTACACACCTGCAGCTATTGATATTAAGGATAAGAGCTATACGAGTGGTTATTCTGGAATGATTGTTAATCAAGGCACCGCCTATTTCCAGGACGTCTATCTGACGCAGGCGTCTGATTATTATACCGAGAGATATCGTCCGCAGTATCATTACTCACCAGCAAGGGGCTCGGCAAGTGACCCGAACGGCATGGTATATTTTGAAGGGGAGTACCATTTATTCCACCAGGATGGCGGACAGTGGGCTCATGCAGTGAGTAAGGATATGATTCATTGGAAAAGACTCCCGATTGCTTTGGCTTGGAACGATTACGGGCATGTTTGGTCTGGATCTGCTGTTGCCGATCTAACCAATGCCTCGGGCTTGTTCACCAACACAGGCGGTAAAGGATTGATCGCCTATTATACATCTTTTACACCTGATGCGCAGAATGGGAACCAGAAGATTGGTCTGGCTTACAGTACAGATGCTGGCCGGACTTGGACTTATTCGAAGGAACATCCCATCGTTATCCAGAACCCCGGCAAGAATGACACTGACCCGGGCGGATGGGATTTCCGGGATCCGAAAGTCGTCCGTGATGAGGTCAATAACCGCTGGATTATGGTTGTCTCCGGTGGGGATCACATTCGCTTCTTCAGTTCCAACAATTTAATCGACTGGACCTTAACGGACAACTTCGGATATGGAGCGTATGTACGCGGCGGAGTATGGGAGTGTCCTGATTTGTTCCAGCTTCCGGTAGACGGGAATGGAGCCCGCAAGTGGGTTTTGATGATCAGCACGGGAGCGAATCCAAAGACGGGTGGCTCGGATGAAGAGTATTTTGTAGGCGAGCTTACTGCAGATGGGAAGTTTAAGAATGACAATCCTGCCGGGAAGGTATTAAAAGCTGATTGGGGCAAAGAATTTTACGCTTCGTCTTCTTTCTCTGATGTTCCTGGTGGACGCAGAATCATGATGGCCTGGATGACGAACTGGGATTATCCTTTCAGCTTCCCTACGACCCCTTGGAAAGGGGAACTGACGATCCCAAGAGAACTATCCTTGAAATCAACGGGTGCGGGAATTCGGTTGATTCAGACACCGATAGCTGAATTAACCTCACTCCGTGAACCTCTTGTCTCTGTCAAGAATCAAGTAGTTACAGAATCACAGGGGAACCTGCTTAAAGGCGTGAATTCAGGTGCTTATGAAATTGAGGCCGTCTTGCAGTTACCTGAACAAAATGCAGCCTCGGAGTTCGGATTTAATCTACGCACAGGTGGAGACCAACATACGGTGGTTGGTTATAACAAAGCGAAACAAAAGTTGTATGTAGATCGGTCAGCATCTGGAGCAACGGATTTCTCTAATCTGTTCACCACACTTCATGAAGCATCGCTTGCCCCAGCTGGCAATCAGGTGAAAATACGTGTCTTCGTGGATGAGTCCTCAATAGAAGTCTTCGGCAATGATGGGGAGGTTGTAATCTCTGATGTCATTCTGCCCGATTCGGCTCGAAGGGGGATGAGTTTTTATACCAAAGGCGGTGCTGTGAAAGTCATCTCAATGAAGGTACATGCAATGGATAATATCTGGAGGATCTCAGGATCATCTGACTCAAGGGTTATTATGGACCGTTCTAATATGGAGCTAACGAACGGACAAACGGGAACCTTATTTGCCAGTGTAGAGAATTCTAAGGGAGCGGCAAAGCCGATCACCTGGAAGTCAAGCCAACCGAATGTGATTCAGATCATTTCTTCAGACAATGAGACTGCTGTGATCCGGGCAGTTGGACCGGGGGAAGCTACGATTACTGCCTCTTCAGGCCATGCAATTAGCGGAATCACCCGGATCACCGTTAGCAGCGGAGAGTTCAAGACGAATCTCACCGGATGGAAGTCGCAACCTTCCTCCTCGCTGTGGACACTGACACCTGAGGGGATTCGCGGCAGCTATACCAGTGATGCCAATTATATGGCAGCCGAGAGAGCAGGGAATTTCACTTATGAGGCGGACATGGAGCTGGCTAAGAGCGGAGGTGCAGGGTCCATCCTGTTCCGGGCCAGTGCGGACGGGAATAGCGGATATTATTTTAATTTAGATCCAAATATGAAATCTATCCGATTATTCTATAAAGTAGAGGGCCGGTTTGAGGAACGACAGGTGCTTGCTAAAGTGAGCCGGTTTATTCAGAGTGAGAGAAAATATCATGTAAAAATTGTAGCAGATGGTCCTCATCTTCAGATTGACCTTGATGGGGAACGGGTTGTTGACTTGAAGGACGGAACATTTGCGGAGGGGCAATTCGGGGTCAACGTGTTTGGGGGCCAGGCCTATTATCAGAATGTCATGGCGACTCATACATCCGGGGCAGGCCTCACTAAGGTGCATATCAAGAATGAGAATTCAGGTAAATCTCTTCAATATGAAAATTCGATCAACGGCGCGCCCGTGGCTGTTACGGATGATGATGCAAATTCTACAAATCAGGATTGGATTTTTGTCCCTGTTGGTGATGGAACTTATTCTATCAGAAACATCGATGACAGAGCTTTGGATCTCGATACCGGACAGAACCGGATTCAGTTGTATAATTACCTTGGATTTGATAACCAGCGCTGGACTAAATCCGAGAACGCTGATGGAACGGTAACGATACTTTCCGCACATAACGGCAAAGCTCTGGAAGTCTCCGAAGACGGTACGCAGCTGCAGCTTGGAGAGGTTGTCCCTGGTTCATCGCGCCAGAAATGGCGCCTAACAGGTGAATGAGCCCGACATTCAATAAGATCGGGTAATATTTGAGCACAGGCCCTCATCCCTTTGGGATAAGGGCTGTGTCTCTAAAGTGGGAAGTATCCTGGGATGAACTAAAGGTGAAGTGCGGCATCCGGTTACTCAAGCGGAAATATTGCTGAACAATTTTCGTGTATCCAGATTGATTATGGCGGACGAATATGTTTTAATTGCTTCGTGGGATCGATTCCAGAAACGATGATATGAATCACAACCGTAGATTGTAGGTGAAAAGTTTTGGCTAACATTCTTGACGTGGCGGCAAAAGCAGGCGTTTCAAGATCAACGGTTTCACGCGTTATCAATAATAGTGAAAGGGTGGATGCTGAGACCCGTAAAAACGTTCTCCAGGCGATGAAGGATTTGAATTATCAACCTAGCCGCGTAGCTCAAAGTTTACGTAATCAGAAGACCTATTTGATCGCTGTGTTAGTCCCGCGATTATCCAATCCATTCTATGCAAGGTTAATGCAGGGAATTGAGAGCCAGGCGCTTGCTCACGGATATCATATTATTTTATGCAACACCGGATTTGATCCAGATAAGGAATTTGAATATCTGAAGCTGCTTGAACATGCCCAAGTAGATGGGATCATCATAACTGCATTCCGCAGCAGCCTTGAAACTGTGCAATCATTCAAAAAATTCGGTCCAATTGTGCTTGTCGGGGAATACCTGGACAACGATCTGTTCCCAACGGTAACCGTAGATTATCAAAAGGCGGCTTATGCGGCTACGGAGCACTTATTGAAATTAGGTCATCGCCAAATAGGCCTAGCTGTGGGTTCACTCGATTCTGTGATTAATCGCGATCGGGAAATGGGTTATCGTAAGGCACTTGCGGATTATGGGGTACCTGTTAGCGAAGATTGGATTCGGGCCTCGGCGGTGGGGCTAGATGAAGGAAGGCAGTTCTTGAGAAGCTTGTTGAGCTCACGAGGGCTTCCTACTGCAGTATTCGCAGCCAGCGACGAACTAGCTGTAGGAATTATTCAAGAAGCAAAAAAACAAAATATTGCAGTTCCAGTGGAGCTGGCAGTTGTGGGATTTGATGATCTGCCCATTGCTTCGATCGTCGAACCCCAATTGACAACGATCGCTCAACCCATCGAGGACATCGGAATTAGGAGCATGTCCTTATTGCTAGATTGTCTAAAAGGCAAATCCATCACCGAGCGGCGTATCATTTTGGAAACACAGCTTACAATTAGAGACTCCTGTGGCAGCCGGTATGAAGAAGAAGCTTCGTTAGTACGCTACGAACAACAATAATAATTAGTAGGAGGAATGCGAAATGAAACTCGGGTTTATAGGGTGTGGCGTCATCTCGGTTGCCCATTTGGAAGGATTGGCACACTTGAAAAAATTAAATAAACAAACGTTCGAATTAACCGCAGTATGCGATCTTCGGCTAGAACGAGCTGAGGCATTTGCTTCGGAAGTTGAGAAGCAGCTCGGGAGACGTCCTGAAGTATTTACCGATTACCGTGTAATGCTGGATCAACATGGCTTGGATGCGGTTTCGATTTTGCTAGACCATGATCTGCATCATCTTGTGGCAGAGGATTGCTTTGCTGCAGGTGTCCACGTTCAAATGCAAAAACCGCTCGCGATCTCACCTTCATTCGGACGCAAGATGATTGCTGACGCCAAAAAATACGGCAAAATCCTGACACTGTCTGAACCCAGTGTATTGGGGGCCGGCAATGTTGCCATGGTCAGAGCAGTAAAAGAGGGTCTTATCGGTTCCGTATACATGATGATTGACTATGCCGCTGTTACGTTAGAAAGAAAGTTTTTTGCCGGTACGGCATGGCGGCATATGAAAGGAAGAGCGGGGGCTGGGTGGATTAATGACCACGGAGTCCATCGGACTCATTTTTTTACTGAAGTAAATGGCCCAATTAAAGAAGTGTTTGCTTACACGGATATATTCGAGAAGCAGCTGAGTGATGGGATCAACACAATTACTCCTACGGGTGAAGATACGTCCGTAACGGTATTTCGTTTTGAGAATGGAGGATTGGGGCACTGGATGTGCAGTACAGCTGCACACGGGGAGAAAATGGGCGGCGTATGGATTTATGGCAGCAAGGGTTGTCTTCGTCCCGGTCAACATGCTGTTATTGGTGACGGACAGATGATTTCCATGTCGGAGCTTATCGAGCGTTATGCACAGAATGTGGTGGATGATCCTTTTGCCCATTCTTACGTGGAGTTGGGTGATGCAATAACGGAACAGAGGAGACCGATATCAAGTGCGGAACGAGGGCTTGAGGCGCTTAGCGTTGTATTCGCTGCACTGGAGTCGGCGACGACTGGCCAGCCAGTTCGGGTTGAAGAGATTATCCATGGAGAGAAACATGTGTACGAAGATACTGTACTTGAGGAAATGAACGCTGGAAGACCATAAAAAATAGCGCGACTCTATTGCGTGACACCGTTTTTTTGACTATAGTCCAAGATAGGAAGATGGAGAACGAGACAAGGAGTGCGAGAAATGAAATCAGCTAGAGTGCTGTATGCGAATCTAAGTTTGAGAGTACGACTCAGGTTCCAGGCCCGTAAGCCAGGATTGGATCAATAGGGCTATCTCAAAGAAAAGCGGTACCGAGATTATACAGGTAGACGGGGAGAAGATGGTCGTCTGCTTTGATGTGATCCCTACGACGGGCTGGCTGTCCGCGATGTTCATCCCTTACAACAATCTATTGAAAACGATGCCAAATATGATCAGCTATACGCTCTACTCCACCGTACTGGTCCTCGTTTTATCTGTCTTCGTTGCCTCTATTATTTCAAGCAAAATTACATTGCCCCTTAAGAAGTTGATGTGGGGGATTAAACAGATTGGGGTAGGGAATTTCAATACGAGGATAGAAACCTATGGCACTAGCGAAGTCAACCTAATCATCCATAAATTCAATCAAATGAACGATAAGATCCAAGTATTGATCGAGGAAAATTACGAGACGCACTTGAAGGAGATGGAGGCAGAACTGAAAGCGCTGAATTTTCAATTCAATCCGCACTTTCTTTATAATACGCTCAACATTATCAATTATTTGGCTATCGAAAATAAGCAGACGGTTATTAGCAATATGCTGGTGGAGCTATCCGAAATGCTGGAATATACAGCTAAGAAATCAGGCGAAGTGGCTTTTGGTGAAGATGTGAAATATTTACAAAATTACGTTTATATTATGCGGCAGCGGTTTGAAGATAAATTTAATATCGAATATCATATCGATCCCGAGTTATACCATTACTCCGTGCCCAAATTTTTCTTGCAGCCATTTATGGAGAATGCGCTGATTCATGCGTTGGAAGATAGGGAGACAGACGGCTGGATCAGGGTAAGCGGGCGGATCGAAGATCACACCAGAATATTTACCATTGAAGACAACGGAAAAGGCATGGAACAGGACACGCTTAGACGCGTGCTAGCGACAATAGACGATCCAGTCAGCATGAGTAAATCTATTGGTATTGCCAATGTGAACAAGCGGGTAAAGCTCATCTATGGTTCCCAGTACGGTGTTGAAATTGAATCACAAAGAAATAAAGGCACAAAGATTACAATCACGTTACCGCTGCCATCTACCCGGGTGCTCGGGTAAGTGGACATGCCACCGTTACGACGGTGGTTTTTTTATGGTGAAAATCAAAATGTATGGGTTTTCAGTATAAGAGTCCACCTTCTTACGTTTTTTAGAGTAGGATCGGCAAAAGTATCACGATATGATGAAAGCGCAAACAATATATGTTCAATGGAGGGAAAAAGATGAAAAAAAGAAGAAGAGGGCTACTAGCGGTCACTAGTGTACTCACTTTATCCCTATTTGCCGGATGTTCCTCAGTTGGACAAGCAAGTGATGGATCTGCGGGAGACAATGGCCAGGGTGCCCAAAAGGTAGTGGAGATTTCCTACTGGAGACCGCAAGCAAGCGGGCCGGAAGATGACTTCTACGTGAGAAGAGTTGATGAGTTCAATAAGGCTCACCAAGGGAAAATCAAGTTGAATATGGAGCCGATTACACGAGGAAATTCATTTGCATATGAAGACAAAATTAATGCTGCTGTAGCCTCTCATACGCTACCGGACGTAGTATCCATGGACGGTCCGAATGTTGCGAACTATGCAGCATCCAATATTATCATCCCGCTGGATGAATATTACACCAAGGATGATCTGAATGACTTCGTTCCTTCCATCATTCAGCAGGGGACCTATAAAGATAAATTTTATGCAGCCGGTCTGGCTGAGTCTTCTGTCGTCTTGTTCTACAACAAGAAGATTATGAAGCAGTACGGCATTGAGCCTCCTACGAACATTAAGGATGCCTGGACTTGGGATCAATGGTATGACGTGATGAAGAAGACGGCACATAACGATGTGTTTGGCACGAACATGATCAATGACAAAGGTGAGTGGATGACATACGCTTTCGAGCAAATGTGGATTTCAGCGGGAACGGACATCGTAAATAAAGAAGGCACAGAGGCGCAGGGATGGGTTAACAGCGACAAGGGACTTGAAGCTGCGAGCTTCCTGCAGAAGCTGGCAAAAGAAAAATTGTTTAACATTGATCCGAAACCGACCGAGTTCGAAGAAGGCAAAGCTGCGACAAAGCTGGGCGGCCCTTGGAACATTCCAGGCTTCAAGAACTATCCAGATCTGGAGTGGGGCATAACTTACTTCCCTAGGAAAGCCGACGGTATCGTAACCTCTCCATCTGGCAGTTGGGCTATTGGAGTATCTACGGACAGCAAGCATCCGAAAGAAGCAGCGGAAGTGGTGAAGTGGATGACGAACAAGGACAGTTCCGCTCAGTTAGCCAAAGCAATCAGCATGCCGGCAAGCAGGAAGTCGGCCTATGACAGCCTGCCGGAGTATAACGAACTTCCTTTGCGTGTGATTAAAGAGCAAGTGACGACAGTGTCCCATGCTAGACCTGTAACTCCAGCCTATCCGGTGCTGACGCAAAAGTTCGCTGAAGCATTGACTGACATCATGATGGGGGCTGATGTGAAGGAATCCTTAGATAATGTAGCTTCAGCTTACGATGATGAATATCAACGGAATTTTAGCAACTAAAGCTATTCAAATGAAAACGCGGAAGCGACATCAGGACATAACTGATGCCAGCCTGATGCCGCTCCCGCGATCATTTAGAAGCTGGACTTTCAATTAGGATTCTTATAGAGGGGTGATGATTGATCTATGCCTAATGTTAGTACACAAGTCCACACAGGCACAAAGTCAAATGTGACCTCAATCGGGCTTCAGAAGCGAAGAGAGTCTATTACGGGATATTCATTCATTCTTCCAGCCGTGCTCCTGTTGATGTTGTTCTTGCTGCTGCCATTTTTGCTGGCGGTGGTGTTCGGATTCACCAAATTCAATTTACTGCGGCCGGATCAGATTAAATTTACAGGCCTTGATAATTATGTGCTGCTGTTTAAGGATAAGCTCTTTTATAAATCCTTGTATAACACGATGTATTTCACAGTCGTCGTTGTTCCCGTCCAATCGGCGGTGGCGCTAATGCTGGCACTCTTAGTCAATAATCAGCTTAAGCTGAGAAATGTATTCAGGATTGCTTACTTTAGCCCTGTCATTACGTCTATGACGGTCATCGCTATTTTGTGGATTTCTCTGTACAACCCGAATGAAGGACTAATCAATTCAGCCTTAAATATGTTTGGTATACCGAAGCAGCCTTTTTTGCGAAGCGCGGATCAGGCGATGAACTCTATTATCTTCATGTCCGTATGGCAAGCCGCGGGCTATCAAATGATGATCTTCCTAGCAGGTCTTCAGAGTATACCGAAAGATTTATATGAAGCTTCGGCCATGGACGGGGCAAATAAATTCCAACAGCTCAAATTTATTACGATTCCAAGCTTGTACAATGTCATCGTATTCGTACTGACGATTACCACAATTCAAGCGGTGAAGCTGTTCACACAACCTTATGTGATGACAAATGGCGGACCTGAGAATTCTACAAGAACACTTGCACTGCTTATATACCAGCAAGGGTTCCAATTCAGGAATGCAGGTTATGCATCCGCCGTGTCCGTTATTTTCTTCCTGATTGTAGTTGTGATTTCCTTGTTCATGAAGAAGTTTTTTAGAGATCGATAATATTTGGAAGGAGCAAAGCTTATGGCTGATCGTAGGATTAAAATTTTCATCTATGCGTCCAATATTATCATGTCGGTGCTCTTTATTATCCCACTGCTATGGATGGTCGTATCTTCTCTCAAACCCGAAGCTCAAATTTTCACGGATCTGGGCTCCATCAAGTCTTTACTTCCTACGAATATAACATTTGATAACTATATAAAGGCTTTCGAACGGATTCCTATGTTGAAATACTTATTTAACAGCTTGTTCTACGTCGCGGTTATCGGCATAAGCGGCTTAGGGGTTAACTCTATCTGCGGATATGCGCTGGCCAAGCTCAATTTTAAAGGAAAAGGTGTAGTTCTTACGGCCATTATTGCACTGATGATTGTGCCGTTCGAGAGTATCGTGATGCCGCTCTATCTGGTCGTTAATAGCTTGAGCTGGGTAAACACCTGGCTGGCGCTCATTGTTCCATTTATTGCGAACTGCTTCAGCATCTTTATGTTCCGTCAGTTTTTTATGGATATTCCGAACGAGCTTCTGGAATCGGCCGCGATTGACGGTTCATCGCCAATGAAGACGTTCGTAAAAATTGTCGTTCCCCTTTCGGGACCGGTGTTTACGACTGTGTTCATCCTGGACTTTATCTCCCATTGGGGAGATTTCATGTGGCCGATATTGGTAACCACAGGAGAATCCTTGAGGAACATTCAGCTCGGTATTCAAACGTTCTTCACACTCCCACCCATATTCTACGGGCAAATTATGGCAACCCTTACGTTCACCACCTTGCCGATCGTTGTGATTTTTCTTCTTTTGCAAAAGTACTATGTGCAGGGCATCACCAGCACCGGGATCAAAGGGTAACCTCATACTATTGTTCCGGGCATTCATATAGGTGAATCTGTGGTAGGCTAATAGTTAATTAGATCTCGCTTATCATCTCTCCGCTGGAACATGGGGACATAACGTAAGGAGGCTTGCATGCAAAACATATTGGTAGTGGATGATGAGGCCATACAGCGAAGAGTACTCGCCAAAATAATCAGGCAAGCTAGACCAAACTGTAAGGTGCTGGAAGTCAAAAATGGTCAAGAGGCATTAGGAGTCATCCAAAGTGATGACATCGATATTGTGTTCACTGATATTAAGATGCCTACTCTAAGCGGCCTAGAGATGATAGAGAAGATGAATGCGTCTTCTCTGGATATCAAGGTGATTATACTCAGTGGCTACCGTTATTTCGAATTTGCGCAAAAGGCGCTGCAATTAGGAGTATTTGATTATCTGGTAAAGCCTGTGAAAGAGGAAAGTATATTTCAAATCCTAGATAAGGTGGAAAGTAATGTTCGAAAAGAAAAAACGACTCTGCTCGAAAATGAACAAATCAAGCAGCAGTTAAACCGGACACTTTCCGTCTATTATGAGCGTCTGCTCTCTGACTGGGTGTCAGGAGAAATAGCCGAGTCAAAGTACGCAGAAATTCGTCAGCAATTTGCTCTAGAGAGCAGGGGGCTAGTGATCACAGCCAAGCTGCGAGACGAGACTCTGCTGATGGAATCTCTGAACAATGTGGATCGAATGAAAGGTGTTATGCTAAGTGGTATGCAGAAACTGAGCAGCAGTATCGGTCCTTCTGTATCCTTCTTCTCAGGTGAGGATAAGAGCCTGTTGATCACGGTGCTGACCATGGTTCGGCCTTATGCCGAGGAGAGCGAGAAGCTGACGAGACTCCTTAAAGAGTTCTCAGAGCAGATATTTGAGAAATTTGCAGTTCCTTTGACGATCGGAATTGGAGAGGAACGAGGCAATCTGGTTCATGAAGCGAGGTATTCTTGCAAAGAAGCGCTGACAGCGGCTTCTTTTCGCTATTTTTTGCATACCCAGGATGTGATCCGCTATTCAGATATAAGTGTCCTTATTCGCAGTCTGCATTATGATTACTGGAAAGAAGAAGAGCTATTTAAGGAATCCATCCGCAAAATAAAGAGTGAGCAGATTGTTAAACTTGCCGATGAATGGTTTGTACGTATTGTAGAAAACGGACTGCCTTATCCCGATCAATGGAAGAAAGCTGTAGTGCGTATGATATCTGGCGTAGCCACTGTCATTAAAGATTTTGTGACGGATCAGGATTATAAAGATATCCTGCATGAGGCCGAGGTATGGCTGTCTGCCAGCAGCGATTATGCGGAATGTAAAAGCCGATTTCTGGAGATGTTGCTCCAGTTTATGGATATTATCCAAAAGAGCCGTTCCAGAAAGCACGAATCAGTTATTGAAACGTGTGTCCATTATCTGCAGATGCATTATATGGAGGACTTGTCACTTGAGCGGGTAGCGAATCATTTGTTTTTTAGCCCCAATTATTTGAGCCTGTTATTCAAAAATCACTTGGGCATGACATTCAGTAAATATTTGACCGACTTACGGATTAAGAAAGGGATCGAACTGCTTGAGAACAGCAGCATGAAGGTCTATGAAGTTGCCACTAAAGTTGGCTTTAAGGATGACAAATATTTCTATAGAGTGTTTAAAAGTCGGTTTGGTGTGACGCCGGACGAATACCGAAGGAATAATCACATGCACAAAAAGGAATGGAATTGAGAAACAAGTGTAGGAAGGATCGTATTTACTAAAATGGGATTTTTTGATAGTATTGTCCTAATATTAAATCGATGAAGAGAAGAGTAAATAAATGAATGCTTTCACAGAGAGCTCCGGCAGTTGAGAAGGAGCAAAGTTTTCCTTATTGAACCAAGCCTCAGAGCAGCACATCGGAACCAAATTTATGGGGATGGTGTGACAGGAGCTCTGTTACAGAGCTAGAGTATAAGCCTTATATTAGTATAATGCCGTACCTTGAAGAGGTTAATATGGCGATATATTAGCGAATATAGGGTGGTACCACGAATGGTAAAATCTCGGCCCTAAGACTACTGGTCTTGGGGGTGGGATTTTTTTTATTTATACACTAGTAATATACGAAGCGTTGTATGACTGAAAGGAATAAATAAGCTAATACCCCAATAAGGAGAAAACGATGATCATTAATAAATTAATTGAAAACTGGAAGTATCCTTCGATCTTACTGTTTGGAATTGGAGTCACCAATATTGCTGTTTATGGTCTTCCTCGATGTCTTTCGAGCGATATTATATTAATATCTGTTCTACTCCAGTTTTCTTCCATATTTTTATTAAGAATTACCTTATGTTTATGTGTAATGCAACCATCCAAAACAAATTTTGTTCAACTAACGTCGCCTTCTATGGAAGAATAAAATATGAATTTAAAAGCTAAAGCCACTGTGAGTACTACAATAACGGGTATGAGATTTCCTTAATTGTATCAAGCGCTTTTTTCACCATATCCCAGCCATTACTAAAGTAGATTCCTAATCTCACCAGGGAATCATGCCGATAAGTTAAATGTGCGAAATTTGTCGAAAATAATATTAGTAAAGAAAAGAGGATTCTATAATGAAACCCGTTACATTACAACAAGTTTGAACAACTCGCCTGTAATTCAAGCAAATGAAGATTCTTAGAACACAGAATAAGAGAAATTTCGTTAGTATCGTGTTGAAAATATGGAGGGAAATTTAATGATTAAACAGCTGAAAATTGCACTCTTGCTGTCATGTTTACTAATGTTTGTGGGATGTTCAGCTTCCCCAACGTCACAGCAAACAACCAAGATCACACTTCTGAATTCCAAAGGCGAGATAAAAACTCAATTAGAAGAAGTAGCGAAACAATACAATCAAGAACATCCTGGAGTAACTTTAGAGATCATAACCGCTCCGGAGGGTACGTCTGCATATCAAAAGCTAATGTCGATGTACGGATCAGGGAGCGCAGCAACCATGTCGATGCTTGATCCAGGGGACACGCAGCAGTTCCTGGATAAAGCTGTTGATTTAAGTAAAGAAAAATGGGTGGCTGAAACGATAGACAATGGACTTGATGCTGTTAAGAAAAACGAAACTGTACTCGGTTTTCCATTTGCAGTTGAAGGCTACGGATTAATATACAATAAGAAGGTGCTCGACAAGGCGGTTGGGGGTTCATTCGATGCTTCATCGGTAAAAAGTAGAAGCAGCCTGAACTTATTAATGACTAAGATCAAGAAAACCGGTGTAGAACCAGTCTTGCTTTCTACGATGGATTGGTCACTCGGCGCTCATCTTTTAACTGTATCTTATTCTGTTCAACCCGGGGGTTTTTCAAAGTTTGTTAAGGGTATGCAGAATAACTCCATAGATATGTCTCAAAATGATGTGATGTCCGGGTGGGTACAAACCTTAGATCTGCTCAAAGATAACAACATCAATAAGAAAACGCCTCTGGATAATAATACCGATGGAAGCAAGGTCTTAGGAGAGGGAAAAGTAGGGCTTTGGTTTATGGGCAACTGGGCCTGGGCTGGAATCAAGAGCAATGATACAGGAAATGGGGAATATGGTTTCTTGCCTCTTCCGTTAAACGATAATACGGATGATCCTATTAATTCAAAGATTACAGTTGGAGTAACAAAGTATATATTCATCGACTCAAAAACCACCACACCTAAACAGCAAGAGGAAGCCAAGAAGTTTCTTAATTGGCTCGTATACGAAAAGTCTGGACAAGAGTTCCTGGTCAACAAAGCCAATACTATACCTGCGTTCAAGAATATTTCCTTAGAGCCTCTTGATCCTTTGGGGAAATCGATTAGGGAGTATATCTCGGATGGAAAGACGCTCCCGTTTATGACAACTCTTCCTCCTGATCATTTTGCCATCACCGGTGCATCTATCCAGAGCTACATTAGTGGGAAAATAGATTCGGCTGAGCTGCTGCGTCAAATACGCATTTACTGGAAAGCCCAACGATGACATCGAGACCAGAAATAGGAGGAAGAAATGATGTTTAGATTAACGTTAAAGAAAAAAATAATAAGTGCGGCGCTTGTATTGGTTATTGTTCTGTCACTTTCGAGTGTTGTAGGCATCATTAAGATGTCGGATATGGGGCAGGCAGCAGATAAGGTAAATAATCGCTCTTTACCTGCCGTTATTCTTCTTCAGGGTATGGACAAGCAGATTACAGAAATCGACAGACTCACCGTTCGAATGATACTCGAAGAGGATCCTGCAGCCCGAAAAAAAGATAATGATGACCTAGCAAAAGCTGTAGCTTTAATGGAAAAGAGCGTAAACAAATACCAGAGTATTGCCTCCACAGTAAAGGAAAAAGAGCTGTTCTCCAACTTTTATGGTCAGTGGGCATTGTATCTTCGGTATCTTAAAGTGGTGTCCACAGCGATGGAAGAAAACGATAAAGTGATGTCATACATGATCATACATGGAAATTCTGCTATTTATAAGGCCGCATTAGACGAAGTTAACAAACTGAGGCTTCTCAATGAACAATACGCCATGGATGCAGCTAATCTATCGAGTCGTTCTTACCAATCGGGTAAAATATTAATGATTTCCCTGGCTGTCATAAGCACTCTCCTTGGAATCATCGGTTCGCTTTTGCTGGCTGAATCGTTCACTAAACCTATATTAAAGATCGCGGAACAAATGAAATTGGTAACTAGAGGGAACTTGCAAGTAGAACCCCTTAAGGTCCGATCAAAAGACGAGGTCGGGGAGCTGGCCTCCGATTTTAATGTTATGTGCGAGTCACTGCGTAACATTTTAAAAGAAGTGGTGGAAAACTCTTTACTGGTTGCCTCTACGGCAGAGCAGTTAACGGCTAGTGCGGAGCAGACAAGCACAGCTAGCGAGCAGATAGCTGTAAGTGCCACTTTAGTCGCTGAGGGATCGCAAACACAGCTTGCAGATATAGCTGAAACGTTGAATATTACAGTAGACGTTTCTAATAGTGTCGAGAAAATAACCAAGCGGTTTGATAATGTGGCCGATCTCACAATCCAAGCACAGGAGAAAGCTAATAATGGCTATGCCATAATCTCTTCCACTGTCTCTCAAATAAGAGATGTGCATAGCAAGGTAACCCAATCCGCTGAAGTTGTGAATATTTTAGGGGAGAAGTCTGCCGAGATTAGTCAAATCACAGCTATGATTAGTGACATCGCAGCCCGAACCAACTTGCTTTCATTAAATGCAGCTATAGAAGCTGCAAGGGCAGGGGAGCATGGAAAAGGGTTCGCGGTCGTTGCCTCTGAAGTACGCAATCTGGCATCGCAAGCAAGTGAAGCAACGGGCAAAATCTCTTCTCTGGTCAACGAAATCACTTTAAGAACAGACGAAGTTGTGATCTCAATGAATGAAGGGGTTCAATTTCTAAATGAAGGTATGGTGCTCGTCGAAGGTGTGGGTACCGTATTCTCTGAAATTGTCGTTGCCGTTGAAGAAGTCGGCGGTGAGGTAGACAATGCAGCTATAGAAGCAAGATCCGTAAGTGGAGGGACTGTTTCTATGGTGGAATCTATGAGAAAAATAGCTGAAATCTCTGAACGTGCAGCAGACTCGACTCAAACGGTAGCATCTGTTGTCGAGGAAACTACGGCATCCATGGAGGAAGTTTCTGCCGGGGCCAACATGCTTGCCAAGAGGGCAGAAGAAATGAATCAAACGGTATCTGTGTTTAAGATTTAAAATAGCCTAAGCCAACAGGGGCTTTACTCTACTTACAACGATAGCGGCAATGGCTAACCTCCGCATTCGTGTTCTAAGATTCGTTTTTTTACTAGTATGAAGAAGGCGAGCCATATGGCTTGCCTTCTTTTGCGCTTTATCCACACGAATTATTTTCATCCTAAAAAGCGTATGAACATCTGTTGATTTGACTATTTTCGACTTTTGATGACAAAATTCGATCTTTTATCTTTAGATTATTACCTTAGATGCCGATAAAAACTTAACGGATCTGATTACTGATAGGAATTCAGAGGTTAAAAATGGGCCATGGATTCAAGAACCTAAATGGTGTTGATTCTGTTGCTGAGCTTAATTCATACAATGAGATTCCGCTAACCAAATTTAAATTAAGAATAGAGGGAAAGTAATGAGGTCTACACCCAGCAAATGGCTGATTGCATTAGCACTCACTGTCCTCTCATCTCCAACAGCTATTCAGACTGTGGCGTTGGCAGCCAGTGGGATAACTTCAGAAAGCCCTTCAGACCGTCTTCCATTTAAAGACATCGGTAAAGTGACGTCGGAGCAAAAGGCAAATATCCTTCAAGCAGTCCAAGCAGGCATTTTGCATGGTGATCCTTCTGGATCATTTCGCCCATCGGACCTTCTGACTCGTCAAGAGATGGCGGTTTTGTTGACCCAAACCTTGAAGCTGCCTGTCCAGCAAACAGCGAGCAGTTTCACCGATGTAGGCGGGCAAAGTTGGTCGAGCCCTTATATTGAAGCCGTGCATCGCGCCGGGCTTATGAATGGGGATGGCAACGGGAGATTTCGGCCAAAGGGCAAAATCACAAGAGAGGAGACGGCGGTTCTGCTCATGCGGGCTGCCCAGCTTTCAGTGGATGCAGACTCAGCCGAATCAGTGAAGGTGGCGGATTGGGACCATGTTAGTCTATGGGCGAAGTCACCCGTTAAAGCGGCACTGCAGTCGGGATCTATGGCATCACTGAATATGAACTTTGAACCGAAGTCAGAGGTTAAGCGACAGGAAGTAGCCGGGTTCATGCTGTCTACCTTCTTTCCCAAGGATCATCTAGCTCATCTTCAACGCGTCCAAGACGGGAAGGTGTGGATAAACGGTATAGAGTACAAGCTTGCCGACTCGGTCAATGGCGTGTTGAATTCAGCTAACAGTGAGATTTTGAAAGAAGCAAGAATTGAGTTCATTGCAGACCAGCGTACGATTCGGTCCATTACGAAGCTTGAGATTCATTCAAGTGGTCAAGCCCCATCTGACTCTGCTCCCGAATTTAGCGGTAATCTCGTTCTGGATGGCCATGGCTCCACGATCGATGGGGACCTGACGATTGCAGGAGACTATGTATCTGTCACGAATCTGAACGTTACACACAACTTTACGATTACTCCGGATCTCGGACATGACTTCTACGCATACCAGTTGAAGGTTCAGGGAGAGTCGAAGATTCAGGGTGGAGACCAAAATACGGTATTATTCGATGCATCACAGCTGCAAAATGTTGAGGTATCTAAGCAAAATGTGCACGTTGTTACACAAGGAGATTCCTTAGTTGAGCAAATGACACTAAAGTCCAATGCGACGATTGAAAATGACGTATCCTCCACTCTTAAGCAGGTGACCGTTCAATCTGGTGCACAGCAGGTAGAATTGCAGGGGACCATTCAGCAATTGACAGTGAACAGTGACCAGCCGACAACCCTTACAGGAAGCGCAGCTGTTGCAACAGTAACTGTGAACAATTCTGCGTCGGTGAATCTTTCAATAACAGGAACAATCTCAAATTTACAAGTGAATAATCCATCTGCCAATGTTAATGTGAGTCCAGCTGCGAAAATTACAAATACCTCGCTAGCACCGGGTGTATCATCTTCAACAATTTCTGGGAGCGCGGCCGGAACAGGGACTCCTTTAGTTGGAGCGCCTGCTCCTGCTGTTACCAACACAGCACCCGTACTCGGGACAAAATACAGCGATCAAGCGATAACAGTGGGAGATGCTGATTTGCAGGTCGATTTGCTTGGTCATTTTACCGATGCCGAGCAATCAGTTCTTAAGTATACAGCCGCATCTTCAAGTTCTGCGATATGTACTGTAAAGGTTGAAGATACCCATTTAATCCTAAAAGCTGTTGGCAAAGGCACTGCGACGATAACAGTTGCTGCAGATGACCAAGCTGGCAAGAAATCCGGAACTACCTTTAAAGTCAAGGTTAATGCACCTCCGGTTTCGAGCGGCATTCCGGATCAGAATAAGGAGATAGGGAGCGGAGATGTAACGTTGGCTCTGAACACCCTGTTCAGTGACCCAGACAATGACCCATTGTCATACGAGGTTTCAATTGCCGATCCGACCATCGCGACGTATAACCTGACAGGGGATCAGCTTGTGCTCACTCCAGCCAAAGCTGGGAAGTCGAATGTTACAGTTAAAGCATCTGATGGCCGAGGTGGCAGCCTAAACAAGACCTTTGAACTGACAGTTACTGCGGCACCGAATCAAGATCCGATTGTTAATCAGACGCAAGGGAACGTTATGCTTACCGTAGGGGGGAACGATGATACAGTGGACCTGTCTTCCGTGTTTAGTGATCCAGATCACGATTCACTCACCTATGAAGCAGAGTCTTCTGATCCATCTGTTGCATCGGTTTCCGTGAACGGAACCTTTGCGGTCGTTCATGCGGTTTCATCAGGAACAGCGCATATTCAAATTACAGCCAAAGACACTCATAATGGTCAAGTTATTACCTCCTTTGAAGCGGTAATCAATCAACCACCCACCTCAGTGGGAATACCGGATCAAACCAAAGAGATCAACACAGGCGATATCAATTTGTCCTTGAATAGCCTATTCGATGATCCGGATCATGATTCATTGACCTATACGGCTCAGGTTGCTGATCCAACCATTACAACTGCCGGCATAAATGGTGATATTCTTACACTTACACTTCTGAAGAGTGGAGATACCAATGTTTCTGTAAAAGCATCCGACGGACGAGGTGGCGAATTCACTCAGAGCTTCCACGTCAATGTCACGGCAGCGACGCCGCAGAATCAAAAGCCGATCGTTACTCAAATCCCTGCGAATCAGTCACTCACTGTAGGAGAAGCTGACTATTCACTCGATCTCGGATCTGTTTTTACTGACCCTGAGAGTGATACATTGACTTACGAAGCAGTATCTTCCGATAGTGTTATTGCTACAGCAGTAATTAATGGAACGGCGTTACAAATTCACGCCTTGAAACCAGGAACGACGACGATTCAGGTCAAAGCGAGTGACGGTCACGGAGGTGAAGAGAACACAACCTTCCAGGTTGATGTTAACTCCTCTTCATCCCCTGCCCCAGATCCGAATCCGGGCGGAACGAACCAGGTGCCTGCAGCTGTAAGCTCGGTTTATGAACAAGTGCTGACCATGAGCGTGACCAATCCCAGATCTTTCGATCTGAGTCAATTGTTCGAGGATCAGGACGGTGACACTTTAACATTTACGGCAGTGGCTCAGACAGCCAATATTGTGAACGCAGAGATTAATGGAAATATGTTGACTCTTACTCCTGGTTGGTCAGCAGGTAACACCAAAGTAACCATAACAGCGGATGATGGACACGGGGGTAAGGCGACTTATGACTTAGCCGTTCGAAATGCCCCGATGGTGACCAATGGAAAAGTCGAAATACGCACGAAACAGTCAGTAAGAGATCCGATTACTTTTGATTTATCAGCATATTTTCCAAACGAGACGTCCTTTAAGGTGTATACAGGTACTCCTGATTCAACATTTACTGGCCCAACCACTCTAAACGGAACAAACTGGACATGGAACGGAGATACATCCCAATCGTTCTGGATCATTGGTGCGAACGGTTCAGCAGTTGTTATTCATGTTACTGCAGATCCGCAAGGTACTGAAGATCTGTATTTCTCGCAGTATCTATCGATGGATAATACACGTACTGCGATCGAATTGTTTTTCAATCCCGTTGGAGACACATCTCAGCCGATAACTAGCGGATATTCTTTGGAAGTTCATCAATACAATCGGACAACAAATACGCCAAAAGTATGGAGCCAAAATCTTCTTCAGTTTTATAAGGGAATGCCATATATTTATATTGATACAATTTTTTATGATTTTTTCGATATAATTAATATTTGGTATTATAACGAGGAACTGGGACTATTCCAGTCCAACACTAATGTCACTACCGGTTATGTTCTGAAAAAGAACGGCCAGATCATTGACGTGCTGGGCGACCCGTATGGGACAACCCAGTTCATGCCGAATGGCGGAACGATTATTCGCAAAGCAGGAATTAGGTCAGGATCGTCATCCTTTAGCCAGGCTGGGGAATGGAACTCCTACCCAGTAAATACGCTTCAATTTTTCGGACATCACACTCCGTAACACAAACGCCCCGATTCTATTCGCAGAATAGATCGGGGCGTTTACTTGCTAAATGATACAATGCACAATAATATAAAAAGCAAATATATAGACCAAGAGGTGCAATAATGAAGTTTCATGAGTTCTATATTGGACAAGTATTTAAGACTAAGTCTTTGAAATTAACTAAAGAGGATATCACAAGATTTGCATCGGAGTTCGACCCGCAATATATGCATTTGGATGAGGGGAAAGCAGCTCAGGGAAGATTTAATGGAATCATCGCCTCTGGGATTCAGACGTTAGCCGTTTCATTTAAGCTTTGGGTTGAAACAGGTAGTTATGGTGATGATGTTGTTGCTGGAACTGCTATGAATAATATTAAATTTATCAAGCCTGTGTACCCGGGCGATGAATTGCATACGATGGTAGAGGTTACTGCCCTTAGAGAGAAACTGAATGAAACGGGAATAGTTACCGTTCTGTTGTCCACTTTCAATGACAAAGATGAGAAAGTATTTGAAGGAGATTTGTCTGTATTGGTGAATAAATAAGGATTAGAGAGGAGAATGAGTATGAGCAGTGATAAGACGAAAGAAATTATTGATAAATATATTGAGGCTTACAACGCCTTCGATATTGAGGGTATGGTTAGATTCTTACATAAGGATATCCTGTTCCGAAATTTCTCGAGTGGAGAAGTTAACACAGAGACTAATGGAATAGAAGAGTTTAGAGAACTCGCGGAAAAGTCGACAGATATGTTCTCAAGCCGATGTCAGACAGTTACCGAACACATAGTTATAGATGACAAAGCAGAAGTGCAGATTGAATATGAAGGAATACTGGCTGTTGATTTACCTAATGGATTGAAGGCTGGCGACAAGATTCAGCTAAAAGGGAAGTCTGTCTTCCAGATCAAAGAAAATAAACTGTCATTAATTGAAGATTACAGTTGAGTAACGGAGGTAACTAATGTCATTCGAATGGGATCATTCCGACTATCCGCTCGTTAACATTCCCTCGGGAGAAGTCCAGTTAAGGGATGATCGTATCAAAACATCGTGGACGACTAAGATAGATGCTTTTCAGCTTGCGCCAATTCCTGTCACGAAAGCCTTATATGGCTCAATTATGCATCAGACAGCCGGGTATCCAGAAGATATGAATATACCGGTTACGGAAGTGTCATGGCAGGACGCAATCGCCTTCTGTAATTTGTTCTCCCGGCAGTCGGGCCTTGTGGAATGTTACACAGTAAGCGAAGACAGTAACGATGTGATTTGGAATAAAGAAGCGAACGGATATAGGCTCCCTACGGAAGCGGAATGGCAATACGCATGCCAAGCCGGAACAACTGGATATCGGTACGATGAGCTGGACACCATTGCTTGGTATAACGAAAATTCGGAAGGTGGCGTCCGCGAGGCGGGACGAAAGGAACCGAATGCGTGGAAGCTCTACGACATGCTGGGCAACGTCTGGGAGTGGTGCTGGGATATCTATGATGCTAACGTGTACGGTTCATACAGGGTTTTCCGTGGGGGCAGCTGGGCTGAGGAAGCCAGAAGCTGTGGTGCAACGTGCCGCCGCCGCAGTCATCCGACTTTTCGTATCGACGATCTCGGTTTCCGGCTTGCCAGGTCCCTGTAAGGCATATTTGATTAACGTTATAACAGGGCGAGCCGATAGGTTACAGGAGATATAATATATCCGGGGGTTGGGAGGGGAAGAATCTTGCTGGTTCGCAGGTTCCAAGAGAAGGATATAGACGAGATCATCACTTTATTTTATGAGACAGTCCATACGATTAATAAGCTGGATTACACACAGGAACAACTTGATGCATGGGCTTCAAGAGCTGAGTTGAAGTCGAAGACTGAGAACTGGCTGAGAGCTCTAACCTCAAATATATCATATGTAGTCGAAATTGAGGATCGAATCGTTGGCTTCTCGGATCTGAATCAGCATGGTTACCTGGATAGACTATTTGTCCATAAAGACTATCAAGGTAGGGGGATTGCCTCTACTTTGGTAAATACTCTTGAACGTGATGCTCAACAAATAGGTATCGTTGAAATGGTTACGGATGCCAGTATAACCGCCAAGCCTTTTTTCGAAGGTAAAGGATACAGTGTAATACAATCACAGATCGTAGAACGTAATGGTACTCAGTTAATGAATTACAGAATGTCCAAAGCTATAAAGCTATGAGCTAACCGGAAAGCTAGTACAGCACAAACGTACAGCAGCCGATCACTCGACTGCTGTACAGCTAACATCATTCGTTTAAGTCTGGAGAATTTGATTCGACAATCAAATCATTTCCCTCTGTATAGTGGATCGGTGTGCCGAGCCAGCTCGCTCTTACTTGTTATCCTCAGACTCAACATAGTTTTTGAGCAAAGCCATTTTATTGTCCCAAAATCGTTCATAGAAGCTAAGCCACCGCTTCAATTCAGTGAGCGGCTCTGGATCGAGACGGTAGCGGGTCTCCCGCCCAACCTTTCTCTCTTTGAGAAGTCCTGCATCCGCGAGTATCCTCAGATGCTTGGATACTGCCGTTCGGCTGATCGGAAAGTGTCCGCTTATCGCGGTTACGGGCATTTCCTGCCGGGCAAGCATATTTAGCAGACTGCGACGGGTCGGGTCTGCAATAGCCTGAAAGACATCATGCTTTGCGGGCGCTGCATCCATGCTAGGCCCCGACATATTTGCCGAGTCGCTGCCCTATCTCCGCCCAGCCATGGTTCATATTGTTGTACGGTACTTGGTCCGCAGCATCCCAGCCGGCATGGATAAGGGTGAACTCGGTTTGCCCGTTCATTTCCTTCAATTCAAAAGTAATGGTCCAGTTCTTGGCCCATTTGAACGAAAGTTTGGCAGGGGGATCAAGTTCGGTTACCTTGCAGGGATTCTTGCCGTATGGACCGGCATCAAGATAAAATTCGTGCCCGAGCTCTGCCTTAAAATCGTTGGGCATGAACCAAGCGGCCATGCCTTCAGAAGTGGCTACGGCATCCCACACTTTGTGGATCGGGGCATTGAAAGTAAAGGTGTGCCGGATGTCCGGCAGTGAATTTGAACTGGAGTTACTCATGTGATTTGACCTCCGAATGATTTGATATCAACCTGGTTGTATAACTCACTGCGAAACCAAAAGGTTTCCCTTTGCGATTATATGACACCAAATGGTTTCGTGTCAATGCATGAAACCTGCCCAAGTCGATCATCTTAAGACAAGGAGGTGATCGATTTGACAGGAAGAAATAATAAGCCGAAGAATACAGGCCCGGCAGCCAGCCCTAGCCGGCTTGATCAATTCGGGCAGGAGCTTGCGGAAGATATGGTAACCAAAGTCGTTAAGGGCAATACACCAAGACGGGAAGAGAAATAGGGAAGCTCAGATAGAAGCAGCTAAATAGAAGAGGTTACACCAAAACGGAGCAGGTCGAATGATTCTGGAGAAGCGCCAGCGCCCTCTGAGAACATTCGAATGCGCAGAAAGTGTATCGTTTACCTAGATTAAAACGAGGGATATCCCATTGTCATCTTAGATGACTTTTGGGATTTCCCTTTCTTTTTGTTATTTAAGAAAATTTTAATAAATGGTTCACTGGCAATTTATTTTTTATTTCTATTATAGCAATTGTAGTTAATTACAAAACACAGGAGGATGTATATGAAGAAAAAATGGTTAGTATTAGGAAGTACGGTTGGTCTCAGTGCGGCGCTTATGGTGACAACAGGCCTCAGTGCTATGGCGAGCACATCGGGGTATGAAGCGTACAAGTCCGCTTTGAAGAACACAAAAACAATTCAGAGTGTTGCCATTCAGGGTGCAGCAACCATTCAGGATAATGGTAAAGTCCTGGGAACGGCTAATGCGCAGTTCAAGCTGAATATGAAGAGCGGGACATCAAGTGGGAATACAGATTTCTCGGCTGGCGGAGAACATCAGAAGCATAATATTTACAACCAGAATGATCAGACTATTCTAAAAACAGATAGCAGCGATACTTACTATGTGAAGCAGGATAAGGAAGAGAGCCGATTCAAGAAAATGGATCATTCTAAAGCCATTGACCCGGAAACTTCCCGTCAGGTAGAAACGGTTGTTGATGCTCTGGTCGGTAATCTGAAAGATTATGTGAACATGGATTCGGCTGCAGATGGTTCCAAACAGATCTCCCTGCAGCTCGATAATGCGCAGCTTCCTGCCGTTGTCAATGCGATTGCACCTCTTGCCATTAAAGAAGCAACGAAACATAGAGACGAGATTCAGCCTAAAGACAGCAAGCCTCTGGCCCTCCCATTCCATAAAGATGTCTTGAAGGATGAGGTTCCACAGCTCACCCAAGATATCAAGATTGATCATGTGTCTGTGAAAGCAACCGTCAATGCGTCCAATTACATTCAGCACCAGGAAGCGGACTTAACTGTGTCAGGTAAAGACAGCAGCGGTGCAGCTCATCAGCTGATCATTCATCTGCAGGCTGACTTCTCTGGATTCAATAGCACAACACCGGATACCCTTGATTTGAAGGGGAAGAAGGTTCAAACCTTGAAATTGAGCCACGAAGGCGCGTTTAAGGACGAAGATCATAACAAATAAAGATAATTACCGAGGGGACAGACAGGCACCTTCAACAACCTGTCTGCCCTTATTTTCTTACTTGGAGGGATTCAATTGGAATCTGTACTGAAGACGGTTAACCTAGGCAAGAGGTATGGAAATGACAGGGGCATACATCAGATTGAGCTTGAGCTTCATAAGGGAGATGTATACGGATTGCTGGGTCCCAATGGGGCCGGTAAGACCACCTTTCTGAAGGCTATTACCGGATTAATCCGTAATGACCAGGGGACGGTATCCTTATTTGGTGAACAGGGTATGGTCAGCTTTGACAAGGGGCTGGAGCAGGTGGGATGTATGATTGAATCTGCGGACTTCTATGAATTCCTGAATGCGAAGCAGTATCTTCGAAGCGTTGCCAAGTTCCATCCGCATGTTAAGGCCCAGAGGATTGATGAACTCCTGGAATACGTCGGCCTTGCCTATGTTCGTAATGATAAGATCAAAGGCTTCTCAACAGGGATGAAGCAGAAGCTTGCGCTTGCAGCAGCCGTCCTGCCGGAGCCGAAGTTCGTGATTCTTGACGAGCCTACGAATGGGCTGGATATTGAAGGCGTTGTTATGTTCCGTAGGCTCGTACAGAAGATGTCTGAGGAGAAGAAGACCACCTTTCTCATTTCAAGTCATATGATTCATGAACTCGAACAGCTTTGCAACCGTGTAGGCATTGTCGTGCAGGGGCGTCTGATCAAGGAAGGATATGTCACAGACCTGCTTACACATAATCAATCTCTTGAGGCGTTCTATATCGAGCAGCTTCAAGGCTCGAAGGAGGAGGCGCTGTATGCATAAGTGGAAAGCATCTTACTTTAACGAGCTTGCGTTGTTATTTTATCGCAAAAAAGTCATCATGATCGCCATATTCTCGGCAGTTCTCCCGGTGCTAATCGCCTTTGCCCTCAAAGGTCTTGAGCCGCTGCTTGCTCTTCTTGCTGTAGGTCCATCATTTCCGATTGAGATGCTAAGCCTATACACAGGCCTCTGGATTCCACTTGTGATCCTGACGCTTACGGCGGATCTCTTCCCACATGAAGTGGCATCCAGAACTCTTAAGCTTGCTTTTCTAAGACCAGTTACAAGGCTTCAGGTGTTCCTGAGTAAAGCAGCTTCGCTGGCTACAGCAGTTGGAGGAATTCTGGTGATTCTGTTCATTACCACATTCCTGTGTACTCTATTTGCAGGAACTATGAACGGCCTCGGCGAAGTTCTAAGTAACTTGAAGGCCTACGCTGCTGCATTTATCGCTATGCTTGCAGTATCCGCTGTATTTGTGTTCGTAGCCCAATTTTTCAAAAGCGTTAGTGGGTTCGTTATTGTAGCGCTTGTACTCTATGCAGCTTTTAAAATTGCACCCTTTCTGTTAAGCTCCTTCTCGGCTTTCTCGCCATTGAACTATACGGACTGGCATATGTTATGGCTGAGTTCTTATGTGCGATCAGGTACACTAATAACAGGCGCCTTGTTCCTGCTGGCGAGCAGTGTGCTATTCTACTCACTGGGCTATTACAAATTCGATCGTACTCAGGTCTAAGAAAAAGGAAGATGTGGATGTCAATCCGGTTGAAATTAATCTTGTCCTATGCAGCCATGCTGGTGGTCCCGCTAATATTGATGGTGATTACGGCCTTATTGCTGACATTTGTATTTAGAGGTGATCTCCAAGCTCTACATGAAAAGTATGGTTATTCGAAGGATTACTATGAGGATCACAATCTTGAACGCTTGGTGAAGGAACTGGGTAGGACGGTGAAGAGCAGCCCCTCCACATTGTCTGATTCCGAATATCTAAGAGAGGTAGAGGAAGAACTCGAACTTAGCAATTCTTATCTTATTGTACGTAAGAAGGGGCAGTTCGTATATGTGCCGCCTTCATTGAAGAATAAGGATCTGTTAACGGTTTTATCTAACTATGAAGACAAAAGCACGGCCAGGAAGAATGAATCGTTCAAGTATGGCAAAGAGTCGCTCAGTATGACGCAATTCAATTTCACTTATGAAGATCATCAGCCGGGAACCGTATTTGTGATTACCAGCGTGAATTCTGTGGTTCATTTCGTGCAAAAGTTCGCCTTTATCTTATTCCTTAGTCTGATCTTCATTCTGATACTAACTCACAGTCTGCTTACTTATTTCGTATCCAGAAGCATCATTAGACCTTTGCACAAATTAAAGGATGCCACCAAGCGGATTAAATCTGGAGATCTGAACTTTGAACTTCAAATTACGAACAAGGATGAGATTGGGGAGCTAAGTCTGGCATTTGAACAAATGCGTGTACGGCTTAAGGATTCCATTGAAACCCAGCTACAATATGAAGAGAACCGCAAAGAGCTGGTATCAAATATCTCGCATGACCTGAGGACGCCGCTAACGGCGATTCGTGGTTATATAGAGGGAATTGGGGACGGAATCGCGGATACCCCGGATAAAGTACAGAAATATATTGATATTATCTCGCTCAAGGCAGAGGAGATGGATCATTTGATAGATGAGCTGTTTCTATACTCCAAGCTGGATCTTAACCGTCTTCCTTTTCATTTCGAACAGATCAACCTGA
>RCUH01000490.1_pt1 | contig 40297 bp, 37 predicted proteins | sample 2166191 | NCBI WGS metagenome assembly RCUH01 (sample SAMN09932848, study PRJNA488358) | compost metagenome | feature: garden; material: soil; isolation source: compost soil in an enriched community after 214 h of incubation | place: Germany: Experimental Botanical Garden Goettingen | collected... | reverse complement strand
AATTCACCGCGCCCCGACACCGAGAACATATAGGAAATTTGACAGGAAAAGCCACCTTTTGTCCCCCTCTCCCTCCCCTGCATGGGGAGGGTGGTCGCGCAGCGACCGGGTGGGGAGGGCGTGGCGATAGAGACGCAGTTCTCAAATAGCCAAAGCGCCCCCACCCGACCTCGGCCACGCCTCGGCCACCCTCCCCATGAAGGGGAGGGAGAAGACGCGCCTCAGACGGAAAGCAGCGCCCCGCCCTCCACGCTCACGAACTGCGCCCGCCCCTCCAGCGCCGCGAACAGGCTGCGCTCGGTGCCGGTCATGAAGGCCTGCAACTGCAAGGCCTCGATCTCGTCGAACAGGGCGGCGCGGCGCACCTCGTCGAGGTGGGCCGGGGCCTCATCCAGCAGCAGGACCGGCTGGGCTTTCTGGCCCGCCAGCCGCCCGACCTGGGCCAGGATCAGGTTCAGCACCAGGGCCTTCTGCTCGCCCGACGACCCCTCGGCGGCGGGCCGGTTCTTCTCGCGATGGATCGCCGTCAGGTCCGAGCGGTGCGGCCCGAACAGCGAGCGCCCCGCCGCCGCGTCGCGTCCCCGCGCCCGCACAAAGCCCTCGCCCAGCATGCCCACGACGTCGGCTTCGTCCGCCCCCGCCGCCGCCATCGCCTCGGCCTCGCCGGTCAGGCCCAGGTCGGCCTGGGGAAAGGGCCGGTCTCCGCGCGCGTCGATGCCCGCCTGAAGCGCCGTCAGGGCCCGCGTCCGCGCCGTCGCCGCCCGCGCCCCGGCCTCGGACAGCCGCGCCTCCAGCGCATCCAGCCACAGGGGGTCGGCGGGCTTGCCTTCCGCCCCGTCGGTCAGCAGCCGCAACCGCTCCCTCAACGCCTTTTCATAGGCCGAAACCGTCGCCGCATGGTCGGGGTCAGCCGCAAACACCAGCCGGTCAAAGAACCTCAGCCGCGCCGCCCGCGCGTCGGAAAACAGCCGGTCCTGCTCGGGCGTGGCCCAGACCGGGCGCAGATGGTCCAGCAGCCGCCCCGGCGGGGCCGTTTCGCCGTCGATGCGGACGATGCGCCTTGCAGCCCCCGGCGTCTGCACCCCGGTGCCCAGACGCACCTCTTCGCCCTCTTCATCCAGCGTGACCATGACGGCCCAGGCCCGCCCCAAGGCCTCGCCCGGCTCGCGCCGCCCCATCTCCTGCGCCGTCGCCCCGCGCAGGCCCTTACCGGGCGTCAGCAGACTGATGGCCTCCAGCAGATTGGTCTTGCCCGCCCCGTTCGGCCCATGCAGCACCACGGCCCCGCCGGAAACCGGCAGGCTGGCGCTCGCATAGGAACGGAAGTCGGTGAGGGCGAGGGAGGTGATCATAAGCGCGTTACTTAAACGCGCTCCGATCTATCACGACCCTGTTTCCGAGGCTTTGGCAAAAGCCTTTTCAGCCGCAATCAACCTGACTCGCGCGAGTTTCTCTTGCCTTGAATGACGCGCAACATACCACTCCTCAAAGAGAAGCTCGATCAACTCGATCAGCGCTTGAGCCTCACCAGGCTCGACCGGAACAATTACGTCTATGTCCTTTTCCATATGGGCACCGATATTGCCAATGGAGCGGACATGATCGATCGCTTCTACGGTCTCAGTGGTGACACCAGGAGGAGCCGTGCCAGCTTCGACCACTTTGTTGAGCGCCTCGATCTCCTTGAGAAGCGTCGGCTTAGCGATGCCGCAAAAATCACGGATCATCCCCTGCAGGCACCTGCGAGCTAGAGTCGCAGATGCCTTGGGACTCAAATCCCTAATCCGACAGGCCTCTACGTAGTCCTCCACCAGCGGGGCGGGTACGATGGCTGGCTGAGGCTTTTCACTGGACCTTGGTCGAAGGGACCAGCGGTCCAACTCAACCTCCGGATTGAATTTAGGATTTCCAGCGAGATAAGTGACGTTACCGGCGATCAGCGCTCCACTCAGCTCCAACTCGCCACAATCAATGTTGGCGCAAGATGTCGCGGAGATGGAAAGCAACATCTTGTCATGGCGACTAAATGCCGGGCGTATACTCAAGTTGCCCGAAAAGCTTTGCTTCTCTGTGACCACCTGTGCGTGTCCCCAAAAAGGACAAACCCAATTTTGAGACACCCCGCTTAAACCCGCAGCGGCATCAGCACGTACTGCACGCCCGGATCGGCCGGATCGAGCACCAGGGTCGGGCTGGCCGGGTCGGCGAATTTGAAGTGGGCGGTTTCGCCGGTGATCTGGCCGGCGACGTCCAGCAGGTAGCGGGCGTTGAAGCCGATCTCGAACGGCTCCTCGGAATAGCCGATCTCGACCTCTTCCTCGGCCTGACCGGCTTCCATGTTGCGGACGGTCAGCTTCACCCGGTCGTTGTCGAAGGCCAGCTTCACCGAGCGGCTCTTTTCCGCCGAGATGGTGGCCACGCGATCCACGGCCTTGGCGAACAGGGCGTTGTCGATGTCGGCCTGCTTGTCGTTACCCTTGGGGATGACGCGCAGATAGTCGGGGAAGGCGCCGTCGATGACCTTGGAGGTCAGGCTGGCGTGGCCGAACTCGAAGCGGATCTTCTGGGCCGAGACCTGGATCTCGACGGGGCCGCTTCCATCGTCCAGCAGGCGGCGAACCTGATCCACCGTCTTGCGCGGCACGATGACGCCGGGGCCGCCCGCCGCGCCTTCCGGCGCCGGGGTCTCGGCCAGGGCCAGGCGGTGGCCGTCGGTGGCCACGGCGCGCAGCAGCGGAATGCCGCCGTCGGCGACCGTGTGCAGATAGAGGCCGTTCAGATAATAGCGCGTCTCCTCGGTCGAGACGGCGAAGCGGGTCTTGTCGATCAGCCGCGCCAGGTCTTCCTTGGGCAGGGAATAGCGCGCGCCCGAGGTTTCCGTGGACATGACCGGGAAGTCGCCGGCCGGCAGCACCGGCAGGTTGAAGCGCGAACGCCCGGCCGAGATCACCAGACGCGGATCGTCGCCCGAGTAGGTCAGCGAGACCTCGGCGCCGTCCGGCAACTTCTTGACGATTTCGTACAGGGTGTGGGCCGAGGCCGTGATCTGGCCCTCGACGTTCACCTGGGCCTCGGCCTCGTCCACCATCTCCATGTCGAGATCGGTGGCGGCGAAGGCCAGCCGGTCGCGTCCGGCGCTCAACAGCACGTTCGACAGGATCGGAATGGTGTTGCGGCGCTCGACCACGCTCTGAACGTGCCCGAGGGCTTTCAGGAGCGCGGAACGTTCGATGGTCAGCTGCATGTGGTCTCGCCCGGGCCGCGACGCCTTCATCAGCGTCGCCGTAAGGATGGTCGGGAACACTAGCGCATTGAGCGGCGGGGGCAACGGGGGGCCGACATCCTGCGACGTCTGCCCCCGCTATCCACAGGCCGGCGGTGAAGTTTTAGCCGCGCAGCTTGCGCGTCGCTTCCCTTTTATCCGCGCAGCTTGCGCGTCAGGGCTTCCACGTCCCGCGCGATCTGCTCTTCCTTCGGCATCAGCTCCTCGATCTTGCGCACGCCGTGCAGGACGGTCGTGTGATCGCGTCCGCCGAAACGACGGCCGATGTCGGGATAGGAGCGGGTCGTGTGCTGCTTGCACAGGTACATGGCGATCTGGCGCGGGCGGGCGATGGCGCGGGTGCGGCGCTCGCTCAGCAGATCGGCCTGCTTCAGGTTGAAGTGGTCGGCGACCGTCTTCTGGATCTCATCGACGGTGATGCGGCGCTCGGGCCCGCCGCGCAGGGCGACGCCCAGCAGGCTCTGCGCCTCATCCACGCCCAGGGTCGACAGGCGGGCGCCGGCGACGGCGGCCAGGGTGTTCACGGCGCCTTCCAGCTCGCGCATCGAGCCGGGGGTGCGGTCCACCAGATGTTCCAGCACGTCGACGCGGGCCTCGCCCGAGACGACGCCCAGCCTGGCCAGGGCGTTCAGACGCGACTGGGCCACGGCGATCTTCAAACTGCGGTCGGCAGCTTCGACCGGGCAGGTCAGGCCGGCGGCCAGATGGCTGCGCAGGCGCGGCTCGACATCGGTCAGGGCCGTCGGTGCCCGGTCTGCCGACAGGACGATGCGTTTGCCGTCCTCGATCAGCGAAGTCAGGGTGTTGAGCAGTTCTTCCTGGGTGCTCGTCTTGCCGCCGACGAACTGGACGTCGTCCAGCAGCAGCATGTCGGCCGAGCGCAGGCTTTCCTTGAAGGCCGCGGTCGAGCGGTCCTGCATGGCGCGCACGAAGGTCGAGAGGAAACGCTCGGCGGTCAGATAGACCACCTTGGCGTCGGGGCGCAGGCGCTGCGCCTCCCAGGCGATGGCGTTCAGCAGGTGGGTCTTGCCGTAGCCGTAGGGGCCGCAGAAGAAGACCGGGTTGAAATGGCCGTCGGCCCAGCTGGCGACCTGTTTGGCGATGGCCAGGGCGAAGGCGTTGCCCTGCCCCTCGACGAAGCTGTCGAAGTTCAGGCGCTCCTGCAGGCCCGCGGCGCGGACGGCGCGGGCGCCGTCGGTCGAGGGGGCGAAGGCGGAGGCGGCCATGGCCGATATCGGCGCTGGAGCCGACACGCCGCCGACCGAGGCCAGGCGCGGAGCCTCGCCGGCGGGGAAGGCGGTGGCCGGGGCGGGCGAGCCCACCTCGGCGCGGCAACGGACGTCCAGCCGGCGCGACAGGCCGTCCAGGCCCAGCCACAGCTCGTTCATGCGACGCAGGGCGTTCTTGCGCACCCAGTCCCGCGCATAGGCGGTCGGCGTCACCAGGATCAGATTGCCCGAAGCGTCCAGCCGCACGGCCGACGGCGCGATGTAGCTGCTGAACGGACCGTCGCCGATCTCGGTCTTCAGACGGCCCGCCGCCTCAGTCCAGATACGGTCCGGATCCGTCATGCCCGTCATCGCGCCCCCCAAATTCGTCAAAACACACCCGCCAAGAGTTAAAACCACCGAACGAACACACGTCGAAGGCGACTGCCGGGACGACTTCTCCTGTCCCGAAAAGCCGAGGCTTCGCAGGTGGGGTCATACTCACGGACAGACGTCTCCCGCCGGCGGAAACCATTGATTTCCCCCGTCTTCATCCGGATTGGGATGGAAGTGCGTTACAGGCCAAAACTTACCCGCCGCACGGCGGAGATCAACGCTGATTCGAGTCGAGATTCGCACTTAAATTGTTTGACTCCGGCAAACCTCGGCAGTGCTTGGGAAAATGGCCGTTTCGCCCCATTTCCGAGCGCCGGATTCTTGCGGAGACTTAGCGCCAGACAGCAAGACGGCGAGGGAGCTTGCGCCTCCTCGCCGTTGAAATCGTTAAATTTTCTTGCGACAACCCTGTTACGGGTCATCCGAACGCCTCAGATGACGTCGTTTGACAAGGCTGTGAAAGCCCGTCCGCGACGCCGTCTAAATCAGGCGGCCGACAGCTTCTTCAGCTGGGCGGCCAGGCGCGAAACCTTGCGCGAGCCGGTGTTCTTGTGAACCACGCCCTTGGACACGGCGCGCATCAGTTCCGACTGAGCCGTGATGAAGGCGGCCTTGGCGGCGGCGGCGTCGCCGCCCGTCAGGGCTTCCTGGAACTTGCGCAGGTAAGTACGGACGCGGGTGCGGCGGGCCTTGTTTACTTCGGTCCGCGCTTCGATCTTGCGGATCGCCTTGCGGGCGCCTGCATTGTTGGCCATCGGGTAAAACCTTCGAACGAAAACGCCGCGAACCCACGTCCACGGCGAGGAAATCTCAAGAGCGGGCGGCTATAGCGGAAAGGCTCCGGCCGGTCAACGCGACCCGGCCGGAATTGAATCACAGCCTGGGTTTCAGCGCCCCGTGAAGACGGGTTTGCGCTTCTCGACGAAGGCGGCCATCCCCTCCTTCTGATCCGCGAAGGCGAACAGGGAGTGGAACAGGCGGCGCTCGAACACCACCCCTTGCGTCAGGGTGGTCTCGAAGGCAGCGTTGACCAACTCCTTGTTGGCCATGACCGCCAGGATCGACTGGCCGGCGATCTTGGCCGCCGTCGCCCGCGCCTCGTCCAGCAGGGCGTCAGACGCCACCACCCGCGACACCAGCCCGGCGCGCTCGGCCTCGGCGGCGTCCATCATCCGCCCCGTCAGGCACATGTCCATGGCCTTGGCCTTGCCCACGGCGCGGGTCAGGCGCTGCGAGCCGCCGATGCCGGGGGCCACGCCCAGGTTGATCTCGGGCTGGCCGAACTTCGCCGTCTCCGAGGCGATGATGAAGTCGCACAGCATGGCCAGTTCGCAACCGCCGCCCAGGGCGTAGCCCGACACCGCCGCGATGATCGGCTTGCGGAAGCCAGCCACCCGGTCATGGGCGCGGGCGAAGAAGTTGCCGCGATACATGTCGGCATAGGCCTGATCCGCCATCTCCTTGATGTCGGCGCCGGCGGCGAAGGCCTTCACCGATCCGGTCAGGACCACGCAACGCACGCCGTCGTCGTCGGCCACGCTCTCGAGAAAGTCGCCCAGCTCGCCGGTCAGGGTGGTGTTCAGCGCGTTCAGCGCCTCGGGCCGGTTCAGGGTGACGACCGCATAGCCGTCCGCGTGGCGTTCGATCAGCAGGGTGGAATAGGCGTCGGCCATCAGGCGCTCCTCTATATCGTTCAAGGCAGGTCTAGCGCCTCAGTCCGCCCACTGGAACACCCGCGCCCTAACCCTTCTGGCAGACCGGACAGAAGAAGGTCGAACGCCCGCCCTGCACCACCCGCGCCACGACGCCGGAACAGCCTTCGGTCCGGCACGGCTCACCCTCGCGGCCATAGACGTCGAAGCGATGCTGGAAATAGCCCTGCCCGCCCTCGACATTGGCGAAGTCCTTCAGCGTCGAGCCCCCCGCCGTGATGGCGTCGGCCAGGACATTCCTCACCTCGGTCGCCAGCCGCTCCAGCCGGGGCCGGCTGACCTTGCCCGCCGGCGTCAACGGCGAGATGCGGGCGCGGTACAGGGCCTCGCACACATAGATATTGCCCAGCCCCGCCACATTCCTCTGGTCCAGCAGCGAGACCTTGATGTTCTGCGCCTTGCCGGCAAAGGCCTCGGCCAGATGGGCGGCGGAGAAGCCGTTGCCCAGAGGCTCCGGCCCCAGACCCGAAAACCAGGCGTGCCCCTCGACCGCTTCCGTCGGGATCAGCCCCATGAAGCCGAACCGCCGCGCGTCAGCATAGCCCAGCCGCGTCAGCACCCCGCCCCGCTCGGCGGTCAGGCTCATGTGCTCGTGCTTGCCCGCGACCGGCGCGTCCGTCTCGAACACCCCCGGCGCCACGCCCTCCAGGGTGAATCGCCCGGTCATGCCCAGATGCGTCACCCAGGTCTCGCCGGTCGACAGCGGAAACAGCAGATACTTGGCCCGCCGATCCAGCCGCAGCACCGTCGCCCCGTCCAGCCGCTCGACGAACCGCTCGGGAAAGGGAAAGCGCAGGTCCGGCCGGTTCTGACGCGCCAGCGTCAGCCGCGCCCCCTCCAGCACCGGCTCCAGACCCCGCCGCACGGTTTCAACTTCAGGCAATTCAGGCATGACGAACATCTAGTCCCTCTCCCCCAAACCGAGAAGCCGCCCCTCCCAAATCCCTTCTCCCATTGCGGGTGGAGGAAGCTCGCACAGCGAGCGACGACGGGTGGCAGCCCTCGGACTTGATCCGCAGGCTGACGGATGAGGTGTCTCGCCACGGCGGACTGAGACGACGCCCCCTCCCGCTCACCCCGGCGGACGCCGGGGTCCAGTCATTTGGCTGCAAACATCGCGCGTGAGGCTCTCACTGGGTCCCGGCGTCCGCGTTCACGCGAGGCGGGCGTCGCTGTTCTCCCTCCCCTTCATGGGGAGGGTGGCTGGCGCGCAGCGCCAGACGGGTGGGCGCGCTGCGGCAGGTCAAGCGCCGCGTCCGCATCACCCCACCCTCCCCACCCGGTCGCTAACGCGACCACCCTCCCCAAGAAGGGGAGGGAGAGGTCCCAACCTATCTCTCCGCGACCCGTTGTCACAGCCCTGCTTTCGGGATTACCTCCGACGCGACAACGGAAAGAGCCCCGCATGACAGACAGTCCCCCCAGCACCGGCAAACGCATCGAGCTGACCATCCGCGCCCTGATCCTGGGCTGCTTGCTGGCGGCGGTGTTTACGGCGGCCAACACCTATCTGGGCCTGAAGGTCGGCCTGACCTTCGCCTCGGCCATTCCGGCGGCGGTCATCTCCATGGCCCTGCTGCGCGCCTTCAAGGGCTCGACCATCTGGGAGAACATGACGGTTCAGACCGTCGCCTCGGTCGGCGGCGCCATGAGCTCGATCATCTTCGTCCTGCCCGGCCTGGTCATGATCGGCTGGTGGATGAACTTCCCCTTCTGGGAGTCGGTGGCTATCTGCGTGCTCGGCGGGGTGCTGGGCGTGACCTTCTCCATCCCGCTGCGCCGGACGCTCGTGGTTCAGGGCGGCCTGCCCTACCCCGAGGGCGTCGCCGCCGCCGAGGTTCTGAAGGTCGGCTCGCCCGGCGCCGATGAGTCCGAAAGCGCCGTGCGCGAGAACCGTTCGGGTCTGGTCGTCGTGATCGGCAGCGCCATCGCCTCGGCCTTCTTCGCCTTCCTGGCCTCGGCCCGCGTCTTCGCCGCCGAAACCACCGCCTTCCTGCGCCTGCCGGCGGCTCTGGGCGGCGGCGCCACCGGCGTCGGCTTCTCCATGCAGTTCGCGCTTCTGGGCGCCGGTCACCTGATCGGTCTGGCCGTGGGCCTGACCCAGTTGTTCGGCCTGGTCCTGGCCTGGCTGATCTTCGTCCCCATCCTGACCTCGCCCGAGTTCATGGCCTGGGCCGCGGCCCACGGCGTGCCCTCGATCGCCGCCAGCCTGCCCGCCGGCGCGCCGGCCGAGGAACTGGCCATGACGGTCTGGGCCAGGGAAGTCCGCTTCATCGGCGCCGGCGTCATCGGCGTCGCCGCCCTGTGGACCCTGGCCAAGCTGGCCGCCCCCCTGGTCGCCGGCCTGACCTCGGCCATCGCCGCCCAGACCAGGCGCGCCCACGGCGAGGTTCTGGACCGTACCGAGCAGGACATCCCGATCAAGATCGTCGGCCTCCTGTCCGTCGCCGCCCTGGTCGGCATCGCCGTCCTGCTGGCCGTCTTCGCCCAGGGCACGGCCCTGGCCGGTTCGACCCCGCTGCTGGTTGTCGGCGGCCTGATCTATGTCCTGGTCGTCGGCTTCGCCGTGGCCGCCATCTGCGGCTACATGGCCGGCCTGATCGGCTCGTCCAACAGCCCGGTTTCCGGCGTCGGCATCCTGGCCATCATCATCGCCTCCCTGCTGATGCTGGGCGTCATGGCCATCGCCGGCGTGCCCGCCGATCCCTCGATCATCGCCTTCGCCCTGATCGTCACCGCCGTGGTCTTCGCCGTGGCCGTCATCTCGAACGACAACCTGCAGGACCTCAAGACCGGCCAGCTGGTCGAGGCCACGCCCTGGCGTCAGCAGACGGCCCTGCTGGTCGGCGTCGTCGCCGGCGCCCTGGTCATCCCCTTCGTCCTGGACATGATGAACCAGGCCTTCGGCTTTGAAGGCGGCCCGCCCGCCATCGTCCAGGGCGCGCAGACCCTGGCCGCCCCGCAGGCCACCCTGATCTCGGCCCTGGCCAAGGGCGTCATCAGCGGCGAGCTGCGCTGGGACCTGATCGGGATCGGCGCCCTGGTCGGCGTCGGCGTCATCATCCTCGACATCGTCCTGCGCGGCGCGACCAAGGACAAGGTCAAGCTGCCGCCCCTGGCCGCCGGCATCGGCGTCTATCTGCCGGCCGCCGTCACCACCATGCTGGTCGTCGGCGCCGTCTGCGGCTGGGTCTATGACAAGTGGATCGCCACGACGCGCTTCGCCGACGTCGGCCGTCGCATGGGCGTGCTGCTGGCCTCGGGCCTGATCGTGGGCGAGAGCCTGTTCGGCGTCTTCACCGCCGCCGTCATCGTCAGCACGAAGAACGAAGCCCCGTTCGCGCTTCTGCCCAAGGACACGATGTGGCCGGCCATGCTGGCGGGCGTCGTCGTCTTCGCCGTCCTGACCTTCACCCTCTACTCGTGGATCCGCAGCCGCTCGGCCAAGGTCTAAAACCTCTAAAGCGCGGAGGCGAAAGCCTCCGCCGCCCTACTGGGCCGCCGTTCGCGGTGGCGCAGCAGATGAAACGGCCGCTCGGGCAGATCGAGCGGCAGACGAACCAGCCGCCCCGCCTCGATCAGAGGCTGGGCGGCCAGTTCCGAGATCGCCGTCACCAGCCCCCCCGCCGCCACCGCCGACAGGATGGCCTCGTTGGACGGCAGGGTCAGAACGGCCCGCAAGCTGCCCGCGACGCCGCGCGGCAAGGCCGCCTCGAACTCGCTCCGCGTGCCCGACCCCTCTTCCCGCAAGGCCCAGTCCAGCGCCTTCAGCTCCGCCGCCGACAGGGCCTCGGCCCGCCCCGCCAGCCCATGCCCCGGCGCCGCCACCACCACCAGCCGGTCGGCGTCGATGCGCACCTTCTCGACCCGCCCCGCCTCGAACGCCCCCTCGATCAGCCCCAGCTCCGCCTCCCCCGCCAGCACCGCCTCGATCACCCGATGCGTGTTGCCGATCTCCAGATGCAGCTGGATCTCGGGATGAGCTCGCGCAAAGGCCGCCATGCGCGGCGGCAGCCAGTAGGCGGCGATGGTCTGGCTGGCGAACAGGCGCACCGAACCCCGCTTCAGCCCCGCCAGGTCGTCCAGCACCCGCTCCGCCGCCTCGGCCTGAGCCAGAACGGCGCGGGCCTCGGGCAGAAAGGCCGCGCCCGCCGCGTTCAGCGCCAGCCCGCGACCCACGCGATCGAACAGCTGGGTCCCATGCCGCGCCTCCAGCGCCGCCACCGCCGCGCTGACCGCCGACTGGGTCAGGTTCAGCGCCTCGGCCGCCCGCGTCATGTGCAGACGCTCGGCCACGGCGACAAAGATACGGAGCTGTTCCAGCGTCATGGCCAATCAATCGCTTTTATCGATTGTTAAATCCAGAACTATCCGTTGGATCGATCAGAAACCGGAGCAGATGATGCGGCGTCATGACGACCGCCCATCCTTCCGCCCACGCCCCCTCCAGCCTGATCGGCCCGCTGCACGGCCTCGCACGTCTCTTGCCCGGCGTTCTGCTGAGCGCCGGGGTCGGCGCCGTCGCCTTCGCCCTGCAACTGATCGAGACCGCGCTGTTCGGCCATCCCTGGGTCGAGGGCCTGGTCATCGCCATCCTGATGGGCGCGGGCGTCCGCCTGTTCTGGACCCCGTCGAATGTCTGGATGCCCGGCGTCCAGTTCAGCGCCAAGACACTGCTGGAAGTCGCCGTGGCCCTGTTGGGCGCGACCGTGTCGGGCGCCGCCGTCATGGCGCTCGGGCCTGTCCTCCTGCTGGCCATCGTCGGCGTCGTCGTTCTGGCCATCGTCGGCGGCTACGCCCTGGGCAGGGCCTTCGGCCTGCCGCCCGCCATGGCCCTGCTGGTGGCCTGCGGCAACGCCATCTGCGGCAACTCCGCCATCGCCGCCGTGGCCCCGGTGATCGAGGCCGAGGGCGAGGACGTGGCCGCCGCCATCGGCTTCACCGCCGTTCTCGGCATCGCCGTGGTCCTGCTGGTCCCGGTCGTCGGCGCCCTGATGGGCTTCAACGCCACCCGCGTCGGCGTCCTGGCCGGCCTGACCGTCTACGCCGTGCCCCAGGTCCTGGCCGCCGCCGCCCCCGCCGGGCTGCTGGCCGTCCAGACCGGCGCCGTGGTCAAGCTGGTCCGCGTCCTGATGCTGGGCCCGATCTGCCTGGTTCTGGGCCTGCTGCGGTCCGGCAAGGCGGACGAGAAGACGGGGGGCGCCAAGGGTCCCAAGCTGCACCACATGGCCCCCTGGTTCATCGTCGTCTTCCTGATCCTGATGGGTCTGCGCTCGGCCGGCCTGATCCCCGAGGCCGTCCTGCCTCCGCTTCAGGCCGGCGTCACCGCCATGACCCTGATCGCCATGGCCGGGCTGGGCCTGATGGTCGATCCGACCGCCGTGGTCCGGGCCGGCCCACGCGTGGCCGCCGTGGCGGCGCTTTCAGCCCTGCTGATCGGGGGCCTTGCGCTGGCGACCATCGTGCTCATTTTACCCGCCTGACGCACAATCGAACCGCCCGGCTGGTCTTTCCGACGATAGGGCTGTAAGAGGCGCCGCTTCCTTCCTGCTTTCCGCATCTTGCAGCGGCCCGGACTTCCGTGGCCGAACACAGTCCGCCCGAGCCCGAAATGAACCTTCGTAACGTCGCTATCATCGCCCACGTCGACCATGGCAAGACCACCATGGTTGACCAGCTGCTGGCTCAGTCTGGCGTCTTCCGAGCCAACGAGGCGACCACCGAGCGCGCCATGGACTCCGGCGATCAGGAAAAAGAACGCGGCATCACCATCCTGGCCAAGTGCACCTCGGTGCTGTGGAACGGCAAGGCCGGCGAAACCCGCATCAACATCATCGACACCCCCGGCCACGCCGACTTCGGCGGTGAAGTCGAGCGCATCCTGGGCATGGTGGACGGCTGCGTCATCCTGGTGGACGCCGAAGAGGGCGTCATGCCCCAGACCAAGTTCGTGCTGACCAAGGCGCTGAAGATGGGCCTGCGTCCCATCCTCTGCATCAACAAGGTCGACCGCGCCCACGCCGATCCCGACCGCGTTCACAACGAAACCTTCGACCTGTTCGCCGCCATCGGCGCGACGGACGAGCAACTGGACTTCCCGCACATCTACGCCTCGGGCCGTTCGGGCTGGGCCACGCTGGACCTGAACGTCCCCAACGATAACCTGCACCCCCTGTTCGACCTGATCGTCGACCACGTGCCGGCGCCCAAGGTGCAGGAAAACAAAGACAAACCGTTCCAGATGCTGAACGTGCTGATCGAAAGCGATCCCTTCCTGGGCCGCCTGCTGACCGGCCGCATCCAGAGCGGCAAGGCCGTTCCCGGCATGGCCATCCACGCCCTGGACCGTGACGGCAAGGAAATCGAGCGCGGCCGCATCACCAAGGTTCTGGCCTTCCGCGGCCTGAAGCGTCAGGCTCTGGACGAAGGTTCGGAAGCCGGCGACATCGTCGCCATCGCCGGCATGTCCAAGGCCACCGTGGCCGACACCCTGTGCGCCATGGAAGTCGTCGACGCCCTGCCGGCCCAGCCGATCGACCCGCCCACCATCTCGATGACCGTCTCGGTCAACGACAGCCCGCTGGCCGGTCGCGAAGGCGACAAGGTCCAGTCGCGCGTCATCCGCGACCGCTTGCTGAAGGAAGCCGAAGCCAACGTCGCCATCCGCGTCACCACCACCGAAGGCGGCGACGCCTATGAAGTGGCCGGTCGCGGCGAACTGCAACTGGGCGTTCTGATCGAGAACATGCGTCGCGAAGGCTTCGAGGTCTCGATCTCGCGTCCGCGCGTGGTCTTCAAGACCGGCGAGAACGGCGAGAAGCTGGAGCCGATCGAAGACGTCATGGTCGACGTCGACGACGAGTTCTCGGGCATCGTCATCGAGAAGCTGTCGGCCCGTAAGGCTGAAATGACCGACATGGGCCCGTCGGGCGCCGGCAAGACCCGCATCCAGCTGAAATGCCCGTCGCGTTCGCTGATCGGCTATCAGGGCGAGTTCCTGACCGACACGCGCGGTTCGGGCGTGCTGAACCGCGTCTTCAGCCACTATGAGCCGCACAAGGGCGCCATCGAGGGCCGTCTGAAGGGCGTGCTGATCTCTAACTCGGACGGTGAAACCGCCGCCTTCGCCCTGTGGAACCTGGAAGACCGCGGCATCATGTTCGTCGGCGCCGGCGAAAAGACCTACCAGGGCATGATCATCGGCGAGAACAGCCGTTGGGACGACCTGGACGTCAACCCGATCAAGGGCAAGCAACTGACCAACGTCCGCGCCTCGGGCAAGGACGAGTCGGTTCGCCTGACCCCGCCGCGTCAGATGTCGCTGGAACAGGCCATCGCCTACATCGAGGAAGACGAACTGGTCGAGGTCACGCCCAAGTCGATCCGCCTGCGCAAGGCCATCCTGAACCCCTCGTTCCGCAAGAAGCGCTCCAAGCCGGAATAGGGCTGACGACCCGACCAAACGAAGAAGGCGATCCTCGCGGGTCGCCTTTTTTGTTGAGCATCTTGCTTGGGCCTACCGCCCTTCGGCCTGCTTGAACTCCCTTCTCCCTCTTCCACAGGAAGAGGAACACAGCAGGCTCCTACTTCTTCAGCCCCAGCAGACCCAGCCAGCCGCCGCTGGTCAGCAGGGCCACGTCGAGCAGGGCCAAAGCCAGAGGCGTGGAGGTCGAGGCGGCGATGAACTTGGGCCGCCAACGGGGCCCGAACTTGGACTTGTAGGCGCGCAAGCCCTGGAAACCGTAAACCGCGCCGCCCTCCTCGAAGACCAGGGCGCCCACGCGGGCGAAGACGGGGGCCAGACGCCGATCCTCCAGTCCCGCCAAGGGCGCCATGCCCAGGTCGAAGCGCTTGAAGTTCTCGGCCCGCGCCCACTGGGCTGTGCGCGTGAACAGATAATCCATCACGCCATGCGGGCCTGCCGGATCGTGGCGCATCAGGTCGATCATCACCTCCTCGCCGCGCGCGCCGACCAGCAGGTTGGCGAAGGCGACGATCTGACCTTCATGGCGCGCCACCGCGACGGGCGAGAGATCCAGATAGGCGATGTCGAACCGCCCCAGGGAGAAGGCCTTTTCCGAGCCGTTGTGGTGATCCAGCCAGGCATCCGACACGGCGCGCAACTCGGCCTCCAGCGGCCGGGCGGCGCCGGGGGCCAGGACCTCGAAGGTGGTGCCCTCGCGTTCGGCCCGATTCACGGCCGTGCGCAGGTTCTGCTTGCCCTTGCCCTCGGTCGAGAAATGTTCGGCGTCGATCACCGCCGCCTCGCCGACCTTGCGCACGGCCAGGCCCAACGTCGCCAGATCGGCCAGCATGCCCTCGCCGACCGAATAGAAGACCGGCGCGCCGCCGTAGCTGTCCGCCATTTCGGCGAAGGCCCAAAGCAGTTCCAGCCGCTCTTCCTTCAACCCGGCCGCCTCGCCCATGGCGATCCAGCGCCGCCCCCGCACGCGATAGGCGATGAAGCTGCGGCCCGATGGACTGAACAGCAGGGCCTTGTCGCCCAGCAGGGCCAAACCGGCCTCCGGCGTCGCCGTATCGGCCTCGGCCAAAGCGATGCGGGCGCGCTCGACCTCGGCGGGACCCGCCGGACCGTGGCTTCGGGCGCCGGGCGCCGTCAGCAGGGAGCGCACAGCCACCGCAAGGGTCAGGACGGCCAGCACCGCGCCCGCGCGGAGAAAGCCCGACGCCTGCTTGTCGGTCAGGAAGGTCCACCACAGCTCATCCGTATAAGCCGTATCGCGATAGGCGAAGAAGCCCAGCCACAACATGGCTGCAACGGCGGCGGCCAGCATCAGCAGCCATCCCGGTCGCAGCGGCTCGCCCAGACGCGAGCGACGATTGAAGGCCGCCCGGCACGGCAGCAGCAAGATGGCGACGAGGGTCAGCTCCGCCGCCTCCTCCCAGTCCAGGCCCTTCATCAGGGAGAAGACCGCGCCCAGCATCAGGCCGAACAGGGCGGCGTAATAGGCGCCGCGACGCCGGCGCCACAGGCCCGCCGACACCAGCAGCAGCAGGAAGCCCGTCACGCTGGCCGCGAAATGGGACAGATCGATCAGCAGGGGGGCCGAGATGCGGTCCAGGGCCTGAAGCCGTCCGCTGAAAGCGGGCGTCACCGCCGACAGCAGCATGATCGCGCCCAGGACGAATGAGGCCACGGCGAAAATCTGCGGCGTCAGCTCATAGGCCAGTCCGCCGAGACGCTGCGCCAGCCGCCTGGCTCCTCCCTGCCGTTTCTTCGTCGTCATTCGTCCTCTTGGCGGCCCATCCGGGCGTCATCTCGGGGGTTCAGCCCCTCATAAAGCAGGAATCGGCCGTTTGCGGCGCTGAAAAGGTCATTTCTGGGCGAGTGAAACAATCTGAAATCTAGCGAGTTCACCTTTTCGCGAGCGCCAGACTCGCCCAACCGGAGTGACCTCATGATCCGCAAAACCGCCCTGCTGACCGGCATTGCCGGCGCCTTCCTCATCGCCGCCCCTGTGTTCGCCCAGGACGCCACGACGGCGCAGACGCCAGAACCGGCTACCGCTGAGGCGCCTGCGGCACAACCCCAAAGCCTGACCCTGACGCCCGGCGCGACGGTCAAGAGCGCCGACGGTTCCGAGCTCGGCAAGCTGGTCGGCGCCCAGAACGGCGCCTCCGGCCAGGAACTGACCGTGCGCGGCGCTGACGGTTCGGTTCGTCCGGTGCCGGTGGCCGGCATCCGCCAGGACGGCGACGCTATCGTCGTCAACGCCACCCTGTCCGACTTCCAGGCGGCAGCCCCCGTCGCCGGCGAAGCGCCTGCCGCCACGCCGCCCGTCGATTCCACGGACGCGCCTGCTGAGCCGACCGAGCCGGTCGAGCCGCCGGCGGCTGACGAACCCACCGCCTGATTCTCAGAGCCGGTATAAGTTAAAGGGGCGGCCTGTCGGGCCGCCCCTTTTGTTGTTCAGTCTTCGGCCTATGCCTGATCAGGCCCGCTTCTTCACCAGGCCCAGCAGGAACAGCAGAACCACGGCGCCGATGGTGGCGACAATGATGCCCACGATCCAGTTGCCGGCCGCATCCACCCCCAGCAGGTTGTTGGCCAGGAAGCCGCCGATCAGGGCGCCGATGACGCCGACGATCAGATTGGTCAGAAGACCATGGCTGCGTTTCATGATCTTTTCCGCCAGCCAGCCGGCGACAATGCCGATGATGATCCAGGCGATGAATCCAAATCCACTCATGATGACCCTCCCTTAAAGTCAGGCTTGATGCCGTGACCCTAATGCGCTGCGCGCGCGTGGGTTGCCTCAGCCGCATCAAGCTTCGCCGTTCGTGTTCCAGGCGAAATCGGCATGGCCCTTGCGGCGCGAACTCCGAGCCGTGCCGATCCGGTACAGCACAGACCGTCAGAGGGAGGGGCCGTCATGGCCGCCGAAATCGATCTTCACCTGGGCCGCCGCCTGCGTCGCCGTCGACGCCTGCTTGGTCTGACCCAGCAGCAGCTGGCCGTTCAGGTCGGAGTGCGCTTCCAGCAGGTCCAGAAGTACGAATGCGGGGCCAACCGCATCTCGGCCGCCCGTCTGTGGGAACTGGCCGAGGCCCTGGAGACGCCCATCAGCTACTTCTACGACGGTCTCGGCGAGAGCGCCGACCGGCCGGTCATCGCCGCAGCCGAACCCTTCCACCGCGACGACAGCAAGGCGGCCTGACGCTTCCCTCGTCCAGACCTCTCGCTCCCGACCGACGGGCGGTGTATCAGCCCGGCATGAACGAGTTGGAAGCCTTCGCCGTCGAACTGTCCCATGCCGCCGCACGCACGGCCCTGCCCTATTTTCGTGGCGACAACGCCGAGGAGAACAAGGCCGGACCCGGCGGTTTCGACCCCGTCACCGAGGCCGACCGCGCGTCCGAAGCGGCCATCCGCCGCCTGATCGCCGACCGTTATCCGCATCACGGCGTCATCGGCGAGGAGTACGGCGAAGACCGACCGGACGCCGACCACGTCTGGGTGCTGGACCCCATCGACGGCACCCGCGCCTTCATCGCCGGGCTGCCGCTGTGGACCACCCTGATCGCGCTGCGGGAAGAAGGCGCGCCGGTGATCGGCGCCATCGGCCAGCCCTATCTGGGCGAGGTCTTCCTCGGCGGCCCCTCCGGCGCCCGTCTTTTGCGCGACGGGGTCGAGTCGCCGCTCAAGACCCGCGCCTGTCCCGCACTGTCCGACGCCCTGATCGCCACCACCGACCCCGACATCTTCGTCGGCGCCGACCGCGAGGCCTGGACGCGGCTGCGCGCCTCGGCCCGCCTGGCGCGTCTGGGCTGCGACGCCTACGCCTACGCCATGGTGGCGGCGGGCCGCATCGACCTGGTGGCCGAAACCGAACTGAAGGTCTGGGACTGGTCCGCCCTCCAGCCGGTCATCGAGGCGGCGGGCGGGCGCGTCACCGGCTGGTCGGGCCAGGCGCCGGACGGCGACGGTCGCATCCTGGCCGTCGGAGACGCCGCCGTGACCGATCAGGCCCTGGCGGTGCTGAACGCCTAGGCTGCGCCCTTGTCCGACGCCGCCGTCGCCGCTTGACCTTCCGCCGGGGCGACATAGCCGGCCAGGGCGTCGAACTCATCCAGGAAGACGCCGCGCAACGGGTCCGCCTCCATCATGACCTCATGCAGCGCGCCCGCCACTTCGACGTAGCGGCCTCGTCCCAGACGGCGCGCCGCCCAGCGGTTGGTCTGTTTCCAGACCTTGTCGTCCTCGGACGCCTGAACCACGCACACCGGGATCTTGACCGACTTCAAGGCGCGCGGCTTCAATGATCGCTCGCCGGCGTCCAGCGCAAAGGCCAGCCAGCCCCAGGTCGGGCCTCCGATAGCCAGATGCGGGCAGGCGTAGAGTTGCTGACGCCACAGGTCGTAGCGGTTCTGATCCGACGTCAGGGCGTCCTTCTCGAAGGTGTGATCGAACGGGTCGTCGGGATTATCCAGCACATAGTCGCCCGCCTTGCCATGACGCAGGTTCCAGCGCACCGCCAGCTTGACCGACCACATCGACCGTTTGCCGGTCTTGATGCGCAACATGGGGCTGGACAGGATCGCCCCGGCGAACCGGTTCTCGCCCGCTTCCAGCGACAGCAGATTCAGCGCCCCGCCCATGGAGTGGCCGACCATGACCCAGGGCTTGGGGGCCTTGGCCTCATAGGCGTCCAGCAGGCGGGCGTAGTCGTCCAGGAACTCCTCGACGGCGCGGGCGTGGCCGCGCAGCCGGTCCGGCAGCAGGCGCGCCGACAGGCCCTGGCCGCGCCAGTCGTGAGCCAGAACGCAGAAGCCGCGCGCCAGGAAGTTGCCGATGACCTCGAAATACTTCTCGATCGGCTCGGTGCGGCCGGGACTCAGCACCACCGTGCCGCGCGGCGTCTTGGCCACCATGCTCGACGGGGTCCACAGGGCGGCGCGCAGGCGAAGCCCGCCCGCGCCGCGGAACCAGTCGCCCTCTCCGCCGGGGGGAGAGGCGGCGCCGGGGACCCCCATCAGGGGGGCATGGGCGGCGAAGGCGGTGGCGCGGTTCACTCGGGCTTCCTGAACTTCAAGGTCATGCGATCGCTCTCGCCGATCGCGTCGTATTTGGTGCGGTCGAACTCGGGATTGGCCGGCTGGCCCATGGGCGCGGTCAGACGGATGGGCGCCAGGGTGTCGGCGCCGAAGGGGTGGTCCTTGGTGTCCGCCGGATTGGCGTTGATCTCGGACGCCTCGACGAAGACGAAACCGGCCTCGGCGGCCAGCTGCTTGACGAAGGCCTCCTGCACATAGCCGTTGGCGGCGGCAGGGTCCTGGTCTTCGTCCGGCTGCAGCCGGTGCTGCTCGACGCCGAGCACGCCGCCCGGGCGCAGGGCGGCGTAGGCGTCGGCGAAGGCTTTCTCGGCCAGACCCGCCGCCATCCAGGCATGGATATAGCGCATGAACAGAACCAGATCGGCGGTCCCGGCGGGCGCTACCGGCCCGGTCCCTGGGCCAAAGGCGCTGAACTGGACCTGACCATAGAGTTTCTTGTCCGCCTCAAGCCTGGCTTTGAGGGCGTTGTTGATGGCGATCTGGGCCGGGTCCGCAGCGGGGCCCTCGGCGAAACCTGCCAGATAAAGCGATCCCCCGCCCTTATTCAGATAGGGCGCCAGGATCTCGATGTACCAGCCGCTGCCGGGCCAGAAGTCGACCACGGTCATCCTGGGCTGCAAGCCGAAGAAACGCAGGGTCTCGATCGGATGGCGCCAGACGTCGCGCGCCTTGTCCGTCGCCGAGCGCCACGGACCGGCGACAGCCCATTCCAGAGAGCCTTCCGGCGGTCCCGCCGGGACAGCGGGCGTCTCAGGGGCGGCTTTGTCTTCCTTCTTGCCGCAGGCGGCCAGACCGGCGAAGGCGGCCATACAGGCGCCCGCCAGGACCGCGCGTCGCGTCGAACGCTCAGCCATGCGCGCCTCCCTGCATAAGGATCATCATGGGCGTGGGCTTAAGGCGGTTCTCCACCAGGGTCAAAATCGCAAACCGCATCAGTTTGCGGTCTGGGGCTTGCGGAAGCGCAGGGTCATGCGGTCGCTCTCGCCGATGGCGTCAAAGGCGGCGCGCTCCTCGGCCGTCAGGGTGCGCCCGGCCCGTTCCGACGTGCGGGTCGGCGGCAGGGTCCAGACGCCGAACGGATGATCGCGGTCGTCCCTGGCGTTGGCGTTCAGCTCGCTGCGCGCCTCCAGCTCGAACCCGGCGCGGCGCGCGGCGTGGATGACGTAGCTTTCCGGCACATAGCCGGTCGAGGCGACATCGGCGACGTTGAGCCCCTCGACGCTGCGGTGCTGCTCGACCGCCAGGACGCCGCCCGGTTTCAGGGCCTTGAAGAAGGCGGCCAGATGCGGATCGGTCCGACCGTCGCGCGACCAGTTGTGGAAGGCGCGCGCCACGACCACCATGTCGGCGGTGCCGTCCTCGACGCCCATGCTCTCGGTCGGCTTGCTGACGGGAACGTAGCGCCCGCCCGTGGCCGCGGCATAGGGCTCCAGGATGTTGCGCCACCAGCCGGCGCGGCCCGGCTCGATCTCGACCACCGTCAGGCCGGGCTGCAGCCCCCAGAAGGTCAGGGTCTCGAACGGATGGCGCTGGCCGTCGCGGGCGCGGTCGGCCTCAGGCCGCGCGGTCGAGGCGATGGCGGCCTGAAGCGCGGCGTCTTCCTCAAGCCTGGGCATTTCCATCGACAGCCCCTGACGGTGTTGCAGGGCCGGCGGTTCCGCCGGGGCGCTTTGCGCCCATGCCGGCGAAGAAAGGGCGGGCGAGACGAGCGCAGCCGTGACAAGGGCGGCGAGGACGAGAGGTCGCATGGGGGCTCCGGTCGGTCCTGAAGGAAACAATCTGTAACCCTTACGGCGCTTCGCGGCCTCGGCAAGGCGCGGATTGGACCAAGCGACGATTTCGCGCGGCCTTTTCCTTCGAGGCGCTGCCGGGGCGCCCCCTTGCGCCCGCAAAAAGGCCGCCTACCTCTTCAATCGAGAGCGCCGATCCCGGGCTCTCCAGACCTGACGGGGCCGATCACGGACCGCCGGGACTGAACCCCTCCGCCGTCCGGGTCCCCAATCGCCGGGCGGCTCAACCTTGCTGAATGTCAGAAGGATGACCCATGCGTACCTATGATTTCTCGCCGCTTTACCGTTCCGCCGTCGGCTTCGATCGTCTGGCTCGCCAGCTGGAAAGCGCCGCGCGTTCCAGCCAGGAAAACGGCTGGCCTCCCTATAATATCGAGACGACCGGCGAGAACGCCTATCGCATCGAAATCGCCGTCGCCGGCTTCTCGCCCGACGAGCTGAACATCGAGGCCAAGGAAAACTCGCTGACCGTCACCGGCAAGAAGGCCGCCAACGACGACGCCTCGGTCCAGAAGACCTATCTGCACCGCGGCCTAGCCGAGCGCGACTTCGAGCGCCGCTTCCAGCTGGCCGACTATGTGGTGGTCAAGGGCGCCGACCTGTCCAACGGTCTGCTGACCATCGACCTGCAACGCGAATTGCCCGAGGCCCTCAAGCCCCGCCGCATCGAGATCGCAACCGGCAAGCCCCTCATCGAGGGCAAGACGGACAAGGCGAAGAAGGCCGCCTAAGCGCGGTTGACGTCTGACACCAGGAATGGGCGGCGTTCGCGTCGCCCCTTTTTCATGCGCCCTATTACGCCGCCGCCGCCTTCAGATCCGCCGGGTCCAGCCCTCGCGCGCCGCCGGTCTGGGCGCCGGTAAAGTCGGCCTGCTTGACCTGGGCGCCGTGCATGACCGCCCGGCTGAGGTCCGCCCCCTTCAGCACCGCTCGGCGCAGGTCGGCGCCCGACAGGTCCGCCCCGCGCAGGATGGCCCCCGACAGGTCGGCGGGCAGCAGTCGGTCCGCGCCCAGCATCAAGGGCCCCAACTGCGCCTCGCGCAGGTCCGAGCCGTTCAGCTTGGCGCGGCCCAGCCGCGCCCCGCGCAGGTCGGCCCGACGCAGATTGGCCGAGCGCAGGTCCGCGCCCTCCAGCTGCGCGCCCTGAAGCTGCACCCCCTCCATGTCGAGGCCGTAGAAGACCGCCCCCTTGGCCGAAAGAGCCGTCAGGTTCAGCCCGCGAATGGACTCCAGCGGGCGCAGGTCGACCCCGTCGAACACCGAGGGCTGACCATCGGCCCCGCCCGTCTCGCACCACTGGGCGTGGTCGCGCAGCATCTCGGCGGCGGGCATGCGGCTGACGGATTCGCCTGCCGGGCGGTTATCGGTCAAAGCCCCTTCCATATTGGCCCCGTCGGTGCGCCACATGGCGGCCTTAACCCCCACCAGGATGGCGTCGGTCAGGTCTGCACCCGACAGGTCAGCCCCTGAAAGGTCCGCGCCCGCCAGATCGGCGCCGGTGAAATTGGCCTGCTTCAGATTGGCCCGGACCAGCTTGCAGTCCTTCATGATGGCGTCGGTGAAGTCGGCGGCGATGGCCACCATGCCGGTCATGCGCGAGCGTTGCAGATTGGCGCCGACCAGGCTGGCGCCCTGGGCCTGGGTGTCGCCGCGCTTCTGGGCCTCGATGACGCGGAAGCCCAGTTTGCCGTCGGCCGCCGCGATGGTGCCTTCGCGCAGGTCCGCCTCGAACAGGTCGGCCCCCGACAGGTCGGCCCCGCGCAGACAGGCGCCGCGCAGATCGGCCCGGCGCAGACTGGCCTCGGTCAGATTGATGTCCTGCATGTCCGCGCCGAAGAAGTTGGCGTTGTCCAGCTTGCACCCGGACAGGTCGCAGTTATGGAGACGAGCGGCGGCGAAGTCGGCGTCGGCCAGGTTGCGGCCGCGCAGGATCAGGCCCGACAGGTCCATCCAGGCGAAGACGGCGCGCGCGCCGCCCGGCTTGGCCTGCCACAGCCGGTCATGCTTGGCGCAGATCAGATCGACCTCGGCCTGGGTCGGTTTCTTGCGGACAGGGTCGGCGACGTCGCTCATGACGCCAACATGGCTTACGGCCATTAAGGAAGCTTTGCAGAAACAGGCGTTTCCGACCGAAGTTACACGGTCAGCAGGCCCTGTTCGCGCAGGGCCTCGGCCAGTTCGCCCTCATTGGTCCACAGCCGGGTGTAGCCCGCCTCGCCCAGCCGGTTCAGTTCGGTCGTCAGGTCGGCGCGCGGGGCGGCGACGAAGCGGCCGTCGAAGCCCTTGCCGTCCTCGCTGACGCGAACCATCGGCCGACCCGTCTCGACCCGGTGCAGGAAGCCCTCGCACAGAACGGCGGCGTCCTCGGCCAGCAGGCCGGTCTCGACGGTCAGGCCCGACTGGCGCAGACGCTCGGTGCCCCGGCCCGAGGCGAAGGGCGACGGATCGAGCGCGGCGATCACCACCCGCTCAACCCCGGCCTCGGCCAGGAAGTGGGCGCAGGACTTGCGCCCCGACGACCGCGCCCCGCAGGGCTCCAGGGTGACATAGGCGGTGGCGCCCTTCACGGCCTCGCCGGCGGCAGGCACGGCCTGCTCCTCGGCGTGGGGGCGTCCGCCCGGCGCGGTGGCGGCTTCCGACAGCACCACCCCGTCCTTGACCAGGACGCAGCCGACCGCCGGATTGGGCCAGGTCTCGCCCATGCTGGCCAGCGCCAGATCAATGGCGCGGCGCATGTGGACGGCGTCGTCCTTGCTGGCCGAACTCATGCGCCCGGACTTGTCATCGGCGGCAGGGCTTGCGCCCGCGCCTGGTCCAGATAGCGGGCGGCGACCGGCTTCAGGTTCGCGTCCAGATCGATCTCCAGCGGATTGCCGGTGGGGATCTCGACGCCGACGATCTGGTCGTCCGGCACCGCGAAAAGCAGTTTGACGATGGCGCGCAAGCTATTGCCGTGGGCGGCGATCAGCACGTCCTCGCCGGCCTTCAGGCGCGGCGCGATCTCGGCGTCCCAATAGGGCTGCACCCGGTCCAGCGTGGTCTTCAGGCTCTCGGTGTCGGGGATGGCCTTGCCCTCGTAGCGAGGGTCAGAACCGAAATCGAACTCGCCGCCCGGCGCCAGGGGCGGCGGCGGCACGTCATAGCTGCGGCGCCAGACCTTGACCTGATCCTCGCCGTGCTTGGCCGCCGTCTCGGCCTTGTCCAGACCGGTGAGGCCCCCGTAGTGGCGCTCGTTCAGGCGCCAGTCCTCGACCACCGGCACGTCCTTCAGACCCGCCGCGTCCAGCGCCAGGGCGCCGGTGCGTTTGGCCCGCGTCAGGACCGAGGTGAACATGACGGCGGGCTTGAACCCGGCCTCGGCGATCAGCTCGCCGCCGCGCCGCGCCTGGGCCTCGCCCTCGGCGGTCAGGTCGACGTCGACCCAGCCGGTGAAGCGGTTTTCCAGGTTCCACTGGCTCTGGCCGTGGCGCAGCAGGATCAGGCGGGGCATAGGCGTCTCCGTAAGGTCCCCTTCGCGTAGGCCGGGGACGCGGGGGTGGTCAAGGTTTGACCGCCGCGAACGCCAATGCAGCCCCACGCCTCGCCGCGCGTTGTTGGCCTCTCGGGGGACGCCCGCTATACCGCGACGCTAGGGGCGGGCGGTTCATTCTCCCGCCCATAGACGTTCAGGAAGACCCATGCCGAAACCGCGCCAGGACATCCGCCCCAATACGGCGGAGTACGAAACCACCGCCCTGGTCAAGCCGACGGGCTTCCGCGAGTACGACGCGCGCTGGATTCTGGAAAAAGAGATCAACCTTCTGGGCATTCAGGCCCTGGGTCTGGGCCTGGCCACCTATGCGCACGAGATCGGCGTGCGCCCGCGCATCGCCGTCGGCCATGACTTCCGCTCCTATTCCCTGTCGGTGAAACAGGCCTTGATCCTCGGCCTGCTGGAGGGCGGCATGGAGGTGGTCGACATCGGTCTGGCCCTGTCGCCGATGGCCTATTACGCCCAGTTCGCGCTGGACTGCCCCTGCGTGGCCATGGTCACGGCCAGCCACAATGAAAACGGCTGGACCGGCGTCAAGATGGGCGCCCAGGCCCCGCTGACCTTCGGTCCTGACGAGATCGGCCGCCTGAAGGAGATCGTGCTGAACGGCGAGGGCGTCGCCCGTCCCGGCGGTCGCGTCGAACGCGTCGAGGGCTTCCGCGAGCAATACACCAAGGATGTCGCGTCCAAGGTGAAGCTGACCCGTCCGCTCAAGGTCGTCGCCGCCTGCGGCAACGGCACCGCCGGCGCCTTCGCCCCAGAAGCCCTGCGCCTGATGGGCGCCGAGGTGATCGAGATGGACACCGAACTCGACTGGACCTTCCCCAAGTATAATCCGAACCCGGAAGACCACGTCATGCTGGTCGCGATGGCGCAAAAGGTGAAGGAAACCGGCGCCGACCTGGCCCTGGGCTTCGACGGCGACGGCGACCGCTGCGGCGTGGTGGACGACACCGGCGAGGAGATCTTCGCCGACAAGATCGGCCTGATGCTGGCCCGCGACCTGTCGGCCCTTCACCCGAACGCGACCTTCGTCGTTGATGTGAAGTCGACCGGCCTCTACAAGACCGACGAAGTGCTGAAGGCCAACGGCGCCACCACCGTCTACTGGAAGACCGGCCACTCCTACATCAAGCGCAAGACCGCCGAACTGGGCGCCCTGGCCGGGTTCGAGAAGTCGGGACACTTCTTCCTCTCGGGCGACCTGGGCCACGGCTATGACGACGGTCTGGTCGCCGCCGGGGCCGTCCTGGCCATGCTGGACCGCAACCCCGGCAAGTCACTCAGCGAACTGAAGTCCGCCCTGCCCGACGCCTGGACTTCGCTGACCATGTCGCCCCACTGCGACGATGAGCTGAAGTATGACGTCCTGGCCAGGATCGTGAAGGAATACGAGGAGCTGGCGACCTCCGGCGGCTCGATCCTGGGCCGCAAGATCGTTGAGGCCATCACCGTCAACGGCGTGCGGGTCCATCTGGAGGACGGCTCCTGGGTCCTGGTCCGCGCCTCTTCCAACAAACCGGAACTGGTGGTGGTGGTCGAAAGCATGCGCTCGGCCGACGACATGCGCGACCTGTTCCACAAGGAGGTCAAACCCCGCCTCGCCGCCCACCCCGAAATCGGCGCCTTCAATCAGGAAATCTGAATCCCTTTGACGAAGGCTGCGTGCATGGGCGAGGTGAGACGATGAACGACGCCTCCCCCCTGCCCGTGGTCATCATCGGCGGCGGCTTTTCCGGCGCCATGCTGGCCGCCCGCCTGGCCGAAGGCGGACAGGCCTCCGTACTGATCGAGCGCGGCGACATCATCGGCCTCGGCGTCGCCTATTCCACGCTGAACGACGCCCACCGCCTGAACGTGCGCGCCGGGCGAATGAGCGCCGTGGCCGACCGTCCCGACGACTTCATCGACTGGTTGGCGGCGCACTGTCCCGAGCAGGCGGACCCCGACGGCTTCGCCCCGCGTCGCCTCTACGGCCTCTATGTCCGCGACCGTCTGGACGCGGTTGAGGCGGCGCATCCTGCCCTGATCCGCCGCATCTGCGGCGCCGTAATCGCCGTCGATGGGCGGTCCGCCATCCTGTCCACGGGAGAGCGGATCGAGGGGCGCGCCGTGGTCCTGGCCACCGGCAACCCGGCGCCGCGCACCACCCCGACCGGGGAAGACGGACGCCTCATCGCCAACCCCTGGACGCCCGACGCCCTGACACCCATCCAGCCCGACGACGACGTGCTGATCCTCGGCGCGGGCCTGACCATGGTCGATGTCCTGCTGACGCTTTCCAGTCAGGGCTGGCGCGGCCGGGCCACGGCGGTGTCGCGGCGCGGCCTTCTGCCCCGAGCCCACAGCCCGCATCACGACGCCGCCATCGACCTGCCCCCCGAAGCTCTGACCTGCCCCCTGTCGGCCCGACTGGCGACGGCGCGTCGGCTGGCCGAGACCCACGGCTGGCGAAGGCTGATGGAGGCCTATCGCCCGATCACGCTCGACCTGTGGCGCGCCGCAACGGACGCCGAACGCGCCCGCTTCCTGCGTCACCTGCGCCCGTGGTGGGACGTCCATCGCCACCGCCTCGCCCCCGAGATCGCCGCCGAACTGGAACGGCTGCTCGTCGAGGGCCGCCTGACCGTCCGCGCCGGACGCATCCGCAATGTCGAAGCGTCCGCCCGGGCCGCCGCCCTGCACCTGACCACGCGGAACGGCCCCCAGACCCTGTCAGCGTCCTGGCTGATCGACTGCACCGGCCCCGGCCATGACGCGACCACCGCGCCCCTGACCGCGGACCTGATCGCCCAAGGCCGCGCCCGTCTGGCCGTCTCGGGTCTGGGCCTCGACCTCGATGACGATGGACGCATCCGGCACGCCGACGGCGCTCCCGATCCGACCCTCTACGTGCTTGGACCGCCCGCCCGCGCCACCTTCTGGGAAACCATCGCTGTGCCGGACATCCGCCAGCGCATCGAGGCCCTGGCCGCCCGCCTGACGGCCTGATCCGCCCAACCATCCGGTGGACGAAACTTCCACCAATCGGGGCCTTTTCCTCAGCAACCGGACGGCTAGCGAGCGCTTCCTGGGTCGGCTATCACCAGGTCAGGAGAGGAACTACAAAAATGAACCGTCACCGCACCCGCGTGCTTGGGGGCCGCACCCTCGCGCCTGAAACCCTGATGATGGGCTATGGCTATGACCCCGCCCTGTCTGAGGGCGCGATCAAGGCGCCCCTGTTCCAGTCGTCCACCTTCGTCTTCAAGTCGGCCGAGGACGGCAAGCGCTTCTTCGAGGTCGCCTATGGCCTGCGCCAGCGCGACCCGGACGAGGCGCTCGGCCTGATCTATTCGCGCATCAACAACCCCAACCTCGAGATTCTCGAGGATCGCCTCGCGGTCTGGGACAAGGCCGACAAGGCCCTGGTCTTCTCGACCGGGATGGCCGCCATCTCGACGGCCATGCTCGCTCTGGTTCGTCCCGGCGACGTCATCCTCTATACGGCCCCGGCCTATGGCGGCACCGAATACCTGTTCGACCGCATCCTGCCCCGCTACGGGGTCAAGGCGATCAGCGTGCCCGCCGCCGAGGGCGCCGACGCCCTGGACGCCGCCATGATCGCGGCCGCCGCCGAGGCCAAGACAACCGGCGGGCGCCTCGCCGCCGTCTATCTGGAAACCCCGGCCAACCCGACCAACCAACTGGTCGACATCGCCCGCGCCGTGGCCGGAGCGAAGGCCGTGGATCAGGCCGAGCGCCCGATCGTGGCCGTCGACAACACCTTCCTCGGCCCCCTGTGGCAGAGCCCGCTGGAGCTGGGGGCCGACCTCGTCATCTACTCCCTGACCAAGTATGTCGGCGGCCATTCCGACCTGATCGCGGGCGGCTGCATGGGCGCAGCCGACCTGATGGCGCGCGTGGGCGAGATGCGCACCATCTGCGGCACCAACACGGACCCGCACACGGCCTGGCTACTGCTGCGCAGTCTGGAGACCCTGCACATCCGCATGGAGCGGGGCCAGGAGAACGCCCTGATCCTGGTCGAACGCCTGCGCGCCGATTCGCGCGTCAGCGCCGTCCTGACCGCTGGGGGACCGAACGCCTCGCCGGAGCAGCAGGCCATTTTCGAGGCCCAGTGCAAGGGTTCGGGTTCGACCTTCTCGTTGGAGCTTCCCGGCGGCGAGGCCGAGGCCTTCCGCATGCTGAACGCCCTGCGGCTGTTCAAGCTGGCCGTCAGCCTGGGCGGCGCCGAGAGCCTGGCCTCGCACCCGTCCAGCATGACCCACTCGGACTATACGCCCGAGGCCAAGGCGCGCAGCGGCATCGGCGACAACCTGGTGCGGCTGTCGGTCGGCATCGAGAACGTCGAGGACCTGTGGGCCGACCTGCAACAGGCCCTGGCCGCGATCTGAGGCAGCAAGGCGGGCGCCGTTCGCGGCGCCCGCCGAAGCCTTACTGGCCCGCCGCCTTCACCGCCGCCGCCACATCGGCGACCACGCGTTTGACCAGGGCCTCGTCGTCGCCCTCGGCCATGACGCGGATCAGTTTTTCGGTGCCGGACGGACGCACCAGCAGACGGCCCGCGCCGTTCAGGGCGGCTTCAGCCTCGGCCATGGCCGCCTTGACCCTGGCGTCCTCCAGCGGTTTTCCGGCCGTGTAGCGCACGTTCTGCAGCAGTTGCGGCACCGGCTCGAACTGGCGGGCCAACTCGCTCATCGGCACCCCGGTCTCGACCAGGACCGCCAGCACCTGCAAGGCCGCCATCAGGCCGTCGCCGGTCGTGGCGTAGTCCTTCAGGATGATGTGGCCCGACTGTTCTCCCCCGATGTTGAAGCCGCCGGCGCGCATCCGCTCCATGACGTAGCGGTCGCCCACCTTCGTCCGCTCCAGCGTCAGGCCCTCAGCCTTCAGCTTCCGCTCCAGCCCCAGGTTGGACATGACGGTGGCGACCACGCCGCCGCCGTTCAGCCGGCCCTTGCGGGCCCAGGCCAGGCCGACCAGGGCCATGATCTGATCGCCGTCGACCACATGGCCCTTTTCGTCGCAGATGATCAGCCGGTCGGCGTCGCCGTCCAGGGCGATGCCGATGTCACAACGATAACGCTTCACCGCCTCCGACACGGCCTCGGGATGGGTCGAGCCGCAGTCGGCGTTGATGTTCACGCCGTTCGGCTCGACGCCGACAGGGAAGACCTCGGCCCCCAGTTCATAAAGCGTGGTCGGCGCCACGCGATAGCCGGCGCCGTTGGCGCAGTCGATGGCGATACGCAGGCCCTTGAGGCTGAGCCGCTTGGGGAAGGCCGACTTGGCGATCTCGATGTAGCGCGGCGGGGCGTCGTCGATGCGCTTGACCCGGCCCAGCTTGTTGGCCGGGGCCAGGTCCTGATCCAGGCCCTCGTCCATCATGGCCTCGATCTTCAGCTCGATCTCGTCCGACAGCTTGTAGCCGTCCGGCCCGAACAGCTTGATGCCGTTATCCGCATAGTCGTTGTGCGAGGCCGAGATCATGATGCCCAGATCGGCGCGCATCGACCGCGTCATCATGGCCACGCCGGGCGTCGGCAGGGGACCGAAGGTGCGCACGTCCATGCCGACCGAGGCCAGCCCCGCCACCAGGGCCGGCTCGATCATGTAGCCGGACAGGCGCGTGTCCTTGCCGATCACCACCAGATGGCGGCGGTCGTCGTCGGTGCGGAACATCTTGCCCGCCGCCAGACCTACCCGCAACGCCACCTCGGCCGTCATCGGATGGGTGTTGGCGCGACCACGGATGCCGTCGGTGCCGAAGTATTTTCTCTCGCCCAAGGGCGTCGTCCTTCGCTGGCGGCGCCGGAGGATTTGCAAAGAAACCTTCCGAAACCCATTTTTTGATGTCGCCTGCCTTCGCTTCCCCTAGACGCAAGATCACAGGGCGAGACGGGCGGAACCCTCTCGCTTACCCCTTACGGCGGCTACGCGCAAAGCGTGACCGCTTCGCCCCTTCACCGGAGCAGACCTCATGTGCGGCATCATCGGCATTACGGGCGCAGGCGCCGTCGTCCCCCGTCTGGTCGACAGCCTAAAGCGGCTGGAGTACCGCGGCTATGACTCCGCCGGGATCGCCGCCATCGTCGACGGCCGCATCGAACGCCGCCGCGCCAAGGGCAAGATCCGCGAACTGGAAGCCGTGCTGGCGGCCGAGCCGCTGACCGGGACCATCGGCATCGGCCACACCCGCTGGGCCACCCACGGCGCCCCGACCACGACCAACGCCCATCCGCACAAGGCTGGCCGCGTCTGCCTGGTCCACAACGGCATCATCGAGAACTTCGCCGAGCTTAAGGCCGAACTGGAGGCCGAGGGCCGCGTCTTCGAGAGCCAGACCGACACCGAGGTCGTCGCCCACCTGCTGGACCACAAGCTGACAGCGGGCCTGGCCCCGCTGGACGCCTTCAAGGCCACGCTGGACCGCCTGACCGGCGCCTATGCGCTCGCCGTCCTGATCGAGGGCGAGGACGAGCTGATCCTGGGCGCGCGTCGCGGCAGCCCCCTGGTCGTCGGCTGGGGCGAGGGCGAGATGTACCTGGGCTCGGACGCCCTGGCCGTCGGCCCCTTCACCCAGAAGATCTCCTATCTGGAAGAGGGCGATTACGTCGCCATGACCCGTTCGGGCGCCCACATGTTCGACGCGGCGGGCCGCCCTGCCGACCGCGCCATCGTCCAGGTCTCGGCCTCCTCGGCCCTGGTCGAGAAGGGCGAATACCGCCACTTCATGGAGAAGGAAGTCCACGAACAGCCCGACAGCGTCCAGCACACCCTGTCGGAATATCTCGACCTGGTGAGCGGCACGGCCAAGACCCAGGGCGTGGACTTCGCCGCCGTCGACCGCCTCCAGATCATCGCCTGCGGCACCGCCTTCTACGCCGGCCAGATCGGCAAGTACGCCTTCGAGAAATACGCCGGCCTGCCCTGCGACGTCGAGATCGCCTCGGAGTTCCGCTACCGCTCGCCGGCCCTGACGCCGGGTACGGTCGCCGTCGCCGTCAGTCAGTCGGGCGAGACCGCCGACACCCTGGCCAGCCTGACCTGGTGCAAGGCGCAAGGGTTGAAGACCGCCGCAGTCGTCAACGTCCACTCATCCTCCATGGCGCGCGAGGCCGAGGTCCTGTGGCCGACCCACGCGGGACCGGAGATCGGCGTCGCCTCGACCAAGGCCTTCACCGCCCAGGTCGCGGCCCTGCTGGCGCTCGCCGTCGCGGCGGGCGTGGCGCGCGGCCGCATCGATGCAGGCCAAGAGGCTGAACTGGTCAAGGCCCTGTTCGAGGCCCCGCGCCTGATCGCCGAGGCCCTGCAGATGGACGGCCAGATCCGCGCCATCGCTCAAGACCTGGCCAAGGCCACTGACGTGCTCTTCCTCGGCCGGGGCGCCATGTTCCCCCTGGCCATGGAGGGCGCGCTGAAGCTGAAGGAGATCAGCTATATCCACGCCGAGGGCTATGCCGCCGGCGAGCTGAAGCACGGCCCGATCGCCCTGGTGGACGAAAAGACCCCGATCATCGCCCTGGCCCCGCTGGACGAGGTCTATGAAAAGACCGCCTCCAACCTGCAGGAGGTCGCCGCCCGCGGCGGTCCCGTGGTCATGATCGCCCCGACCACGGCTCCGGCTCCGCACGGCGCCGGCATCCGCCGCGTCGACGCCCCCGACTGCCACCCGCTGATCGCGCCCCTGGTCTATGCCGTGCCGGTGCAGTTGCTCGCCTACTACACCGCCGTCCAGAAGGGCACGGACGTCGATCAACCCCGCAACCTGGCCAAGTCTGTGACGGTGGAGTGACCGGGAAAGCCCTCTCTCTCAAGAGAAAGAGGGATGACGATGCTCATCTAGCAGGATGGTCAAATCCGCCCTCACCCCGCCCGCCGTCATATGGCGCGTGACCCGCTCAAAGGCCTGGATGAAGACGGCCAGTTCCGCGCGGCGTTCGGCCGGCAGGTCGGCGGGCGACAGCCCCCTCAGTTCCGCCTCCTGCTCGCAGCGCCAGTCCAGCACGGCGTCGAAGCTGGGCGCTTTCAAGAACAGCATTGCGTCAAAGCGAGCGAACAACGCGGCGTAGGAACCGGTCAATTCGGCGTTGACCGTCCGCCGCCATGTCCCCTGCCCGTCCCGCTCGCGCTCCAGCCCATTGATCGACTCGCCCAGTTCACCTTCCGTCTGCGCCGTCGCGCCGAGACACCAGCCATCGACCAGCACCGCCGAGGGGCGGCCCGCGAACAGGGGCCATTGCGTCTCCGGACGGCGGTCATCGGTCAGCTTTTCAAAGGCGGGAAGGGCTGTGCGGCTGTCGGGACCGGCGGCGCGCAGGGCTTCCACCGTCGCCTCCAGCAGCCCCAGGTCGTGCGTCCCCGGCGGCCCCCGCACGGCGAACAGGGGGTGGACAGCCCTGCCCTTGGCCTCGCGCTCGGCCTGGGTCAGATAGACGTCGTCCAGCGACAGATGCGCCGCGCCCCAGCGTTCGGCGGCGGCGCGGGCCAGCGTGGTCTTGCCGCTGCCTTGCGCCCCGGCGATCCCGATCAGCGGAACATGGCCCGGCCGCGCATGGGCGTTGATGAGGGCCCCGACCGCGTCGAGCAGCCGGGCGTCGATCATCTCAGTGCTGGCTTTGCGGCAGGCGCACGACCAGACCGTCCAGGTCGTCGCTGACGCGGATCTGGCAGGACAGACGGCTGTTCGGCTCGACGTTTTCGGCGAAGTCGAGCATCGACTCCTCCATGGCCGAGGGGCGGCCGGTCTCGGCGGCGAAGGCCTCGTCCACATAGACGTGGCAGGTGGCGCAGGCGCAGGCGCCGCCGCAGTCGGCGTCGATGCCCGGCACATTGTTGCGGATCGCGCCCTCCATGACGCTGAGGCCGTTCTTGACCTCGACCGTGTGCTCGGTCCCGTCGTGCTCGATGTAGGTGATCTTGGCCATGCAGGCGTCTTAGCCCAGGCCGCGCCGGAGGCAAGCCCTGGGGCGTATGGCAGCCATGAAAAACCCCCGGAGCCTGACGGCGCCGGGGGCTGTTCGGGTCGGTAAGCCTGAAGTCTTAGGCCGCCGCGCGCTTGCGGCTCGGCGCGACCATCAGCTTCTTGGTCTCGGCGATCGCCTTGGCCGGGTTCAGCCCCTTGGGGCAGACCTGGGCGCAGTTCATGATCGTGTGGCAGCGATACAGCTTGAAGGGGTCCTCAAGGTCATCGAGGCGCTTCTGGGTCGCGTCGTCGCGGCTGTCCGAGATCCAGCGGTAGGATTGCAGCAGGGCCGCCGGGCCGAGGTACTCTTCCTGGTTCCACCAGTAGCTGGGGCAGGAGGTCGAGCAGCAGGCGCACAGGATGCACTCGTACAGGCCGTCCAGCTTCTCGCGGTCGGCGGGCGACTGCAGACGCTCGGTCTCCGGGTCCGGCTCGTCCGACTGGAGGTAGGGCTGGATCGAGTCGTATTGAGCGTAGAACAGCGACAGGTCCGTCACCAGGTCCTTGACCACCGGCTGGTGAGGCAGGGGGGCGATGGTGATGTTGTGCGACGAGCACTCGTCCATGCCCTTGGTGCAGGCCAGGGTGTTGCGACCGTCGATGTTCATCGAGCACGAGCCGCAGATGCCTTCACGGCACGAGCGACGGAAGGACAGGGTCGGGTCGATCTCGTTCTTGATGTGGATCAGGGCGTCCAGAAGCATGGGGCCGTGATCGTCGGACGAGACCTCGAAGCTGTCCCAGCGCGGATCGGAATCCGTTTCCGGGTCATAGCGATAGACCTTGTAGGTCTTGACGTTCTTGGCGCCGGCCGGGGCCTTGTGGACCTTGCCGGTCGTGGGCTTGGAGCCGCGCGGGAGAGTGAGCTGAACCATCTGCGGGACTCCCTTAGTAAACCCGAGCCTTGGGCTCGATGTAGGCCACGTCGTCGGTCATCGTGTATTTGTGGACCGGACGGTAGTCGATCTGGACGCCTTCGCCCGGACGCTTCCACGCCAGGGTGTGCTTCATCCAGTTGACGTCGTCGCGGTCGGGGAAGTCCTCGCGAGCGTGGGCGCCGCGCGATTCCGTGCGGTTGGCCGCGCCTTCGATGGTCACGAGGGCCTGGGCGATCAGGTTGTCGTATTCCAGGGTCTCGATCAGGTCGGTGTTCCAGATCAGGCCGCGATCCGTGGTCTTGATGTCGGCGCCGGCGGCGTCGATGGCGCGCAGCTTGGCGACGCCTTCGTCCAGGGTCTTGCCGGTGCGGAAGACGGCGGCGTCCGACTGCATGGCGCGCTGCATTTCAAGGCGCAGCTTGGCGGTCGGGGTCGAGCCCGAGGCGTTGCGGAAGCGGTCGAGGCGGGCCAGGTGCTCGTCGGTCTGGGCCCTGGAGGCCGAGGGCACGGCCGAGGCCTTGTCCACGACTTCACCGCAGCGCAGGCCGACGGCGCGGCCGAAGACCACCAGGTCGGTCAGGGAGTTGGAGCCCAGACGGTTGGCGCCGTGCACCGAGACGCAGGCGGCTTCGCCCACGGCCATCAGGCCCGGAACCACGCTGTCGGGGTTGCCGTCGCGCAGGGTCAGGACCTCACCGTGATAGTTGGTCGGGATGCCGCCCATGTTGTAGTGGACCGTCGGCAGGACCGGGATCGGCTCCTTGGTCACGTCGACGCCGGCGAAGATCTTGGCCGATTCCGAAATGCCCGGCAGGCGCTGGTGCAGGATCTTCGGGTCCAGGTGGTCCAGGTGCAGGAAGATGTGGTCCTTGTTCGGACCCACGCCGCGGCCTTCGCGGATTTCGATGGTCATGGAGCGCGAAACCATGTCGCGCGGGGCCAGATCCTTCACGGTCGGCGCATAGCGCTCCATGAAGCGCTCGCCTTCCGAGTTGGTCAGATAGCCGCCTTCACCGCGTGCGCCCTCGGTGATGAGGCAGCCGGCGCCATAGATGCCGGTCGGGTGGAACTGCACGAACTCCATGTCCTGCAGCGGCAGGCCGGCGCGCAGCACCATGGCGTTGCCGTCGCCGGTGCAGGTGTGGGCCGAGGTGGCCGAGAAGTAGGCGCGGCCGTAACCGCCGGTCGCCAGCACCACCATCTTGGCGCGGAACTGGTGCATCTGACCATTGTCGAGCTGAAGCGCGGTGACGCCGGTGCAGGCGCCGTCCTGCATGATCAGGTCCAGGGCGAAGTATTCGACGAAGAACTTGACCTCCCGACGGACCGACTGGCCGTACAGGGTGTGCAGGATGGCGTGGCCGGTGCGGTCGGCGGCGGCGCAGGTGCGCTGCACCGGGCCTTCGCCGAAGTTGCGGGTCATGCCGCCGAAGGCGCGCTGGTAGATCTTGCCTTCTTCGGTGCGGCTGAAAGGCACGCCCCAGTGTTCCAGCTCGTAAACGGCCTTGGGCGCGTTACGGACCAGGTATTCGATGGCGTCCTGGTCGCCCAGCCAGTCCGACCCCTTGACGGTGTCGTACATGTGCCACTGCCAGCTGTCCTCGCCCATATTGCCCAGCGAGGCGGAGATGCCGCCCTGGGCGGCCACGGTGTGGCTACGTGTGGGGAAAACCTTGGTGACGCAGGCGACCTTCAGGCCCTGCTGGGCGGCGCCGAGCGCCGCGCGCAGGCCCGAACCGCCCGCGCCGACGACGACGACGTCATATTCGTGATCGATAAGCTCGTAAGCAGCCATGACGGGATCAGACTCCGGCGGGCAGCGGGGCGGAGCCCATCGCCACACGCACGATGAAGAAGATGCTGGCGGCGGCCAGCACGAGGAAGACGAGGTTCGACAGGTTGATCAGGGTCGTCCGGGCCGAGGGCGCGGGGACGTAGTCCTCGATGATCACCTTCCAGGCCAGGCTGGCGAACAGGAAGAAGACGATGGCGGTAAGACCCAGCAGGCCGGCGTTCAGCGCATTGCCGAACCAGGCGGCGACCGCCTCATAGCCGGCGCCGGCCAGGGTGAAGGCGCTCGACAGCACCCACAGGCCCAGGGGCATCAGGGCCAGCAGGGCCAGCTTTTCGATCTTCCACTCGCCGGCGCCGTGGCGCTCGGAGATCTTCACATGGTTCTTGAACTTGGGGGCGGCGCTCACAGCGAAACCTTTCCGGCGGCGAACAGGACGGCCCAGAACAGCACGACCAGGACCAGGGGGCCCCAGACGGCGATGTTGGCCATCAGATTGGCGGACTTCAGATCAAGGCCCTTGCCGGCGTCGTTGATCAGGTGGCGCGTCCCATTCAGCAGGAAGGAGAACAGGACCAGCGACAGGCCGAACCAGATGAAGAGGCCGAACGGCGAGGACGAGCAGGCCAGAACCTTGGCGTAGGCTTCAGGTCCGGCGGCGACGGCCGCGACCCAGGCCAACAGCAGGACGGTGCCGACGGTGGCCGCGCCGATGGTGACGCGGAACAGGATGGAGGCCGTCATGGTCACGTGCCACCGCCAGACGTCGGTGAAGGGCGACATCGGCGCCACATGGCCATTGGGATGGCGGACGTAGCGGCCAGTCGGGTCGCCCGCACCCTGGGGAAGGTTCGACATGCGAATGATTCTCAAAAAACCTGTGGAAAAACAGGTCCGGTTGCAGTGCGATAGGCTTTAGTGACCGCAAAGGCCGGGTGTCAACGAACCGGGCCGTATAAGCGCTGCGGATCGCGATTTCCTGATCAGGCCTCGCGAATCGCTCGCAATAGGGCGGCTTTATCGTCCGCAGACAGAGGCCTGGCGCCGGGGCGGCCCCAGATCGGATCGGGCCACAGGCCGTCGTCGCGGCGGCGCCCGACGACATGGACATGCAGCTGGCGGGTGACGTTTCCGAGGGCCGCCGTGTTCAGCTTGTCGACGGGGCGGCCCGCCGCCTGACCCAGGGCGCGGACCCGTTCGCCCGCCCTCACCATCTCCTCCATCAGAGCGGCGCGCTGCTCGGCGGTCAGGTCATCCAGCTCGACCGCGTGCGCCACGCGGGGCAGCAGGATCAGCCAGGGAAAGCGGGCGTCGTCCTGCAGCCGCACCTGGCACAGGGGCCAGTCGACGGCGAAGACGGACCCGGCCTCGAAGGCAGGATCGGCTGTGAATTCAGTCATGTCAGATGCTCGTCCTCGAACCAGCGCAGGCGATAGGCGTTCATCGCCGTCGTCGCCAGCCGCGTCGTCAGCCGCCAGTTGACCACGGCCCCCACCGGCGCGCCGATGACCGGGATCAACTGGGCCATCTTGGCCAGGTCGATGTAGTCGCGGTACTCCAGCTGGAACTTGCGCCAGTCGAAGTCCTCGATGCGCTCGGGCTGGTGCAGGCCCTTGCCGGCCGCCTCCAGCGCCGCCAGGGCCTCGGGCCGATGCCGGGCGCTGGAAAAGGCCATCTGGAAGATGCGCAGCAGGAACAACCGCTCGCTCAGGCTCTTGCCCGAATGGCCGTACAGGGCGCCGATCTCGGCCAGCAGCTTGATCTTGATCGCGAGCAGAGCCGGAAAGTCCGCCGCCGCCAGCAGGAAGCCGCCCGCCCCCGCCACCCCGCCCTCGACGCTGGCCGTGGTGCGGTAGAAGTCGATGCGGGTCTGGATCAGCTCTTCGCGCTTGCGAAGGCTGCCGTGCAGCAGGGGCCTGGCCGTGGTCCAGTCGGCGCCGGTCATGATGCCCCGCGTCGTCAGTTCGACGCCCGAGGTGACGATCTGGTGCACCCGTTCAGGAATGATCCGGTTGATCCGGTCCTGGGTCGCCCGCGTGGCCATGTCCCACAGGCCCGGGCGCCGCAGCTGGCGTTCCCGCCAGGCCTCGGCTTCCGCGAGGACGCGGGCTTCATACTGTCGATCGTCTTCCGCAGCGGTCATCATGCTTCTCTGGATCAGCGCGACCCTCGCAGGGGCCGACGAAAGGCGCAACGCCCGACGCTTGCTCCCGCTCCGCTGCGGGTCTAGACCGCCCGACATCGAGTACCGTTTCGCACACGCAACATCGACTGGAGAGACCTCTATGGCTCGCGCGAAGATCGCCCTTATCGGCGCCGGAATGATCGGCGGAACCCTGGCCCACGTGGCTGCGCGCGAAGCGCTGGGCGACGTCATCCTGTTCGACATCGCCGAAGGCACGCCGCAAGGCAAAGCCCTCGACATCGCCGAGGCCTCGGCCGTCTTCGGTCAGGACGTGGCCCTGAAGGGCGCCAACGACTACGCCGACATCGCGGGCGCCGACGTCTGCATCGTCACCGCCGGCGTGCCGCGCAAGCCGGGCATGAGCCGCGACGACCTGATCGGCATCAACCTCAAGGTCATGAAGGCCGTCGGCGAGGGCATCAAGCAGCACGCCCCCAACGCCTTCGTCATCTGCATCACCAATCCGCTCGACGCCATGGTCTGGGCCCTGCAGAAGTTCTCGGGCCTGCCCAAGGAGAAGGTCGTCGGCATGGCCGGCGTGCTGGACTCGGCGCGCTTCGCCTACTTCCTGGCTGAAAAGACCGGCGTCTCGGTGCAGGACATCCACGCCTGGACCCTGGGCGGTCACGGCGACGACATGGTGCCGATGGTGCGCCACTCGACCGTGGGCGGCCTGCCGCTGCCCGACGCTGTCGCCGCCGGCTTCCTGAGCCAGGCCGACCTGGACGCCATCGTCGAGCGCACCCGCAAGGGCGGCGGCGAGATCGTGGCCCTGCTGAAGACCGGCTCGGCCTTCTACGCCCCGGCTGAATCCGCCATCGCCATGGCCAAGTCCTACCTGCTGGACCAGAAGCGCGTCCTGCCCTGCGCCGTCTGGCTGTCGGGCGAATACGGCCTGTCCGACCTCTACGTCGGCGTCCCGGCCCTGATCGGCGCCGCCGGCGTCGAGAAGATCGTCGAGTTCACCACCAACGACGACGAGAAGGCCATGTTCGCCAAGTCGGTGGAATCGGTGAACGGCCTGATCCAGGCCTGCAAGGACATCGAGCCTTCCTTGGCTTAAGCCAGCGATGAGGCGCTATCGCTGGGCTCGCGGAGCCTCGCTGCTTGAGCGCTTAGGCGTCTAGAATTGGAAAGGGCCGCACCTTCGGGTGCGGCCCTTTTTCATGCGTGACGTCCGTCGCTCTCCCTTGTCATCCCGGAAGCGGCGCAGCCGCTATCCGGGACCGCAGGAAACGCCGACGTTGACCGTCCAAGCCCTGAAGGGTGCGCCCTGGGCGGTCCCGGTTCTCCGCTGCGCTACGGCCGGGATGACGGGCAGGAGTCAGGCGTGAACCGCCTCTTCCGCCTCGTCATCCTCGCCCCTCTGCTCCAGCCAGGACGCGCTGCGCATCTCGTTCAGGCGCGACACCGTTCGTTCGAACTCGAAAGCGCCGACGCCCTCGGCGTAGAGGGCTTCGGGCTCGGCCTCGGCCAGGACCACCAGCCGCGTCTTGGCCTCGTAGAGGGCGTCGATCAGCGTCACCAGACGCCGGGCCTCATGATGGTTGGCCGGGCTCAAAGTCGGCACGTCCGACAGGAACAGGGTGTGGAAGCGTCGGGCGACGGCCAGATAGTCCTGCGGGCCCAGCGGCGACCCGCACAGCTCGATAAAGCTGGCCCGCGCCATGCCGCCGACGGTGCGCTGCACCCGCACCTGACGCCCCAGCACCGGCAGGGCGACGGGCTCCTCGGGCTCGCCGCCCTTGAGATCCGACCACAGGGTCTCGAACCCCGAACGCGCCGAGTCATCCAGCGGCGCGAACCAGACCTTGGCCCCGGCCATCCGGTCCAGACGGAAATCGCGCGCCCCTGCCGTCTCCACCACCTCGCAACGCTCCCGCAGGATGTCTATGAAGGGCAGGAAGAGCTGGCGGTTGATGCCGTTCTTGTACAGGTCCTCGGGCGCGCGGTTCGAGGTGATGGCCAGCACCACCC
>RCUH01000488.1_pt1 | contig 40353 bp, 27 predicted proteins | sample 2166191 | NCBI WGS metagenome assembly RCUH01 (sample SAMN09932848, study PRJNA488358) | compost metagenome | feature: garden; material: soil; isolation source: compost soil in an enriched community after 214 h of incubation | place: Germany: Experimental Botanical Garden Goettingen | collected... | reverse complement strand
GCCGCTGCAGCGTGTCGTGCAGGCTGCCGCCGGCCTCGCCGGCGCGCACCATGTTGATGTACAGCCGCGAGAACAGCCCGTGCTGGCGCTCCAGTGCAGTGGACAGCGACGCACCGCCGCGGACCACGTCGCGGATCTCGGTGATCACCCGGCGGCTGCGCTCATCCTCGGGCAGTTCCAGCAGGATGGTCAGCGCGCGGTCCAGCGGCTGCCCGGCGCCGAGCAGGGTGGCCAGCTGCTGGGTGAACTGCACCAGCGCGCCGCCGTCGAAGGGCTTGCGCCGCAGCAGCGTGGCCCACGAGGTGGCCGTGGCCACGCCCTCGCTGGCCAGCCGCGCCTCCATCGGCAGGTGCCCCTGGTCCTGCAGGCGCGCGGCGACTTCGGCCTCGCTGGCGGCCTCCATCTGGCCGTCGAACAATTCGCCGTGGGCATTGAGCGCCTTGTAGCGGTACTGCGCCATGCTCAGCGGCCCGCCTGCCCGAGGCACCCGGCGCGCATCAGGATTCCTCCGTCACGCGCAGCACTTCCTCGAGGGTGGTGTGGCCGAGCAGCGCCTTGGCCAGGCCATCCTCGTACATGGTGCGCATGCCGGCCGCGCGCGCGATCTGTTCGATCTCGCCCATGCCTGCACGACGCATCACCGCGCGGCGCAGCTCGTCGTTCATCACCAGGAATTCCAGGATGGTGGTACGGCCCAGGTAGCCGGTCGGGGCGATCGCCGAGGGCTGGGCGCGGTACAGGTGGATCTCGCCATGCGGCTGCAACCGGCGCAGGCCGAATTTTTCGATCTGCTCGGGCGAGGCCAGGTAGCGCTGGGCATGCTGCGGTTCAAGCCGGCGCACCAGGCGCTGGGCCAGGATGCCGTTGATGGTGGAGGTGAGCAGGTAGTCTTCCACGCCCATGTCGAGCAGGCGGGTGATGCCGCCCGCGGCGTTGTTGGTATGCAGCGTGGACAGCACCAGGTGGCCGGTCAGCGCGGACTGGATGGCGATGCGCGCGGTTTCCAGGTCGCGCATTTCGCCGATCATGATGATGTCCGGATCCTGGCGGACGATGCTGCGCAGCGCGTGGGCGAAATCCAGCCCGATCTGCGGTTTGGCCTGGATCTGGTTGATGCCCTCGATCTGATATTCGACCGGGTCCTCGACGGTGATGATCTTGACGTCGGCGGTGTTGAGCTGGCTCAACGCGGTGTACAGGGTGGTGGTCTTGCCCGAGCCGGTGGGCCCGGTGACCAGCAGGATGCCGTGCGGTTGCTCCAGGACCTTGCGGAACTGCGGCAGGAAGGCATCGGTGAAACCGAGCCGGTGGAAGTCGAACACCACCGTATCGCGATCCAGCAGGCGCATCACCACGCTTTCACCGTGCGCGGTCGGCACGGTGCTCACGCGCAGGTCCAGCTCCTTGCCCTGCACGCGCAGCATGATGCGCCCGTCCTGCGGCAGGCGGCGTTCGGCGATGTTCAACCGCGCCATGATCTTGATGCGGCTGATCACCGCGGCGGTCAGGTTGGCGGGCGGGCTCTCGCCTTCGATCAGCACCCCGTCCACGCGGTAGCGCACCTTCAGGCGGTTCTCGAAGGGTTCGATGTGGATGTCCGAGGCACGCAGCTCGAAGGCACGCTGGATGACCAGGTTGACCAGGCGGATCACCGGCGCTTCGGAGGCCAGGTCGCGCAGATGCTCGATGTCATCGACGGCCGCGCCCTCGCCGTCGGCGGTCTCCACGATGGCGCCCATCGCACTGCGGCCCTGCCCGTACCAGCGTTCGATCAGGTCATCGATCTCCGAACGCAGGCCGACGTGCAGCCGCACCGGCACGCCCATCGCCAGGCGCACGGCATCGGCGGCGTAGGGGTCCTGCGGGTCGCTGAGCCACAGATCCAGCACGCCCTCGTGCAGGGCCAGCGGGCAGAGATGGAACTGCTTGAGGAATCGCAGTGACAGCGGCAGTGCATCGAGCAGCGATTCCGGTGCCGCTTCCGGCACCGCGCGCGCTTCCAGCAGGGGCAACCCGAGCACGTCGGCGCTGGTCTGGGCGTGGTCGCGCTCGGAGACCAGCCCCAGCCGCACCAGCAACTGCAACAGGCTGCCACCGGCTTCGCGGTGCAGCGGGCGTGCCCGCGCGAGGTCGCCGTCCTTCAGGCGGCCGCTGCGCAGCAACGCATCGACGATGCGGGTTTCCGCACTGGAATCTGCAATGGGATCGTGGGCAACCGCGTTCACGAAAGCTCTCCTGGCGACCCCGCGACTTTAGCAGTTCATCGCCACCCTGCACCGCTTTGGAGACGCGCGGATGGAAAGCGATCGACGCTCACCCGGCGGCAACGATCCATCGCGTATGTGGGGCAGACGCGGGACGGGCGTCACGGAGCGGGCGCCCATAAAAAACGGGCGCCCGTCACAAGGACGGGCGCCCGCGAACCACACACGCTGTTACTGGTTGGCCACCACGCTCACGCCGCTGAACGCGGACTCGCCGACCAGCTTGATGTAGTACGTACCGGCCACCGGCGCGGTGAAGCGCACCGTCTCGCTGTTGCCCGGACGCGTGGACTTGGCATCGAACACCGTCGCCGTGGGCTCCTTGCCCTGGCTGACGTACACCGACACGTTGCCGCTGCCGCCGTAGGTCAGCACGCTCAGCACCTTGCCGGCCTGCGCCTCGAAGCTGTACAGCACTTCGCTGCCACCGGCCCCGCTCAGCCCGCCCACCGCCACCTTGTTGGTCAGCGGGATCGCGGTCGGGCCGCAGTTCTCGGTGCACTCCTGCTCCAGCGCCTTGGCCAGGGCCGCCTTGGCATCGACGATGCCGGTACCGATCGGCGTTGCCGCCGGGATCGTCACCGGGAACTTGCGCGCGGTTTCCTTCAGCAGGGTTTCCAGCTGCGCCGGGGTGAACGCGTCGCGGTTGTTGGCGATGCGCGCGCTCTGCACCAGCGCCGCCACGGCCGCCACGTGCGGCGAGGACATCGAGGTGCCGCCCTTGCCGCCGTAATCGGAGGTGCCCAGCTCCGGCGAGGTGGTGCTGCTGGAGATCGCCTGCCAGATGTAGCCGCCCGGATTGCCGTCCACGCTGCCGCCGCCGCCCGGGGCCGACAGGTCCACCGCCGCGCCGTAGTTGGAGTAGTAGGTGATGCCGCCGGTGATGCGCGTGGCGCCCACGGCCACCACGTTGTTGCAGTTGGCCGGGCGCGCATTGGCCACGTTGCCGCCGGCGTTGCCCGCTGCCACCACCACCAGGGTGCCGCGCGAGACCGCGCCGTTGATCGCGGCCTGGTAGACCGGATCACAGGCGCCGCTGCCGCCCAGGCTCATGTTGATGATCTCGGCCGGGTTCTGGTTGGCCGGAATGCCCGCCACCGTGCCACCGGAGGCCCAGGTGATCGCATCGGCGATATCGGACAGGCTGCCGCCGCACTTGCCCAGCACGCGCACCGGCAGCACCTTGGCCTTGTAGGCGACGCCGGCCATGCCCACGCCGTTGTTGGTGGCCTCGGCGACGGTGCCGGCCACGTGGGTACCGTGCCAGGAGCTGTCTTCGGCGAGCGAGCCGGTGTAGCACTCGTTGTCGTTCTCCACCCAGTCGCCGTAATCCAGAGCACCCGGCACGCGCGCGTTGGTCGGACGCCGCGAGGTCTCCGCGTCGCTGATGAAGTCGTAGCCTTCCAGCAGGTTGCCGCTGAAGTCTTCATGGTCGGGCAGGATGCCGGTATCGATCACCGCCACCACCACGCCCTCGCCCTGCGACACGTCCCACGCCGACGGCGCGTTGATGCCGCCGGTGGCGTTGCTGAAATGCCACTGGTACTGCGCGTAGTACGGATCGTTGGGGACCAGCTGCTTGGTCTCGGTGGGCTTGGCGCGCAGGTCGGCGCGCTGCATGCGCACATCGGCCACCGCGTATTCCACGGTCGGGTCGGCCTTCAGCTCGGCCAGCACCTTCTGCAGTTCGGTCGCACCCAGGCGGCTCTGCAGGCGGATCAGGTCGGCGCCCACGCCGAGCTTGCGCACCACCTGCGGGCTGAGCGCGCCGGCACGGGCGCTGCCACCGTTGAGGGTCGCGCGCGACAGCGCCGAGTTGACCACGGCCAGCTTCGCCGAGCGGTCCGATGCGGCGGCGGTGCCGGTGCGGTACTTGACGATGATGCCGTTGCTGGTCTGCTGCGCGGCGGTTGCCGGACGCTGCGGTTCCTCGGTGCGCGGGCTGGCGGCGAACGCCGAACCGGCCGAGATCGACAGCATCGCGGCTGCCAGCACATTGATGCGAAGGTTCTGCTTACTGGTCACGTTGAAATCCTCTTCAAGGTCATGGATCAAACGACTGTTCAGGCCAACATTCCATGCGAGTTCCCTGGCCGGCCCTGGCCAGGGTTCCCGTGACCCGCCCCCTCAGGCCTTGCATTGCGTGCGGCGTGGCCCACCCGGGCCACGCCGTGCCACGTCGGTTTACCAGCCGAAGCCGGCGCCGACGCCGACCGAGCTGTCATCGCTGCTGAACGCGCCACCGATGGTCACCGTGGCGCGCTCGCTGAGCGCCCGCTGGTAGCCCAGCGACAGCGCCGACTCGCCGCCCTGGTAGCCCACGCCCACGCCGACCCGGTTCTGGGTGCGCACGCCGGCGGCGCTGGTGGCCATGTTGAGCATGGCCGCACTCATCGCCCCCTGGCGGTCGATGCGACGGTCCTGGTGACGCAGGCGCTGGTCGATCTCGCCCTTGTAGATATCGAAGCTGTCGGCCATCGCGCCGAAGCGCTGGTCGGTGTAGCTGTTGGCGGTGGCGATGCCCCCGTCAAGCTGGCCCTTGTTGACCGCATCGGTGGCCTGGGTGCCGGCGGCGACATTGGTGACCTGGCGTTCGCTGCCCACCGCACCGACGGACACCGCATTGGCACGGTCGGCGACCGAGCCCTGGCCGAGGGCGACCGAGTTGGCCGCCGTGGCGCTGGCGCCCTGGCCGATGGCCGTGGCCGAGGCACCGCTGGCCACCGCCCCCTCGCCCATCACCACCGCGTTGACCGTGGTCGGCGCGTTGGCGGCGGGCGCGGCCGCGACCTGCGCGCTGCCGGCACTGGCGGCGGTCGGCGTGCCCTGCACGCTGGCCGTGGCCGCCGTGTCATCGACGCTGGCCACCGCGGCGTTGCCCAGGCTCGCCGCCGACGGTGCCGCCGCGGCGCGTGCGCGTGCGGTGCTGCCACCGGCCACGCGCTGATCCAGGTCGGTCACCTTGCGGTCCAGCGCACCCAGTGCATCGCCCACGTTGTTGTAGGTGGCTCCCTGGATCACGTAGTTGGGGGCCACGAACACGCCCTGCATGCCCACGCTGGCACCGCCACCGAGGAAGCTGGCGGCGTCGGACAGCGACTGGAACAGCTGGCCGCCGTTGATCGCCTGGCGGCTGCCCGAAGCGATCGAGCCGCTGCCCACGTTGTCCACCACGGTGCCCTGCACGCCGGCCAGGGTCAGCGTGTCGCGACTGGCATCGTCGTAGCTGAGCGCATTGGCGGTGACGTTCTCGACCGAGCCGATCCGTTCATCGATGTCGCCCACGCGGGTTTCCACCGCGCCGACCCGCTGGTTGGTGGTGTTGAGCTGGCCACCGGTGACCGCGTCGGTGCTGCCGGCGGCGATGCGGCCGGCGCCGACGTTGACGATGCGGCGCGTGGCCGGACCATCGGTGCCGTTGCCGCCACCGACCGAGACCACGTTGGCTTCCACCGCGCGCGAACCGGCGCCCAGTGCCACCGCGCCGGCGCCGGAGACACCCGCCCCTGCACCGATGGCGATGCTGCCGGCGCCGTTGCTGGCGAAGGCACCGTTGCCGATGGCCACGCCGTTGACAGCGTTGGTGGAGGCCGAGCGGCCGAGCACGGTGCTGTTGTCGCCCCGTGCCGAAGCATCGGCGCCCACGGCGGTGGCACCGGTGGCCGAGGCAACCGCGGCGGTGCCCAGTGCGCTGCTGCGGTTGCCGCTGGCGGCGGCAGCCGAACCGGCGGCCAGCGCATCGCTGCCGCTGGCGCTCGCCACGCCGCTGCCGCTGGCCTGGAAGTGCTTGCCGACCGCATCGGCGGTGGCGGCCACGCTGTCCAGTTGCGCCTTGTTGACCGCGTCGTTGGCGTTCACCGCCGCACCCACGTTGGTGATGCGGCGCGTGGCCGGCCCGGTGGTGCCGTTGCCGCCGCCCACCGAGACCACGTTGGCCTCGCTGGTGCGCGCGCCGGCGCCGAGGGCGACGCTGCCCGCGCCGCTGGCCGAGGAGCTCTTGCCCACGGCGGTGGCGTTGATGCCGCTGTAGGCGTAGCTGTCCTGGCCGATCGCGGTGGAGCCTGCCGAGGTGGCCCACGCCAACTGGCCCACGGCGGTGGTCTGCGCGGCGGTGGCCCAGGCGTTGGAACCGGCGGCGAGGCTGTTGGCACCGCTGGCCTGGGAGGCATAGCCGATCGCATTGGCATAGCTGCCGCTGGCGGCGCTGCCCCAGCCCAATGCCGAGGCATAGTCGCCGCTGGCCTCGGCACCGTAGCCGAGCGCGGTGGTACGTACGCCGCTGGCCGCACTGAACGCGCCCACTGCGGTGCTGTAGTCGCTGCCCGCTTCGGCGCTGTAGCCGAAGGCGGCCGACTGCAGCCCGGCCGAGGTCGCGCCGGCACCGCTGGCGGTGCTGAACACCCCGGTCGCCTGCGCACCGGCGCCCAGCGCGGTGGCGCCGATGCCGCTGGCACTGGTGGCCTTGTCCAGGATCACGTTGCCGTTGGCATCTTCGTAGTACAGCGCGCCGCCGATGGCGGTGGCCGAATCGGCGGTGGCCGAGGCATTGAAGCCGGACGCCGAGGCATTGCGGCCCGACGCCAGTGCGCCGCTGCCATAGGCCGATGCACCCGTGCCGAACGCGTTGGCCGCTTCGCCGGCCGCGGTAGCGTAGGCGCCATCGACATAGGCCCCGACGTCGTCGCCGTTGCCGCTGCCGGAGGCCTTGAACTGGCGGTTGGTCTGCTCGGCAACGTCGGCTACGGCGCTCAACTGGTTCACGTTGACCGCGTCGGTACCCTCGGTGCCATCGGCCACGTTGGTGATCTGCCGCTGCGCGGTGGCGGTACCGACCGACACGGTGTTGTCACGGTCGGCGGACGAGCCGGCGCCCAGGGCGACGCTGTTGACCGCTTCGGCGCTGGCATTGGCGCCCAGCGCGGTGGCGTTGGCCGCATCGGCCCACGAGTTCCAGCCAATCGCGGTGGCGTAGTCGTCGGTCGCCCATGCACCGGCACCGAACGCAGCCGCGCCGGTACCACTGGCACGCGCCGGCAGCAGGCCGAAGAAGGTCGAGCCACCGATGGCCACGCTTTCATCGCCGGTCGCTTCGCTGGACTCGCCCAGGGCCACCGAACTGGCACCGGATGCCGTGGCCGAGGTGCCCACCGCGGTCGCCAGGGTGTTGGAGGCGATCGCGCCGTAACCCAACGCGTTGGACAGACGGCCGCTGGCTTCGCTGTAGCTGCCGAACGCGGAGGCACCGGCATCGGAGGCACTGCTGCGGAAGCCATTGGCGGTGGCCTGCTGGCCGCTGGCCACCGACTCGAAGCCGTTGGCCGTGGCATAGGCGCCGCTGGCGGTGGCACCGCCACCGACCGCGCTGGCGCCGATTTCGCTGGCGCTGGCGTTGCTGCCCAGGGCGACGCTGTTGTCCCCGGTGGCCTGTGCATTGTTGCCCACCGCGGCAGCACCGTCGGCGCTGGCCAGGGCGCTGTCGCCCACCGCCGTGGCGCTGCTGGCCAGTGCATTGGCGCCCGCGCCCAGTGCGGTGGCACCGTCGCCGATCGCGTTGGCCGCTTCACCGGCCGCCAGCGCGTCATCGCCCTCCACGTAGGCACCGGCGTCGCTGTCCTGGCTTCCGCTGGCCTTGAAGTACTTGCTGGTGGCTTCGCCGGCCGCCGCGACCGCGTTCAACTGATTGAGATTGACCGCATCGGTGCCTTCGGTACCGGCCGCCACATGGGTGATCTGGCGTTCGGAACCGGCACTGCCGACAGACACGGTGTCGTCGCGATCGGCGATGGAATCGGCACCGAGGGCGACGCTGTTCTCGCCGCTGGAGGTCGCCGCGTTGCCGAGCGCGGTGCTGTTCACGCCTGGCGACCAGGCCCCGCCACCCACGGCGGTGGAGTAGTTGCCCGAGGCTTCGGTGGCCAGCAGGCCGAACAGCGAACCACCCACGGCCACGCTGTTGGTGCCGGTGGCCAGGCTGCCCTGGCCGGTGGCCGTGCTGTAGGCGCCGGAGGCCTGCGCATCGCCGCCGACGGCGACGCTGTTGGAGCCGGTGGCCTGGGCGAAGCTGCCCAGTGCGGTGGCATTGAAGGCGCTGGCCACGGCCAGTCCGCCGATGGCGGTGGTGTAGCCGGCGGTGGCTTCCGCGCCGAAGCCGTAGCCGGCCGACAGGGTACCGGTGACCACGCTTTCGGCGCCCACGGCGGTGGCGCCCTGGCCGCTGGCGGTGCTGTAGTAACCCAGCGCGACCGACTCCTCGCCGGCCGCTTCGGACAGCGCGCCACCGGCCAGGCTGCCGGCGCCGGAGGCGATGCTGGCGGCGCCGGTAGCCGTGCTCTGCTCGCCGCTGGCCTCGCTTTCGGCACCGGTGGCGGTGGCGTATTCGCCGCTGGCCTGGGCGTTGGCGCCTACCGCGATCGCGTTGGCACCGCTGGCCAGTGCATTGAAGCCCACGGCGCTGGCGTTGTCGGCCAGCGCGAAGGCGCCGCTGCCCAGCGCGGTGGCACCGCTGCCGGCAGCGTAGCTGGCCGAGCCTACGGCAGTGGCGTAGTCGCCATCGGTGGCGGCGTTGGAACCGGCGGCCACGCTTTCCTCGCCCCCGGCCACGGCCACGCCGTCGCCGCTGGCCTGGAACTGCGCGGTCGCATCGGTGAGCTGGTCCAGGTTCACCGCATCGGTGCCTTCGGTACCGGCGGCGACCTGGGTGATCTGGCGCTGGCGGGTATCGCTGCCCACCGACACGGTATATGCACGATCGGCGACCGAACCGGCGCCGAGTGCAACCGCGTTGGATGCACTGGCGTTGCTGCCGGCGCCGATGCCGATCGCGCTTTCGCCGCCAGCCACCACGTTGGTGCCGATGGCGATGCTGTTGATGCTGTTGCCCAGCGCCTGGAAGCCGAGCGCGACGCTGTTGTCGCCGTAGCCGAACGCACCACGGCCAAGCGCGGTGGCGCTGCTGCCACGGGCCCAGCTGTTGTAGCCGATCGACGTGGAGCCGGTGCCGCTGGCCCATGCCGACTGGCCCACCGCGGTGCCGTTGGCAGCGGTGGCCCAGGCACTGGCGCCGAACGCGGTGGCACCGTCCTCGGTGGCCCATGCGTAGGCGCCGGTGGCAGTGGTTTCCTCGCCGCTGGCAAAGGCGTTATCGCCCTGCGCCACGCTGTAGTCGCCGGTGGCACGCGCCTTGTAGCCGGCGGCCAGGCTGTTGCTGCCGGTCGCCTGCGCGCCGCTGCCGAAGGCATTGCTGGTGGTGCCGGTGGCCAGTGCACCGGCGCCGACTGCGACCGCATCCTGGGCCGCGGTGGTGCCGACCTTGACGGCGTTGCCGTCGGCATCGACCAGCGGCTGGTTGAATTCGTCATAGGCCTGGCCGAGGCCGCCGATGGCGACGCTGCCATTGCCATTGGCGCTGACGTTGCGGCCCACGGCCACGGTGTCATCGCCCAGCGCGTTGGCCCCGTTGCCGAGGGCGGCCGCACCGGCGCCCAGCGCGTTGCTGGCCTCGCCGGCGGCCAGCGCGCCATCGCCGTCGGCAAACGCGCCCACGTCGCTATCCGCCGAACCATTGGCCTTGAAGCGGCTGGCGGTAACGTTGGCCACCTGGGCCACGCCGTCCAGCTGCGCCTTGTTGACCGCGTCGGTGGCTTCGGTACCGGCAGCGACATGGGTGATCTGGCGTTCGTTGCCGACATCGCCGACCGAGACGGTGTTGGCCCGGGTGGCGGTGGAGTTGGCGCCCAGCGCAACGCTGTTGGCGCCCCGCGCGGTGGCGTAGAAGCCGACCGCGGTGCTGAGCTCGCCGCTGGCCCAGGTTTCCGCGCCAAGCGCGGTGGCGCCCTCACCCGGGGCGTAGGCGAAGTAGCCCACGGCGGTGGCTTCGGTGCCGGACGCTTCGGTCAGGGTGCCGTTGGCCGTGGCGTAGTCGCCGCTGGCAATGGCACCGGCGCCCACCGCCGTGGCCGCTTCGCCGCTGGCCTGGGTCTGCACGAAGAAGCCCAGGCCCGGCAGCAGGTCGGCCGGGCCGCCGATGGCGGTGCTGCTGTTGCCGGTGGCCACGCTCTGCGTACCGACCGCAGTGGAGTAATCGCCGATCGCATTGGACACCGCGCCGAACGCGGAGGACTGCGCGCCGCCGGCATACGCGCCGACGCCGTAGGAAGAGGAGGCAAAACCGGCGGCCTCGGCGCTGGCGCCGACCGCGGTGCCGCCGACGCCGGCACTGGTGGCGCCGGTGTCCACCGGCACGCCGCCGTTGGTGATCAGCGGATTGCCATCGGCATCCACGGCGGCACCGCCGACAGCCACGCTGCCCGGGCCGCTGGCCTGGGCGTTGGTGCCGAAGGCGGCACTGTTCTGGCCGCTGGCCAGCGCATTGAAGCCCACCGCGGTGGCGTTCTGCGCCAAGGCGCCGGCGCCGCTGCCCAGCGCGGTGGCACCCTTGCCCAGCGCGTTGGACGCTTCACCGATGGCGCTGGCGTTGTCGCCCTCGGCATAGGCACCGACGTCGCTGTCCGCGCTGCCGGTGGCCTGGAAATATTTGCTGGTGGTGGCGGCAACCGCACCCACTGCATCGAGCTGGGATTTGTTTACCGCATCGTTGGCTTCGGTGCCGTCGGCGACCTGGGTGATCTGGCGGCGCAGGCCGTTGTCATTGCCTACCGAGACGGTGTCCACGCGGTCGGCATAGGAGCCGGCGCCGAGCGCCACGCTGCCTACGGCGACGGCGGCCGAGTTGGAACCCAGGGCCGCGCTGAAGTCGGCCACCGCCACGCTGAATGCACCGACGGCGATCGACGCTTCCCCGCCACTGCCGGCGCCCCGGCCCAGCGAGGTGCTGCCGGCACCGATGGCCAGGGCCCCGCCGCCGATGGCCGTAGCGCCGTCGGCACTGGCTTCGGCCAGCCCACCGATCGCGGTGGCCGCACCGTTTTCACTGGCGGCCACCGCCGAAGCACCCAGGGCGACATCGCCCAGGCCGAAGGCGACCGCGCTCTGGCCGATGGCGGTGCTGGCATCGCCCAGCGCCAAGGCGTTCTGGCCGAACGCGCTGCCGCCCAGGCCGAGTGCGACCGCGCTGCTGCCCACCGCCGTGGTGGCATTGGCCAGCGCCTGGCTGCCCTGGCCGATCGCGCTGGCACCGTCGCCGTCGGCAGTGGCACCGGCGCCGGCGGCGAGTGCGCCGTCACCGTCGATGGTCGCCGCGTCGCTGTTGTCGCCTGCGCCATCGGCCTTGAAATAGCGGGTGGCGCTTTCGGCGGCCACGGCAACCTTGTCCAGCTGGGCCTTGTTGACCGCATCGGTGGCTGCGGTGCCCGCAGCCACGTGGGTGATCTGGCGCTCCTTGCCCGCATCGCCCACGGACACCGTGTTGGCGCGGGTGGCCTTGGAGCCGGCGCCGAGCGCCACGCTGTTGCTGGCCGAGGCGGTGCTGTTGCTGCCGATGGCGACCGCGTTGCTACCGGAGGCGGTAGCGTTGCCGTCGACCACGCAACTGTCGATCACGCTGCTGTTGAGCACCACGCAGTTGGCGTTGCCGCCCACTTCCACCGATTGCGCCAGCGCCGCCGGCGCAACCGCGGCCATGCCCACTCCAAGCGTCAATGCGATGGCGGCCGACAGCAGCGAGGCAGCACGCGCGTCGGTGGATCGTCGCTGGTCGATGACCACGCCGGCGGACTGGCTGCTGGCCAATTCCGAGGCGACAACCATCTGCCCCAGTGCTTTGTTCCAGACCTTGCGATAAATCCGATTCATCGATGCGACTCCTGAGTGGGCTGGTTTAGGCAAAGCGACGCCAACGCCGGACCACGTGGTCCAACGTCCCCTGGGGGCGTTTTCTCGCTTGATTTACTGCGTTGTGCCGAATGGCTTGTGACAGACGTACAGCCGACGCGCCATCCCTGCAGTTACTGTGGAACTGAACACTTTCCTAATGAGCAATCAGTGTTAACGCACCGTGGCAACAACGTCAAGACTTTGACTTCGAAAAACTCGCGACCGCCAAACGCGTCACAAAACCGGCGAAAAACAGGCTTATTTCGTTAGTTCCATGTGAGTAATCGTCATAACGCGTTTTCACATTGAAACGCGCTGTAACTCATTGCTGGCGATCACTTTCCGTCATGCACAAAAAAAAACCGCCGGCAGTGCCGGCGGTTTCTTCACGCAATTTTCATCGCATCGGCGATGTTGCGTGCGCAGTGTCAGCCGCACCATACGCGTGCGTTGCGGAACATCCGCAACCACGGCGAATCGCCCTGCCACTCACTCGGACGCCAGCTCAGATTGAGCGCACGCGGGGTGCGTTCGGGGTGCGGCATCATGATGGTGACCCGGCCATCGGTGCTGGTCAGGCCGGTGATACCGTCCGGCGAACCGTTCGGATTGAGCGGGTACTGGGTGGCCACGTTGCCGTCGCCATCCACGTAGCGCAGCGCCACGCGCGCGGCGGCCTGGTCCACGGCCGTGGCGAACACCGCCTGGCCTTCGCCATGCGCGACGGCCACCGGCAGGCGCGAGCCGGCCATGCCACGCAGCAGGATCGACGGCGACTCCACCACTTCCAGCAGGGCGGTGCGGGCCTCGAACTGCTCGCTGCGGTTGCGGCGGAACTGCGGCCAGTGCTCGGCACCGGGGATGATGTCCTTGAGCTGGCTCATCATCTGGCAGCCGTTGCACACGCCCAGGGCGAAGCTGTCCTCACGCGCGAAGAACGCGGCAAACGCATCGCGCAGCGCGCTGCGCTCCAGCACCGAGGTGGCCCAGCCGCGGCCAGCCCCGAGCACGTCACCGTAGCTGAAGCCACCGCAGGCGGCCAGGCCGGTGAAATCGGACAGCGCGACGCGGCCCTCGATCAGGTCGCTCATGTGCACATCGTACGCACTGAACCCGGCACGCTCGAAGATGTTGGCCATTTCAATCTGGCCATTGACGCCCTGCTCGCGCAGCACCGCCACGCGCGGGCGCGCACCGGTGTTGATGAACGGCATCGCCACGTCTTCGTTGAGATCGAAGGTGAGCTTGGGCTTCAGGCCCGGCGCGTTGAAGTTGCGCGCGACCGCACGCTCCTGGTCGGCGTTGTCGGGGTTGTCGCGCAGCTTCTGCATGGCGTGGGTGACCGACCACCAGGCATCGAACAGCGCTTCCCAGCGCCACTCCACCAGGCTTTCGCCCTGCAGCGAGACGCGCACCACCGGCGCGGTGGTCGGGCGTGCAATGCGCTGCGCGCACTCGGTCAGTGCATGACGTTCGACCAGATCGGCGAACGCGGCGCGGTCTTCCCGGGCGATCTGGACCACCGCGCCCAGCTCTTCATTGAACAGGCTGCGGAACGGATCATCGCCCCAGGCATCCAGGGTGATGTCCAGGCCCAGGCGCGAGGCGAAGGCCATTTCGCACAGCGCGGCAAACGCACCGCCATCGCTGCGGTCGTGGTAGGCCAGCAGCAGGCCGGTTTGGCGCGCATCGCGGATCAGCTCGAAGAACGCGCGCAGGCGCTGCGCATCGTCCAGGTCCGGCACGGCACCGGCGAAGGCCGGCAGCGCGGAATGGTCGGCGTGCACCTGGGCCAGGATCGACCCGCCCAGGCGCTGCTTGCCGGCCCCCAGGCCGATCAGCCACAACTCGCTGTCGGTATCGCGGTCCAGCAGCGGGGTGAGCTGGGCGTTGGCGTCGGCGACCGGCGCGAACGCCGAGATCACCAGCGAGACCGGCGACACCGACTTGTGCGCCTGGCCGTCGGCCTGCCACTGCGCCTGCATGGACAGCGAGTCCTTGCCCACCGGGATGCTCAGGTCCAGCTGCGGGCACAGTTCCATGCCCACCGCGCGCACGGCGTCGTACAGCAATGCGTCTTCGCCCTCGTGGCCGGCCGCCGCCATCCAGTTGGCCGACAGCTTCACCGTCTCCAGTGCATCCACCGGGGCGGCGCACAGATTGGTGATCGCCTCGCCCACGGCCATGCGTGCCGAGGCCGCCGCGTCCAGCAGTGCCAGCGGGGTGCGCTCGCCGATGGCCATCGCTTCACCGGCCACGGTCTCGAACCCGGCCAGGGTAATGGCCACGTCGGCCAGCGGCAGCTGCCACGGGCCGATCATCTGCTCGCGTGCGGTCAGGCCGCCCACGCTGCGATCGCCGATGGTGACCAGGAAGTTCTTGGATGCCACCGACGGATGCGCCAGCACGCGCAGGCCGGCTTCGTGCAGGTCCAGGCCGGCGGTCTTCAGCGCCGGCCAGCGCGGGGCGGCCGGGTGCGCGGTGTCGCGGTGCATCTTCGGCGCCTTGCCGAACAGCACGTCCATCGGCAGGTCGATCGGCGCATCGGCGGGGATGTTGCCTTCGGTGGCGCCATAGGCCACCACCAGGCGTTCCTCGGCAGTGGCCACGCCCACGGCGGCGAACGGGCAGCGTTCGCGCGCGCAGATCGCGGCGAACTCGGCCAGCCGTGCCTGCGGCACGCCCAGCACGTAGCGTTCCTGCGATTCGTTGCACCACAACTGCATCGGCGACAACGACGGGTCATCGGCGGGCACCTTGCCCAGGTCGATCACACCGCCCACGCCGGAGTCATGCAGCAGCTCGGGAATCGCGTTGGACAGGCCACCGGCACCGACGTCATGGAACCAGCGGATCGGGTTGTCCAGGCCGAGCGCGACGCAGCGGTCGATCACTTCCTGGCAACGACGCTCCATTTCCGGGTTGTCGCGCTGCACGCTGGCGAAATCGAGGTCCTCGGCGCTTTCACCGGAAGCCACCGAGCTGGCGGCACCGCCGCCGAGGCCGATCAGCATCGCCGGGCCGCCGAGCACGATCACCGCATCGCCGGGCTGCAGGCGCAGCTTTTCAACCTGGTTCTGGTCGATCGCGCCGAGGCCACCGGCCAGCATGATCGGCTTGTCGTAGGCGCGGGTCAGGCCCTGCCCTTCAGGCAGTTCGAAGCTGCGGAAGTAGCCGAGCAGATTCGGGCGGCCGAACTCGTTGTTGAACGCGGCGCCGCCGAGCGGGCCGTCCAGCATGATGTCCAGCGCCGGGGCCATGCGCGGGTTGAGCGCGCGCGGCGCTTCCCACGGCTGCGGCAGGGTCGGGATGCGCAGGTGCGAGACCGAGAAACCGGTCAGGCCGGCCTTGGGCTTGCCGCCGCGGCCGGTCGCGCCCTCGTCGCGGATTTCACCACCGGCACCGGTGGAGGCGCCCGGGAACGGCGCGATCGCGGTGGGATGGTTGTGGGTTTCCACCTTGATGCAGAACGCCGACGCCAGCACCGGTTCGCTGCGGTACTGGCCACTGGCCGGATCCGGGCGGTAGCGCGCGGCCGGGAACCCGGCCACCACCGCGGCGTTGTCGCTGTAGGCGCTCAACGTGTGCTGCGGGGTCTGCTGGTGGGTGTTCTTGATCATCCGGAACAGCGAGTGCGCCTGGTCGGCACCGTCGATGGTCCAGCTGGCGTTGAAGATTTTGTGCCGGCAATGCTCGGAGTTGGCCTGCGCGAACATCATCAGTTCCACGTCCGACGGCGTGCGGCCCAGTTCGCCGAAGCGCTGGCGCAGGTAGTCGATCTCGTCCTGGGCCATGGCCAGGCCGAGGCGGCGGTTGGCGGCCTCCAGGTCGTCCAGTGCGATCCGCTCCAGCTCGCCGCGCGCCGGGGCGCTGAACAGCGCCTGCGCCTGGGCGGTCTCGGCCAGCACGGACTGGGTCATCGGGTCATGCAGCGCGCGGATCACCGCGTCCTGCGCGGCCGCATCGGCCGGCCAGCCGGCCAGATCGATGCGCAGGCCGCGTTCGACCCGGCGGATCGGCTGCCCGGCCCCGCGGACCAGTTCGGTGGCCTTGCTCGACCAGGGCGACAACGTGCCCAGACGCGGCACCACGAAGCGCGACACCGCCCCGTCCTCACGCCCGGCCAGTTCCGGCTGGGCTTCCAGGATCCGGCTCAGGATCGCCGGGTCCGGGGCCGCATCGCCCTCGGTCTGGATGAAGTAGACATGCCAGGCACCGGTGATGCGCAGATCGGCGGCCAGGGACTGCAGGCGGGATTCAAGACGTTCGCGGCGGAACGGCGAAAGGGCGGATGCGCCCTCGAGGACCATCATGTCCGGGGAACCGTGGTTGGGAACGGGGCCCACCATTGTACCGAAGTCGGCCGCCGGGGCTTGGCGGGCAGTCGGCACTGCCGCGTCGTCTTCACGGCCGAACCTTGCGCTGGCTCACGGATTGCCGGACGAATGCATGACAACGTTGTCCTCGCCTGCCCGACCTGTCTTCCGGCCAGGCCCTCGTCCGCCCCCACTGCTGTTGCCGGCCTCTCCCCGGCGCCCGGACCTGCTGCACGCGGGCCGCCCCACCCGGCGGCCCGCGCCCATCACTAGATCGGAGTAAGACCATGCCTGACCCGATGATGCGCAGTGCGGTGACATCGATATCCCTCGCCGCGGCCGGCCGCCGCAAACGCTGGCTGCTCGCCCTGGCCCTGGCCACGGCGGCCACCACCCCGAGCCTGGCGCTGGCGGCCAACTGTACCGGCGCGCCGGAATGGAACCCGGCGGTGATCTACCTTTCCGGCACCACCCTGCAGAAGGGAGGCGTGCTGTACCGGGCCAACCAGGACATCTGGAACGCGCCGCCCGACCACCCGGCCGGCGCGCCCTACTACACCAACCTGGGCGCCTGCGATGGCGGCGGCAGCAACCAGCCGCCCAGCGTCAGCCTGACCTCGCCCAGCGCCGGGGCCAGCTTCACCGCCGGCAGCAGCATCACCGTCAGTGCCAACGCCAGCGACAGCGACGGCACGGTCAGCAAGGTCGAGTTCTTCCGCGGCGGCACCTCGCTGGGCATCGACACCAGCGCGCCCTACAGCGTGAGCTGGGCCAATGCGAGCGCCGGCAGCCACACCTTCAAGGCCGTGGCCACCGACAACAACAACGCGGTGACCTCCTCGGCCACGGTCAGCGTGACCGTCACCGCCGCCAGCAACGACACCACGCCACCGAGCGTGCCCGGCGGCCTGGCCTCGCCGTCCAGGACCGCCACCACGGTCAACCTGGCCTGGAGCGCGGCCACCGACAACAGCGGCGGCAGCGGCGTGGCCGGCTATGACGTGTACCGCAACGGCAGCCTGGTCGGCTCGCCCAGCGCCACCCAGTACACCGACGGGGGCCTCACCGCCAGCACCGCCTACAGCTACACGGTGCGTGCGCGCGACAACGCCGGCAACGCATCGGCGCAGAGCGGGGCGGTCAGCGTGACCACCGCTGCCGGCGGCGGCGGCGGTGCCAAGCGGGTGATCGGCTACTTCACCCAGTGGGGCATCTACGGGCGCAACTACCGGGTCAGGAACATCGACACCAGCGGCTCGGCCGCGCGCCTGACCCACATCAACTACGCCTTCGGCAACGTGCGCAACAACCGCTGCGAAGTGGGCGTCACCCAGGCCTCCGATCCCAACACCGGCGTGGGCGGCGATGCCTTCGCCGATTACACCAAGGCCTTCGGTGCCGGGGAGAGCGTCAGCGGCAGCGCCGACACCTGGGACCAGCCGCTGCGCGGCAACTGGAACCAGCTCAAGCAGCTCAAGGCCAAGCATCCCAACGTGAAGGTGCTGATCTCGCTTGGCGGCTGGACCTGGTCGCGTGGCTTCTCCAGCGCGGCCCAGCCGGCCAACCGGCAGGCGTTCGTGGCCTCGTGCATCGATGCCTACATCAAGGGCAACCTGCCGGTCACCGATGGCGCCGGTGGCGTGGGTGCGGCGGCCGGCGTGTTCGACGGCATCGATATCGACTGGGAGTACCCGGTGGCCTGCGGCCTAAGCTGCGGCACCCCGGCCGACAACGCCAACTACACCGCGTTGCTGGCCGAGTTCCGTCGTCAGCTGGACGCGGTGCGCCCGGGCCTGCTGTTGACCGTGGCGGTGGGTGCGGGCATCGACAAGGTGCGGGTGACAGACCCGGCCGCCTACCACCCGTACCTGGACTTCATCAACGTGATGACCTACGACTTCCACGGTGCGTGGGATCCGCAGACCAACCATCACTCGGCGCTGTTCGACTCCCCGGCCGATCCCTCCACCGGCGACCAGAAGCTCTACAACAGCAACGATGCGATGGAGGCCTTCCTGAGCCGGGGCGTGCCGGCATCCAAGTTGAACCTGGGCATCGGCTATTACGGGCGCGGCTGGACCGGCGTGGCCAGCGGCAACAACGGCCTGTACCGCAGCGCCAGCGGTGCGGCACCGGGAACCTACGAGGCCGGTATCGAGGACTGGAAGGTGCTCAAGAACCTGGCCTGGCCGGGGTACACCGACAGCGTGGCCAAGGCGACCTGGATCTCCAACGGCACCACCTTCTGGAGCTTTGACACCCCGGCGATGGTCACCGAGAAGATGGGCTACGTGAAGGCCCAGGGGCTGGGCGGTGCGTTCTTCTGGGAGTTCAGTGGCGATGATGCCCAGGGCACCCTGACCAAGGCGGTCAGCGACGGCCTGAAGTAGGCCGGTGAGCGGCAACCGGCCCTGCACCGGCGCCGGTTGACCACGACGCCCCGGCCTGGCCGGGGCGTCGTTTTTTCAGCGGCTGCCGCCGGCGGTGGTGCGTTCCAGCGCGGCCTTCAGCTGTGCCGGCGGCAGGTAGCCGCCCAGCTGGGTGCCGTCGGCGGCGAAGATCGCCGGGGTACCGTTGACCCCGATCTGCTGGCCCAGCGTGTACTGCATGGCCACCGGGTTGGTGCAGTTCTTCGGCGCCACCGGCTTGCCGCTCTTGGCGGCGGTCAGCGCCTGCTTGCGGTCGGCCGCGCACCACACCGAAATCATGTCGGTGTAGTCCTGGCTGCCCAGGCCCATGCGCGGAAACGCGAGGTATTCCACGCTGATGCCGTTGCGGTTGAGCTCGGCGATGTCCTGGTGCAGCTTGCGGCAGTAGCCACATTCGATGTCGGTGAACACGCTCACCGTGTACTTGGCATTGGGCGCGGCGAACACGATCCGCTCGCCCTGCGGCACCTTGGCCAGCAGCTTCTGGCGGTAGGCCAGCAAGCCGGCGCTGCTCACCGGCGCCTTGTTCTGGATGTCGTACGGCTGGGACTGCATCAGGTAGCGCCCGTCATCGGACACGTACAGCACCTGGCCGGAGACCAGCACCTCGCGGAAGCCGGCGAACGGGGCGGCACCGATGAATTCCGGCTGGAACTTCGGGTCCAGCTTGAGCAGGGCGCTGCGCACGCGCTGTTCGGCGGCGCCATCGGACGCCGCGGCGGCCGGTGCCGCGGTCCCCTTGCCGGCGGCGGGGGCGGAGGGCTGCTGCGCACAGGCAGTCAGGCTGAGCGCGCCGAGAAGCGCGGCAAGGGCAACACGGAGCATGGAGCGATCCGGGGCAACGAAGGTGGCCCTGATTCTCGCACAGCCGCCCCGGCCCGCAGCTGGACCGCAGCGGAACAGTGACGTGCGGGGTACTCGGTCAGCCGCGTGGATGGTGTCGGGCGTGCAGCTTCTGCAGGTGCTCGCGCGCGACCAGGGTGTAGATCTGGGTGGTGGACAGCGAGCTGTGGCCCAGCAGCATCTGCAGCGCGCGCAGGTCCGCGCCGCGGTTGAGCAGATGGGTGGCGAAACTGTGGCGCAGCCCATGCGGGCTGATCCGCACCGGGTCGATCCCGGCCAGCGCCGCGTACTTCTTCACCAGTGCCCAGAACTGCTGGCGGGTGAGCGGCTGCAGGGACGGGGCCAGGAACATCGGCACCGACCCGTCCGCGGCCACCGGCACCGCGCGCTTGCCGGCCAGCAACGGCCGCGACTGCGCCAGGTAGCGTTCCAGCCAATGCTGGGATTCCTCGCCCAGCGGCACCAGGCGTTCCTTGCTGCCCTTGCCGGTCACCCGCAACACGCCCTGGCGCAGGTTGACCGCGTTGGCCGGCAGTTGCACCAGCTCGCTGACCCGCAGCCCGGCCGCGTACATCAACTCCAGCATCGCCCGGTCACGCAGGCCCAGCGGTGTGTCCACGTCCGGCGCAGCCAGCAGCGCATCGATCTGGCTTTCGGCCAGGGCCTTGGGCAGCAGGCGCGGCAGCTGCGGCGGGTCCAGCAGCGCACTGGGGTCCTCGCTGCGCTGGCCCCGGCGCACCGCATCGGCAAAGAAGGCCCGCAGCGCCGACAGCAGCCGGGCGTTGCTGCGCGGCGACCAGCCGTGCCGCGCGCGCCAGGCCAGATAGTCGAACAGCCCGGCGCGGTCGATCGCGGCCAGCCCGCCGCCGGCGCCGTCGCGCCAGCGCGCCAGGCCTTCCAGGTCGCGCCGGTAGCTGTCCAGGCTGGCCCGCGCCAGGCCCTGCTCGGCCCAGATCGCATCGAGGAAGCGCTGGATCAGCACGTTGTCCTGCTCGCGCAGGGGCGCAAGCTGCTGGACGCGTTGGCGACGCAACGCCGGGGTGGTGGTGTCGGACATGCCACCAGCATACGGAGCCGCGCCGGGCACGGCCATCGAACCGACGCCAGCGCACGGGTATGCTCGGCCCATGGCAACCACCGTCCCCAGCGCAACCGCCGACCGCCCCGCCAGCCTGCTGCCGTGGCGCCTGCTGGCCCTGCTCTACGACCTGTTTCCCGCGCTGGCGCTGTGGATGCTGGTCGGCACCCTGTTCACCGTGGGCTACACGCTGTCCGGCCATGCTGAGCGCGAGAACATCGCGCCCTTCAGCGCGCTGCAGTGGCTGCTTTGGCTGTGCTGCTGGATCGTCACCGGCCTGTACGCCACGCTGAGCTGGCGCCGCGGCGGCCAGACCCTGGGCATGCGCCCCTGGCGCCTGCAGGTGACCACGCCCGACGGATCCGCGCCGACGCGCCGCCAGCTGTGGCTGCGCTACAGCGTCGGCACGGTCTCGCTGCTGCTCGGCGGCCTGGGTGTGTGGTGGGCGCTGATCGATCGCCACCGCCTGACCTGGCACGACCGCGCCAGCGGCACGCGGATGCGCCGTCTGCCGAAGCGGTGAACGCCGCGCCGTGCGGGCGGCGCCCTGCCGCCCGCACGGCGCAGGGTTATCCCGACTTGCGCCGGAACAGCATGCCCGACACCGCCAGCATCACGATCGGCGGCAGCGCGTAGGCGATGCGGTAATCGAACTTGAGCGCGCCGGCCATGCGCCCGAAGAACAGCTGCAGCAGCCAGAAGCCCAGCGCGAACAGGATGCCCAGGAACAGGCGCTTGCCCATGCCACCGCTGCGCAGCGAACCGAACGCGAACGGCACCGCTGCCAGGCACAGCGCCAGCACGTTGACCGGGTAGAACCAGCGGCTCCAGTAGATGTCTTCGTAATCGCGCGAATCCAGCCCGTTGCGCTTGCGGTACTCGATGCTGGTGCGCAGATCCATCGCGGTCAGGTTGCGCGGCTTGGAAATGCCGCTGGCCAACGCCGCCGCATCCAGGCGCGAGTTCCACGGCTCCGAGTCGGCCGTCTGACGGGTCGCCGAGCGCTCGCCGAAGGTGTCACGGCGTACCTTCTTCAACACCCAGCCCTCGCCGCCGTGCTCGGCGGTGCCGGCGTAGGTCAACGAGGCCAGGCGGCCATCGTCGCCGATCTTGTACAGGCGCACGTCGCGCAGCACCAGTTTGGTGCCGCCACCGGGCAACAGCTGCTCATCGCCGGCGCCGGCATTGAGGAAGGTATCGCCCTCGCGCGCCCACACGCCGGAGTAGCGCGCCACCGCCATGTTGTTGCCCCACTTGGCGCTCATCTTGATGTCGTCGGCGCGGCTCTGCGCCCACGGCGCCAGCGTTTCGCCGCTGAACACCATCACCGCGGTCAGCAGCGACAGCGCGATCGCCACCGAGGCGCTCAGCCGTTTGCGCGACAGGCCCAGCGCGCGCAGCGCGGTCAGCTCGGAGGTGGCCGCCAGCTGGCCCAGCCCCATCAGCGAGCCGATCACCGCCGCGGTCGGGAAGAAGGTGTAGGCACGCCGCGGCACGGTGTACAGCACCCACGCCGCGGCATGGCCCAGCGTGTAACTGCCCTTACCGACGTCCTTGAACTCGCCGGAGAAGGCCATCACCACGTCCAGCCCCACCAGCACCGCCCAGGTGAGCAGCACCGTGCCGAACACCGCCCGGCCCAGGTAAAGGTCAAACCGCATCGGGCGAAGCTTCATGCGGTCCTCCGCGGGCGCGACAGGGTGCCGTCACGCAGGTACATCCAGATCGCCAGCGCCAGCAGCGGCAGGCTCAGCCACCACAGACCGACACTGCCGGACAATTTGCCATCGGCGATCCAGCGCGTGCCGATGAACATCAGGTTCATGCCCACCATGTAGGCCAGGAAGGCCAGCATCATCCGGCCATAGCGCTGCTGGCGCGGCGAACTGCGTGCCAGCGGCAGGGTCATCAGGGCAAAGGCCAGCGCGATCAGCGGCGGGGTGATCCGCGAATGCAGCTGTGCCTGCGCCGCCGGGCGCTCATCGCCGAACAGCGCGGTGGTCGGCAGCAGTTCCGGGTCGTCCTTCTCGCGGGTGTCGGCGCCGTCGGGCATGGCCACATCGTTGCGCGCGAAGGTCATCAGGCGGTAATCCAGCGCGCCGGCGGCCGGGCCTTCGACCTGGTGGCCGTCCTCCAGCTCCAGGTAGCGCTGGCGGGCGCCCTCGAAGAACATCCGGCCGCGGTCGGCCGAGACCACCTCGATGCGGTCGTCCTTCTGGCGCTGCATGAAGACCTTGCCCAGCTGGGTGCCGTCCGGGGAGACCGACGACAGGTAGACCACCCCGCCATTGGGCAGGGTGGTGAACTTGCCCGACTCCAGCCCGGCCATGACCACGCTGCGGTTGGCCTCGGCGATCATGGTCTCGCCGGTACGGTCGGCCCAGGGCCCCAGCCACAGCGAGCACAGCCCGATCAGCGCCACCACCGGCAGCACCAGCATCAGCACCGGGCGCAGCAACCGCTTGGGCCCCACGCCGATGGCAGTGAGCACGGCCATTTCCGAGTCCCGGTACAGCCGGGCGGTGGCCAGCAGCAGGCCCAGCATCAGCGCCAGCGGCAGGATCAGCGGCATGTAGACGATGAACTGCAGGCCCAGCTGGGAGAACAGCAGGCGGGCCGGCAGCCGCCCGTCGGCGATGTTGCCGAGGATGTCCACCAGGACACCGCCGACGCTCACCACCAGCAGAACGATGAGGGTGGCCAGGAAACTCTGGACGAAATCACGCAGGAGATAGCGATCGAGCTTCGACATGGGGCGGTGGTTTAAACTCTCGGATTCGTTCGCGGTGCTGCCCAGTCTACTGACGGGACGTAAACAGCTCGCGATTGTACGGATTTGCCAACGGAATCTGATCAATGGCCCTGGAATTCACCCTGAACCACGCAGCGCCGGCCTCGGCCGCGTTCGATTGCGTCATCGTCGGCGCCTACGCCGACCAGACCCTGAGCCCGGCGGCACAGGCCCTGGACACCGCCTCGGGCGGCCGCCTGTCGGCCCTGCTGGCCCGCGGCGACGTCGGCGGCAAGACCGGCAACACCACCCTGCTGCACGATCTGCCGGGCGTGACCGCCCCGCGCGTGCTGGTGGTCGGGCTGGGTGAGCCGGCCAAGTTCGGCGTGCCGCAGTACCTCAAGGCGGTGGGCGATGCCAGCCGCGCCCTGAAGAGCGGGGTCAACCACCACGCGCTGTTCACCCTGAGCGAAATCGAGGTCAAGGGCCGCGATGCGGCCTGGAACATCCGCCAGGCAATCATCACCGCCGACCACGCCGCCTACCGCTACAGCGCCACGCTGGGCAAGAAGAAGGCCGAAGAGCCCGGCCTGACCACCCTGGCCGTGGCCGGCACCGACGCCCAGGCCCTGGCCCAGGGCCAGGCGATCGCCGCCGGCGTGCAGTACGCCCGCGAGCTGGGCAACCTGCCGCCGAACTTCTGCACCCCGGCCTACCTGGCCGAGTCCTCGGTCGCCTTCGCCCAGGCCCACGCCGGCGCCGAGGCGGAGATCCTGGACGAGGCCCAGATGGAAGCGCTGGGCATGGGTTCGCTGCTGGCCGTGGCCCGCGGCTCGGCCAACCGCCCGCGCATGATCGTGCTCAAGTGGAGCAACGGCGGTGACGCCAAGCCCTACGTGCTGGTCGGCAAGGGCATCACCTTCGATACCGGTGGCGTCAACCTGAAGACCCAGGGCGGCATCGAGGAAATGAAGTACGACATGTGCGGTGGCGCCAATGTCATCGGCACCTTCGTCGCGGCGGTCACCGCGCGCCTGCCGCTGAACCTGGTGGTGGTGGTGCCGGCGGTGGAGAACGCCATCGACGGCAATGCCTACCGTCCCTCCGACGTGATCACCTCGATGTCGGGCAAGACCATCGAAGTGGGCAACACCGACGCCGAAGGTCGCCTGATCCTGTGCGACGCGCTGACCTACGCGCAGCGCTTCGAGCCGGCCGCGCTGGTCGACGTGGCCACCCTGACCGGTGCCTGCGTGGTCGCCCTGGGCCACCAGACCGCCGGTCTGATGACCAAGCACGACGACCTGGCCAATGAGCTGCTGGCCGCCGGCGAGCACGTGTTCGACCGCGCCTGGCGCATGCCGCTGTGGGACGAGTACCAGCCGATGCTGGATTCGACCTTCGCCGACGTCTACAACATCGGCGGCCGCTGGGCCGGCGCGATCACCGCCGGCTGCTTCCTGTCGCGCTTCACCGAAGGCCAGCGCTGGGCGCACCTGGACATCGCCGGCGTGGCCAGCGATGAAGGCAAACGCGGCATGGCCACCGGTCGTCCGGTCGGCCTGCTGAGCCAGTGGCTGCTGGACCAGGCCGCACGCGCCTGATGCCGTTCCGATCGCGGTCGCCCCCGGGCGGCCGCGATCCTGCCCGGCCCCGTGCCGGGTCTTCCCCTCCGCTCCTGGCCTGCCCATGTCCCGTGCTGATTTCTACCTGATCGCCAAGCCCCGCTTCCTGACCGAGCCGCTGCGCCTGGTCTGCGAACTGGCCCGCAAGGCCAACGACGCCGGGCTGTTCACCCTGGTGCTGGCCCGCGACCAGGCCCAGGCCGAGGAACTGGACGAGCTGCTGTGGGCGTTCGACAACGATGCCTACATCCCGCACCAGATCGCCGGCGAGGACATGGACGAGGAGGAAGCCCTGGTGCTGATCGCCGTTCCCGGCACCCCGGCCCCGCCGCGGCCGCTGGTGATCAACCTGCGCGACGACCCCTACCTGGCCGACTGCGACCGCGTGCTGGAAGTGGTGCCGGCCGACCCGGAAGCCCGCGAGCCGCTGCGCGAGCGCTGGCGCCAGTACAAGGCGCTGGGCTTTGACCTGAACAAGTACGACATGTAACCGGCGCGGCGCCCGCCCCGGTGCCGCCGCCGACCCCGGAGCCCTTGATGCCCCTGTTGATCGCCCTGATCTTTGCCGGGTTGGCCGCCTTCACCCGTGGCCGCCCGTTCGCAGGCATCCTCAACGCCTCTCCTCCGGCACCCCACCTCCCGTCTTCGATCCTGGTTCCCGCATGACCCAACTCGCCTCCAGCTACGACCCCACCTCCTTTGAAACCGTGTTGTACGACGCGTGGGAAAAGGCCGGTCATTTCAAGCCGTCCGGCCAGGGCGAGCCGTACACCATCCTGCTGCCGCCGCCGAACGTGACCGGCACCCTGCACATGGGCCATGCCTTCCAGCAGACCCTGATGGACGCGCTGGTGCGCTACCACCGCATGCGCGGCTACGACACGCTGTGGCAGGTGGGCACCGACCACGCCGGCATCGCCACCGAAATGGTGGTCAGCCGCAACCTGGCGCTGGAAGGCAAGGGCGAAACCCGCGACTCGCTGGGCCGCGAAGGCTTCATCGGCAAGGTCTGGGAATGGAAGCAGCAGTCCGGCGACATCATCGAACGCCAGATGCGCCGCCTGGGCACCTCGGCCGACTGGTCGCGCAGCACCTTCACCATGGATCCGCAGCCGTCCGAAGCGGTGATCGAGGCGTTCGTGCGCTGGCACGAGCAGGGCCTGATCTACCGTGGCCAGCGCCTGGTCAACTGGGACCCGGTGCTGCAGACCGCCATCTCCGACCTGGAAGTGGAGAGCGCCGAGGAGGACGGTTTCCTGTGGTCGATCGCCTACACGCTGGATGAGGGCCTGAGCTACGAACACGTCGAGCGCGATGCCGACGGCGTGGAAACCCTGCGCGAAACCCGCGACTACCTGGTGGTGGCCACCACCCGTCCGGAAACCCTGCTGGGCGACACCGCGGTGATGGTGCACCCCGAAGACGAGCGCTACCTGCACCTGATCGGCAAGCAGGTGGTGCTGCCGCTGACCGGTCGCCGCGTGCCGGTGATCGCCGATGACTACGTGGACCGCGCGTTCGGCACCGGCGTGGTCAAGGTCACCCCGGCGCATGACTTCAACGATTACCAGGTGGGCGTGCGCCACAGCCTGCCGATGATCAACCTGTTCACCCCGGTGGCGGCGATCAACGACAACGCGCCGGAACGCTTCCAGGGCCTGGACCGCTACGCGGCGCGCAAGGCGGTGCTGGCCGAGCTGGAGGATCTGGGCATCCTGGTGGAGACCCGGGCGCACAAGCTGCAGGTGCCGCGCGGCGACCGCACCGGCCAGGTGATCGAGCCCTACCTGACCGACCAGTGGTTCGTGAAAATGGACGCACTGGCCCAGCGCGGCCTGGCGCTGGTCGAGAGCGGGGCGATCGGTTTCGTGCCGCCGAACTGGATCAACACCTATCGCCACTGGATGGGCAACATCCAGGACTGGTGCATCAGCCGCCAGCTGTGGTGGGGCCACCGCATCCCGGCGTGGTTCGATGCCGCCACCGGCAGCTGCTACGTCGGCCGCAGCGAGGCCGAAGTGCGCGCCACGCACGCGCTTGGCAGCGAGGTGGTGCTGCGCCAGGAAAGCGACGTGCTGGAGACCTGGTTCTCCTCGCAGCTGTGGCCGTTCTCCACGCTGGGCTGGCCGAACAAGCAGGCCATGGCCGAGCGCGGTTTCGACCGCTACCTGCCGTCCTCGGTGCTGGTCACCGGCTTTGACATCATCTTCTTCTGGGTGGCCCGCATGATCATGGCCACCGACGACCTGACCGGCAGGATTCCGTTCAAGGACGTCTACTTCACCGGCCTGATCCGCGACGGCCAGGGCCAGAAGATGTCCAAGAGCAAGGGCAACGTGCTCGATCCGCTGGACATCATCGATGGCATCAGCATCGATGACCTGGTGGCCAAGCGCACCGGCGGGCTGATGCAGCCGCGGGCCGCCGAGAAGATCGAGAAGGCCACCCGCAAGGAATTCCCCGACGGCATCGCTGCCCACGGGGCCGACGCGCTGCGCTTCACCATCGCCGCGCTGGCCACCCACGGCCGCGACATCAAGTTCGACATGAACCGCGCCGAGGGCTACAAGAACTTCTGCAACAAGCTGTGGAACGCCAGTCGCTTCGCGCTGATGAACACCGAAGGGGCCGCGTTCGCCGGCGCGCCGACGCCGCGCACCGATGCCGAGCGCTGGATCCTGTCGCGCCTGGCCGCGGTGTCGGCCGAAGCGCAGGGCCACTACGCCAACTACCGCTTCGACCTGCTCGCACAGTGCCTGTACGAGTTTGCCTGGAACGAGTTCTGCGACTGGTTCCTGGAGCTGAGCAAGCCGGCGCTCAACGCCGGGGATGGCGCCGATGCCGACAGCACCCGCCACACCCTGCTGTACGTGCTGGAAGCCCTGCTGCGCCTGCTGCATCCGCTGACCCCGTTCATCACCGAGCAGCTGTGGCAGCAGGTGGCCCCGCGCCTGGGCCTGACCGACGCCACGCTGTCGCTGCGCCCCTACCCGACCGCGGCCGAGTTCGACGGCGATTTCGCCCAGGCCGAAGCCGACGTGGAGTGGCTGAAGGGCGCCATCAGCGCGCTGCGCCGCGTGCGCAGCGAGCTCAACGTGGCCCCGTCCAAACTGGTGCCGCTGCGCCTGCTCGGCGGGCTGGAACTGGACCGCATGCGCGTGCAGCGTTACAGCGCCTCGCTGTCGTTCCTGCTCAAGCTGGACAGCATCCAGTGGCTGGACGATGCGGCCAGCGCACCGCCGGCCGCCACGGCCATCGTCGGCGAACTCAAGCTGCTGGTGCCGCTGGAGGGCCTGGTCGACCTGGGCGCCGAACGCGCCCGCCTGGACAAGGAAATCGCCCGGGTGGAGTCGGAGAAGGACAAGAGCGAAACCAAGCTGGCCAAGTTCACCGACAAGGTGCCGGCGGCGGTGGTGGAGCAGGAACGCGTGCGCCTGGTCGAGTGGACCGCACAGCTGGCCGGCCTGCTCGAGCAGCGCGCCAAGCTGTAATGCGTTCGCGCATGCCGCCCCGCTGTGGGGCGGCATGATCGCGGCGGCGCCCCTGGTTGACCGCTGCGGCGGGCACATCTGCGGCATCATGGCGTGCATCCACCGGACGCATGCCTGCCGACACGATGTCGCTCTCCCTGTTCTGCACCGTACTGCTGGCCGCGCTGCTGCATGCCAGCTGGAACGCGATCGTCAAACGCGGCCGCGACACCCTGTTGACCACGCTGCTGGTGACCGGCTCGGCGGCACTGATCGCGGCGCTCGCGCTGCCGTTCCTGCCTGCGCCATCGCCGCGCAGCTGGCCGTGGCTGGCCGCCTCCACCGCGTTGCAGGTCATTTACTACGTATTGGTCGCACGCACCTACCAGGTGACCGACATGAGCGCGTCCTACCCGCTGATGCGCGGCTGCGCGCCGATCCTGGTGGCGCTGGTGGGCAGCGTGCTGCTGGACCAGTCGCTGCGCTGGGTGGCGTGGGGCGGGATCGCACTGATCTGCGGCGGCATCCTGTGCATGGCCCGGGGCAGCGCGCGCCAGCACCTGTGGCTGCCGCTGCTCAATGCCGGGGTGATCGCCACCTATACGCTGGTGGACGCGTGGGGCGCGCGCCAGTCCGATGCGCCGCTCAGCTACGTGCTGTGGCTGTTCCTGCTGTCCGGGCTGCCGCTGCCGGCGTGGGCGCTGTGCACGCGTGCGCCGGCACTGTGGGCATACGCGCGCAACAACTGGCACTACGGCGTCATCGGTGGCGTCGGTACCCTGACCTCCTACAGCCTGGCCCTGTGGGCAATGACGATCGCGCCGGTGGCGATGATCGCGGCCCTGCGCGAAACCTCGATCCTGTTCGGCATCCTGATCTCGGCCTGGGTCCTGCACGAGCGGGTCACCCGGCAACGCTGGATCGCGGCGGGGTTGATCGTGCTGGGCGCGGCGGTACTGCGGGTGGCGTGATCCGGCCTCCGCCGCCGCTACCTGCGGCGTGGCCCGGCCGGCGCGGTTACAGCGGCGGCATCCTCTGGATGTCCTCGTCCACCAGCTCGATGGCCATCACCAGCGCGTCCTCGCGCCCGTCGCGGGCGGGGTAATAACGCGGGCGGCGGCCGATCTCGTTGAAGCCTTCGCTGTGGTACAGCGCCACCGCCGGCGTGTTGGACGGGCGTACTTCCAGGAACACGCGCTGCGCGCCGTGGTCGCGGGCCAGCTTGACCAGCGCGCGGAACAGATACCGCCCCAGCCCGCGCGACTGGGTCGAGGTGTCCACGCAGACGTTGAGCACGTGCGCCTCGTCGGCGGCGATGCTGAGCACCCCGTAGCCGACCAGCACCCCGTCCTCTTCCAGCGCCAGCGCCGGATAGCCCGCGCGCAGGCAATCGACGAAGATGCCGCGCGTCCACGGGAACGGATAGCCGCGCAGCTCGATCGGCATCACCGCATCCAGGTCGGCCTCGCGCAGCGCGCGCAGCGCGAACGGGCGCGGTGCGCTGACCGCGCTCACCCGCGGCCCCGCTTGCGCAGGGCGCGCAGCTGCGGCCACAGCGCGCGCTTGGCCGCCGCACTGCCGCGCAGCGCATCCAGGTTCCAGCTGGCCATCAGCGCCTGCGTTTCCGGCTCGGCCGGATTGCAGCCGGAGGCACGCAGCAGGGCGATCTGCAGGCGGTCGGGCATGCGCACCGCCGGGCGACGACCGCCGGGCGCACGCTCACGCGCGGCGACCGGTGCCACGGCCGGCGCGTCGGGATGGGCATCGGCGTCCGCGTCCACGCTGCGTGGCGCGCTGCGCCGCGGCGGGGCCGCCGCCGGCACCGCCGGCTCGCGCGCGGGCGCGAGCGCCTGCTCGGGCGCAGGTGCCGCAGCGGCCACGCTCAGCGCGATCGGCACGGCCGCGGCGACCTCCTCGATCTGCCCATCCACGAACACCGTATAGCCCATCGCCTGCAGCCACGACTGCTGGGCGGGCGACCACAGCGGCGGCAGGCCGGTCCCGCTCACGCGCCGGGCTCGCCCGTCTTGCGGGCGCGCTGCCACAGCCAGCAGCCGGGGCCGGACAGGGCATACACGATGCCCACCGCGAACAGCACGCGCGGCAGGTCGATGACCATGATCGCAATGGCGATGGGCACCAGCGCCAGCGCCAGGAACGGCACGCGATCGGCACGCGGGCCCTTCTGGCCACTGCCCTTGAAGCTCCAGAAGCGGATCCGGCTGACCATCAGCAGCGCTGCCACCAGGGTCACGCCCAGGGCCACATAGCGCAGCTGGTTGCCGTCCCAGCCCAGGTTGCCGTCGGCAAAGGCCCAGACAAAGGACATCATCAACCCGGCCGCGGCGGGGCTGGCCAAGCCGATGAACCAGCGCTTGTCGACCACGCTGACCTGGGTATTGAAGCGGGCCAGGCGCAGCGCGGCGCAGGCCGCGTACAGGAACGCCACCGCCCAGCCGACCCGGCCCATCACCGGGTCGTCGAACTTCAGCCACGACAGCGACCAGTGGTACATCACCAGCGCCGGGGCCATGCCGAAGCTGACCAGGTCGGCCAGCGAGTCGTACTGCACGCCGAATTCGCTGCTGGTGCCGGTGAGCCGGGCCACGCGGCCATCCAGGCCGTCCATGACCGCAGCCACGAACACGGCGATGGCTGCGTTGACGAAGTCGCCATTGGCCGCGGCGATGATCGCGTAGAAGCCGGCGAACAGGCCTGCGGTGGTGAACAGGTTCGGCAGCAGGTAGATGCTGCGGTTGCGCGGCGGGGGTTTCATCTCATCCATAGCGGCCAGTTTAGTGGGTGCGGCGGCCTTTGGGGCAGCCCGGGACCCCGCCTGTCGCCGGCGGCTTGCCAGCGCCGGGCCGGGATGCTGCAATCGGCGCCCAGACCTCGATGCCCGGAGTTGCCATGCGTGCCCTGCCCTCGCTGTGCTGCCTGCTGCTGCTTGCCAGCGCCTCGGCCAGTGCCGGAACCGTCTACAAGTGGAAGGACGCCAACGGCGTCACCCAGTATTCGGAGAAGGCCCCGACCGGCCAGAAGTTCGAATCGCGCCAGGTCGAGAACCGCGACCCGGTCGCCCGGGCCACCCCGGCGGCCAAGGCCCCGGCCGAATCCACCGATTGCACCACCGCGCGCAGCAACCTGAGCCTGCTCAACGGCGAGGGCGCGGTGATGCAGGACACCAACGGCGACGGCAAGGCCGACGCGGCGCTGAGCCCGGAACAGCGGGGCGCGCAGAAGGAACTGGCCAACGCGGCGATCAAGGCCTACTGCAAGCCGGCCAGCTGAGCCGGCGCGGGCCCCTGGCCGCGTGGCACGGCCCCGGCCGGCGGCGTGATGGGCAGGGCGGCGGCTGGGCTGGCAGAATATCGGCTTCTGCCGTTCAGCGAAGCCGACGATGCGCCTCTCCCAGTTCCACCTGCACACCACCAAGGAAACCCCCAGCGACGCGGAGCTCACCAGCCACCGCTTGATGCTGCGCGCGGGCATGATCCGCAAGCTGGCTTCGGGGTTGTACACCTGGTCGCCGCTGGGCCTGCGCGTGCTGCGCAAGGTCGAGCGCATCGTGCGCGAGGAAATGGAGCGCGCCGGGGCGGTGGAGTTCCAGATTCCCACCATCCAGCCCAAGGAACTGTGGGAAACCACCGGCCGCTGGGAAAAGTTCGGTCCGCAGCTGCTCAAGATCAAGGATCGCAAGGAGCAGGTGTTCTGCTACAGCCCCACCGCCGAAGAGGCCGCCGCCGATTTCGCGCGCCAGGAGCTGTCCAGCTACAAACAGCTGCCGGTCAATTTCTTCCAGATCCAGACCAAGTTCCGCGATGAGATCCGCCCGCGCTTCGGGGTGATGCGTGCGCGCGAGTTCCTGATGAAGGACGCCTACTCCTTCCACCTGCACGATGACTGCCTGGTGCGCGAGTACGAAAACATGAAGGCGGCCTACAGCCGCATCTTCACCCGCCTGGGCCTGGATTTCCGCATGGTGCAGGCCGACTCGGGCGCGATCGGCGGCGACGCCTCGCAGGAATTCCACGTGATCGCCGATTCCGGCGAAGACGCGCTGGTGTTCTCCACCGGCTCGGAGTACGCGGCCAACATGGAAGCGGCAGTCGCCGCAGCCCCGGGCGCGCGTCCGGCCGCCAGCGAAGCCCTGCGCAAGGTGGACACCCCGACCCAGAAGACCTGCGAGGACGTGGCCGCGCTGCTCGGCCTGGGCCTGGAGCGCACGGTGAAGTCGGTGGCGATCATGGGCCCCGCCGGTTTCGTGCTGGCGCTGGTGCGTGGCGACCACGAGGTCAACGAGATCAAGCTGGGCAAGGTGGCCGGGCTGCAGGGCTACCGCATGGCTGGCGAGGCGGAGATCGCCACGCACCTGGGCAGCGAGCCGGGCTTCCTGGGCCCGCTCAACCCGGCCCAGCCGATCCGCATCGTGGCCGACCGCGACGTGGCGGCGATGGCCGATTTCGTGGTGGGCGCCAACGAAGCCGGCTTCCACCTGGCCGGGGTCAACTGGGGCCGCGACCTGCCCGAGCCGGAAGTGGCCGATATCCGCAATGCCAAGGCCGGCGATCGTGCCGCCGATGGCGGCGAGCTGAAGATCGCACGCGGCATCGAAGTGGGCCATGTGTTCCAGCTGGGCCGCCAGTATGCGCAGGCGCTGAAGGCGACCGTGCTGGATGAGAACGGCAAGGCCGCGGTGATGGCGATGGGCTGCTACGGCATCGGCATTTCGCGCATCGTGGCCGCGGCGATCGAGCAGAACCACGACGAGGCCGGCATCATCTGGCCGGCGGCGATGGCGCCCTGGCAGGTGGTGGTGTGCGTGATCAATCCCAAGCAGGACGAGGCGGTGGCCACCGCTGCGGCCGAGCTGCTGGCGCAGCTGCAGGCGGCCGGGCTGGATGCGGCGCTGGACGACCGCGGCCTGCGCCCGGGCCAGATGTTCGCCGACATGGAGCTGATCGGCGTGCCGCACCGGGTGGTGGTATCCGAGCGCGGCCTGGCCGCGGGCACCTACGAGTACCGCGCGCGCAGTGCCAGCGAGGCCGAAAGCCTGGACCGCCAGGCGCTGCTGGAGCGGCTGGGCGGCTGAGCCGGCGCCAGCTAACGGGAAAGGCCGGGTGGAATATCCCGGCTTTTCTTTTGCCCATTGCAATTGAATATGCCGGTTAACTCTGTGCAGCATCCGGTGGGATATGTATGCTGTCGCCGAAGCCAAGGACTGGCCCACCCCGTCCTTAATTAGATTTCGGAGCAGTTGATGAGTATTGACCTGAGTGGCTTGTCCGCCAAAGAGCTGGGCGCCCTGATCAAGAACGCCAAGAAACAGCAGACCATCGTGGCCAAGCGCCCGGCGGTGACCAAGGTGCGGGCGCAGCTGACCAAGCTGGCCAAGGCGCACGGTTATTCGATCGAAGAAGTGTTCGGTGGCACCGCCCCGGCCCGCGGCCGCGCCGCCAAGGCCACCAAGGCCCCGGCCAAGAAGGCCGTGCGCAAGCTGGGCAAGGTGGCGCCGAAGTACCGCAACCCGGCCAACCCGAAGGAAACCTGGACCGGCCGTGGCAAGCAGCCGCGCTGGCTGGCCGCGCTGACGACCAAGGGCAAGAAGGTCGAAGAGTTCCTGATCAAGAAGTAATCGTTTCCGGTTTCATCGGAAACTGAAACTCGAAACGCCGGCGAACGCCGGCGTTTTTTGTGCCTGTTTTCTTATGTCGCTGGACGTCCTGCGCAGTACGCCAACAGCTGGAGCAACAGCTGCAAAGCCGGGTGCGCGCTTGTACTGGCCGGGTCGGGTACCCAACGAAAAAGCGAAAAGCGGCTGAGCTGCCGGGGCGGTCTTCCGCCGTTGCCGTTGCCGTTGCCTGGCCAATGGCCACCAGCCAACTGTCGAGGGTCGGGGGCTGTGGGTTCCCGGGACCCTGAGGCGCATGGATGCGCCGACGGAGCCTACACGGACGTACTTGCGGCGTGTCCCGGGAACCCACAGCCCCTGGCCCAGCACGATGCAGGAGGCTATAGGGTTTTGGACTTGGTCTTGGACTTGGTCTTGGACGTTGACGTGGATCCAGACCCAAACGGTCAGAGATTCTTCCGCGCCGGCACCAGCAGGTTGCCAAACAGCAGCCCGGCCACCAGCGCCATCACCACATTGAGCACCGTCATCAGCACCGTCTGGCCCGCGCTCATGTCCTGCTGCTGCACCAGCGTCAGCACCCCGCGCAGACTGGTACTGCCCGGCACCAGCATGATGATGCCCGGCAACCGGATGATCGCGCCCGGCCGCTGCACCCAGCGACCGAACAGATTGCCCGCCGCCGTCATCAGCATCGCCGACATGAAAATGCCGGCCGGCAATCCCCACGCCTGCCCGGCGAATTTCGAAATCGCATACCCGGCCACCGAGGCCGCCATCACCCACGGATAATCGCGGCGGTTGGCCTTGAACAGCATCGCGAAGGCGAAGGCCGCCAGCAGCAGCGCGCACCATTCCACCCAGTCGGCCTGCGGCCGCGAGGCGCGCACATGCGGCTCCAGCCCGATGATGCCCGACAGCGTCACCGCGATCACCGCGCCCACCGTCAGTTTCAGGATCGTGGTGATCGCACCGGCGAATCGCGCCGTTCCCGACACCCAGTGCTGGCTCGCCAGCTCGTTGACCGCATTGGTCAGCGACATGCCCGGCAGCATCACCACCAGCGACGCGATGATCACCGTATTGAGGTTCAGCGGCCCCAGGAACGAGGCCACCAGCGCCGCCACCGTACCGGCCAGCAGGGCCGCCAGCGCCTCGCTGGCCTCGCGGCTGGCCGGGCGCCGGTCGGTGTACAGCGTCATCAGCCCGATCAGCAGGCCGATCACACCCGCCGTGGCGATATCCAGCCACGGCAGCTTCCACAGCCCGGCCACGCCGGCCGCGCCGAGGCTGTAGGACAGGATCATGCGGATCTTGCCGCGCCGGCCCGGGTCCTTGTCCAGTTGCCGCAGTGCGGTATGGCCCTGGGCGATGCTCATGCTGCCGGTGGCCACCGCATCGGTGATCTGGTCGGCGATGCTGAGTTTATGCAGGTCGTTTTCGCCCGGAGCCAGCCGGATCACCCGGGTAATATCGGACGAACCGATGGCCTTGGTCGGATCGCTGAAACTCAGGATCAGCCCGGTCGGGTTCGACCACGGCTCGCAGTCCAGGTCCAGCCGCTGCGCCAGCGCGACCACCGCCGCCTCCAGCCGCTGCGCGGTGGTGCCGTAGCTGTGCAGGCGCCCGGCGATCTCCGATACGAACGCCACGCGCTGCGCATAGGTGGCCTGGGGGGTGGCAATGGTGGCGGTATCGACGGACATGCTTCGTAGTATTACCCGAAGCCCGCCCCGGCTGAACAACCATGTCGCAGCGCACACACTAGATGTCGACACGGACAAGGTATGCTGCGCGCAGGACGCCCCCATGACGCCAACCCAAGCCCCCCATCTCGAACAGGATGCGCAGGATCCCGGCCTGATCCGGTTGTCCGGCCACTGGACCCTGCATACCGCGCTGGACGCGGCCGAAGTGCTGCGCGGCATTCCCGATGCGCTCACCGGCATCGACGCCAGCGGTATCAGCCTGCTCGATTCGGCCGGCGTGCTGCAGGTGCTGCGCGTGGCGCGGCGCGCCGACCTGCCCGATGAGGCCCTGCAGTTCCGCGACGAACACCGCGCCCTGGTCTGCACCATCGAAGAAGTGGCCGACGACCGGCCGCGCTCCAAGCGCGACTTCGGCGTGCTGGCCGCGCTGGAGCGGTTGGGCGTCAGCGTGCACGGCATGGGCCACAACATCGTGGCGCTGGCCAGTTTCCTCGGCGAGAACCTGGTCAAGGGCGCACGCCTGGTCAAGGAGCCGCGCCGGTTCCGGCTCACCGCCACCGTGGCGCAGATGGAACAGGTGGGCCTGGACGCGGTGCCGCTGGTGGCGCTGCTGTCCTATCTGGTCGGGGCGGTGATCGCCTTCCTCGGCTCGACCATCCTGCGCGACTTCGGCGCGGAGATCTACGTGGTGGAGCTGGTCAACATCGCCTTCCTGCGCGAGTTCGCCGTGCTGCTCACCGCGATCGTGCTCGCCGGTCGCACCGCCAGCGCGTTCACCGCGCAGATCGGTGCGATGAAGGCACGCGAAGAAATCGATGCGATGAAGACCCTCGGCCTGGACCCGATCGACCTGCTGGTGCTGCCGCGCCTGGTCGCGCTGCTGGTCACCCTGCCGCTGCTGACCTTCATCGCGATGGTCGCCGGCCTGGCCGGCGGCATCACCGTGGGCGCCTTCGACCTGGATATTCCGCCGCAGATGTACATCGCGCGCATGCACGACACCATGGAAGTGCGGCACATGCTGGTGGGCCTGTCCAAGGCGCCGGTGTTCGCGCTGGTGATCGGCCTGATCGGCTGCCTGGAAGGGCTGAAGGTGGAGGGCACGGCGCAGTCGGTGGGCGAACGCACCACCTCCAGCGTGGTGCAGACCATTTCGCTGGTGATCATCATCGACGCCTTCGCCGCGCTGTGGTTCATGAAGATGGATTGGTAAGCGATGGCCACCCAGACCCTGCCCCTGGCCAGCGACGACGCCCGCGCCGACGAGGAAAACCTCGCCATCCGCGTGCGCGGGCTGACCAACCGCTTCGGCGCGCAGACCGTGCACGATGGCCTGGACCTGGACGTGCGCCGCGGCGAGATCCTCGGCGTGGTCGGTGGCTCGGGCACCGGCAAATCGGTGCTGATGCGCAGCATCCTCGGGCTGCGCGTACCCGACGCCGGCCAGATCGAGGTGCTTGGCGTGGATGCGCGCTCGGACGATCCGGCCAGCCGCCTGCACATCGAACGCAACACCGGGGTGCTGTTCCAGGATGGTGCGCTGTTCTCCTCGCTGACCGTGGGCGAGAACGTGCAGGTGCCGCTCAAGGAACACCACCGCGAGCTGCCCGAGCGCTGGCATTACGAACTGGCGCTGCTCAAGGTCAAGCTGGCCGGCCTGCCCGCCGACGCGATCAACAAGCTGCCCTCGCAGCTGTCCGGTGGCATGCGCAAGCGCGCCGGCCTGGCCCGGGCGCTGGCGCTGGACCCGCCGCTGCTGTTCCTGGACGAGCCCACCGCCGGGCTGGACCCGATCGGCGCGGCCGCGTTCGACCGTCTGATCAAGACCCTGCAGGAAGCACTGGGGCTGACCGTCCTGCTGATCACACACGATCTGGACACGCTGTATGCGATCTGTGACCGGGTGGCCGTGCTGGCCGACCAGAAGGTGATCGCCAATGCCCCGCTGCACGAGATCGAGCAACTGGACCACCCGTGGATCCAGGAATACTTCCACGGGCCGCGCGCGCGCGCGGCGCGCGCCGGGCGCCCGGACAACGCCGACGATGGCACCGGGCCGCGGCCCACGCCACGCGCCCACCAGGACGACACGCCATGAACCAACGTTTTCTCGCGGGTAACTAGACCATGGAAACCAAAGCCAATTACGTCCTGATCGGCGCGTTCACCCTGGTGGTGGGCCTGGCGCTGCTGGCCTTCGGCCTGTGGGCGGCCAAGTACTCCTCCGACCGCACCTGGACGGAGTACCGCGTGGTCTTCCGCGAGGCGGTCACCGGCCTGTCGGTGGGCAGCCCGGTGCAGTACAACGGCATCGCGGTCGGCTCGATCACCGAACTGAACCTGGTGCCCGACGACCCGCGCCAGGTGGTGGCGCGGATCCGGCTGAACTCCAACACCCCGGTCAAGACCGACACCCGCGCCAAGCTGGCGATCACCAGCCTGACCGGGCCGTCGATCATCCAGCTCAGCGGCGGCACCCCGCAGGCCGCCGCGTTGACGGCGGTCAACAAGGACCCGGCGCCGATCATCCCGACCACGCCCTCGGCCCTGCAGAACATCACCGACGTGGCCAACCGCATCGTCGAGCGCATGGACCAGGTGCTCAGCGACCGCAACGTGGCCAGCATCAACGCCACCCTGGCCAACCTGGAGACGATCAGCGGCGGCCTGGCCGACCGCGACCAGGGCACCCAGGCGCTGCTGCTCAGCGCGCGCGACGCCGCGCGCAGCCTGGATGTCACGCTCAAGACCACCAACGGCACCATCGAGCGCCTGGACAAGAACCTGGTGCAGCAGCTGCCGCCGATCCTGGACAAGCTGGAAACCACGCTGACCAAGCTGGATTCGGCCGCCGGCAGCGCCGACTCGATCCTCGGCGAGAACCGCGCGGCGATCAACAGCTTCGCCAACGATGGCCTGGCCCAGCTGGGCCCGACCCTGACCGAGCTGCGCGGGCTGATCCGCGACCTGCGCCGGGTCAGCGACAAGCTGGACAACAACCCGGCACGTTATCTGCTGGGCCGCGATGCGCCCAAGGAGTTCGAACCCAAATGAGCCGCCCGACCCTGACCCGCACCCTCCTGCCGGTGGCCCTGATCGCCCTGCTGGGCGGCTGCTCGCTGCTGGGCAGCAACGAGCGCAGCGCAGTGACCATCTATTCGCCGATCGTGCGCGTCCAGCCCGATCCCGGCTGGCCCAAGGTCGACTGGCAGCTGATCCTGGTCAAGCCCAGCGCCGCGCGCGTGGTCGACAGTCCGCGCATCAACGTGCGCCCGTCGCCGTCCGAGCTGGAGGTGTACAAGGGCGTGAGCTGGGCGCAGCCGGCCACGGACATGCTCGACGACGCGCTGCTGCGCGGCTTCGAGGATTCCGGCCGCATCGGCGGGGTCGCCCGCGCCACCACCGGTATCCGCGCCGACTACAAGCTGGCCATGGACGTGCGCCGGTTCGAAGCCGATTACCGCGGCCAGCCGACGCCCACGGCACTGATCGAGGTCAACGCCAAGCTGATCCACGTGATCGACCAGCGCGTGGTCGCCGACCGCACCTTCCGCCAGGAACAGCCGGTGCCGACCACCGCCACGGCCGATGTCGCGCGCGCCTTCGAGCAGAGCCTGCAGGCCATGACCACCGAGGTGGTGGGCTGGACGCTGGTGACCGGCCAGGCCGATCACCAGCAGGCACAGGTCATGCCGACCCGGCTGCGTCAATCCAGCGGAAGGTGAGGTTGATGCGCTCGGCCAGCGGCCGGGTGCTTTTGGGCAGGGCATGCTGATAATGGCGCTGGGTCTGCCCGCCCATCAGCAACAGGTCGCCGTGGCCGAGCGTCAGCTCGGCCTTGCGCGCATGGTCCTCGCGCCGGCGCAGCAGGAAACGTCGTTCGGCGCCCAGGCTCAATGAGGCGATCAACGGCGCCGGCCCCAGTTCGGGCTCGTTGTCGCTGTGCCAGCCCATGCCGTCGTCGCCATCGCGGTAGCGGTTGAGCAGCACGCTGTTGAACGGCGCGGCACAGAACGCGGCCAGGCGGTCACGCAGCGGCAGCAATGCCGGATGCCAGGCCGCCGGCACGAAGTCGGTGCCGGAATAGCGGTAGCGCGCGGCCGGATCACCCATCCAGCAGCTCAGCCGTGGCGAGTCGACCTGGCGCCCGAACATGCGGATCCGGTGCACCTCCCACGGCACGTCCTGGCGCAACGTGCGCTGCAGGGCGTCGGCGGCCTCGGCCGCCAGCCAATGGCGGTGCCAGCGGACATCGGCGTCGCGCAGATGCAGGTCCATGGGATTCCCCTTGAATACCGGGCGCCGGTGCGGCGCCCGGTAGAGACGCCACTCAGGCCGTGGCGAAAGCCACGCCGGTCTTTTCCTTCAGTTCGTCGATGCCCACGCCCGGCGCGGCCTCGACCAGCACCAGGCCGGCGTCGGTCACGTCGATCACGGCCAGGTCGGTGATGATGCGGTCGACCACGCCCACGCCGGTCAGCGGCA
>RCUH01000486.1_pt1 | contig 40440 bp, 41 predicted proteins | sample 2166191 | NCBI WGS metagenome assembly RCUH01 (sample SAMN09932848, study PRJNA488358) | compost metagenome | feature: garden; material: soil; isolation source: compost soil in an enriched community after 214 h of incubation | place: Germany: Experimental Botanical Garden Goettingen | collected... | reverse complement strand
GTGTATCTGCTAGTAACTTTTGAACCTAACTGGCTATACATCACCTCTGGTTGGATACTGAATTGCTCAGAAATTGGAGCATTTAAAAACAAACCACCAGCAAAACCTACTTTTGATTTAGAATCTTCATATCCATCATCAGAAATAGATGAAACGTTGACTCCTGCTTTAATACCGAATGTCGGACTTGTTTGTGCGAATGCAAATGTTCCTGCTACTAAACCTAATCCTAAAAATAACTTTTTCATAATATCAAATTTTAATTTTTGTTTTACGGGAAGGATACTTCCAAATTCTTTGCCAAAAATTATTTTGATATTTGAAGTTTGTTCTGGAAAATTTACAAATTATTAATTATCAATCTATTAAAAATCGTATTCATTGAATAACATCATTAATTAACCTCTATATTTTTATAGAAATCTAAGGTCAAATTGATTTGTTCTGCGTGTAATTTCTGGTCATAAGTACAACTTCCAACACTATCAATCAATGAAAAATTGATATTACCATCCAGATTTTTCTTGTCGTTGAACATAAGGTTAATAATATCTTCATTCTTAAATTCAGAAATATCGATGTAAGGGAAAAACCTTTGAATCTTCGTGATAATCGTAGATGAGTGGTCAACATCAATCAATCCCGCTAAAAATGCAAGATGCGTTTCGCAGATCATTCCCAGTGCAACTGCTTCTCCGTGCGGAATCAAGTTGCCTTTTTGAAGAAAAAGACTTTCCACAGCGTGACCAATAGTGTGACCAAAGTTTAGAATCTTGCGAACATTTTCTTCTTTGAAATCCTTTGTCACCACCTCATTTTTGATTTCCATACTTCGGCTGATGAATGGCGCAAGATTTTCTGGGGAAATTTTATTTAATGAAATAAGTTCTGTCCAGTGATTGGCATCTGCTATCAAACCGTGTTTCAGCATTTCAGCAAAACCACTTCTGAGTTCTTCAAACTTCAAAGTTTCAAGAAATTTTGGATAGAAGAAAATCCCTTCTGGCAAAGCGAAAGTCCCGATGATATTTTTAAGAAACTGATGGTCGATTCCTGTTTTTCCACCAATCGATGCATCACACATTGCGAGCAAAGTCGTAGGAATATTGATAAATTTGAAACCCCTTTTATAAGTTGAAGCCACAAAACCGCCCATATCCGTCACTACTCCACCACCAAGATTGATCAATAATGATTTTCTATCTGCCTCCATTTCGGAGAATATTTCCCAGAGTTGAGTTGCTGTTCCAATGTTTTTATTTTCTTCGCCAGCTTCTATTTCGATGATTTCGAATGGTGCGTCGGTTTCCAAGTTGGGTAATAAAATTGGTAAACAATGGTCGTGCGTATTTTCATCTACCAAAATAAAAATCTTGCTCGGCGCAAGTTGATCGATATATTCATTAAGACTGCTGAAATCCCTATCAAGTTCCTTTATCATAATCACTTTTGTATTTAAATAAGTCCTACATTTTTCAGCATCTGAAGAATGACGTTTTTTGGAATGTTTTCAAAATCACTTTTATCGAAGATGTGAATTAGATAAATCTCTTGATCTTCTAACACAAAAAAATAAATCACTCTCGCACCGCCAGATTTACCTTTATTCTTACTTTCAATCGCTAGTCTAATTTTGAATAAATGATGACCTAAGGAAATTCCCGCTTCAAAATCATTTTCGAGAATATCAATCACCTTAGTCAAATCATCCTTGAGTGAAGGATATTTTTTATAAAGCTTTTTGAAATGTTTTTTGAAATCTGGTGTTAATACAACATTATATTTCATCAAGAAATTCTCTTGCCGATTGTTTTTTTAGCTTGCCATCTCTTATTTTTCTTACTTGAGAAAGGCTTTTCGTAACCTCATCCAGATGCAACAAAGTCTCATCTGATTTTTTCATTTCAAATTTTATTTTGAACGATTTCATCAATGATTTTAATGCTTCTTCTTGTTCAGCATTTTTAGGATGTGCAATAAAAATATTTTCTGACGGCATTTTTGTGATTTTGATTTAAAACAAAAATACAAAATTTTTAAACAAAAAAAAGAGAAGCAAAATTGCTCCTCTTTATATATTGATCTTTTAAATTCTAAGATTACATGTGGATAGATCTCTTTCCAGTTGCGTCCAAAGCTGCTTCTTTCACAGCTTCTGCATATGTTGGATGCGCGTGAGAACTTCTTGCGATGTCTTCTGCACTTGCACGGAACTCCATTGCGATAACGCCTTCTGCAACCAAATCAGCTGCTCTTGCTCCAATCATATGGAAACCAAGAACTTCGTCAGTTTTCTCGTCAGCAATGATTTTCACAAAACCGTCTGTGTCGCCACTTGCACGGCTTCTTCCTAACGCTCTCATTGGGAAACTTCCGACTTTATAAGCCACACCTTCTTCTTTCAATTGCTCCTCGGTTTTACCAACACCGGCAACTTCAGGCCAAGTATAAACAACGCCTGGGATCAAGTTATAATTGATGTGAGGCTTCTGTCCAGCCAAGATCTCAGCAACCAAGGTTCCTTCCTCTTCTGCTTTGTGCGCCAACATTGCACCTTTAATAACATCACCAATTGCATAAATATTAGAAACATTCGTCTGCAAATGGTCGTTGGTTTTCACTCTTCCTCTTTCGTCAAGTTCTACACCTGCCTTTTCCAATCCAAGTCCGTCTGTGTAAGGTCTTCTACCTACAGAAACCAGAACATAATCACTTTCGTAAGTGACCTCTTCACCTTTCTTGTTTTTAGCAGTCACTTTTACAGAATCTCCATTTCTTTCAACCGCCGAAACAGCCGTAGAAAGTTCGAATTTCATGCCTTGTTTTCTAAGAACTTTTTGTAATTCTTTAGACAAACTTCCATCCATTCCAGGAATAATTTTGTCCATAAACTCAACCACAGTTACCTGAGAACCTAATCTCAAATACACAGAACCAAGCTCAAGACCAATTACCCCCCCCCCAATTACAACCAAATGTTTTGGAATTTCTTTAAGATTCAAAGCTTCAGTTGAAGTGATGATTCTTTCTTTATCAAGATTAATAAAAGGTAAACTGGATGGTTTTGAACCAGTTGCGATAATTATATATTTAGATTCGATCACTTCGGAAGTACCGTCGTTTTTGGAAACTTTGATCTGAGTTGCAGATTCGAAACTTCCAAGACCTTCAAAGACAGTGATTTTATTTTTGTCCATCAAAAAGTTGATTCCTTTTGTGGTTTGATCCACCACTTCGTTTTTACGGGCGATCATTCTTTCGATATCTGCAGTCGGCTCATTGATGATGATTCCGTGATTTGCAAAGTCGTGTTTTGCTTTTTCGAAATGTTCAGAACTATCAAGCAAAGCTTTTGAAGGAATACATCCAACATTAAGACAAGTACCGCCTAAGGTTGAATATTTTTCAATAATTGCTGTTTTGAAACCCAATTGAGCAGCACGGATTGCCGCAACATATCCACCAGGACCAGAACCGATAACGGTTACATCAAATTGACTCATATATTTTTGATTATTATTCGAATAAAAATTTCATCAAATTTACGAATTTTAGACGAATTTTGGAACTGATTTTTGTTAAGAAAATTAATGTTTATTTTTGTATCAGATTTTAAAAATCCATTCCAAATGTCAATTAAAACAAATTATCAAAACATCCTTTCACAACTTCCAGAAAATGTAAAACTGGTAACGGTTTCCAAAACCAATCCAGCTGACAAAATCAAAGAAGTTTATGATTTGGGACAAAAAGCATTTGGCGAAAACAAAGTTCAGGAATTATTGGAAAAACAGCCTGTTCTTCCAAATGATATTGAGTGGCATTTGATTGGACATCTTCAAACGAACAAAGTGAAATATGTTGCGGGATTTATCTCAATGATAGAAAGCGTTGACAGCGAAAAACTTTTGAAAGAAATTGATAAAGAAGCTTTGAAGAACGAAAGAAAAATCAATGTTTTGCTTCAAGTTAAAATCGCACGAGAAGAGACAAAATTCGGATTGACTGTTGATGAAACTAAAGATATTTTCAATCAATTCTTAAAAGGAAATTTCCCGAATATCGAAATCAAAGGCTTGATGGGAATGGCAAGTTTCGTCGAAAATGAATCTCAAATCCGTGAAGAATTTGGAATTTTGAAACAGCTTTTTGATGAACTCTCAGGCTTAAAACCTTTGGAAACTTTATCAATGGGAATGAGTGGCGATTTTCCTTTGGCAATTGAATGTGGCTCAAATTCAGTTCGCGTTGGTTCTGCCATCTTTGGAGAACGGAATTATTAGTTAGTGGTTGTCGTTGATGGTTCTTTGCTATTTTGTCAAGCTGAGGCTCTCGAAGCCCATCTAAAATTAAATTTCCATTAATAAACTTTCGTAAACCTTCATCACATCTCTCGCAATCACCTCATCATTGAATTTCTGAACAAACTCCAACCCTTTTTCAGCGCGGCGTTTTCTCTCGGGTTCATTGTTCCAAAGAAAATTAATTTTTGATCTAATATCGTCCACATTTTTCGGGTCAATGTAAACAGAATCTGGTCCGCCAGCTTCGGGCAAACAGCTTGTATTGCTTGTGATCACAACAGTTTCGGAATACAAAGCTTCAATCACCGGAATTCCAAAACCTTCGAAAAAACTTGGATAGATGAAAATGTCGGCAAGTTTGTAAATAGCAGACAATTCTTCCATCGAAACGCCTTGTAGAAAGTAGACTTCAACTTTACCTTTTTTGATTTCCTTTTCTATTAATTTAAAATATTTAGGCTTTTTGGCTCCAACCACGACTAATGGAATCTTAGAACCATTCAAAGCTTTGACGATGTTCAAAAGGTTTTTCCGAGGTTCAATCGTTCCGACATTTAAAATAAATTTCTCCGGAAGCTGAAATTTTTCTTTGATTTGATCAAGAATTTCCTGCGACTGCTTCTCCTTGATACTTGCGTGACAACCTTGATAAACAACCTCAATCTTATTTTCCGAGACTTTTAAATAATCAATAATATCTCGTTTGGTCTGCTCAGAAATGGCGATGATTTTATGAGCCGAAACAGCCGCTTTTTTGAATTTCCAAAAATGAATTCTGCGATCCAGCCAAGTGTAATATTCCGGAAACCTTTCGAAGATTAAATCGTGGATGGTTACAACTTTTTTAATCGGTTTCGAGTTCCATTTCAAAGGCAGTTCGCCGGACAAACCGTGGAAAATGTCCGCATTGTTATTTTGTGCATCGATTCCGGTTTTGAGCTGCCGGGAAAGTGTACTTTTAGTTGTTTGCACAAAAGTGACATTGGGTAATTTCAATATTGCTTCGCCACGTTCTGATTTTTTTTTATTGAATAATAAATATTGATTATCAGGAAAATACGTTGATAAAACCCGAACCAAATCGCGGGAATAATTTCCTAAGCCAGACCAGCTGGTAAAAACACGTTTGGCATCGTAAGCAATCTTCATTAATTCTTATTTTTTTGTGTCCAGTTTTCCAAAAAATCTTTGGTTGTGGAAAATTGATAATTATTTTTCTTCGCCCATTTGATGAAATCATCAAAACGATTTACCATTTTCTCATCTGTATTTTTAAAAGTAAATCCAGGTAATTTATATTTCGGATTTGAAATGTCTGCAAATTCCCAAGGGTGAAAATAGATGTTCAAAAATCCCGTGGAACTTAATGATAATTTGGACAATGTTTTATAAATCCAAAGTGGAAAGTTATGAAAACTTAACCAAAACAAAGGAATTCTGAATATTGTAGAAACCGAAGCAGGAAACTGCAAAACTTTCTTTTGCCAAAATGGTTTTCTGCTGACATTGAAGTTGTTATATCTTCCAGGCAAATAAGTTGGATTGATGGACGAATTGTAGAAATATCCAGCCTCTGAAACCGCATCTTCCGAAACAGGACTCATTCTTGGCATTCTGAGTCCGACCACTTTCGTATCAAATAATTTTTCTAATTCCAATCTAGATTCCAACAAATGTTTTTCTTCAAAATCTGAATGAAACCAAGTGTGAGAAGCCAACTCGTGACCTTCGGAAAGTAATTGACTTACCAAATCCTGATTATTTTCCGCAAAAACAACAGTCGAAAAAAAAGTCGCTTTGATTTGATTGTATTTTAAAATCTTAAGAATATTCTGTAATCCTTTTCTGGAAACCGCCAATTGCTCTTCCAAAGGAATCTCACCATTATATTCCAACGGCATATCAAATTCTTCTATATCGAAACTTAGTAAAATCATTTATAATTTTTTTGAACGAATGATATAATTAGGCCGTTCTTTGACTTGTTTGAAAATTTTGCCCAGATAAATTCCGAATATTCCTAAGATAATCAATTGCAAACCTCCGAAGAAAACAATCGTCATGATGAGCGACGCCCAACCGGAGATTTCTGTTCCGGAAACGAAAGATTCTATGACGTAAATCGCATAACCAACAACTGAAAGTGCGGAAAACATAAAACCCAAATACGCCGCAAGGTACAACGGTTTGACACTGAAAGCGGTAATTCCGGTGAAGGCAAACTTCATCATTTTTTTGATATTATAACTGCTTTCTCCAGCATTTCTCGCGCCTGCAACAAAATTGATCGTCGTTTGCTTGTATCCCATCCAACTCGTCAATCCTCTTAAAAAGAGATCATCTTCGGTGAAATTTCGGAAAGACTGGACAACGTTTGCGTCCATTAATCGGAAGTCGGAACCGCCTCCATTTTTCAAATCTACATCAGAAATTTTGGAAAGAAATTTATAAAAAACTTCGGAGGTTTTCTTTTTGAAAAAAGATATTTCTTTGGGATATTTTCGGTTGGTTAAAACAACATCGTAACCTTCTTCCCATTTTTGAATCAGTTCCGGAATCAGTTCTGGCGGATGTTGCAAATCTGCATCCATAGAGATTACAGCGTTTCCATCAGCAAAATCCAAACCTGCTTTTACGGCTGGCTGATGACCAAAGTTCCTTGAAAACTCTATAAATTTCACATTATCAAATTCATGACTTAGTTTTTCCAAAATCAATTGAGAATTGTCCCGACTTCCATCATTCACGAAAATCATCTCGAAAGTATAATTTTCGAGTTTGGAAAAGACAGTTTCGATCCGTTGATACATCAAGGAAATATTGCCTTCTTCGTTGTGAACGGGAATCACGATGGAAATCTTTTTCATTAGTTTAACTTCATTAATCTAATTTATAATCTTTCTCAAAATCCTTCGTCAATAATTCATACATTACTCTAAACCAAATCAATATACATGGAATTGCTTTGGTAGAATATTTTATAAAAACACCTTCTTTGATAGATTTTGGAAATAAATCCGAAAATGCAAAACAAGTGAAAATCATAACGAAAATCAATAAGCCAATGTCAATTTTTGATAATTTCTTCTGCATCAAAAACCAAATCATCACACCCGCAATAGCAATGATGTAAGTCGGACTTTCTGAACCTGAACTGAAAAGTACCACAAACAGTAATGTAGAAGCCAGAATCATCATCTGAAATGGTAGAAATTTAAATTGTTTCGTTCTGATGTACGGCAACATAAATAAGATGAATCCTGGAATTAAAAAGATAAGATTTGAGATACTGGCATCTCCCAAAATTCTTCTCACAACGCCCATTAACGAATAATCCTGACGTGTTCCCAAAGCTTGGTTATCAAGATTTTTCCCTGAAAGAGAAGTGTACCAATCAAAGTACGACTGAACACCAAACTTCGGGCTTGAAATCAACATTGGTAAAACAAAAAATAGAATTGAGATTACGATTAATGAAATGATGAACTTCGTTTTGTTCTTAACAAAGAAAAAAGCGGAAAGTCCTACGATGCCATATATTTTCACAAAAACGCCGATGAGAATTGCGAAAGCTGATTGGGTTTCTTTTCTTTCATAAATGTAAATCGCAGACAGCATCAATAATCCGGTCAAAATAATATTAAACTGAAAATAAGTCGCTGCTGTGATGAATTCCTGAAGACAAAGCCAAGCGAAAAATGATTTTTTAGCATCAGAAAACGGAAGCTTGTAAATCGCAAAAAGGAAAACCAAAGTGCTGGCAACATTCCACAGAATTGCGCCAGAACCATCTGGCATCATCGCAAATGGTGCAATCAAAAGACTAAAAAACACACCATAATGATTGCTGTCAAAAAACAAATCTGGATATTGAGAGAAGATATTTCTTTCCTGCAACGTATTATAAAATACATTCTTGAAAATCAGATAGTTGTTGTAACCGCCGGTTCCTCTTTTGTATTTGCTGTAAGCCGTGACTGCGGAAACAATGATGTAAATCGCAAATATAATTCGATAGTCAGAAATGATTTTTAAGAACTTCTCTTTCACAGTTGGTTTGGTTATTAATTAAAAATGTCATTCTATCAAGAAGTTAATTCTCATTAGAATGACAAATATAAGTTTAAAATCAATAATTTGCGAATGGCGAATGGCTTTTTGCTATTGGCTTTGAAAATTAAGGATTTTTAGTTTTAATAATATTTTAAACCGCTACATTGTTTTCTCTCAAAGCATCATTAAGAGAGGTTTTCTTGTCAGTAGATTCTTTTCTTTTTCCGATGATCAATGCGCAAGGAACTTGAAATTCTCCAGCTGGAAACTTCTTGGTGTAACTTCCCGGAATCACAACCGAACGTTCTGGAACGTAACCTTTCGTTTCGATTGGTTCTGGTCCTGTAACGTCGATAATTTTAGTTGACATTGTCAAGCAAACATTCGCTCCCAAAACCGCTTCTTTACCAACACGAACACCTTCCACAACGATACAACGTGAACCGATAAAGGCATCATCTTCGATAATTACTGGCGCCGCTTGCAATGGTTCTAAAACGCCACCAATTCCTACACCACCGCTCAAGTGAACGTTTTTCCCAATTTGCGCACAACTTCCAACCGTTGCCCAAGTATCAACCATAGTTCCGGAATCTACATAAGCACCAATGTTAACATAAGACGGCATCAAGATCACACCACTTGCTACGAAACTTCCGTGTCTTGCGATGGCGTGAGGCACTACTCTAACGCCTTTTTCAGCATAATTTTTCTTCAAAGGAATTTTATCGTGGAATTCGAATGGACCAACTTCTATGGTTTCCATCGTTTGGATTGGGAAATACATTACAACTCCTTTTTTCACCCACTCGTTGATTTGCCAACCATTTTCTGTAGGCTCAGCTGTTCTAAGTTCTCCAGCGTCAAGTTTTGCAACGACTTCTCTTACTGCATTCTGGTATTCTTCTTCCTTCAAAAGTTCGCGGTTATCCCAAGCTTTTTCGATTTTTTCCTGTAAAGACATATGATTTATAAATGATAATTGATTAATGATAATTGATGTTGTTTTGGATTAATTTTATCCAAAGCAAAATTAATAAAACTAAAGGACACTTCTTGCAAAAAGGAAAGCTTTGTTCCAATAGGCTTCATTAAGAGAAGAAATGATCACACCTTTGGATGTCGAGGCGTGGATGAAGGTCACCTCACCGCTGTTCATAATATCGTGAACAATTCCGACGTGTGTCACAGATGATCCGCCAGCAGTTGCAAAAAACAAGAGATCGCCCGGTTTTGCTTCAGAAACGTTGATTGATTTTCCTTGTTTTGCCTGATCTGCTGAGCGTCTTGGCATTTGCAGTTTATTCTCATCAAAGACTTTGCAAACCAATCCTGAACAATCAAATCCTGCTTTTGTATTGCCAGCATATTTGTAAGGCGTTCCAAGATAATTTTCCGCGTTATCTAAAATGGAAGCTCTTGTACCGGAAACGTTGCCAGAATAGTTTGAACTTAATTTTTTAATATTGGCAGATTTGTTTGTAGAAGTAGGTTTTTGGTAAGAATACTTTTTTGTGGGTTTGGATGCGCCACAAGAAGCTAGGAATATTGAAAATAAAATTACCAGTACAGAATTTTTCATTGAGTAGATTTTAAACAGTAATTTTTTTTCGATAGTTTTATTTTGAATGCATCACAAAAATAGGACACTTATGTAAATTAAACAAGAGTTTGAATTAATTTAATAATAAATTTCAGAAATACATTTAAATAAAAAACTAATTTCTTGTTTCATCAAATTACGAATGAATTGGAAACAAAAAGTCCCCACTATGAAAATAGCAAGGATCAAGTGGAGGATATCGGGATCGAACCGACCACCTTTAGACTGCCAGTCTAACGCTCTAGCCAGATGAGCTAATCCCCCTTTTGTTCTGCAATGATACTGATTTTGCGGATCATCAACAAAAATAATTTCATATTAAAGAAAAAAAATCGGGCTCAAATAAATTTGAACCCGATTCCTGTAAAACGTAAAATTTAAAAATATGAAATCAATTTTGATTTGATTTTAAGTATTCATCGATGATCTCAAATGCTCTTTTCTCGTCGTTGAGATCAACTTTAATAAACGTATTGGTTGCAGTGGGAGTCGAAAGAAAACTAAGGTAAGAGTTCTCAACATCACATTTAATTCCTGCATCTTCCAGCTTCGATTTCATCAGCTGGATTTCCTGGGGACTGCTACTTTCGTAGACAGAGACTCTAGTGGTTGCATCCATAATTTTTCAGATTTTGATTATTTAAAGCATAGCAATTTATAAAAAAAATATCAAAATCCGAAATTCTTTATATTAAATTCTTGAAAATACTGTTAATTTTATCTAAAACAATTTGTATTTCTTCTTTTGTTACATTAAGATGCGGACGGAATCTGATGGACTTATCTCCACAAGTTAACACAAGTATATCTTCTTCATAAAGTCTTTTGTACAACCAGTTTCTTGTGTCGTGGTCTTTCAAATCGAAAGCACACATTAACCCTTTTCCCCTAGATGCAAAGATCTGTTCTGGATATTTTTGTTCTAATTTTAATAAACCTTCTAATAAAAATTCGCCGACAACTCTGGAATTCTCTACCAGATTTTCACTTTCAATGATCTCTAAAACCAACTGGAAACGAAGCATATCGATCAAGTTTCCACCAAAAGTAGAATTGATTCTGGAACTTTCCACAAAAACGTGATGTTCTACTTCGTCCAGTTTTTCTTTATTAGCCAAAATTCCGCAAACCTGAGTTTTTTTACCGAAAGAAATTACATCCGGAATAATTCCTAAATCTTGATAAGCCCACATTTTCCCAGTCATTCCGATTCCGGTTTGAACTTCGTCAAGAATCAAAAGAATTTCGTTTTCGTCGCAGATCCTTCTCAATTCAGCAAAGAATTCGTTTCTGAAATGGTTGTCGCCACCTTCAGCCTGGATTGGTTCGATGATTACGCAAGCCACCTCATCTGGATTTGCCAAAATCGCCTGCTGGATATGAAGCAGAGCCATTTGTTCGTTCTTGATGGTTTCTTCCAAATTTTCTTCCGTGATTGGGAAATTCAGTTTTGGGTTGGTGATTCTTGGCCACTCGAATTTTGGGAAATACTGGTGTTTTCTTGGGTCAGAAGTATTGGTCAATGACAATGTGTAACCACTTCTTCCGTGGAAAGATTGTTTGAAATGAATCACCAAACTTGCTTCTTTATCAATATTTTTCTGCCAGTTTTTTCTGGTTTTCCAGTCAAATGCTGTTTTCAAAGCATTCTCAACTGCCAAAGCGCCACCTTCTACGAAAAAGCAATATGGTAATTCTTTTGGGATTGCAACTCTTGAAAAGACATCCATAAAATCTGCATATTCCTGAAGATAAACATCACTCAAAGTTGGTTTGTAAATTGCCATTTTCCCCAACCAATTCGCTTTTTCCAAAATGTAAGGATGGTTGTAACCAACGGAAGCCGACGCAAACATCGAGAACATATCGAGATATTCTTTACCCGTCAAACGGTCAACAATGTAGGAACCGTGGGACTTTTCAAAATCCATTACAAAATCGAAACCGTCTGCGAGAATGTGTTTTCCGAGTGTTTCTTTTACTTTATTTTCGTGTACAATTGTGTTCATTTTTTATAAGTGATAAATGATGATTGATAAATGATAATTGGCTAATGGCAAATGGCTTTTTACTATTAGCTTAAAAAATAACGGAATTTATAAAACTTCCGACATCTGACTTCCAACTTCTGACTTTATTAATCTAAATCGAATTTAATTCCCTGTGCCAAAGGCAAACTTGTTGTGTAATTAATCGTATTGGTTTGTCTTCTCATATAATATTTCCAAACGTCAGAACCGGATTCTCTTCCGCCTCCGGTTTCTTTTTCACCTCCGAAGGCACCACCAATCTCTGCGCCGGAAGTTCCGATATTCACATTTGCAATGCCACAATCTGAACCTTGATTTGATAAAAACAATTCTGCTTCTCTAAGATTTTGAGTCATTATTGCGGAACTCAAACCTTGTGGAACATCATTTTGTAAAGCGATTGCTTCGTCCAAAGTTTTATATTTAATCAAATAAAGAATCGGTGCAAAAGTCTCGTGCTGAACTATTTCGTAGCTATTCTCAACCTCAGCGATACAAGGTTTTACGTAACATCCGGAAGTATAATTTTCACCTTCCAAAACGCCACCTTCAACTGCGAATTTCCCGCCTTCAGCTTTACATTTTTCGATGGAATCTTGATATTGTTTTACGGCATCTTTGTCGATCAATGGACCAACGTGATTTTTTTCGTCCAGTGGATTTCCGATTTTCAATTGTCCGTAAGCTTTTACCAGACGGTTTTTCACTTCGTCATAAACAGATTCGTGGATGATTAATCTTCTCGTAGAAGTACATCTTTGTCCCGCCGTCCCAACTGCGCCGAAAACCGCACCGATAATGCTCATATTAAGATCCGCATTTTCTGTAATAATGATGGCGTTATTTCCACCCAATTCTAGAATCGATTTTCCGAAACGTTTTGCCACATTTTGACCTACGATTCTTCCAACTTTGGTAGAACCTGTGAAAGAAACTAAGGAAATTCTTTTGTCATTAACCAATTTGTCGCCAATCTCGTGGTCTGCAATTACCAAACTTGAAATGCCTTCCGGAAGTCCGTTTTCTCTTGCTACTTCAGCGAAGATATTTTGGCAGGCAATCGCGCAAAGTGGTGTTTTTTCTGATGGTTTCCAAACGACAACATTTCCGCAAATCCAGGCTAATGATGCGTTCCAAGCCCAAACCGCAACCGGAAAGTTGAATGCTGAAATCACACCTACAATTCCAAGTGGATGGTATTGCTCGTACATTCTATGACCTGGTCTTTCGGAATGCATCGTGTAACCGTGAAGTTGACGTGACAATCCGACTGCAAAGTCACAGATATCGATCATTTCCTGAACTTCGCCAAGACCTTCCTGCAGAGATTTTCCCATTTCGTAAGAAACAAGTTTCCCTAAGTCATCTTTATATTCTCTTAATTTATTTCCGAACTGGCGAACCAAATCGCCTCGTTTTGGAGAAGGAATTTGTCTGAATTCTTTGTAAGCATCTTGCGCTTTCGTCAACACTTTTTCGTAGTCGTTGACATCCGAGGTTTTCACAGAAGCGATTTGATTTCCGTCAACTGGAGAAAAGCTTTCTATATTTTGACCTGAAGAGAAAAATTCTAATCCGGTGGAAGTTCCATTGTTTTCTGTTGAAATGCCTAATCTTTTAAGACTTTCTGAGATTGAAATTGAGGACATAAAGTTTTTATTTTTTGAAGTTTCTAAAGATAAAAATATATTTTGAACGACAAAATTAAAAAACTAACAATCGTTAGTAAAAGAGTTGAAAAGTATCGAAGCTGGAGCGTTTGAGTATGGTAGAATTGGAGAGTTCGAAGAACATAAAATTATTTTGAACCAATCTAAACTGCGGAATTTTTCTTATTTTTGAAAAAAATAAAAAATGGAAGAGAATATTCAGACGGAGGAGAAAAAAACACCGAGGTGGAAAAGCTTAGTAAAAAAGTTTGGAATTGGCGGAATTATTTTCTTTACCGTAAAAGGAATCATTACTTCTACCCTCATCTTTTTCTTAGGTAAAAATTTCTGGATCATCATCCGGGATTATTTTTCAGGATTGTTCTAAATTAATAAAGATCTTCCTTTTTAGAAAACAACCAATCGAGAGAAAATTTTCCTGACCCCAAAATAAAAATCGTCAGGTAAAAGAAAAAATACACCAAACTCAATTCCTTAGTCGCATACGGATCCGAACCGTGAACTACGAAAAATGCGATGAGCATTGTAACCATCAACGGAATTGTAGAAAATCTTGTGAGAAATCCAAGAATGATGAAAACAGAACATAAAAATTCTGCGAAGACAACAAGCACCAAAGAGATTGCTGATCCCAATCCTAAAAAACTCATAAATTCTATCTTATCATTCGCAATCAGTTTTTCCAATTTTGGTAAACCGTGCGTCAGCATCGATATTCCTACGAATAATCTGATTACTAATATCAATCCGTTTATAACTGTATCATTAACTTTTGATGAATTAAAATTTCTCATTTCCAGAATCAATTTCTATCAAAGCTAATAAAAAAATCCTTTATAGAAAAGGATTCAGGAGGTTTTTAACGGTAGCCGAAGTTTTTGAGATCTCTGTCATTTTTTCGCCAGTCTTTTTTGACTTTCACGAAAAGGCTGAGATGTATTTTTTTGCCAAAGAATTTTTCCAGGTCGATACGCGCTTCTGTACCTACTTTTTTGATCATCTCACCTTTGTGGCCAATGATGATTCCTTTCTGGGTATCACGTTCTACGTAGATGATAGAATCAATTACGATAGCACCTTCTTTTTCTTTAAACTGCTCCGTCACTACTTCTACTGCGTAAGGAATTTCTTTGTCATAATTCAACAAGATTTTCTCACGGATTGCTTCATTTACGAAGAAACGTTCCGGTCTGTCTGTGTACATTTCCTTGTCGTAATACGGTGGATTTTCCGGCAACATATCTTTCAGTTTCGGAAGGATCACGTGTGTGTTGAAAGAGTTTAAAGCAGAAATTGGAAGGATCTCAGCTTTTGGGATTTTCTCGTGCCAATCGGTCGCTATTTTCTCCAGTGCTTCTTGATTGGTCTGATCGATCTTGTTTAATAATAATAAAACAGGAACTGGAATTTTGTTCAGTTTATCGATCAAAAATTCTGATTGTTCCGCTTTGTCCGTCACATCAACTATGAACAAGAAAACGTCTGCATCCTGCAAAGAATCTTTCACAACGTCCATCATTTTTTCCTGCAAACCGTATTTCGGATCCAACACGCCGGGCGTATCAGAAAAAACGATTTGAAGATCTTCTTCATTATAAATTCCGAAAATCCTGTGACGTGTGGTTTGAGCTTTTTGGGTAACGATGGCGAGCTTCTCTCCCATCAATTGGTTGAGAAGTGTTGATTTTCCAGCGTTCGGTTTCCCGACGATATTTACGAATCCTGCTTTGTGCATTTCTTATAATTAAATGATTGAAAAATTAAAAGATTAAGAAATTAGTCTTTTAACGGATTGCAAAGTTACGGAATTTTTGGAGGAAGATTTTGATTAACATAACATTAAAAATATCAACAGAATACATTTGAATATTAAAAAAGCCTTAACTTTAAGGTCTAATTAAAAAACTCTCAATTATGAAAAAACTTTACATTTTATTATTCAGCTTTTTGTGGCTTTTTGGATTTTCTCAATCCTATTTACAATTATTGAATGTCAATTGGAGAATTGAAAAAATTGAAAAGAATAATACCTTCCACTTCCCTTCAGTATTTGCTGGGTTTGGAATGTTAAATAAGCAATTTAGCACAATTACCAATAGTGATTATTTCCATTTATCTTCAGGATTTTACAATTCAACTTTTGGGGAGATAACTTGGAATGAAACCTACTTCAAAATCCCTTCTGTAGGCACCACTTTTGGAGTATATGAAGGAACAAATTACCAAGCTGTTCAATTTTTTGATGGTCTTATCTTTGAGTTTTATCGTGGGACGATCGTCGATGGTTCGAATTCTGAAAATTATTATTTCACTTATAATGAAAATAGTAATGGAAAAAATTTAATTGTTTCCAGAACTAATGGCGATAAAATCTTCTACACAACCGAGTTACTTGGTACAGCAGAAACTTCGAAATCAAAAATCTCAGTCTATCCAAATCCAGCAACAGACATTATAAAAATTGAGAACTTAAAACCAAATTCTTCATTAGAATTAATTGATAATTCAGGAAAATTGGTAAAAACGATTTCTAATAGTAAGTCCACCAAAACTGAGGTTAATATCAAAAATCTGCCATCAGGAATTTATTATTTGAAAGTTGATGGACAATCTGTTCACAGGATTATTAAGAAATAATATTTAAAAATCTATAGAAAATCGGTTTCAATTTGAGCCGATTTTTTTATTTTTAGTTTTACCTTTGGAGCTTCACTTTTCAAATAATCATTTATGTTTACAGCCAAAGAAATCTCAGAGATCAACGCGCTTCTCGTTCCGGAAAACAATATCGTTATCGTATCCCATCACAATCCCGACGGCGACGCAATCGGCTCTTCTCTTGGACTGAAACATTATCTGAAAACAAAAGAAATCGAAGCAACTGTAATCGTCCCAAATGACTTTCCAAAATTCCTAAAATGGATGCCTGAAGCAAAGAAAATAGTGATTGCTGATTACAAAAGAAAAGTGGCTGGCGAAGCAATTTACAATGCAGATGTGATTTTCTGTCTAGATTTCAATTCTCCAACGAGAATCGGAATTCTGGGTGATTGGGTAACGAAAGCCAAAGCAAAGAAAATATTGATCGACCATCATCAAATGCCAGAGCAATTCGACTATGTGTATTCTGACACTGCGATTCCAGCAACTTGCCAAATGGTCTATCACTTCATCCAAGCCAACAATGATGAAAAATCTGTGAATCTGGATATTGCACAATGCCTTTACACCGGAATAATGACCGATACAGGCGGTTTCCGATTCCGTTCTACAAGTGCAAGTACACACAGAATTGTAGCTGATTTGATTGAAAAAGGCGCAGATCCAGCCATCATCACATCCAACACTTGGGACACCAATACAATTTCCCGACTTCATCTACTTTCCCTCGTTCTCAGCAGAATTGAATTGACGAAAGATGGAAAAGTCGCCATCCTTTGGCTTAAACGTGCTGAGTTGAAAGAATACGGTTTTGATAAAGGCGATACAGAAGGATTTGTGAATTATGGTTTGAGCGTTCTTGGAACTAAAATGGCGGTTTTCTTTATGGAAGATCTGTACGAGGATTTTATCAAGATTTCTTTCCGTTCCAAAGATGCTGTGGACACAAATCAGTTTGCGAGAAAACATTTCAACGGTGGCGGACACATCAATGCTTCTGGTGGAAAATATTTCAAATCTATGGAGGAAACGATTGAAGATTTTAAGGAGAAGGTTGAGGCGGAGGAGTTTTAAAAAGATTCAAGATAAAAGGCAAAAGAAACAAATTAATAAGAATTGGAGCCGTTGAAATCAACGGCAAATGTTGATTGACAGACAAATCCCCTAGCCCCGATGGAAACGGCATCCTTTTTTGTCTTATGCAAAAATTTGTTTTTAATCACAAATCGTATAAGACAAAAAAGATATAGCATTTCGACTTCGCTCAGCATAAATTACCAGCGGGATTAGCTCCTAAAAATCTATCTCAACAAGACGAAAACCAAAGCAATAATCGCTGGCAAAGCCTGAACGAAAAATATTTTCCTCGAGGCAGAAAGTGAGCCGTAAATCCCTGCAACAATTACACATCCAAGAAAGAAGATCGCTACATTTTTTGACCAAACTACATCGCAAATAAACAAACTCCAAATGAGTCCGGCGGAGAGAAATCCGTTGTACAAGCCTTGGTTGCCTGCGAGTCCTTTTGTTGGTTTGAAAAGCTCGTCCGGAAGTGAGCCTTTGAAGGTTTTCTTGCCCAAAGTTTCCCACGCAAACATTTCCATATACAAGATGTAAAGATGCTCCAGCGCGACGATTGCGATGAAGATTTTTGATAGGATTTCCATTTTAGAGAACGAATTTTTTGGGTAAGTGATGGAGCAATTCTGTATTGATAATCGATGCACAAACTTCAGGTTTTTCCCAATGTCCGTTGTGTCCGCAATCCAGAACGTAGGATTTGATGTTCGTGTTGTCCGGTAGATTCTTAATGGTTTTCTCGGAATTGACCGCCGAATCATACTTACCAGATAAAATGAGGATTTTCCCTTCGAAGTTTTCTAAGACTTTGGATCTGTCGGGACGCTCAATCATTCCTTTTTGAGACGCGAGAACGCCATCGACGGAGGATGTGTAAGCTATTTCTTTGGCAAGTTTGATTTTGGATTCGAGAATATCGTGTTCGTTTGGATTGAAGAGATTGGGAACGCCAGCATTTACGAACGCTCTCAAGTTTTCTTTGATGATTCTCAAGCCTTTGGTTCTGGTTTGTTTCTTTTCCTCGTCATCTGCGAAATAGGTTGAGAAAAACAGCGTAAATGATTTCAAATCTTCAGGATATTTTTCTGCAAAAGCTAACGCAATATAACCGCCCATCGAATGTCCAAGTAAGTGGAATTCATTTAATTTCAAATGGTCTGTCACTTTTTTCAGTTCATCAGCCATCAAATCCATTGTTTGAACCTCCGCAATCACTTCTGACTTTCCGAAGCCTGGCAAATCGATTTTTATCAATTTGAATTTCTCTGACAGATAGGGTTTCAAGTCTTCCCAAATCGAGAGATTCTCCATAAATCCGTGGAGCAAAACGAGGTTTTCTGTTCCGTTTCCTTCTATTTCGTAGTTGAGCATAAGTTACATTTTGATGATGATTTTGTCCGCAAATCCAGCATTATTCACAGATTCGTGAAGCTTGAATGTTTTGCCTCCATCTTTTGTAGAAAAATTTCTTTTTCCGCTTCTCACATCCAATTTTCCATTGTCATACTCCGAAATACTTTGCTTGATGCTTCCATCGAATTTAAGATTTTTCGAAGACGTCATTCTCGCCGTTCCATCGATTGACAAAAAATCTTTGCCGTTGGTTTGTTTTCCGGAAACTTGATATTCATCTTGTCCAACTTTCTTAAAAGTGATTTTTCCAGTTCCCGAGAGTTGATCGTGCGTCAAACTGTGTGTCCCTTCGATATTTTTGAAAGCTCGGCTACTGAGAATACTATCGTTGATTTTTGTTCTCGCAACATTGATGGAATCGATAATTTTTGAGCTATCTACCTTAGAAACATTGGTCTCTTCGGTTTTTTTGCAAGAGATGACTGACAGTAAAATGAGAATTGGGAAAAAGTTTTTCATTGGCTAAATTTTCCTCTAAAATAAATAAAAAAGAGCGTCCATCAGACACTCTTGGTAAAAAAACTTTGTCAAAGTTAATTATTGAATTATGTTTTCGTACAATTCTTTTTCCTTATCATTCATTTCCGAAATGCCGTAACGTTCGGATTTTGTGAGTGTCAATTCGTCCAGCATATCTACCAATGTTTTGTATTTGGAATCGTCTGCAGGTTTTACAATCACGGTGAAAATTTCTTTTCTCGGTGCGTTGGCTTTGGCCGATTCTATGGTTTTCGCCACTTGGGATTTATCAAAAGAAGCTTCTTTCAAACTATTATCATTCAAATCTTTTTTATCTGATTGATAATAAAAAACTTTGCTGTCTTTTCCGAGAATGAAAGTGATTTGGTTTCTGTAATCAATTTCTGTTGGTAATCCCGTATTCTTCGGAGGATTGGAAAAGTTGATGACGTTTGGTTTTGAGAAATTGGTCGTGAACATAAAAAATGTGATGAGTAAAAATCCCAAATCCACCATTGGCGTCATATCCACGTGGATTGCTTTTTTGCTTAGAGTTTTCTTTCCGTTCGATTGCTCTTTGATTTGAATTTCGGCCATAGCTTTAAATTTTATTGATTGATATTAAAAATAGAAAACCCATAACGATTTGTTATCATTATGGATTTTTGAGTACAAATTTTGTACCTTATCTTTCAATTTATTAAAAAATCGCTATTCAATGAATTACGAATTCATCCATTGGTCGTAAGTCATTTCGAATTTGATTTCATTTTTGCCGTGTTTCCCAACTTCTGCCCAATTGGCTAATCTGTAGAATTCTTCAGCTCTCGTATTAGGTTCAGTTCCCAACCAGATTGGCGTTTTGGTTTGTTGGAAGTACCAATTCAGCATCATATTGTGCAATTGTTTGCCAAGGCCTTGGTCTGCATATCTCGGCGCAACAAACAATGCCCAAACATTATTTTCAACAGTATCTACAACAGCAAAAGCAACAATTTGACTTTTGATTTCGCAAACCCAACCTTTCCCTTTTTTGATAAGAAATTCTTTATAATCGTCCTCTGATATTAGATTTGGGTCAGATAATTTATTCTCTTTTACAGAATTACGAACCAATTGCATCTGTTTGATATCTTCAATTTTAGCGTCTCTGAAATCCATATTAATTATTGTTTTTATAAAAATCAATTCCACATTTCAGGAATTTTTTGAAATCCTCTTTTGGCATATAACCAGAAACCGGAATGTTGATCACTTTTTGATCTGGCGTTACCAAAACATAATGTGGCTGGGAATTATTATTAAAATTAACTTGCTGAAACAAACTCCATTTATCACCAATCGTTTTGATCTTTTTCATCTGACCTTCGCCCATATCAATTTTGATTTGCTCATTTTCCGGCAACTCTTCTTTGTCATCTACATAAACAGAAGCGATGATCAAGTCGTTTTGAAGGATTGGCAAAATATCATCCTGACTCCAAACGAATTCCTCCATTTTTCTACAGTTTTCACAACCGTAACCAGTGAAATCTATTAACACAGGTTTGTTTTCTTTCTTCGCCACTTCAATGGCTTCGAAGTAATTGTGATAAGGTTTTAATCCAAGAATCCCGTCTTTTTCGTTGTGGAAATAGCTGACATTCAATGGAGGCAAAATTCCGCTTAGCATTTGCAGTTTAGGTTTTTCCGATGGAATCAATCCTTGGATTAAATAAACCACGAACACAATTCCGAAAACGCCAAGAATTCTTCTCCCTAAACTGATTTTCGGTTTCTTATCATCGTGCGGAAATCTGATTTTCCCGAATAAATAAACAACCAATCCGATTGCGATGATGATCCAAAGCACGATGAATAATTCTCTTTTCAACAAGAATGTTTTGGAAACCAAATCTGCTTTCGAAAGGAATTTTAAAGCCAAAGCCAACTCGATAAAACCGAGAACAACTTTCACAGTATTCATCCAGCCACCAGATTTTGGTAAACTTTGAAGCGCTTGAGGAAACAAGGCCAACAAACCGAAAACTAACGCCCAAGCGAGTCCAAAACCACCTAAAGCGAAAGTCAAAAGCGTCGGAACATTTGTAGCTCCAGCGACCACTCCACCGAGTAAACTTCCCAAAATAGGACCTGTACAAGAGAATGAAACGATGACCAAAGTCAACGCCATAAAGAAAATCCCAATCATTCCGCCAGCTTCCTCAGCTTTGGAGGATTTGTTGGCAATCCAGCTTGGCAAAGTGATTTCATAATAGCCAAAAAAGCTTAATGCAAAAAATAAGAATATCGCAAAGAAGAATAAATTAAGCCAAATATTGGTCGAGATCTGATTGAAAACATTTCCCGAAATCCCATCAATAATATGAAAAGGAATACTCAATAAAACAAAAATCAGTAGAATAAAAAATCCATAAATAAAAGCATCTCGTTTCCCTTTCGCCTTATCTTTATTTCCTTTGGTGAAGAACGAAACCGTCAATGGAATCATTGGGAAAACGCACGGCGTGAGCAACGCGATTAATCCACCTAGGAATCCAAGTCCTAAAACAAGCAAATTGTCGTCGTTTGGTTTTTGCGCCACAGTTCCACAATCAGTCAATGGATTTTTGAAATCCAAGGAATTAACTCGCAAACCTTCTTGTTTCGCAACGGATGTTTGTTCAATATTTGTAGGTTTCAAAATCGTTCCAACTTGTCCAGCTGGAGCAACTTCGTAAACAGTATCTTTTGTTTTTTCAACGTTTTGTTCAGGCTCAACAGCCGTAGAAGTTCCGGCAATTTGCTTTTCAAATTCCAAAGTATTTGGCGCCAAACAAACTCTATCATTACAAGTTTGATACATTATCTCCGCCGTAATCGTTGCTGGCTTAGAAGTATCTTTCGGTTTGAATTTCTGTTTGAAAACCACTTTATCCGAATAGTAAACAATCTGCGCTCCGAAAGCTTCCGAGAATTCGTCGTGCTTTTTGCCGACTTCTGTCACTTTTCCAATCAATTGGATTCCTTCTTTTGACGTAATTTTAAACTCGGTTGGAATCCCAGAATCTGGTGGAAGATCTTTGGAATAAATATGCCATTTGTCTTCAATTGTTCCAGTCAAAACCGCTTCATATTGATCATTCCCAACAGAAATCACATCAAATTTGAACTTGACAGGATTTTTGATTTGTGCGTTGAAAATAGTTATTATAAATATAAAAAGTGTGGATAACACTATTTTTAGATCTTTCATTTTTAAATATTTTACTAATTAAAGAATTAATCTTTTTTAGATTTGATTATAATTTCATTACGCTTTTTACTATTATAAAAATTTTCATTTAGTGTCTTTAATTTATAATCATAATAAAGATTTAAGTCAATAATTGCACTATCCTTAGCGATTAGATATTTTTCATTTATAGTACCGTGACTATTTTCAAAACCTGTTAATATCTGGATTGTATCCTTATTGATTCTATACTTTCCTTTAACAATTGTATTCCCATAATGGCCACTGGATACTCTTTTATACTTGCCATCTTTTTTAAATTCAAAAGTCCACTTTGTATTAGCCCACCAACCTTCGTAGGTATTTTCAAATGACTGAGCTCTAACTAAATCTGAAATAATTATTAACATTAAAACTGAAAATATTCTTAATCTGATCATAATCGTAGTTTAAAAAAATCTAAAATTTGATATTTAAACTCATTGCAGAATTTTCAGTTGCAAACCTTCCATCTTGACGAAAAGGTAAAACCCCGACAATCTGTTCATTAGCATCACAAAGAAGCCAGATTTTTTGCTTGGCTAAAATAGATATTTTTTCGTCCTTAAAAAACTTCGAGACCTTCTTTTTGCCAATCATTCCGATAGGGAAAAACACATCGCCTTCTTGTTTTTTTCTCAATTTCAAAGGCAATTTGATTTTGTTTTCATCGATCTTCCAATGACAATTTCCGAATTCCAGAATTTCGGTTTGAATATCTTCTGGAATTAAAATTTCGTTCTCAATAATTTCAAGTTCTAATTTTACTAAATTCTCACCTCTAACTTCTAACTTCTTCTCAAAAATCAACTCATTCCTATTAATAATCAATTGATACTCTAAATTTAAAAATAAACTTCCAGTTTGCGCTGTGAATATCTTCTGCATTTCTTTTTCATCATTAAAACCAAATCGTTTCAAAATCTCAAAACGAATCAGATCTGATTCCTTTGAAAATTTATCTTTATCAATGATTGTTTGTCCAGTTTCAACATTAGTTTTAAAACCAGATATTTTTTCATCAACCAAATCAATAAGAACATCTTTGGTTTGATTCAAAATCTCAATGCTTTTAGAAAAATTCTTAAGAAATTTATCATTGATTTTTTCCAACTCCGGAACAACATCGTGTCGAACTTTATTCCTTAAATAGTCGGTTTTTTGATTGGATTTATCTTCCCGAAATTCAATTTTATTTTCTTCTGCAAACTCATAAATCTCATCCTTAGAAAAGTTAAGAAGCGGACGAATAATTTGATTCTCGTTCGCAGGAATTCCACTCAAGCCTTTAATTCCAGAAGCTTTGGAAAGATTGATGATGAAAGTCTCCAACTGATCATTCAAATGATGCGCAGTGACAAGATATTCGAGATTTTGCTCCTTTTGGATTTTTCTGAAAAACTGATAACGTAGTTCCCGCGCCCAATTTTGAATAGAATTTTCCGGTTTTTTATCCTTCGCCAAAACTTCATACAAATGAAAAGGAATTTTGTAACGTTCGCAAAATTCGGAAACCAGCTTCTGATCGAGGTTAGAATCCTCATTACGAAGATGATAGTTGATATGCGCGATCTGGAATTTCAAACCTGAAACCTGAAACAAATCAGCCAAAACCATAGAGTCCACGCCTCCACTTACCGCTAAAAGGTATGTTTTTTGTTGCGACTGAGGTTGTAATTGCTCAAGAACGTTTTGAAATTTTAAGAGACTTAACACAATTTTATAACGAAATATTAAGTTATAAACACAAATATACGTTTATTAATTCTTACTTTTGAAATGTTAAAATTACGAACAGAACTATTATTTAAACAAATAAATATTTATAATATGAGGTTATTTAAACTTCTGGCCATTGGTGTTGTGGGACTTTCCCTCACCTCTTGTGTCAGCAAAAAACAATTCGACGCACTTAATCTAAATTACAAACAATGTATCGAAGATGCCGGTGAAAGAATGCGTCAAATCCAAGATCTGAAAGGCGAAAACGGCTCTCTTAAAGGTCAAAACGATCTTTTGGTTGGACAAAACAACGCATTGAAATCCAGTCTTGACGCTTGTCTGGCGAATGCAGGAAAAGGCTCTACCAACATTGACAAATTGGTTGGCGAGATCAACGCTTCCAATGCTTACATCAAACAATTGATCTCCGGAAAAAGCCGTAATGACAGTTTGAATATGGCTTTATCAAACAAATTGAAACGTTCTCTTGACAATATTGCAGATCAAGATGTGGACGTGAAAGTTCTGAAAGGTGTTGTATTGATCTCATTATCAGACAAAATGCTTTACCAAGTTGGTAAATATGAAATCCAGCCATCTGCTCAAGATGTGTTAGCGAAAGTAGCAAAAGTGATCAATGATTATGACACTTACAGCGTATTGATCGAGGGTAACACAGATAACTCGCCGTTGAATAGCAACAATTCTCCAAAAGACAACTGGGAACTTTCTGCACTTAGAGCAACTTCTGTAGCGAAAGTTTTACAAAACCAATTTGGTGTAAATCCTAACAGAATTACTGCTGGAGGTAGAGGTGAATTCAATCCTAAAACGACCAACGCATCAGTTTCTGGACGTGGCGAAAACCGTAGAACTGAGATCATCATTATGCCGAAACTGGATGAATTTATGAAATTAATGGACATCGCTCCAGTTAAAAAATAAATAATAAACGATGAATAATCATTGATTTATTCAGAGTTCAAAATTAAACCTTGTCAGAAATGGCGAGGTTTTTTTGTGCTTACATTTTGGGCAACTTATCCGCCTTCCACTCCCAATCTTTTTTGCAGACGATTTCCATTTAAATAGAACTTTACTTCACGCAAAAAAGGATTTCCGTTCAAGTCGGGTTGCAGATTTGTTATCCAATCAACATTGGTTTATCATTTCAAATTACATTAACTTTGAATATTGAATTTTAAACTTTAAATCTTGAACTCCCAATGAGTTATTTCGAAGAATTAGATAAAGAAATGGATCGCTACCTGGAAGACAATGCTTCACAGGAACCAGCAATCCTAAAGAAATTAAGAAAAGAAACTTACCAGAAGACAACGCAACCTCATATGATTTCCGGCTATTTACAAGGAAGATTGTTAAGTATCTTGTCGCATATCATCAGTCCAAAAAATGTTTTGGAAATCGGAACTTTTACTGGTTACGCTTCACTCAGTATTGCTGAAGGATTGCCAAAAGACGGGAAAATCTACACGATTGATAAAAATGAAGATTTAGCTTACATTCCAAAAAAATATTTTGCAGAAAGTGATTATAAAGATCAAATAGAATTCATCATCGGTGATGCAAAAGAAGAAATCAAAAAACTGGACAAAATCTGGGATTTGATTTTCATTGATGCTGATAAAGAAAGCTATCTGGAATATCTGAAACTCATCAAACCAAACCTACGTTCCGGAAGCATCATCCTAATCGACAACGTGCTTTGGTACGGAAAAGTTTTGCAGGAAAACCCGAAAGATAAATCGACCGAACAAATCAAACTCGTGAATAAAATCGTGGCCGAAGATCCCGATTTCGAAAATCTAATCTTACCTTTGCGAGACGGATTGCATTTGATAAGAAAAAAATAAAATTCAGAGATTTAGTTATTTAGAAATTCTTAGGATTCATTTTAATTTCTTAATTTTCTTAATCTTTAAATCCCTCAATAACTATGAACAAAGGAATTTGCAACGTTTCCATCGCTCCATTGAGAGCAGATTGTTCCGACAAAAGTGAAATCGTCACACAACTTTTGTACGGCGAATCTGCCGACATCATTGACGTTTCCAATAATTGGACAAGAATCCGAACGCATTACGACAATTACGAAGCTTGGATCGATACGAAACAAATCACGCCTGTTTCAGACGAATATTTAGCATCAAGAAAAACCAATCTCATCCAAGAATCTTTCCAATCGACGATGTTGGAAAGCGGACGAACATTGTTATCAATGGGATCAGAAGTCACTTTTGAAACCAGTTCGCCAACGCGTGGACACGACCTCAGTGAAAGTATTGTGAATTGCGCAAAAGAATTTTTGAATGTTCCATATTTATGGGGTGGAAAAAGCTTTTTCGGAATCGATTGCAGTGGTTTTACGCAAATCATTTATAAAATTCATGGCATCAAAATCCCACGAGATACTTATCAGCAAGCAGAAATCGGCGAAGTTCTGACTTTCATTGAGGAAGCGAAACCTGGCGATTTGGCATTTTTTGAAAACTCGGAAGGTCGAATTATTCACGTTGGTTTTATTTTGGCAGATCAGAAAATCATTCACGCACACGGAAAAGTGAGGATTGACAGTTTGGATTCTTCGGGGATTTTCAACAAAGACCAGAATAAGCACACGCATAAATTGAGGTTCATTAGATCTTATTTTTAGCGGTTTTTCTCAAACAAATCATTTTAAATTCCATTTTCTCATAACATTCTGAAAATCATTTCTGAGTGGAACATATCTTGTTGTAAATTTGAAATACCACCAAATGAAATCATCAGATAATATGAAAATATTACTATTTTTTTCTCTACTTTTCGTTGAAGTTTATCAAGCGCAACTTTGCATCATCAATGATAAAGATGGCTACACCAATGTGCGCGATAAAGCGAATCAAAATTCCAAAATCATTGGTAAAATAACAGAATATCAAGCTTTTCCGGTTGACAGTTATGTGCAAGATGAAGAGAATAAATCGAAGGATTGGATTGCGGTAAAGTTTCCTATCAACATTGATAAAAAATCAAACATTTTGAAATTTGAAGGCGAAGAAAAAACAGGTTACATTCATAAAAGCAGATTGGTAGAATTGGAAAACTTGCCAAAATTTGAAAAGAATGAATTGAATTCCAGTAAAGTAATTCATCAAAATAAAGATTTTGAAGTTCTTATAGAAACTCAAGCTTTCAAGAAATCGGAGCACAAGATAACACAAACTGACAACGGATTTTTCCTCATCGATGGCGAAAAAGCCTTTACTTATTATGGTGGAGATACTATGGAAATCAAAACGATCACTGTCAAATCAAAAAATCAAACTTATATTTTTCCAAAAACTACTTTTAAAAATCTGATGATGACTGATGCTAAAAACTCGGTTGTTTACATTGGAAATAAAGGTGAGTTGTACATCGTTTTCAATGCTGGCGACGGTGGAGATAGTTACAATATTGTGTTTTGCGTGAAGGATAACAGATTAATTTCCAGAACCATCACCTCAACAATTCCTTAGAAAAACCTTAGAGTAACAGAAATTTTTGATATATTCATCAATAAAAACAAAAGGATGAAAAAGCTTGCACTCTTAATTTTATTGATGATGCTTTTGCCCAATCTGATTCTGGCAAATGACGGTGCTTTTTTCGCTAAAGGAAACCAGCTCATTCCGATTTCTGAAACCGAAATTTCGGTCAAAAAAGAAATTCTCACTTTAAAAAAAATCAAGAATCAATATATTGAAGTCACAGTTTACTATGAATTCTTCAATCCAAAGGACGCCAAAAAACTGACTGTCGGTTTCGAGGCTTTCTCTCCGCAAGGCGATGTGGATGGCGCTCCGAAAAATGGGAAACATCCTTATATGAGCGACTTCACGGTGGAACTTAATCAAGAAAAATTAAATTACAAAGTTGCCTACGTTTCTGACAGTTTGTACAATAACGCAGGGAAAATCAAGGCGATTGATTTCAAAAATTTTGAAGGGAATAAAAGTGGAAACTATGTGGATTTTTTCTACGTTTATCATTTTGAAGCGCACTTCAAAAAAGGTCTGAACATCATCAAACACACTTACAAGTATGATGTTTCGGGCTCCATCGACTACAATTACGATTTTGAATACGCACTTTCTCCGGCGAAACGTTGGGGTAATAATCAAATCGATGATTTCGCGTTGATCATAGACAATGGCGATTTTGAAACGTTCTCCATCAACAAAAGTTTTTTTAAAGATGCCAATGAATGGAAAATCGACGGCGTTGGCAAAACTGCAAATGTAAAAGGAACACAAAATGCATTCATCCAACAAGATGCGGTGAAATTTCATATTCAAAAAGGAAAGATTATTTTTAAGAAACTCAATTTTAAACCTGATGGAGATCTTTTTGTCTACTCGGCAAATCATCTTGGCTTTCAGGACTTTGAATATCTACCACACTCCTATTATCAAGCAGGAAATATTGCCAAACCAGAAACTGATTTTCAAAGAAAACTTTTGAAAAACCTGCCGTTTGCAAGACGTGGCTATGTGTTTCAAAATCCTGAACTGAAAAGTTATTTTGAAGATATCGACTGGTATATTCCTAATCCGAAATATATTCCTAACGTGAATGAACTCACGACCGAAGAGAGAAAGTGGTACGAAAAATGGAAGTAAACAGAAAACTATGATAAAAAGAGTAATCCTAACAATACTTTTGTACGCAATATTTCTCGTTGGAATCACGCTTACAATGAGTTCAATGGATAATCATTATTTGATTGCAATTGTCATTTCCAGTTTCGTTGTTGCTTTTTTGATTGGTCGGGAAGTTTACAAAAAGTACTTTTTAGATTTCAAACCGAAGCGTCAAAATATTAATTATAACAATTTCGTCCCAAATGATTTGATTAGAATATCTACAAAACCATTTCTGTTTGGATTGGAAAAAAAGTTATTGAGCGATGATGAATTTTATTTTGATAATGAAAATTTCTACGCCATCAATCAAGAAAACAAAACGGCAAAGTTCGACTTGAAAAACATCACTGAACTGAGCAGAACTGATGTCAATATTAATAATAGAACTATTTGGCAAGTCAAAATCAATGCTGAAAACAAAGAATTAGTATTCAAATTTGCTCACAATTATACGATTTGGAACAAGAGTTTCCTCAACTTTTACAATAGGATAAAAACTTTGAATCCATCTGTGGTCAAATCGAAATGGAGTCTTTGGAGAATGTAATCATTAAATTAAAAAAGCTTCCGAATTGGAAGCTTAAAATATTTCTTTAAAGGAATATCTAAATCAAATTCCGGCTTTTCATTTCAGCTTTTAGCTTATTAAAATTGGTAATATTACTCATCAAAATCGAAATAAAAACGATTGGCAAAATTGTAAAAACACCAAAACCTTTTTTAATGGTAATGAAAATCGCAGTTATAAATAGCAAGACGAAAACGACGATAAATCCAATCAAAATACCTTTGGCCGTGTTGTAACTTTTTGTCAGCACTTCGTCACTCAAATGAGAAAGACTTTCTGGCTTGTCCATTTTCACTAAATTTTAAATTACAATTTGAATTCTAACTTCACGTTGAAGAATCTTCCCGTCAATCTTACTGGAACCGGATAATACAATGATGGCGAAGCATTAATATCGCTGATCCATTGGTTGGCAATTGTGTTATTGATGTTAAATGCATTGAAAATCTGAACTCCCAAAGTCAGTTCCTTGAATTTGCCCCAGAAATTCCCGCTCGCCTTGTTGTCTTTTTGGTCGATGAAAACTTTGGTCAAACCAATATCAACACGTTTGTAAGCTGGTAAAGTTTTTTGATAACGGTAAGCGGTCAAATAATCTGGAACGCCATTTCCATCAAACATCACCGGAGTTCCGGATGGTAATCCGCTGGCGTAAGTTAAGGTCAAGTTCACGCGCATACTTGGGAATTTTGGCATATAATCCTGATAGAACATTGCAAATCTGAAACGCTGATCAGTCGGTCTCGGGATGTAACCCATTCCTTCGATATTTTCATAAACTCTGGCGTAACTCGCTGAAATGTAAGAATCGATTCCTGGAACAAATTCTCCAAATAATCTTGCATCCAAACCGTAAGCATAACCTTCGGAATTATTCTTCCCTGAATATCTAACTCTCACATTATCCATATAATACGGAATCAGATTTTCCATTTTTTTGTAATAAGCCTCCGTCGTTAGTTTGAATTTTCTTTCTTTAAACTGGAATTCATAATCGTTGGCAAGGATGATTTGATAAGACTTCTGAGCCGTAATATCTGGATTGAAAGCGCCCGTCAAATCTTTGATTTCTTTATAAAATGGCGCCTGATAATAAACACCTCCAGCCAATCTGAACAACATATCCATATCCCAATTTGGTTTGATGGCAAACTGCGCTCTTGGGCTGAAAATTGTTTCTTTGTTGAAACTCCAGTTCTGGATTCTCGCACCTCCGTTCACGAAGATTCTGTTATTCCCCCAATAGAATTTTTTGGAAAACTGAGCATAAGCAGAAACTCTTGTTGTGTTGATATCGTTTTGTCCTGCAATGTGATACATTAGATTAAGATTGGATGTATCAAGATTTCCCGGAATCACAAAATCTCTTGGATTGCTGTAACCGATGGAGTCAACAAATTGCCACTCATTGGTGAAATCTTTGATGCTTTCTCTTTCGTACTTCACGCCAACTTCAAAATCTGTGTTCACGTCGGGAGAAAACTTGGTTCTGAATTGTGAACCAGCCACACGAACTAACAAGTCATTTCTTGCGTGGTCTATCTGTCCACCTGCATCGTAGCCGGCTGTAGGATTTCCATCCTCGTCAAACGCTTCCAAGATATAGCCCGATGCGATAGAATAATATTCTCTTTCTCTATTTTGATAGGCAAAATTATCGAGTGAAAACTGCCATTTTTTGCTAGGCTTGAAGTTCACACTCACCGTTCCCATCATATTCTTGTACTGGTCATCTTCCTGTCCGTTGTAGAAAACCGTCAATCGCATTGGTTGCAAAACGCTTCCGAAATCTACTTCTTTTTGCTTCGGAAACATCTGGTAATCGTTCTTTGCGTAATAACCTAAGAACGACAAAGACCATTTTTCATTAAACTGATAATTAAGATAAGACTGCAAATCCATATATCTCGGGTTGAAATCTGTATCTTCATTCAAAGTATTAAGAACAAGATTTGTATTTCTGTAACGTCCAGAAACGATTCCTGTGAATTTTTTATCTTTTGATGCAAATCCCGTTGTCAAACGTCCGCCAATCAAACTCGCTTCTCCAGAAACTTCAAATTTTTCTGGTTGTCTGTAATAGATATTAAGTGCGGACGACATTTTATCGCCATATCTCGGCTCAAATCCACCAGCAGAAAAGTTGATGGTAGAAACCATATCAGGATTGATGATACTCATCCCTTCCTGCAAAGAATTACGAATCAAAAACGGACGATAAAGTTCAATATCATTGATGTAAATCAAATTCTCATCATAACTTCCACCTCTTACCATATATTGAGAACTCAATTCTGCATTGGAATTTACAGAAGGATGCATTTTTAAAATCCCTTCTACACCTCCAGCTAATGAAGCTACTTCTCTGGCTTCTTTAGGTGAAATTTCAATAGAAGTAATATCGTTTGTTTTGAATCTTGCTCTTTTTTGGAAAACAACTTCCTGAATTTCATTTTCTTTGATTGATGGAAGAAAAAGAAGGTTCACACTCTGAGTTTTCGGTGTTGGTTTGATGACCTTCGAAAAACCTTTGAAGTTTTCTTTCTGTACGTTCAAAGTCTGCTCAGAATCTGAAAGCGGAACGCGTACATTTCCGTTTTTATCGGTTTGATAAGTTTGGTTGTTGTAAGAAACTTGCGCTTCGGAAACCGCTTTTCCATCTTCGTCAAGAACTTTGATATTAATTTGAGAAAACGCCAAAACTGGCAAAAAGAAAAGAATTAAAAGAATATAGTTTTTCAAAGCTTTGGTTTTTGATTTTAAAAAATTGCTTGTATCAGCAAAAATAACAATTAATCTAAAGAACGAAAGAATATTTGTAATTGTTATACAGAAAATTGATTTGTTTCAGAATATTTGTCGAAGTTTTAAGAAAAATTAAGTGAACATTCCAAATTAGTTTTCATTAAACCAAAAAAAAGTCCGAAAATATCGGACTTTGATTTTATAATATTGCTTCTCGAACTCTTGTCAGTTTCCCCAGCAAATCGTCAAGCAAATCGAGTTTCAGCATATTCGCGCCGTCGGATTTTGCAACGGAAGGATCAGGATGCGTTTCTATGAACAATCCGTCTGCACCAACTGCAATTCCTGCTTTGGCGATGGTTTCTATCAGTTCTGGCCTTCCGCCTGTAATGCCAGAATTTTGATTTGGTTGTTGAAGTGAATGCGTCACGTCCAAAATCACGGGCGAATACTCTCTCATTGTAGGAATTCCACGGAAATCCACAACCAGATCACTATAGCCAAACGTGTTTCCTCTTTCGATAATCGCCGTTTTATCATTGCCAGAATCTCTCACTTTTTGAACGGCAAATTTCATTGCTTCCGGTGAAAGGAATTGTCCTTTTTTCAAACTTACAGCTTTCCCAGTTTCTGCTGCAGCGATTAACAAATCCGTTTGTCTCACCAAAAAAGCCGGGATTTGCAAAACATCTACATATTCTGCCGCCATTGCCGCGTGTTCGTTTTCGTGGATATCTGTCGTCGTAGGAACATTGAAAGTCTCTCCAACTTTTCTTAGAATTTTCAACGCTTTCTCATCACCAATTCCTGTGAAGGAATCTACGCGACTTCTGTTTGCTTTTCGGAAACTCCCTTTAAAGATGTATGGAATATTGTACTTATCAGAAAGTGTTACAATCTTTTCGGCAATTTGCAAAGCCATTGTTTCGTCCTCGATAGCGCAAGGTCCAGCAATCAGGAAAAAGTTTTTGGAATCTTTGTGATGGATTTTATCCAGATATTGTATCATTTAGTTAAAGATATTAGATGTGAGATATTAGATTTTAGAGTTTTTATTCTTGTGTATAAAATCTAGTACAAATATACGGAATTAATGGAAAAAACCCTTGAGAGTTTTGAACTCTGCGGAACTTGTATCCCTCACACCTTCAAACAGAATTTTGTCATTCCAGAGGAATCTCAACAGTTTAGATTCCTCCGGAATGACAAAGATGGTATTATGAAAACTTTTTTAATACCTTTTCAAAAGTATTAACATTCCGGGAAGTCATTTTATCTTTCAGGCTTTTTTTGCCGAGGATTTTTCCGAAAGTTGAGTTGAGCGTTTGTCCTTTTGGAACTTGCCAGTAAAAAATATTGTTGATGATTTTGCCTTTTTCGCCGTCTTCTTTTGCTGCTTTTTCGAATTCTTCAAGCAAAGTTTCTTCTACCTTCTCGCTTCCGAGAAAGATGTAATTATGGAAATTTTCTACCGCTGGAAATGGATTGTTTGCTAAGATTTCATTGATTTCGTTTTCATTTCTGATGAAGAGAAAAGCATCATAATTAAAATAAGCTGACATAGCTTTTTCCAGAATCTCCTTTAAATCAATAACATCTTTTTCTGACTGAAACAAAATATTTCCACTCGCCAAGACAGAAGAAACATTTTGCATTCCAGCATCTGAAAAGACTTTGCAGACGTCTGCCATTTTCATATTGGTTCCTTTGACATTGACGCCCCGGAGAAATGCACAGAAGTTTTTCATTGGTTTATTGGTTTTAGGTTTTAGTAAAATTAAATCTAATTGTTGAATATTGGACGTAAAGTTTGCAAAGAGTTTTTTAAATATATTCTATTAGTCAACTAATTATTGCGTCCGATAAAACAAAAATAGAATTAACAGGTCGCTCCTCTGGAGCTTTGTTTTTGTGGATGTCCTTTTTTTTATTAACAGTAAGTCCCGATGGGACTAAAATACCGCCTAGTAAGAGCTAATTGTAATAAAAAGGATGTCATTTTTTATTGAAAAAAAGTTCTATAAACAAAATACAGCTCCAATCGGAGCTAACTGTTAATAGAAAATAAGTGTTTTAGAATTTAAGCTCCGTAGGAGCGACCTGTTGATTCATCTCGTAAACATTGCATTCGTCAAGTTGTTTACAATTTTTACGGTCAAAATGATTTATTCTATAGAAGTATTTATAAACAAATTTAATTATCAACACTTTATATTTTTACATATTGAAAATCTCTATTGATTGGCAAAGTTTCAAATGATTTGGAAAACCCATAGCCCCGATTGTAGTGGAAATCCTTTTTTGATTTTTGTGGAATTCTACTTAATGACAAATCGTCGAGCAAAAAAGATTGCAACGGAAAGCGGGATTAAGCTCCTAAAAATTAGATTTAAAATTAATGAAAAAATTGGATTTGAAACGTAAAAAAAAAGAGTCTGGAAATAATCCAAACTCTTGTATATTTTTAAGTTGTAAAAAAGGATTTATACCAATTCTCCAATCAAATCGTAGTCTTCAGCTGATGTGATTTTCACGTTTGCAAATTCTCCAATCGAGATGTAAACGTCCTTTGCAGGCACCAAAACCGTGTTATCAACGTCTGGCGAATCATACTCGGTTCTGCCGACGAAGTAATCGCCTTCTTTTCTGTCGAAGATGCATTTGAAGGTTTTTCCAATTTTTTCCTGATTTTTCTCCCAAGAAATCTGCTGTTGGATTTCCATAATCTGCTCTACTCTATTCTGTTTCACTTCATCTGGAATAATATCTTCCAAAACGTAAGCGGTCGTATTTTCTTCGTGAGAATATGTGAAGCATCCCAATCTGTCGAATCTCTGGTCGCGAACCCATTGTTTCAGTTCCTCGAATTTTTCTTCTGTTTCGCCTGGAAAACCGACAATCAAAGTGGTTCTGATGGCCATATCTGGAACTTTCTCACGGAACTTGTCCAACAAAGCGTTTGTTTTTTCGAAAGTGGTTCCGCGTTTCATAGCTTTCAATAGTTCTGTATTGATGTGCTGAAGCGGGATGTCGATGTAGTTGCAAATTTTCGGTTCGTTTCTGATGATATCCAAAACATCCTCTGGGAAACCTGTTGGGAAAGCGTAATGAAGTCTGATCCACTCGATGCCTTCTACTTTTATCAGCTCTTGAAGTAATTCTCCCAAGGCTCTTTTTTTGTAGATATCGAGTCCGAAGAAAGTCAAATCCTGAGCAATCAAGATCAATTCTTTCACGCCTTTTTTGGCTAATTTTTGAGTTTCGATAACCAATTTTTCGATTGGCGTGGAGATGTGATTTCCTCTCATCAACGGAATCGCGCAGAACGAACAAGGTCTGTCGCAACCTTCGGAAATCTTGAGGTAAGCGTAATGTTTTGGCGTGGTTGTCAATCTTTCGCCCACCAATTCGTGTTTGTAATCGGCACCAAGATGTTTTAATAAAATCGGCAAATCGCGTGTTCCAAAATACTGATCTACATCCGGAATCTCGCGAATCAAATCTGGTTTGTATCTTTCGGAAAGACAACCTGTCACGAAAACTTTTTCTACAATACCTTGATTTTTAAGATCTACGTATTCCAGAATCGTGTTGATGCTCTCTTCCTTTGCATTATCGATGAATCCGCAGGTGTTGATGACCACAATATCGCCTTTTTCCTCGTGCACTACGCTTTTGCCATTGGCCTCCAGCTGACCCATCAGAACTTCTGAGTCATAGACGTTTTTGGAACATCCCAGTGTGACGATATTTATTTTTTTCTTACCTGTTGATTTAGTACGCATTGATGAAAATTTGAGGTTGCAAATTTAGGAATAAAAAAAAGAACCTTGTTTTGGTTCTTTATAAATGTGTGAAAATTAAAATATCACCTGGCGCGATACTGTAAACTAATTCTTTTGTACTTGCAGTTTTCATTTTTCCGGTTTTGTTATCGACAATGGAAACACCTGTTTTCAATTGATAATTAAAAGACATTGGTTTGAACATATCTTTGTTTTGAATAATAACAAATTTTCTTGTCCTACTTGTCATAAAGGAAACCAACGCTTGATTCTCGTAAGTTTTGAATTTTTTGAATTTCTCAGGCAAGAAATTCATTCTTTTTGTTCCAATAGGAATCGTGCCACCTACGTGAAAAACAGAGTCAACCTTTGAGTTTAAAAAGACCCAAGAAAGTGTTTTGATTTGGTTATTAACTTTCTTTACAAGATTGTAAGTTGGAGTTGGGGTTCCATTATTATTAACTATAGCATAACTAAAGTTATGTCTTTTCCAATATTCATCATCCATTGTGATGTAGGTAAAATACTGTAGACCTTTTGCACCGTAAAGAAGATTGCTAAACTGCTGTAATTTTAAACCTCCAATTGTAGGCTGTTTATAATTGTAAAATATAGTCGAATTGGCAAATGCCCAAAATGGTTTTTTATGTTTGATAGCATTGCTTCTAATGATTTCTAAATTCTGATACCAGTCATGATTAACTTTATTATTAACAATTGGATAATTATCAAACGATAAAATTTTAATATCTGTTGACTTCAAATATTGATCAACATAATTATCATAACTTAAATTCCCTAAATATGGTGGATCCGCATGAATCGGGTGAAGATTAACATAGATTGGATGATTAGGATCTAGAGATTCAACTTTTTTCATCAACTTCTGTATTCTATCGAAATCTTTTGGAGAAGGTTCATCTGCTAAAAAATAACCAAACAGAGCAGGATGATCACGGAATCTTTTCACAGTATTTTCCGTGTCTTTCATTAGTTCTTCAGAATAAATTATCATTTTTATCCCAACTTTTTGAGCCAAATCAAGTGCAGATTGAACTTGATCATTGGTTATAAAAACCGTGTGATTGATATTGAAACCGGCTTCTTTGAATTTTTTGAAATTCTGTAAGTTGGTCGTCTCTGGCGTAAAAGAATGAAAAGCCATTATCGGCATCTCTGCTTGCGCAGAACAAAATGACGATAATAGAAAAAATAATATTTTTAAACTTTTAGAAATTTTCATCTTTGAATGTTTGTGATTTAGTATCTTTTTCCGAAAGAATTACATCTTCCCTTGGCAATTGCCAATCAATTCCTAAATCTGAATCATTCCAGATTACACTCCCTTCGGATTCTTTGTTATAAAAATTATCGCACTTATAAGAAAAAACTGCTGTTTCGCTCAAAACCGAAAATCCGTGCCCAAAACCTCTTGGAACATATAACTGTAATTTGTTCTCTGGTGTCAATTCTAAAGAAAACCATTTCCCAAATGTAGGAGAATCTTTTCTTAAATCTACCGCAACATCCAGAACTCTGCCCTCCAAACAAGAAACAAGTTTGGCTTGTCCGTGCACTCCTTTTTGCAAGTGTAGCCCACGAAGAACTCCATAAGATGATTTAGAAATATTATCTTGCACAAAATGGCCGTTCATACCGGTGAACTCTTCGAATTTTTTCTCATTGAACTTTTCAAAAAAGTAACCTCTTTCATCATTAAAAATTGTTGGTTCGATGATGTAGCAATCTTTGAGTGGTGTTTCTTTTATTTTCATAATTTGTTAAAGTTTTTAAAGATTTATATTGAATTTACCTTATTACTTTGGCAAATTCATATTTGTTATTTTAAATTAATCGTTGCCTTTTAATTATAGTTTTTATTATCAAATAGAGCAAACCTGTTGGCAGAACTATCACTGCAAATATAAGCCAATCTGACAAATTTAATAATATAACTAACCCGTTAATCAACAATTGGAGACCTGCAAAAATTGAACTTACAAGTAAATGTGATATTTTTTTTTCGTTGGCAAAAAGCTGATAAAGATGACGACGATGCGCTTCGAAGATATTTTCTTTCAGTTTTAATCTTTCTAATATCGTTAAAACCACATCGGTTCCGTAAACTGTGAGAAATAAAAGATATTTCAATTCCTGAGTTTTAATCATCAAAAGTCCCAGAAGTCCCAATACCCAAAACGAAATACCAATACTTCCAATATCTCCCATAAAGCATTTTGCTCTCTTTCTGAAATTAAAAAATAAAAACACAACGCTTGCTAAAATGGGATAAATAATGAAGTTGTCATCAGTAAACCCAATGATGTTTTGATTCACATACAATAATGAACCAAGTACAACAAAGCTGTATAACCCCGTCATTCCGTTGATTCCATCCATAAAATTATAAGCATTCAAAATGCCTATAATCATTACAAACAAAATAGGGATTGCCCAAATTGGAAGCAACTGAAATGCATTGATAAAATAAAGCAAAAGCGTAACGGAAATAAAATGAAAAACCAAACGAATTTTGCTGGACAAATCTATCATATCATCTATAAAACTGATGACGCAAATCGCAAATAAACCACTTCCAAAAATCAAATAATTCCGTGGATCTATGATAGAATTTCCCTTAAAAAACTGACTTCCTAAAAAAAGTGAAAACGCAATGGGAAAAATAATCCCGCCACCACGAAGTGTAATTTCTGTGTGGGAACTTCTTTGGTTGGGCTTATCTATTATATTATATTTATCCGCAATTTTGAAATAGACTAACAAAAGTGCAAAAAGTAAAATTATGATAGGGATATATTCCATTATTTTTTGAAACTTTTGATGGTTTTTTCAAGACCTTGTTCTGCAGTTACGGGAAGTTTTGCAATTCCTAAAGCCATTTTTACTTTGTGATTAGAAACCTTGTAACTTTCTGTAAGTTTTTTCAATCTTTCAGAATTTAGAGGAAGCTTTATAGCATCCCCAACTTTCGCAACTCTAGAAATTAGTTTTGAATTAATGTTCCACAAACCAGCCTTCTTACCAATCGTTCTTGCAATAAGGGAAACCAAATCATTGGTAGAAAGACTTTTATCGTCTGCAAAGTTATATATTCCAGAAACAACATTCTTGTTCTGGAGAATTTGTTCAATCATAAAGTTAAGATTATCAATGCTCAAAAATGAGCGTTGATTTTCAAAACTTGCCAACGGCCACGGTAGTCCTTTCTCTACCACTTTATAAAGCAGATTGAGGTTTCCTTTGTTTCCTGGACCGTGAATCATGCAAGGACGGATGATGAAAAGTCTTTTGTTATCTGGCAATTTCTTCGAAAGCAAATAATTTTCCGCTTCCAATTTCGACCTTCCATAGGCAGTTTTAGGATTAGATTGATGATTCTCGTCCAAAGTCACATCAATCGTATCTGCAGTTGCTTTTACAGAACTGAAATAGAAAAAATCATTAACATCTGATTTTAAAAATTCATTAAAAAGCTGAATTGTTAAATCTCTATTGATTTTAAAATAGTCTTCTTCTACGGAAGTATTTGCCGTGTCGTGAGCTTTTCCAGCGAGGTGAATAATGGCATCGCTATTTAAGTCCAAAACCCAAGAATTTCTTAAAGATAATCCTTGAACATCATGGTTTTGAGTTTGCAAATAATTTGAGAGATTTTGCCCAACGAAACCAGTTGATCCTGTGATGGTAATTTTCATAATTCAATTTAGCTATTCTTACAGATGAATTTAAAAACTAACCTCTTTTTAGAAATCCAAAAATCTTCCATACAAATCTATATTTAACCTTAAGTGGCGAATACTTTATATTATTTCCTTTGAAAGCTTTATCAACCTCTTCCGTTATAGTATGATAACTGGACATTCCTGAACTGCTGGCTCCACCTACCAACATAGAAGTTGTGATAATTCCAGAATATTTATATTTGATCTTATGTTTCAAAAAGAATCTTATAATCATCTCGTAATCCGAAGCAATTTTGTAGCCTAATGTATAATTTCCAAATTTTTCAAAAAGTTCTACTTTGATAAAAATAGACGGATGTGGAGGCATAAAGCCAATTTTCAGCTTCTCGGGATTCCAATTTTTGGAAGAATATTTTCTAATTACTTTTCCATCCTTATTTTGAATAATGTCTCCTGTGATAGCGTCTATCCCGGAATTCTCTGTCAAACAATCTGCAACTTCTTGTAATGTATTTTTACTGAAAAACAAATCATCAGAATTCAAAATTCCAATATAATCTCCAGTAGCCATTTTAATGCCTTTATTCATGGCGTCGTATAAACCTTTGTCTGGTTCTGAAACCCATTTTATATCAGCTTTATCACTATATTTTTCAATAATTTTCAGGGTTTCGTCCTTGGAATTTCCGTCCACAATAATGT
>RCUH01000483.1_pt1 | contig 40568 bp, 35 predicted proteins | sample 2166191 | NCBI WGS metagenome assembly RCUH01 (sample SAMN09932848, study PRJNA488358) | compost metagenome | feature: garden; material: soil; isolation source: compost soil in an enriched community after 214 h of incubation | place: Germany: Experimental Botanical Garden Goettingen | collected... | reverse complement strand
TTCTCCACAAAAAGAAAGAGCCTTGGCAGTTTTGTCAAGGCTTTCTTTTTGTACTTCATTCTCATTCTGCTTCTCATTCTGTGCGAGACTCTTTCTTTTCAGAGCGAGAATGAGAGCGAGAATGAGGAAATTCCCGGTTCGAAACACGATTAAAGCCTCTCCCTCTTCGGAGAGAAGAGCGAGCACTGCTCGTGAAGAGGGAGAGGATAAACTCAAATCTCCCATAGGACCGATTTCATTCGGTTTGCAAAAATCATAGCGGTTCGATTCCGTTTTGCTTGAAAAGCATTGTATTTCAGATTGTTTGCACGTTATTTTCAGGGACTCCTAATAACTTAAATCAAATTTCCATTAAATTCGCATCTATGGGACATAAAAAAGTTTGTTTTGAATGCAGAAAAGCCTTTAATCTCATCTATGATTTTAATGTAGAGCAAAGTATGATCTGCCCGGATTGCGGAAATACGGCAGTATTCCTGAATCACAAATTCAGACCACCCAAAAAACAAGATAAAAAAGGATGGGAATTAGCCCTATTTTTAAAAGATCATGGTTTTTACTTTCAGAGTGCCTATGCACACATTGCTCCCGGACTTTACCTACAGGTCCCCTATCCGAGTTCTATTGAAGAAGCAAAGGAGTTTGTTACTAAATACAAAACACTATGAAACAATTGGCCTACATTTCCCTGATCTTGATCAGTACAATTTCATGCTTGGGGCAAGTCGAAAATAAACCGATTTTGAAACAGGAAGAAGATAAAGACGAAAGAATCTTTTTTACCAAAGAATTATCGGAAAAATACGGATTACCTCCATTACCCTTTTCCATAGTTGTGCCGAAAGGTTATAGTTATCAGTTTAATCATAAAACACGCTCTGCTATACGCATTTATAAATATGAAGAAGATAGCTTGATTAACGAAATTGCAATTGGAATCTCATCATTCGACAAAAAGTATTCCGAGGAACAAGAGAAGCTGTGGTTAGAGGAATTTAAAAATAGTCCTCAGGCAAAGCAAAATCCGGATTTTAGCATCCAGATCTATACCGATTATTTACTTCTGGGGACTAAACGAAATTTTTATACATACTCCATAGACAACAAGTTGGGTAAATACCCGGTAAATATCCCGCTTAATTCGGTAGGCATTACTCATCCGAGCAAAGACGGATGGTCTGGTTTGGCGATTGTAGTGACTAAATGGAAAATTGATGTGGATTCACCCTTGTTAGAAATAGAAAAGGAAATAATCAATTCCATTCGATTTGAATAGTTTGAGCCCATTACTCTTCAACTAATCTTTTTACTAACACAATATACTGGATGTGTATTTGATTAGTCGTTACCAAAGAATCAAAGACCAATGGAGTGAAAACCGGGATGCTAATGCTTTGAACAGAAAATTGAATTTAGGTTTTTAATGTCTAAATAAAACCTGTTTCCGGTTCCATTTCCGTTCGCTCTTCTCCACAAAAAGAAAGAGCCTTGGCAGTTTTGTCAAGGCTTTCTTTTTGTACTTCATTCTCATTCTGCTTCTCGTTCCTTCTGGCTCTTTCTTTTTCAGAGCGAGAATGAGAGCGAGAATGAGGAAGAATCCCGGTTCTAAGCACAAATTAAGTCTCCCTCTTCGGAGAGAAGAGCGAGCACTGCTCGTGAAGAGGGAGAGGATAATCCCAAATCTCCCACAAGGACTAATTTCATTCAGTTTCCAAAATTTAAAGCAGTTGAATTACTTCTCTCCTCCAGTTATCAATATTCTATAAATTAGTATTTTTAAACAATCACTATTCAAATGCCACTACCATGGAAATAAATAATACCCAACAAGAACTTGAAATTCAGAAGGCAAAAATAGAACTTAAAAAGGCTGAACTTGAATTAGAAAAGACTAAGAAAGAAAATAATAATAAACTACTCAAATACGAAAGTTATATAAAACTTTTTGGCTTTATTTTTCTTGGAATACCTTTAGTTTTATTACTGTACAATGAATTTGCTCTACCGATGGCTAAAAGAGAATCATTACAAGCAGAAGTAGAATACAAAGAAACAGAATTATTATTGAAGGAAGAAAAGATCAAATTGAGAAAATTAATTGATTCGCTTAATATATCAATTAATACAAAAGAAAAAGAACTTCGGTCTATTTCAGAAGAGAATCTCTTGAGTCTAATAACCCTCAAAAATAAAATCGACCAATTAGAGTCTGATTATGATTCTATTGTTAAAATAAATCCAAGAATCAAAAACGAAAAATATTTTAAATATCTGAGGAATCAAAAAAAGATACTTGAAAAAAGTATCCAAAAAGATTATATCACAATTACAACTAACATCCCAGAACTGCCAAAATTGGAATTGCTATATTCTTCACTAGATGATTTCCAAGATTTACTTAATACTATTTATTTAGAACATTTGAAAAATAAAGTTGAAGCATATACTTATGGCAACAGTTGGGTTTTGGAGAAAGATAACATGAAAATAAGTAAAATTGGTAGAATCGATGAGAGACCATTAAAGGAGATTGGAATAGGTCCACAAAGTAAATTATATCTAAGGATTAAATAATGCTATTTCTGTTCCTCCTTTCCTTTTTATCCCCTAATAATTAAGCTTCAAACTCACACTGAACTGTAACTCTTTTTTCATTTTGAGAAATACCTGAAATCCGGGCAGGAAAGGCATTTTCAAATAAACGGTTTCTTTAGAGATCTTCTATTTCCCAAATGTGTTATACCTTTGCAAGGTGGCGAAACAGAAAAATACCGAGAACAAAAAGCTCCATTCCAAATTAATGGGTCAGAAGAAAAACAAGAAACAAGTTGCGAAAGAGTTAAACAAACAACGACTTCGCGAATTGAATCAATTGGCCAATAAATTGAGACGGGAAGACAATGGTTTGACGAATGATTAAAGTTTCCCGCTTCGGAGAGCCGATCAATCCTGATCGTCCATAAGATCCGCATTACTAAATTCATAGCGCTTCGATTCCCTTTTTCCTGGAAGGGCTTGTTTTAGATTTTAGTGGTTGAATGCAGATTATCTGAATCATAACAATCATTCGATCTGACTGATAAATAAATAGTCAATCCGGATTAAATATATTCATCAACTAAATAGGAAATAATCTCGTTCTTTAAAACAGTTGTAGTATTAACCCCTAAAAATAATCACCATGAAAAAAGTTCTACTTGTCATTTTCGCATGTGGATTTTTGTCCATTGCACAGGCACAAACCGTTAGTATCCCCGATTCTAATTTTAAATCATACCTATTGAATCATCCCGGAATCAACACGAACTCCGATAATGAGATACAGGTATCGGAAGCTTTGAATTTTACAGATAGTATTCTGTGTGTTGGAATGCAAATCTATGATTTAACCGGGATTGAAGCTTTTGAAAACATTACTTTTTTGTCGTGTGTAAACAACCAGTTAGAAGGATTGGATGTATCGCATAATACGGCTTTGCAGAGTTTGGTCTGCGCCATGAATAATATTTCTTACCTGGATGTTTCGGCGAATACCAACCTACGTAATCTCCGCTGCGCCATCAATCCGATGCAAAGTCTCGATGTCAGCAATAATCCGAACCTGGAATATTTGTATTGTGAAAGCAATGGTTTAAGCGAGCTCGATCTTAGTCAAAATCCGGCTTTAATCGAATTAGATTGTAAAAGCAATGCCATCCAGGCACTTAATTTAACCAACCAGACTTTACTTAAAAGATTAGATTGCAGCTCAAATCCTTTGAATCAGTTAAACTTCGCTCCAAACAACGGGTTGGAATACATTATGTGCCACGGAAACCAATTATCATCGATCAGCCTGGAGAGTTGTCCGGCCCTTGTTGAATTCTACGGAGTTGGTGGGTATTATACACAACTTAATCTATCCAACTGCCCGGCTTTGAAGCGATTTGATTGTCCGTTCACACAATTGACAAGTCTTGATTTCTCTCATAATCCCTTACTGGAAGTAGTGTATTGTTTTTCAAGCAGACTTACTTCATTGAATATTGCTAACGGAACCAATCCAAATCTGCAAGTGCTTTGGCTAACAAATAACCAGTTAAAATGTCTCCAGGTTGACGATGCAGTATATTCTGTAGTCAATTGGACCGGAAATAATTTTTCATTCGATGCCGGTACCACTTTTGACGAAAATTGTATGCTTAATTTAAGTGGTTGGGGAAAACCAATCATTGAATTTTATCCCAATCCGGCTACCAGCCTTGTAAAAGTTCTTGCAGAAGAGAAAACAAGTTACCAATTGATCGCAATAGACGGAACTACCATTGCCAAAGGTGAGTTCCTGGCCGGGAATAATCTATTCAATACTGAATCTTTATCTGCCGGAGTTTACTTTTTTGATTGTGTTGGAGTGAATAGCGGAAGATTTATTCAAAAACTTCAGAAAGTAGAATAGGAATGAGAACCGTGTGTTGTAAATCCTGAATTTCATCAATAAATAATACGATCTAATCAACCCGGTTTGACTCCCCTACCACAAAAAATAAAGCCCTGATCACAAACGTCAGGGCTTTATTTTTCAGAACGAGAATAGACTACGGAATCCAAACTCACTGCCTCCATAAACTACTCCTGAATTAACAGTTCCCACAGATCACTCAAAAACGACACTTTACGACCAACCCTTTTACTAATTTCTCTGTTTAGTATCTAAACACCGGGTTCTATTTATGAAAGGTTGGTATTTATTCCTGGCTGCTGTTAGCTTGTTTACGCATGTTTCTCATGCGCAGATGAATGGCCGGCCGGTCACATTTCAGAACTTGCTACAGATGCAGATGGATGCAAGTATACAACCCGCAGAATACTTGTTATTCCAGAGGAAGTTTATATTTATGTCCCGAATACCTTTACTCCCGATGGCAATGAATATAACAACTATTTCCAGGCAGTAACTACCGGGATATCCGAATTCGAAATCGGGATTTTCAATCGCTGGGGAGAACAGTTTTTCGTTCTACAGATCCATATTTCAAATGGGACGGAACATACAAAGGGGAAAAATACCCGGATGGAATATACCTTTAAGTGATTACATATACTCCGCTTATCGGTCCCAGAAATAGTATTACAGGGCATGTGAATCTATTGAGGCAATCGTAATTCCAGGTATTTCTGTTTCATTTTTTTGAGGAACGAAAACAGAGCGTGTGAAGAGCGTGTAAAAACACGGTTCGAAGGCTCAATGAATTAGCACCAAAATTTCTATCCCCAAAAACAAAGATATATCCCAGTTGTTTCCCGACAGAAATATCAGAATTCCTAACTTTACCAAAATTGCTCAGTCCCCTTTCATGCCTTTAAGAAAGATTGTATTTTTACTGTTCATTGCTTTTTGGCACGATGCAAAATGCCAGAATTCATTGATAACCACTGAAATTCGACAAATCGATAGTTTGATTTTATATACCAATTTTCCGGAAGCTGAAAGACGGGCTGATTCCCTGTATAAAATCTTATCAGAAAAGCGCGCGAAGCAAACATATATGGAACCAAAATTGAATGTATTGCTCCAAAAAGCAGATATAAACATTCGAAATTTCCACTATCCCGAAGCACTGAAAAAAATACTGAACATCCTGGATGAAGCCAGAGAATCCGGTTTGCCCGCAGTGGAGTATAAAGCCTCGCTGATGGGGGCGTTGATTTATGAAATCATGAAAGATTTCGATCAGTGTAAAGTGTACCTTGATAAAGCATACAGCATCTGTAAAAAGAATAACCTGGACCATCTTTACAGCACTTACCTGATTCGCTCCTCCTCTTATTACAGGTTGAAGAACCAGGAAAAAAAAGCAATCCATTTAGCATCTAAGGCATTGCATTATGCAACTAAATACAAGAACCGTGCGGACCTCTCTGATTCTTATCTTTTGTTGGGAATGTTATTGAATAAAACGGATTATAGGAAAGCGATCCAATTTGACAGCCTTGCAGCCCGAGATTTCCTGGAGAGAAATAATTACGCCTATTCTGCAGCCATGTACAACAACATAGCTAAAGTTTACCTGAATCATGAGGAACCTCAAAAGGCACTTTTGTCCAATAAAAAATCGATGGATATTTTTAAGTTACATCCTTTTGCCAGCGAGTATTATGTAACGGTGCTAAAAACCAGGGCTTATGCGTTCGATAGCCTGAACCAAACGGATTCGGCATATTTTTACTATCAATGTTATCACGAACTCTCAGCAAAAACCTTTGCGGACAGAGAGGCTGCGGAAATACGGAAAATATCCGGGAAATACGAGAATGACAAGAAAGAAGCAGTTATCCGGATGAAAAACTGGCAAATCAATCTCATCCTGATCTTATTGCTTGTAATTGTAGTTGCTTCTGTCATTGTGTTGAGAAAAAACCGGAAGATTCATTCCCAGAATAAAATTATTAGCAGGCAGGTGGATGAACTGGTTAAAACACTGGAGCAAAAACAGGTACTTTTATCCGAACTGCAGCACCGCGTAAAAAACAACCTCCAGCACGTGATCAGTATTCTTGAGATTCAGAAGGAATCCGTTGACTTTCAAAATATTGATGAACTCATCCGGGAAAATCAGAACCGCATCCACTCCATGGCGCTCCTGCATCGAAAACTGAACGTATCGGAGCATGTAAGCGAAGTGGATCTGAATAAATACATTACGGAATTAGCAGAACTGGTAAAGGATTCATACGATAGCAAGAAGAAAAAAATACAGTTAGACGTACAGTGTGAAATTGACCGGATTTCGATTGAAAAAGCCCTACCTGTTGGTTTGATCATTGTGGAACTGATCAGTAACAGTATGAAACACGCTTTTAATAATCGTCGAACCGGAAAAATCACTATACAATTGGAAAAAGACGAAATGCTTCACCGGAATACCCTTCACTATGCAGATGATGGTATCGGGTATGACTTTAGTAAAAAAAGTGAAAAAGGGTTGGGAATAGAAATAATCAACGGATTGACAGGTCAGCTGGGTGCAGAAGTAGAAACCAAGGAAGGAAAAGGGTTCACTTTAACCATCTGTTTTAAATGAACAAGCGATGAAACAAAAAAACATACTATTGGTTGAAGATGATTTTTTGAATCGGAGACTGGCAAAGAAAATTCTCGTGGAGAACGGCTACCGGATCCTGGAAGCCAATAACACAATCGAAGCATCTGAACTCCTGAAAAAGGAAGACATCGATCTCGCAGTTCTGGACATCAATTTGGGAACAGATGAACGGGACGGAATCAGTATTGGAAAAGAACTGAGCGAAAAATACCGCATCCCATTTGTATATCTCACCGCGTACGATAATAAAGAAATCGTAACGAGAGCTGTTGCAACCAGTCCGGGCGCATACATCACCAAGCCATTCAAGAACACAGACCTGCTTGTCACCATTGAACTAATGATCCGTCAGACAGATCAGGCAAAAAAACACAAACCGAATATCCTGGTGAAGGATGGCAGCTTCAATACCGAACTTGCCCTGGAGGAAATTGACTACATTGAGTCTGAAGGAAATTATTTGTTGTTTTACAGCACCAAAAAGATCTATAAAAGCCGCTCCACGATTAAGCAAATCCTGGAAGTGCTCCCTGGAAACTTTATACAGGTTCACCGGGCATATATTGTCAACAAGACCAAAATTGAAAAATTCAATACCAAAGAAGTAGTAATAAATCAGACCGCTATTCCTGTTTCCAAAACGTATGTCGATCACCTCCCGATTTAGTATCACTTAAAAAATACGTTCATTTTCCGTTCGATGTGCGATACACCGGCACACTTTTGTGGAATCTATCCCTGAAAACGGGATTCTATACCTGATATTTCCCGGCTGTACAAATCTAAAACTACTTTCGTTTCCTAAAAACGCAGGAAGCCGAAAATGCATATCGAGAGTAGGCATAAAACACAACATTAAGATCTAATTAACGGATTCACAGTAATTTATTATGAAAAGAACACTTACCTTTTTCATCTATTTTTTCATTTCAACTTTGTCTGTCTTTTCGCAGACGGTAGAAACGGTTTCTTCCGGCTTGTCTGGTCCTTTAGGAATGGCACTTAACGGAAACGATTTGTATGTAGGGCAATTGGGTGCCGGTACCATTTCTAAAATAGATATCACTCAACCTTTACCCATTCCTTTAACGAACGTATTGAGCGGGTTGAATAGGCCCACTGGCTTACTGGTCGTAGGAAACTATTTGTACATCTGTGCGGAGAATGACCTTCCTGGAATGAGTTCTTCGGTTGGCAGAATTGATCTGACGAACCCAAGCCCGGTCATCGAAATGGTTGCTAGTAATATAAATAGTTCCCATATAGCTCAGGCTTTTTGTCGTAACGGGAATGACTTGTACATCAGTGCATCTTCAACCAATGGTGTGTTGACGGGGATTTACAAGCTGGATTTGACAGCTTCTTTCCCACAGACGGCTACACAAATTGTTTCCAATTTTCCCTGTTCAGGAATGGCAATAAAAGGAAACGAACTCTATGTGGGATATTTTAACGGCTCCACTTTGTACAAAGTGGACCTCAATCAATCGAATCCTGTTCCGGTTGCTGTTGCTTCCGGTTTAAATGGCCCGGATGGACTCGTGTTTAACGGAAACTACTTATATATTTGCGAAGCCATCGGAACAACCATTAAACGCATGGATGTGACACAAACTACTCCGGTGCTGCAGGATGTCGTTACCGGGTTGGCAGAACCGACCTATGTGGCATTTGACGGAATTGACATGTATTTTGCGGAATATGCAGGTGGAAAAGTATCACGGATTACGATCAATCAGCCGGTATTTTCGGGGCAATCCAATGTGTGTGCGAACTCCGTACCCACTAATTTAGGTGGCGCTTCTCCTACAGGTGGCGTTTATTCCGGACCCGGAGTTACCAACAACGGCGATGGAGCTACTTTTACGTTTAACCCAACCGGAGCCGGAGGAGTTGGGAACTATACGATAACTTACACCATTGGCGGTGGATCTGCAACGTCTTCTATCCAGGTTGTTTCAGCTCCTGCAGTAACTTTTACGCTTCCGGCAAGTGTTAATTTGAATTCGGGTATTTTGGCTCTTAATGGCTCTCCTTCAGGAGGTACGTATAGTGGTCCTGGTATTTCCGGAAGCAATTTTGACCCGGCAACTGCTGGCTTAGGAACACATACCATTACGTATACCTATTCTAATGGCAATGGTTGTACCGGAACAGTCTCAGCAACCGTAAATGTGACTTCGGTTTGTCCTCCGGGAAATGTGACCTTTAACACCCAGGCGCAACTGGATCAGTTTATCATCGATTATCCGAATTGTACCCAGATTCCGGGCAATGTCTGGATTGAAGGAAGTGATATTACAGACCTTTCTCCGCTTCAGAATATTACGAGTGTCGGAGGTTATTTAGTTGTTGAGAATAATGCAGCATTAACAAATGTGGACGGTCTGAATACGATTACAACACTGGATGCAGACTTAACGATCCGCGGCAATGCTTCATTAACGAACGTGGATGGATTAAGCGGTTTGACAACTATCTCCGGATGGTTGACCGTAGACGATAATGCCGTTATAACAGATATTTCAGGATTGGATAACGTGAGTTCCGGGATCGGGAATTTGGTCATTACAGACAATCCCACCCTTACTGTTTGTGATCTGCCGAACTTTTGTTCTTACCTTGCCGGTGCAGGACAGAGAGATATTTCCGGAAACTTAGGCGAATGTATCAACGAACAGGCTGTTATTGATGCATGTAATGCACCAGCAACCGGTTGTTTAACCGCTAGTTCTTCCTTACCGCAATGGCCATCTGCAACATTCGCTCCGGCATGTACCGGTACCGGGGAAGTCATCGCAACGGATACCTGGACGGGAGAATACTCTAAAGTAAACGTAACTGCAGGTTTCCAATACACATTCTCCAGTTCCGTTGTAACAGATTATGTAACCATCAGTGATGAAAACGGGAACACAGTAAATACCCACGGAGATTCACCCCTGACGTGGATAGCACCTGCAAATGCCACAGTACGTTTTTACCTGCACCTGGATGATGACTGCAACTGGGGAGACAATACCAACAGATCACGAATCGTAAAATGCAACGACCCGCTCAGTGTATCTGATGCAGATTTGGAAGGCTTGACTTATTATCCGAATCCCGTAACAGATGTGTTAACGCTAACTTTTGAAAGAAACATGGACGAAGTAACTGTTGTTAACCTGATGGGGCAGCATGTTTCATTACTAACCATTAACGCTTCAAAAGCAGATATCAATATGGAAGGAATGCCGTCCGGAAGTTATTTCATACGTGTTAAAGCGGATGGAGTTATTCGAACATTGAAAGTATTAAAGCACTAATTTCACACCTTCTTCACGAAAAGAAAGCCTTGGCAGTTTTTGCTAAGGCTTTTTTATTTTCCTCCTGATTAGTTATCGGGACACATTCCCCTTCCATTCTGCCATCTCCAATTTACCCGGTTGAAACTGCATTTTATTTCTACCGAACAACCGAAAAAAAACAGTAACTTACTATCACACACAATAAAGTCAAGCATGAAGACATCATTCTTTCAAAACGCAATGAGAATTTTATTGGGCTCATTTATGTTATTTGCGGGTATCGGTCATTTAACCTTTCAACGAACCGAATTCCTGGCACAAGTTCCCACCTGGTTACCCGATGACCCGCGTTTTATGGACTTTGTTGTAGTGGCCTCCGGAATTGTGGAAATTATCCTGGGATTAGCGATGATATTCTGGTTAAGGCAAAAGATAAAAGTTGGAATAGCCTTAGCCATCTTCTATGTACTTGTTTTTCCGGGAAATATATCCCAATACACCAATGGAATTGATGCTTTTGGATTAGATACCGACCAAAAACGACTGATCCGGTTATTTTTCCAGCCCCTGTTGATTTTATGGGCTCTCTGGTCAACCGGAGTATTCAAAAAAAGTTGGAAAAAATAATAGTCAACAGATTGAAAGATTCCAAAATACTGAAAAACTTTGTTTATATTTAAGTAATAAATACTCAACTATTTGCTTATGAAAATCCTACTTACTATGCTATTATTTTGCGGGTTTTATGCTAACTCGCAGGTTTGTAATCCAAACGGAAACATTGTCATTTTTTCAAATTATAATGGTGGATTTCTAAACATCAACGTGGATGTCAATATTCCCAACATGAAGATCGGTATTGTTTCCTACGAAGCTGTGGAGGTGACTTTAAGCGGCCCTTATGTTAACAACGTTACCGGAATCGAATATGCCGGCTTTAACAACGGATCGAATACGGTTTGCGGAGGTTCTATTGCGACAACCACGTTTATTGGGGTTCCGGGAGGCGTAACTCCCAACATTGAGTTTGTACCACCGGTTACATACAACGATCCCGCGGGCTACATTTACATCGATTGCGCTTATTCATGCGGAAGCGGAAACCAGGGTGGATGCAACACGGCAGCTCAGGTATACGATTATTTTGAAACTGTTTTTGCGGGAACAGTTTATACCCATACCACACAATACGGTTGCTGGCTAGGAACACAAAACCTTTCGAATGGCGGGAATTGCTGTGCTGCACCAACTCCGGCAGTTCCGCCCGTTGCCGGTTTTTCCATTTCCGATAGCGTAATTTGTGCAGGAGACTGTGTGGATTTTACCGATTTGACAACTAATTCACCAACTTCCTGGTCATGGGATTTCACTCCGAACCAACCAGGCAGCTCTACAGACCAGAATCCATCAGGTGTTTGTTATGGTGTTCCGGGAACTTACCAGGTTACGCTGATTACAGCAAACAACAACGGAGGTGACACCATTACGCAATCACTTACAGTGACAGGTGTAAATACAGCTGTTTCTACGAGCGGGATAACGATTACATCGGCAGCATCAAACGCAACCTGGCAATGGATCAACTGTGCTACTAATTTACCCATCTCCGGTGCTACTTCGGCAGCATTTACGGCTTCTGCAAACGGATCGTATGCTGTAATCGTGACACAAAACAGTTGCAGCGATACATCTCAATGCACAGCGATTACCACCGTAGGTCTTGATCAACTTACCGTAAACGATTTATTAGTTGTATATCCCAATCCTTCAAAAGGCCTATTCGTATTGTATGACCAGCAGGCTGCATTATCCGGTCAATTGATTACGGTGAGCAATCTACTGGGCGAAACGGTCTATTCGAAACCAATTACAGACACGAAAACAATCCTTGATTTATCTGCTGCAACCGATGGAATTTACTTTGTGACCATCAACAGTGATTATGGGAAGCTTGTAACGAAAATTGTAAAAGAATAAATTCGCTCTTCTTCGCAAAACAAAAAGCATTCAGCACAAGTTGGATGCTTTTTTCGCTTTTACAGCGTGAGAGAGGAGAAAGAATCCCGGTTCGATTCAATTACCTGAAAATAAAAAACATCAAATTATTTTTATTTTGTTGTCGTGTATATTATATTTGTGACAACATTTATTTTAAACAACATGAAACAATTGACATTTGCATCACTACAGGTAACCGATTTGGAAGCATCAAAAGAATTTTATACCCAAAAATTGGGATTTGAAATTGGCGATACAAACCCGCAAGCCTGTATTTTTAAGTACAACCAGGGCGAAGCAAGCTTTGCTATCCGTACGCCGTTGGAACCATTGGAAGGAAAAGATTTGGGAACTGGCGTGGCACTTTGGTTTGCCATTAATGAAAATGTGGATGAACTGAAAGAACAATTCATCTCGAATGGAATCACCACCTCAGGTCCGATCATAGAAACACCTTTTGGAAGAGCATTTCATGTGAAAGACCTGGATGGTTATAAGCTAACCTTTTTAGAAACAAAGTAAGGAGTGGTCCATGAACCGAAATATTGGGTAATCGTGGCTTCAAAAGATCACGTAAAAAACGGAATTGCCGAAGGCATTGCCCAAACCTGTCATGGAAAATCCGCTCCTTTAAAAAGAATGCGAAAAGGTGATTTCGTGATTTACTACTCCGGGAAACAAACCATGAATAAACCGGAAAAATGCCAGGAGTTCACAGCAATCGGGCAAGTGAAAAATGAAGAAACCTATTTGTTTCAGCAAACCGTAGATTTTTGTCCTTCCAGGAGAGCTGTTGAATTTTTCGCACACCTGGATACTTCTATTTTACCTTTAATCAATGAGTTGGATTTCATTCCAAATAAAAAAAGCTGGGGTTATCCGTTCCGTTTTGGATTTTTTGAGATCAACCAACATGATTTTGATTTAATTTCAACCCAAATGCTTGCGAAACAAGATGGATAAAAAAATAGAATTTAAGTTCAAATCCCCGAATGATAGCCCCGGTTATCTCCTAGGACAATTGACGCTTTTGTGGCAGCGAAAACAAAAAAAAGTATTGGATCCGCTGAACCTGACACAAACGCAATTCGTTCTTTTAGCTGCATTGGGCTGGCTTTCGAGAGAGAACGACAACGTGACGCAAGTGGATATTGCCAATCAGGGAAATGCAGACAGGATGATGGTTTCTAAAGTACTGAGAACCCTGGAATCTAAGAAATTCATTAGCAGACAGGGGCATGCAACCGACACGAGGGCCAAAGTAATCAAATTGACGGACGAAGGTGCAAAAGTGCTGCAAAAAGCATTGACAGCCATTGAAAATGCAGACATCGATTTCTTTTCCGTGACGGGCAGTAACTTAGCATCACTCAACCAAAATATGGTAACCCTGATTGAACAGAATAAAGAAGAATTGTAAAACTGAAAAGCTTTCTATTCCTTCACAAAACTCTTCACCCCTATTCCATTCAGCGTTTTAATTTCCAGTAGGTAAACTCCGTTTGACAGGCTGGAAATTACCAGCTGTTTTCCTGTACCACGCATCAGTTCTTTTCCTTGTAAATCCAGGACTCTTACGGATTGAATAGCTGAAACTCCCTGGATACTCACCTCATCGCTTGCAGGATTCGGGTAAATAGAGATCAGTTCACTAATGGAATTATCGTGAATACCAAGGTCGTCGATCGTAAAACAGGCAGAAGTATCCGTGCATCCGGCAGCAGAGGTTATTTTCACCGAATACGTTCCGTTTTGTGCCGGAGTAAAAGAAACGTCGTCTGCTCCATTTATAGGCGCATAATTATTCGTGCAATCCAGCCATTGATAGCTTGTTCCCTGAGCTATTTCTGTAGCTGTAAGTGTGTTATCTTGCTCCGTGATGCCATTATCCGGCAAGGGAGCTTGAGTAACCCAGATTTCCTGCGATTTCCCGTAACATTCCGCATTTTCCTGTGCTACCAGGTAGTATTTACCGGGTTCTGTTACGGTCAGTTCGGTGGTAGTCTGAGTATTTCCTATTGCTACCATACCCGTTGGTGTACTCCAATAATAAGTCATTCCCGGCATATCCAGGTCAGCAGAAAGTGTTAAACTCTCTTGTCCGCAAAGTACGGTGGTTAGAGGAGAATCAATTTCCGGGTTTTCCGTGTTACACAGGCCATACTGGACCAAAAAACCGTTGTAATGGTTGGTAGATGGTGTTGCGAAATGGTCTGCCGGCGAAAAATAGGCATTCAGGCTAAATCTGCCGCCTACCCAGATATTTCCTCCGTTTCGCGCCTGGCAAAGTGCAGAACTGTTTACAAATCCGGTGTTGGGATTTTGCGGATTGGAAAGTCCTGTCAATAATTTCGACCAGATCAGAGTCCCATCATCCGAATATTTACGGATCACCGAGGCAGCTTCCTGGGCATTGCCATATTGGCCGGTGGCATAAACATTTCCCATTGCATCCGCGAGCAGCTGCTCAAAAGAGTCACTTCTTTGAGTTAAATGCGTCTTCACCCATTCGACCTCGTAATTAGGTGCTGCAAGCTTTATGAGGACTGCATCCGTTGTATTGGGATTTCCGAAACCCGGATAGGTTGTTCCTCCCAGCGTTATATTCCCCATGAAATATCCACCGATAAATGCGTCACCCGTTGAGTTGACAGCAAAACTGTTTAATTTACATTCCAGCCCCGTAATGGAAACTCCTAAAAGGACACTGTCCAAATACTCGCCTTGCGGATTATAGCGGTACAAACATTTTGGATTGGTATGAAACCTGCTCGACCAACGGTAAAGATTTCCGGAAGCATCTGCCCGAACATGTTCCGTTCCGAACTGATTTTTAGGATAAGTAACACCGGCCAGTTTTTTCGATAGTAACAAACTTCCTGAAGGCGCATATTTTGCTAGAAAAACGGCACACTCGTTTGTACCGGTTACAATCGTATCTCCCGGGCTGAATGACACATAACCGTGAAATGCTCCGGTCATATTGACATTCCCCTCCAGGTCGAAGTGAATTTCATTGGTATATCTCCCGATGTTTTCTGTGACTACATAAGAAGGATGCCCCACTTTTTTTACCCAGAGTACGTTTCCATCCGCATCCAGCTTTGATAGGAACATGGCATGTTTATGAGCTAATTGTCCGAGCGGAGCTGAAGGATTCGTCAGGTAATGACCATTGATGACACTGTGTGCATCTGTTGATCCCAAAGCACAGAAGTAAATATTTTGTTGTTCGTCTACCAGGATCTTATTGGGATAACTTGTACCTACCACTCCACTGAAAGCCAATATATTTGTCATGGATTTTGCCCAGATTATCTGGCCATTCGGATCGTATTTTGCAATGTATCCGTTTTGATTATTTGATCCGGGAACCACTGACGTAAGCGGAATACCATCCAGCGTATACGATTGACCAAGCCATACACCTGCCAGGTAACTGTTTCCTTCCTGGTCTACAGCCACAACCGGACCGTAAATATTTGCAGTAGCAGCACCATTGTCTCCAATACGTTTTACCCAGGCAAAATCAGGTTCCTGAGCATGCGTATGGATAGAAGTAATAAGAAGCAAGAAGATTGAAAAAGTACTGATCCGCATAGTGTTTGGTTTTCCTTGTTTTTAGACGAAGAAAGTTCAGGGAGGTTGTCCCTGAACTTCTTTAATCTGTTGCAAGATAACTTATTCAGCTGAATTGATCTCTAATTTAAGTCCGGATAATTCTCCGTCCCGGTTGATTAACAGGATATACATGCCTGAAGGAACCGATTGTGAAATCACATTTTCACCTCTTTTCAAAGCTTGTTCGCTAATCACACGACCCTGCACATCAATTAACTGCATGCTTGCCTGAGACTCAAATTGACCGACTTCAACGCTGAATGTTCCTTTATTCGGGTTCGGAAACACTTTGATATCCGGATTTAATTGATTTCCCATTCCCGGATCATCCGTTGGTCTTGAACTGTATGTTCCACCAGGTACACAAAAACGGGTAGTACAACCACCAAGCGTTGCATCTATACAAACCTGTGCAGGAGGTGTACCTGCACCACCAAGCGACAATACTCCCGGAGGTGTTGGAGTCGGGTGACTGATCACGTTTCCGCTTCCATCAAGCAAAGTCCAAATGAAAGTAGATCCCGGAGGTGTGGTAGAAAAGTAAGTATCTGCACCTCCCATGCCATAAAACGCAAAAATAGATGCCCCGTTACTCGCCACATTGATCGGGAAAGATGTGGATTGCGGTAAACAAGTACCTCCGGTAGTGTGTTCAATGATCAAATTATAACTTCCTGCAGCATTTTCGTCGGTATTGATCGTAATTGCTCCTGTGATCGGATCTACGGAGTAATTCACAATTAAACCTGCCGGGCTGCTTGAAACATTGTACGTTCCAAAGAACGGACTTGGTGTATTACCTACATTGATAACCGTTGTTCCCGGTAAACCATAATTCCAGCAAACCGGAGGAATGGTATTCGGCTTAACGGTGTTGTAGTTGATGGTATAATTCACCTGGTTACTGTGACACGTTCCATATCCCAGTACAACCACTGACACCGTTCCGGATGCATTTCCGTCTCCTGCTGGAACCACATTCACCGAAGGTAAAGAAGTGACGGTACTTGGAGGTGTCCAGGTAGAAGGGAACGTCCAGGAATAGTTCGTTGCACCAGTTATAGCAGAAACAGCATAGGTTACCGGGGAAACAGCATTGTAATCAACACATGCGGGAGAAACTCCCACTGTTTGGAATACAGGATCTGCCGGCTTCACGTTTACCGTAAGACTTACAGAAGTTCCCGGGCAAGCTGTAGAAGCAACACTGATTGTATAAACTCCCACTGAAGTTCCAGGCGGTATAACGATATCAACAACCGTATTTGTTCCATTACCGTTATCAATGTACCATCCAGTAGGAAGTGTCCAGGTAGCAGGGTTTGCCTGTACTCCTGTAGGTTGAACACTATACGTATACATACCTGGAAGCACGCAAGTAGGTCCCAGAATCTGAACTTCCGGTGATTGGAATGATCGATTAATCTGGAATTCAAAATCTTCTACCGCATTACAAGCTGGGTTCCCAACAGAAAGGATTACTTTACCCGGTCCATCTCCCAGGGAGCTTACTACCGTACTTACACCGGCACCCGGAGCAAATGTCCATGCCGGGTTATTGGATGACCAGGTATAACTGAATCCCGGATTGTAATTGGGATCCGAAATATCAACATCTGCGGTGAAATTAACGGCTCCGATCGGAACGCAATTCGAAGCAAATAGCACATTGGGTTGGGCAGGTTGAACCCCGATCGGAAATTGTACACAGGTTGTATGCGGTGCACCGGCATTTCCGTCCCAGTCATTAGCTCTTCCGAAACAGCATTCCAAATACCAATTCCCGGTAATGACCGGTGGAGTTGTAAATGTGATGGAACTTTTGTCCGCAGAAGTATAGAAATTGGTGATCGAAGTAACACCATTGGTTACTGTCCAGTAATAGTTATCGATCCCTATTCCATCACCGAGGTTATCACTCGCAATCTGGTCGACCGAATACGTATAATCTTCACTAGGAAGCCAGCACTCCGGCCCGATGATCGGTGGAACGTATTCAACTCCTACTCCGGAAGCATTGGAATATCGCTTATAAATATCAAAACTGATCCCTCCCCCACATGGCGATGCCTGGTAGGAAATCGTTACTCTTCCCTTACTTCGTGCTAAAGTTCCTAAAGAAGATCCCGAGGTTTCCGATGGTCTTGGATCTTTATTGTAGGAGTAAATCAATGTAGGAGATATCGTTGCTGTTTCAGACTGATCAAGTGCGCCATTGTCAAAAGACAAATCACCGAGCAGGGACCAATTTCCAAGAGTCGTACCATTGTCATTAATAGTAAAACTCCCGTTGTCAGGATCCGGCATGATTACAATACCCCCACTCCCGACTGTTCCACCGAAACCGATTGAAACACCTGGTCCTGAACCTGCAACAACTACCTCGCAGGTAATGGGTACCGTTACCGTGGGCACCTGGGCCCAGACTTTACCCGAAATGACTCCCATCATCCCGGTACACAAAACGCTTAAATACGCGTTCTTTAAAATTAATGTCATGTTTTTCATAGTGAATTTGTTTTGGTTATTAAATAGTGGCTTTATGATCTCATCATTTGGCCGATGTTCCGTTTGTAATGAATAATTCAAGGATGGAAACAAGTCAATTACGGAGAGCGTTTTTCGGTGAAGGACTATTGGGTTTATCCGAATCATAAGTGCAGATTTTTACAAACCTTCTGAATAGTGATCAAAAATGAACACTTCATGTTCTTCTGATTTGCTCAGTAAACTTAGGTGATCTGATCTCACCAAACCAGAGTGGGATTACTATTTTTTGATAGGGGAATTACTGAAATTTATTCAGGGAATTTACGGGAAGCATACTCCGTTAGTTCAATTTGACAATTTTTACGTTTTGTTTTTGTACCTTAGATACAACTAATTCACTATCACAACATGAACAATTTTACCCAAATCCAAAATGGGGTGAGAAACCGGTATGCATTCATCCGTTTTCTCCCAAAAACCAATGAGATTCCGGATAATGGAATAGTCCATTTCGAAACGATTCTGAAATCCAAACACATTCTTTCTTCTACCGTTGTATTCAACTGGAATTCAATGTATCATAAAGCGATCGAAAGTAATCATTCTGTTGAGCAATGAGTTATGAGAATAGCAATCTTAGAAGACGATCCATTGGTATTGGATCTGATCACGTACTTTCTAAAATCTACGGGAAAATTCAAGCGGATCGACGCATACAATGATGAAGTTACACTGCTCCATTCCATTGAAAAAACCCTGGAAGATCTCCAGGTAATCATCCTGGACCTCAAATCCGGGGGTGTAAGTGCTGAAACAATCCTTCGCCAGTTACAGGAGAAGTCTGTACAGGTTCCGGTTATTGTATTGTCTTCTCACTACAATGAACACTTATTAGGCGATATGATCCGGTCAGGTGCAGGTGCATACCTTCCTAAAAACTTTAAGCCGCATGATTTGATTTCAGTGATAGAGGAAGTCATTGAAAAAGGCTATTACATCGGCCCGGATCAATTTCCTTACCTGAAAATCGGATTTATAGAGAACGCACTTACTCCCGCCAAGCAGGTGATGGACATCAATGAACGCGATATTGAAATTATCTACCTGTTGGCCAATCAAAAAACGGCTAAAGAGATCGCCGATAAACTGTGCGTTTCACCCAAAACGATCGAAGGCTACAAAAACACACTCTTCGCCAAAACAAAAACCAAAAGTGTAGTAGGATTGGTCCTGTTTGCCATAAAGAACAATATCATCAATGCGGAAGCAGTGGATTTGGAGAAAGAAATTTAAATAGGGAACGAATCGTTGAGATACAAAAGCAAAAAGCCCCGACAAATTTGTCGGAGCTTTTACTTTCAGCGTTGGGTTTTCTTTAATTTACTTCAACGTTGTATAAGACGCGCATACCTGGTTTGATGTATTTTTTCACTTTCTCAAACAATTCTGCCGGTTGTACCTTTCCATTGATGAGAAGTCTTTTCTCACTCAGTTCGAAAGAATGGATTTTACCCTTGTAGCCTGCTTGTTTCAGGTCACTGATTATCGCTTTTGTAATATCCTCCTCAACAGGTTCAGGCTTTGCGTTGTTATTTTGTGCCTCTTTAGCTCGTAATTCGGCTTCAACACGGCGCATTTCCACTTCCTGCAATTTAAGTTTTGCTTCAATCCGACGCGACTGTTCTTCAATCTTTCGTGATTCCTGATTGATCTTGTCTGATTCCAGGTTGATCTTGTCTGATTCTGCGTGGATTTTGTCCTGTGCTACCTGGATTTTGCGTTGTGCCTCATCGTGTTTTTTCCAGTCAATCTGCCCGCTCTTTTTGTTGACCTCTGCATCAATAATAGCGGTCTGCTGGTCAATGATAGCGGCCTCTTTATCAATAATTGCAGCGTGCTTATCAATGATAGCCGCATGTATATCCATGATGCGCGATGCTTCGTTCATGATACGCTCTTCTTCCGACAGATCGACCTCCTTTATCTCCGGGTATTCGTCCGTTTCAACGGAAGCAATGGAAACTTCATATATTTCGATCAACTCTTTGATTTTCGAAAGGTACTTTTCTCTTTCCTTTCCTTCGATTAATTTGCCGTCGACCTTCATATTCTCCAGGGTTTCAGGAACCTGGTAAAGCACTCCGTCTTTTTTGAAAATATACGTATAGCATTCTTTCCCGTTCACCACATCCACATACTTGATGGAAATTCCTTCCGGGACATCCTTTCCGTTATTTTTTAAAACCGCTGTTCCCGGGTCTTGCAACTGTGGCTTTACGATCTCCTGTGCAGAGGAAGAGTTGAAATTCGCAACCACCAGGAAAAGAACCACTGTGATGGCTATTCCAGCAGAAAGAAAGTATTTTTCCGTAGTGCTGAGCATTTTATTGTTGTTGAAAAGAATTCTTCTCGCACGATCTGCCAGTTTCATCTTTTTGTCGCCGAATTGTAGGGTAAACTGCTGTGTATTCAGGGTGTATTCCTGGAAAGAAACCAGGGCATTTACAAATTCCTTTTTGTTATTTGTAATGCTGATAGCCAAGTCATCGCAGCAATTTTCACGTTCGTCTTTCAACAACGAAGAGACCCACAGAATACCCGGATTAAAGAAAAACAGGATTTCAACAAACGTTTGCATGAGATTCACCAAATAATCACTGCGGCGAATATGAGCAAGTTCATGCAACAGGATCGATTCTACCTGGTCGTGGGGAATATTGTTCAACAATCCGACCGGCACCAAAATCACCGGCTTGAGCCATCCGGTCACAGACGGAACTGTTACCAACCCGGATTCAAGCAGTTTAACTCCCCTCTTGATTCGAAGTAAAGTCTGTAATTCCGACAAACGTTCCTGCCATATCTCCGGCGGAGAACTGGTTTGGTAATTCCTGGCACGATACACCTGGCGAAAACCGGCCGTCATCCGGAAACATTTATACATGAAAATGATGAACCAGGCAAGAACGATCCAGGAACCGTAATTACCGATGAACGTCTTCATTAATGAAAGTGGTGTATTGGTTTCAATTTTAGCCGTTACTGCCGGAAATGAATGAAAATTAGCTGATTGAATGTCGCTTCCCACTACTTTACCTGTGGAGGAAACCGTTTCCGGAGTTTCGAGTTCGTTGTAGAAAATAAATCCGGCAGTTACCAGGAACAAAACACTCAGTCCTGCCAATAAATTATAACGGATCGCAGCAGTTGATTTTTTGGTAAGATAAACGGTTAATGCTGCCAGCAATGCCGTTACAAGTCCGAGCCATAGTGAGTGGATCAGTGTCCAACTCACTGCTTTGATAAGAGAATCGTTCATTAAAAAATTCATAGCGTGGGTTTTAAAAAGTAATTATTTCTTGTCCAGTTGATCCAGCATGGCACGGATCGCATCCAATTCCTCAGGAGAAGTTTTCTTGTTGCCCAGCAGCTGCATCATCAGGTTGGTGCTTGAACCGTTGAACATCGTATCAATAAACTTGTCGAGCAGTATGGTTTTTGTTTGATTTTCCTCAATGGCCGGACTGTAGACATGTTTCATGCTCGAAGCATCCCGTGTCAGCATTTCTTTTTCAGCCATGATCTGCATCAGCTTCAATGTAGAAGTGTATTGCACCGCACGTTTCTGCTCATTCAGGTAATCATTTACAAAACGAACTGTGGACGGTCCGTTTTTCCATAGAACCTGTAAAATCTCGAGCTCTGATTTTGTCGGTTCCGATTGCGGATTGTTTTCAAGTTTTTTTGTTTTCATAATCCAAAGGTAGGAAATTTTTCGTACGAACAAAATATTAGGTTGATTTTAACAAAAAAAATTCAGTGACATCCTCTGAAGGTCCGGATTTTCATTAAACCACAAAAGAAGAAGAGCGCAAAGGAAAGAGTTGGAACCACCTCTGCAACCTTAGCGTTCTCTGCGGTTAAATGTTATCCTGAGTCAATTGTAAAGTGACATTCTCTATTGAAACGCAAAAAGAAGAGCACAAAGGAAAGAGTTTGAACCACCTCTGCGACCTTAGCGTTCTCTGCGGTTAAATGTTATCCTGAGTCAATTGTAAAGTGACATTCTCTATTGAAACGCAAAAAGAAGAGCACAAAGGAAAGAGTTTGAACCACCTCTGCGACCTTAGCGTTCTCTGCGGTTAAATGTTATCCTGAGTCAATTGTAAAGTGACATTCTCTATTGAAACGCAAAAAGAAGAGCACAAAGGAAAGAGTTTGAACCACCTCTGCGACCTTAGCGTTCTCTGCGGTTAAATGTTATCCTGAGTCAATTGTAAAGTGACATTCTCTATTGAAACGCAAAGAGAAGAAGAGCACAAAGGAAAGAGTTGAAACCATCTCCGCAACCTTAGCGTTCTCTGCGGTTAAAAGTCAGCTTATTAATAGCATCTGTGAAATTCGTAGGATTCTTGGGAAAGAATTGTCTTATCTCGCTTTCCTGAGACTATAGATATATTCGTCCAGGATTTTTCCTTCTTTAAAAATAGAAGACTTAATAAGGGCTTCTTTTTCCAATCCGGCTTTTTCCAGGACTTTCATAGAAGCAGTATTCGAACCAAACACGCATGCGTAAACCCGGAGTAAATCGAGTTCCGTGAAAGCAAAATCGATCAGTTGTTTAATTGCTTCTGTTGCATATCCCCTTCCCCAGTATGGTTCCCCGATCCAATACCCGATCTCTGCATTGAACCTATAGACATCGTATTGCGGAGTCAAACTGCAGCAACCTACAAATGTTTTGTCATCATAGATCCCGAAAACGTGTCCCATGTAGCCTTTTTCCGATGCCAGTAACAATTCCACAGCATCTTCAAGTGTGAACGGGTATGGAAAAACATCCCGCAAATTCACAGATATCGCGTGATTGTTAGCTAATTGCTGAATTTCTTCGGGAGATGTGAGACTAATGCTTTCTAATCGGATCATGAACCGAAGATAGAATTATCCGCGAAATTAAAGTACCTTCATAATAACAGTAATTTTATCAAAACAACACACGCATGAATGAAAACCTGATTCACCAGCTTAATACCTGGCACCAAAAGGACAAACACACCGAAATTATCCGGGCAATTGAAGCACTTCCCCAATCCGAATTAACCTACGAGTTGAAAAACCTGTTGGGAAGAGCGTATAACAATGAATCGGAATACGAGAAAGCACTTACAATTCTTCTGTCAGAAAACGGTACAGGAACCGATGATGCTTTATGGAATTTCCGGGTTGGCTACGCTTACTATTATAACCGTGAACCTGAGAAAGCACTCCCCTATTTTCAGAAAAGCGCTGCATTGGGCGATTCAACTGCAAAAGATTTTGAAAAACGGTGCCTCAATGCAACCGGGCAGCAGGAAGAATACCAACCGTCGGCTCCAACCAGGTCAAAACATACTCTGAACAACATTGCCTGGAGTTTTTCCAGCAAGCACTATACGGATGCCGGGGAATTTAACCAGGACATCGTAGATTATCAAAAAGCCATTTACAACACAGACGAGCATTGGAAACCAAGCGAATCGGCATTCGATTTTCCTGAACTGCAAATCCAGTATGAAGCATGGATTACCCAGCCTTCTGACCTGCTCGAAAACGAATCTTTAATTGATGACGACGAAAATATCTTTGAAGAATACCCGGACGAAACGGAACACCAAGTCGAAATTGTAGCAAAACTAAAGGCCGACAACGGTAAAAACTTTACAGCCCTGGAATTTTTGATGAAAGCGCACAACCAACAGGCAAACAAAGAACTGGGAGATCACGTATTTTTCGAAGGAACGGATGAAGATCCTGAAATCATTGACGGGCTGCCAACTTGTTACATTGCTTGCGGAAGCTAAAAAAGCATTACCATTGTAACGCTTTTTGAGAACGAGAAGCAGAATGAGAATGAAACTTTGACCCTGCTTCGGAACGAAATTTAAGCTTCCTCCTTTGGAGGAGGATAACTTCAGTCTTTCGTGAAAATGTATTCGGTGCAAATTACCTACCCCGGTAAAAACATTTTTCAAAACCCGAGATTTTCTCCAGAAAAAACCTATATTAGAAGCAGTCATTCTGAACGGAAGGCTGCTTTCTTTTTGCAAACCTATTGAAACAGTGCGTAAGATAGTCCCAACTGGAATTCACCGGCCGTTTTAAGCAAAGATGATCAGATGATTTGCCCCGTCATCGTTTGGATAGTTTAAAAGCAAAAACATGTTACAAGAACAATTTAAAACGATTCGGGGGTATATCACCAATCGGCAGTTTTCGGAATTGGAAAACGTTTCCTTTTCTGTTCCTACTCATTTCAATTGGGTTAAAGAGATTTTCGAAACCATTAATTGTACGGAGTTCCCTGACCGGGAAGCATTGATCTGGACAGACGGATTGGATGTAAAAACCTATTCTTACGACGACCTGCGCCGGAAAACCAATCAATTACTCAATTTTCTGCGGAAACACGAAGTTCAGGCCGGAGACGTGATCTTATCCCAAATGTATCAGCTCCCTCCTATCTGGTTTACTGTTCTGGCAGCTATCAAAGGCGGTTACCAACTCATTCCGGCAGCAACGATCCTGAGCGTGAATGACATCGTTTACCGCTTCGAAACACTGATGCCGAAAGTGATCATTGCAGATTTGGAAAACGCAGAAAAGATCGACGAAGCAGAGCGCTTATCCGGGAAAAAAGTGCCCTTAAAAATCCTTGCAGAAGGAAGTAAAGATGGCTGGATTTCCTACGAAGAAACAGCATCGGAAAACGACCAGGCAGAAGCCGCAGATACCAAATCAGATGACGCATTGTTCCTGTTTTTCACTTCGGGAACTACCGGAATGCCGAAAGTCGTCACGCATACACATACCAGTTATCCGCTCGGACACCTGACTACCGCTTCGTGGATCGGCCTGAAACCGGGAGACATTCATTACAACGTATCGCAGCCTGGCTGGGCAAAATTTGCGTGGAGCAGTATTTTCGCACCGTGGAATATCGGCGCAACGATTTTTGCATTCAATCAGCCCGGAAGATTCGATCCGGCACAGCAGCTCCAACACCTGGAGAAGTTTAATGTCACAACGTTTTGTGCTCCGCCGACCGTTTTGCGCATGCTGATCCAGGAAGATCTCAAAGCTTACAAACTCAGCCTGAAAGAATGTGTGGCTGCCGGCGAACCGCTGAACCCGGAAATCATTGATGTGTGGCAAAAAGGTACCGGGATCCTGATCCGCGATGGTTACGGACAAACAGAAAGCACCTGCATCATCGGGAACCTGCCGGGAACGAAAGTCAAATTCGGAAGTATGGGAAAACCTACTTTCCTGTATGATGTGATCATTGCCAACGAAGAAGGGAAAGAACTTCCGCTGCACGAAGAAGGGAATATTACGGTCAAAACGGATTCGGATACGCTGACCGGGATCTTTGCAGAATACCTGGGAGATCCGGAGAAGAAAAAAGCCGTGTTTAAGCACGATTTATATTACACCGGCGACAAAGCTTACAAAGACGAAGACGGTTATTACTGGTTTGTTGGTCGTGACGACGATGTGATCAAATCTTCGGATTACCGTGTGGGACCGTTTGAAGTAGAAAGCGTTTTGCTGGAACACGATGCAGTAATTGAATCGGCAGTTGTGGGAAGCCCTCACCCGATTAAAGGATTCGAGATCAAAGCGTTTATTATTCTTGGTCCGGAACAACAGGCTTCCAAGGAGCTAGCAGATCAGATCTTTGCGTTTTCGCGCGAAAAACTGGCTCCGTACAAAATGCCGAGAATCATTGAGTTTGTTAGCGAATTGCCGAAAACGATCAGTGGGAAGATCCGTCGTGTGGAACTGAGAGCCATGGAAGCAGAAGCCAAACTGAAACAGGAAAAACCTGCGTTTGAATTTTTATATACCAGATAAACCAACCGGAAAAATTGTTCATTGAATCACCCCAGGCAAGGTCGGGGCAATTCAAACGGCTGTTCGGATGACTTTGTACCTGCTTTTTTAGTCTGAATGATGCTATTTGACCGTAATTCGAAAATAATAACAGGAATTTAAGAAAACTGTCAGCTGATGCGGGCAGTTTTTTGCTTAATTATTTATTACTTGCACTACACAAATTCGTTCTCATGAGTTATTTTAACAAAGACATAGAAACTTTAGCACTTGACAAACTCAGAAAACTTCAAAACGAGCGCTTACAGCACCAAATCAAAAACGTCTACTCGAAAGTTCCTTTTTACAAGCAACTTTTGGACGAAAAAGGACTAAGTCCGGCAGATATCAAAACAGTTGACGACCTCCATAAATTGCCTTTCACGAAGAAAAATGCATTGAGAGACAATTATCCTTTCGGACTTTTTACCGTTCCGGTAGAAGAAACCGCACGTTTGCACTGTTCAAGCGGCACCACCGGGAAACCCATTGTAGTGGGATACACCAAAACTGACCTGGACATTTTCTCAGAAGTAATAGCACGTTCACTCACTGCCGCAGGCTGTAAACCCGGAATGAAATTGCAGAACGCTTACGGATACGGATTGTTTACCGGAGGATTGGGACTGCATTACGGGGCGGAAAAACTGGGAATGACGGTCATCCCGATCTCAGGAGGCGGAACCGAGAAGCAGATCATGCTTTTGCAGGATTTTCAAAGCGAAGCCATTTGCTGTACACCATCCTACGCACTCACCATTGCCGAAATGATCGAAAAAAAAGGAATTGACCTCCAATCCATGAACCTGAAATATGCTATTTTGGGCGCAGAACCCTGGACGGAAAGCGTAAGACAGGAAGTAGAAGCAAAACTCGGAGTCACCGCAACGAATATCTACGGACTTTCGGAAATCATGGGACCGGGAGTTTCCCAGGAAGATTTTGAGGAAAAAGGCACCGGAAGCTATATTTGGGAAGACCACTTCTACCCTGAAATTGTAGACAAAGATACCGGAGAACCACTTCCCGAAGGTGAAAACGGAGTATTGGTCTTCACCACACTGACCAAAGAAGCCATGCCGATGATCCGTTACTGGACAAACGATATCACTAGTTTGTATTACGACAAAAGTGCGAAAAGAACACATGTCAAAATGGGACAGATCCTTGGCCGTTCGGATGATATGCTGATCATTCGCGGGGTGAATTTATTCCATACACAAGTAGAATCCGTATTGGAACATTTCACAGAGTTCAGCGCCAATTACCAGTTGGTTGTAAAGCGTTCCGGAACAATGGACGAGGTGGAAGTAAACATTGAAGTCAACAGCGATTTATTCGAAGGAATCAGGAGAGAAACTTCGCAGAGCGATTCCGAAGTACTTTTGCATGACAAAATCCAGTTTGCGCACAACCGATTGGGAAAAAAGATCAAAGACGACATTGGCTTGTCGATGAAAGTGCACCTGGCTTGCCCGGGAACCATTCCGCGCAGCGAAGGCGGAAAACTGAACCGAATTTTAGATTTAAGAGAACAATAATATGACACCGGAAGAAGTAGTAAAAATCATGGTTAAGCGGGATCGTTTCACCAAATGGCTCGGATTGGAAATCGATGAGATCCGTGAAGGATATTGCAGGCTGCATTACACCGTAAAAGAAGATATGCTCAATGGTTTTGAGCGGATCCATGGCGGGGTTTTATTTTCTGCATCCGATACGGCTTTCGCTTTTGCGTGCAATTCCCACGGAATAATTACCGTTGCTTTGGACGTTTCCATTACGTTTACCAGTCCTGCAATGGCGGGAGAAGTTTTAACCGTGGAAGCAGAAGAAGTTCATCTGGGAAACAAAACCGGCTTGTACGATATCCGCACCACGAATGAAGCAGGAAAATTGGTTTGTCTATTTAAAGGAACGGCTTACAGAACCGGGAAACCTGTAGAGTAATCAATGAAAGCTAAACTTCATATAAACGCAAATAAATATATATTTATCAGTAAGTTATATTAAAAAATCTATTAAATAAATGCAATGAGCCACTGATACTGCAATTCTATTTTACTTTCTGCATCACTGCGCGATGATAGCTGCTAACCGGATGATTGCCCACAATCGGTGATTCTTCGTTACCCAATCCGGTTTTGGATGCCGGATCCAGGTTACTTACAACAATTTCGAAATTCATGCGGTCAGTTTCAAGCCAGTAAGAAGTAATCAACAACGTTTTATCCAGTGAAAAAGAACTGCTTAAACGGTTTCCTATAACTGTTTGGGTTAATTGGATTCCGTTTTTCTCATCAATGATCCATTGATTGGGCTTTGTGGCTTTCCGCAGTTCATAAGCTCTCAAATCCGGTTTATCGGTGAGATAATGTATCGTCCAGGTCCAGGTAGAATCCGTTAGAGGTTTGATCTCCAGTTCCATTTGCAGGTTCATAGCGGGTTTCACCGATTTGGAATCATAAATCTTCAGTTCTCCGCTCCATTTTCCTTCCCAACTCCGGGGAAATTCCTGTGCATAAACAAAGTTCAAAATAGCTGTAAAAAGGATACTTAGAAAGAATTTTGTCATATGAGCCTGTTTTGGAATCTTAATACATCAACATTACTGTTATTGAAGTCTAAAATAGTTTTTTTAATCAGAAAAGATGAAAACAGCAGATGAATGATATCTTTAACCATCCGAAAAAATAACAATTACAAAACAAACATGGGACACTGTATCAACGCCATTATACTCAAAGGCGCTTACGATCCGGAACTTGCCAAAACATACGATCTGTTTGGAATTGATTTGGGTTTTGATCTGACCTTTTTTCATATCAGTTACCAGTATGCTGTTTACTGGCAATACAAACTAGGAATAAAGGGTGAGTTGCAGACTCCACCTAAGAATATGCACCTCCTGTTTCCCACAGAAATGGTTTTGGCTGAACTCGCAAAGCGGATTTCAAAAAATACGGAGGTGCAATTTGCACTGATCGAAACCGATTATTTCGGAGGAATCGGAGACCAGTTTGCAAGTGTTTACACCAATGCAACCCTTGTCAGCAATGAATGGCACACCATTAACCAGGTACTGAAACACCTGGGAGTAACCCGGAAAGACGGATTGGATGAATTTGATACCGTTGGACTGTACAGGATCAGAAGCAAACCCGATGAACTTTTTGAAGATTATTCCGATTTTTTAGAAGAGCATAATTTGTAGGATAATTTTTATTTCCTCATTCGCAATGAGACTTCGAACCAAATCGAAACCTGGTTACTATTGAAATTTTAATTTTCATTCCAACTAATCACTGTTTTATGCATCCTATTATCCGGACAGCATCAGGTCCGCCAAATTAACCCTGTAAATCAAAAATAATCATGAAACATGTTTTGGCACTTTTACTGGTCTTTTCGACCGTGCAATCTTTAATCGCCCAGCAGTACAAACCGTTCGGCCTGGATTCCGGAAGGTGGTATGCTAATTATTCCACTAAAGGAGGCAAGTTCGGCGGCGGGCATTCTTCCAGTTTTTACGCCAATGATTCCGTTAAATTCTATTGCGACGGCGATACCATCATCAATGCAATGGCGTTCAAAAAACTCATGTATGTTGGGAATACACGCTCTCAAACCGTACCGTTAACACCTATTTCAGGATATTACGGCGCTATCCGCAATGACGTCCCGAATAAGAAAGTGTATTTCTTGTCCAAAAACTATGATTCAAGCTACACAGGAACAGGAGGTTTGCTGTATGATTTTGATTTAACTATCGGAGATAGTATCCTGGTAAGTTCGGATTTGAACGACAAAGAGCCTGTTTCCTCCATAGATTCCGTGCAGTACTGCGGTGAATACCACAAAAGATACAATACTTCTTCAGGGTATTTCGTGATCGAAGGAGTTGGCTCTAAGCATGGAATGTTCCCTGTAAAATGGGCTACCAATCTTGGTTGGCTTATTTGTTACCAGGATTACGGAATCGGTACGTGTACGGATTGCAACATTCAGTTATCACTGGACTCGTATTCCAAAAGCCAATTAACTATTTTCCCGAATCCTACAACTGGAAGTGTGCAGATCGAATCCGACCTGGATATTCGCTCCATTGAAGTGTACGATATCAAAGGAACACTTATTGAACAATTTAGTGAACACAACGGATCTATCGAATTGAAAAACAAAGGAATTTACTTCCTGAAAATCAATACGGATTCGGAAACATTTGTACGCAAACTGATCAGAGAATAACTAGTTGACCAATCATCTAAAGAAAACTCCGACAAATCATCGGGGCTTTTTCTTTTGAATAGTTTGTATTCTTTACAATGATTTCTAATTTCATACCTGCACAAACAAAATCATGAAAGCACCTGAATTCATTCATAAGAAAACCGACGGAATAGTTGAATACCATCTTCCCGCACCATATAAACGGTTCCTGGACAGGCTCGTCTCTGATTCGGGCTTTAAATTGGACGAAGAAATAAGGGATGAACTGCTTCAGTTTATTTCTGCCAATGCTATTGCGTCTTTTGGCGGTTGGGATGAAAATGCGATTTTGTATTCACTTGCACTCGAGGTCTTAGCAAAAGATAAGATAGTTTTTTTGGTGTATTTCGATCAACAGAAAGCACTGGGATACATGCAGGAAAAAGCAGATTCACAGCGTGTTGAATGGAGAAATGCGATTCACTTTATGGAAGGAATGCAATACTGCGAGCAGATCGGGATCCAATCGCCTGCGGAATTTCTGAATGCAGTTAATTATTCCGACAAAAGCCTAACGGATCGTTATTTTTACCTGGCTGAAATCGATCAGGAGAACCTCCACCGTTTTCCCAAACTCTATTGCAGCGATGTCACGAATTGGTTCTTTCTATTTTGTGAACCGGAAAACAAGCACACCATTCATTCCATACTTGCAGATGCATCCAAAAAGCCTGATCCGGAAACGATCCTTGAGCAATGTTCGAGTATAGCAACCGTTCAAATTGGCGGCGATGAAGGTTATCTGGATTATGTACTGATCCAAAGTCAGAATGATTTGAGCAACTCCATCAGAAAGATCGAAGCCAGGCAAAATGCGTTCAAAGAAGCATATGAAAATCTGTTGAGCGAATGCCAGCCGTTCGACCAAGAATGGAAGGTATACGTTTACCTGGATCGCTTCCCGGCGATACTGGAAGATGTTCGGAAAATGGATGTAAAATAACTAAATGCTCATACTATTTAATCAACAAGAAAAACCAATGGACAAAGCAACATACGATGAGGAAGCCAGGCAAGTGATTGAAACAATTTGCTCTTCCATCATTGAATCATTTAATTTCGCCGTAGATACCGAACATATTTACATGCATGACGGTGTTTTTAAAGTTCTTGTAAAGAACGATCTGATGATATCTTTTGTTTGGGATTATATGGAAGCCCAAATAATTTGGAATTTCAAAAGTCTAAAGGAAAAATCAGGTTATACAATTGATTATAGGAACATTCACCCGGAAAACGCTTTTTATCATGGGTTGAAATCTTTTCGAAAATATGCTTCTGAAGAAAAACCAAGCGATCAATGGGATCGGTTTATTCCCAAGGCAATTGAGAAATCCTATTTAGACTTCCTGCAACTATGGATAAGCAGCTATCCGGAACTTTTTGAAACAGGTAACTATGAATTGATCCGGCACCTGGAGAAACACGGACATCAATCAGCGGAGTCCATGAAAGTAGAAACGGAGTTGGTAAGTAAATTGCTGAACGAAAGAACGAATTGAATGCAAGACATACTTATGTTCAAAAAATGAAGATTTAAAAACATGAAAGATTAAATTATAATCTTTTAACTATTAAAATTTAATCATAATTTTGTAAAACCGCTTTTTGGTTCAGCAAAGTTATGTCCGACAATTCCAGTTATAAAAATGGCCGTGGTGCCCAGATCAATCCGCACAACCGCTTCTTTTCCCAGGAAAAAGGAGAGGATTTTGATGACATAGACCCGTCGGAAGAGCCGGAATTGAAGACCAAATTCATTGAAGTTTATCCAAAAACGATCGTGAACAAATTATCCAGCCCGGATATCGGCATGTATTATTCACTCAATCCCTACCAGGGCTGCGAACATGGCTGTACTTATTGTTATGCCCGGCCAACACATGAATATTGGGGCTACAGTGCCGGAACAGATTTTGAACGGGTTATTCTCGTCAAGAAAAACGCACCGGAACTCCTTGAAGCAGCTTTGAACAAAAAATCCTGGAAAGTCCAAACGATTTCCATTTCGGGAAACACCGATTGTTATCAGCCCTGCGAACGGGAGTACGGGATCACCAGGCGTTTGCTGGAACTGATGCTGAAATACCGGCATCCGGTGGGAATTATCACGAAAAATTCACTGATCACCCGCGACCTGGATATTCTGGAAGAACTCGCCAAATTACAGCTGGTTGCAGTGAATATCAGTATCACCAGCCTGAAAGAAGAATTGCGAAGAAAACTCGAACCGCGAACTGCTACTGCCCGGAAGAAACTGGAAACCATTGAACGCTTGTCTGAGCGCGGAATTCCTGTCAATGTCATGATGGCTCCGGTTATTCCGGCATTGAATGACGATGAGATCTTTTCGATTGCCAAGGCAGCCGGAGAACGCGGCGCTTTTAGTATCAATCACCAGATTGTGCGTTTAAACGGGCCGAACGGACAAATCTTTACAGATTGGATCACCAAAAACTATCCCGATCGTGCGGAAAAAGTATTGAACCAGCTGCGCGATACACATGGAGGAATGCTCAGCGACAGCCGGTTCGGAGTACGCATGAAAGGCGAAGGTGTTTATGCACTGAATATCCAGCGGCAGGTACAATTGGCTAGAAAACGTTTTCTGCCGGATCTCCCCTATCCAAGGCTCAGAACCGACCTGTTCACCATTCCGGATACCAGCGGACAAATGACATTATTTTAAGCAATCACTGCATCATCCAGCAAATCCGTCGAAGTCTGCATGATCCCTGTTCCGTATTCTTTCCGAATAAAATCAGCAACCGCGTTACGCACTTTCACCTGCTTCGGCTTAAATGCAGTTAAAAACACAATGAACGGGATCAAAATTCCCAATAACAGGATCGATAACACAAAAAGCAACTGTCCGCCCAATGTCGGGAATGCTTCCTGTACCCTTGCAAATTTCTTCTTTTCACCTACGATCATTGCCCCGGCAATATTTCCCTGTGAGATAACCAATACTTTCGGTCCTCTGAATTTCACTTTGTATTCCGGAAATGCAGCTTCCAATTTAGGTTTCAATTCTACCAAAGTATATGGCTGTTCAACGTTTACGCGCATAAGTAATCAGTTTTTTAGTTTCCAAAAATACCATCTTTTTTATTCTACACCTTCTTTTCATTCAAAAAGTCAATTTCACAAAAAATGATAAAAAAAATCAATCAATCTACTTTTAAAAACTAGTTCAACTAATTGATTTTAAACAGAAAAACAGCATGAAAAGCGCCATTTAGGAATAGCATAACAATTATTTAATCTACTTATTCGATAGATTATATCGATAAATAAATATATTTGTAAAAAATTTGAAAAACGAAGGTCACATTAAGACCATAAAAAAGACAAAAATGAATTGGCATACTCCCAAATACGGTCAGATGTATCATACAGCACAAACAAATTGCTGCATGATGATGGCAGACGGATAAATACTGTATCGGGAGAACCTGGATAATACTATCACATGAAAATCCACCGATACTCTCGGTGGATTTTTTTGTTCAAACCACTTGAGAAATCGAAAAAAATTCCCCGAAACTTTCATAAAAACGCTTGATCAAAACAATCACAATTTAAAATTCAAACAAATGGATTACTCAAAAAAAAACTGGCTGGTGCCACTGGCATTCACCAACATTTATGTCATCTGGGGAATAACATTCTTAGCTGTTTCCTTCGGAATCACGGGCTTCCCTCCTTTCATTCTTTCGGGTTTTCGCTTTTTTGCAGCGGGAATATTGCTCTTAGGATACCTGCGTGCAAGAGGTGAAAAAGCAAATTCATTGGTGAACTGGAAGAAAAATGCAATAACGGGCATCCTGATCCTTACCGGGGGAACCGGACTAGTAGCTTGGGGAGAACAATACATAACTGCTTCTGAAGCTGCTATTGCAATAGCTACCGGGCCATTTTGGTTCATCGCTATCGATAAAAAGAACTGGCGTTATTACTTTTCAGACAAATTCATCCCGATCGGACTTATCATCGGGTTTATCGGATTGATCCTATTCCTGAACGGAAGCGTGGCCTCATCAGAACTCAGCAATACCGGAAGTTCATTGCGAATTACGGCATTCATTGTCTTGGGTTTGAGTTCTGTTTCCTGGGTAATCGGCTCGTTGTATTCCAAAAATAATCCTTCAAGTCATTCCACCTTTATGAATACTGCGCAACAGCTGATTGCAGCCGGAGCAGCTTCTTTCATCATTTCACTTTTCAGAAATGAATGGAGCGGATTCTCTTTTCAGCAGGTTCCTGCGGCAGCCTGGACCGGATTGTTGTTCCTGATTTTCTTCGGTTCCATTGTGGCGTATCTTTCCTATATCTGGCTCTTGTCGGTTAAACCCGCAGCTTTGGTCAGCACGCATACCTACATCAACCCGATCGTAACGGTTATTGCAGGCTGGATCATTGCAAGTGAAGCCATTAACCGGAACCAGCTAACGGGATTATTCATCATCTTATTGGGTGTGTTACTTACCAATCTCACCAAATATTTTAAGCTGTCGAACCGCACAAAAGTCAAAATCAGGAGAACAGCCCGGGTAATTACACGGATTGCATACAAAAAAAGTGCTCCTTTTTAATTCACAGATAGGATTCAAATTGAAATTTCAGAACAATGATTGAGATCAAACATATCTCCAAAACATTTCACCGAAAAAAGCAGTCTTTCAAAGCATTGGATGATGTAAGCCTAACGGTCGAGCCAGGCGCAATTACCGGAATTATCGGATTTTCAGGTGCGGGAAAAAGCACGCTCATCCGCTGTGTAAACCTGCTCGAAAAGCCCGATCAGGGACAAATACTGATCAACGGAACAGACCTGATTAATCTGTCGGGAAAACAGTTAGCGAAGCAGCGGAAGAAGATCGGGATGATTTTCCAGCACTTTAACCTGTTGTCGTCTCGAACCGTGTTTGACAACGTAGCGTTGCCGCTGGAACTCGACAAGGTTCCCAAAGACGAAATCCGTAAAAAGGTCAATGAGCTCCTGGAAATTGTCGGATTGAGTGAAAAAACCCTGGAATACCCGGCCAGTCTTTCCGGCGGACAGAAACAGCGCGTTGCTATTGCCAGGGCATTGGCCAACGATCCCCACCTGCTTTTGTGCGATGAAGCAACGAGTGCGCTTGATCCCATCACGACCCAATCCATATTGGCTTTGCTCAAGGATATCAACCGCAGGTTAAATATTACGGTCCTGTTGATTACACACGAGATGGAGGTCATTCAATCCCTTTGTTCCCACGTTGCCGTGATCGACCAGGGAAGATTGGTAGCAAAGGGCACTTTGGAGGACATTCTTTCCCAGAGTGAAAACCCGATTATTCAACAATTTATTGCATCGCAAACGATGAAAATACCCGATTCATTCAAAAAGAAACTACAGGAAGAACCCGGAGCGGGGTTATTTCCACTGGTGGAAGTGGAGCTCAAGGGAACAATTTCCCTGGAAAAACTGCTGGCAGCGGTAAATAAAGACCAAAATCCGCCGCATAAGCTGATTAAAGCAGTGATCGAATACAAAAATCAGTCCTCCTTCGGGACTATCCTGTTCTATTTGCAGGGCAGTTCAGCAGAAAACCTGCAACTCATCCGGTACTTCAATCAGAATAACATTCAAAATACGGTAAAAGGCTATGCTTGACGAAACAACTGTATCATTACTCCTGGAAGGATTGGGAGAGACCATTTTCATGACCTTTGTTTCCGGGTTTTTCGGGTTTGTTTTGGGTCTTCCGCTTGGAATTGCACTATTCGTTACCCGGAAAGGACAGCTCCTGGAACATCGCTTTTTACACCGGTTCTTATCGGTATTTGTCAACGTGTTCCGTTCCATTCCTTTTATCATCCTGATTGTTTGGATGATCCCTTTTACACGAATCCTGGTTGGTACTTCAATCGGGATGAGTGCGGCACTGGTTCCCTTAAGTATCGGTGCTGCACCGTTTATTGCCCGGCTGGTTGAAAACAGTTTGCTGGAAGTTCCCAATGGTCTGATCGAAACAGCAAGAGCATTGGGAGCAAGCCCTTTCCAGATTATCCGGAAAGTATTGATTCCGGAAGCTCTCCCCTCACTGATCAACAATGCCACCATTACACTGATCACACTCGTTGGTTATTCTGCAATGGGCGGAACCGTAGGTGCAGGTGGATTGGGCCAGATCGGCTATCAATACGGGTATATCGGATATGACCTGGTGATTATGAATATCGTTTTGATCTTACTGATTGCATTTGTATTTGCCATTCAATTCGCGGGCAACAAACTTTCAAAGAAAATGAACCACAAATAAAAGATCCGCACCAGCGAATCGCTTACAAATAATACAACATGAAAAAAAGAACCTTTTTAACAGTGCTTGTTACTGCCGGGATTGGCTTACTTCATTCCTGCGGAAACCCGGCTCCGAATGACGATCCAAATTACATCCGTGTAGGAATCGCGTCCGGGCCCGAGCGGGAAATAGCCGAAGCAGCCAAAAAACAAGCCAAAGAACAATACAACCTGGAAGTAGAACTGATCACTTTCAATGATTACGTAGTCCCGAATGAAGCGCTAAACAACGGCGACATTGATGCAAATGCTTTTCAACATGTTCCTTATTTAGATGAACAATCCAAACAAAGAGGCTATCAGCTAGCAGTGGTCGGAAAAACATTTGTTTACCCGATCGTGGCGTATTCCAAAAAGATCAAACACATTTCGGAACTGAAAAACGGCAGTACCGTGGTTATTCCCAATGATCCTACAAACGGAGGGCGCTCCCTCCTGCTGTTACAGAAAAACGATCTCATCAAACTAAGACCGAACGTGGGATTGTTACCGAAAGTAACCGACATTACCGAAAATCCGAAAAATTTGAAAATACTGGAGATAGAAGCGCCGCAACTTCCAAGGGTTTTGGATGACAGGGAGGTGACACTTGCTATCATTAATAACAACTTTGCAGCACAGGCAGGATTGGATGCAAAAAAATACGGCTTACTGAAAGAAGACAGCGAATCTCCTTACGTTAATGTGATCGTTAGCCGGAAAGACAACCGGAATTTTAAGAATGTTTCGAATTTCGTGAAAGCTTATCAGTCAGTAGCAGTTGAAAAAACAGCCGAAAGAATATTCAAAGGCCTGGCGGTTAAAGGCTGGTGATATAAAATAAAAAGCCGGCACTAGTTTTTATCACTCGTGCCGGCTCTATTCCTATTTAATCCAATTAATTCTTCACGAATTTCACACTCGTGCCGGAAGCAGATCGGATAAAATAAACCCCTGGAGTCAATGCCTCCACATTCAATTCATTCTTCCCGGACTTCACTGTTTCAGCCTGGATCGTTTTACCTGTCAGATCAATAATCACAACCGGTGTTTCTTCAACCGATTCGATAAACAACTTTTCGTTCACCGGGTTCGGATAGATCGTCCAGCCATTTTGTACCAGTGCCTCTACCCTAACAGTTGTTAGTGTAACACAATTTGAAGTGTCGGAACAACCGTTCTGAGTCACCACCACTGCGTAAGAACCATTTTGAGTCGGCGTGAAAGATGCATTCGTAGCTCCGTTGATCGACTGGTTGTTGCTGCAATCAATCCAATGGTAAGTTGCTCCTGTTGCACTTGCTGTGATCGTATTTCCCTGCGTTGTTACCAAAGTATTCACCGCATTCACAGCAACAGTCATCGTCACAGTCTGAACACATTGTCCGGAAGTCGGAGTAAATGTATAGGTCGTTGTTACCGTATTATTAACTGCCGGACTCCACGTACCGCTGATCCCGTCATTGGAGAATGCAGGAAGTGTGATTGTTCCACCTGAACAGATCGCTGCGATCGGCGTAAACGAAGGAATCACCCCGGTGTTTACATCTACTGTCATCGTTGTAGTGGACGCACATTGTCCTGCAGCCGGTGTAAACGTATAAGTTGTAGTTACTGTATTGTTCACTGCCGGACTCCACGTACCATTTATCCCGTTAGTTGAGGTGGTTGGAAGCGTAAATGTTCCACCTGAACAGATCGCAGGCACTTGGTTAAACGACGGAGTTGTTAATACCGTATTTACAGTTACCGTCATAGTTGTTGTAGATGCACACTGTCCCGCTGCCGGTGTAAATGTATAAGTTGTAGTTACTGTATTGTTCACTGCCGGACTCCATGTACCGTTAATTCCATTAGTTGATGTAGTTGGAAGCGTGAAAGTTCCTCCCGGACAAATTGCAGGAACCTGGTTGAACGACGGAGTCGTCAACGTGTTATTTACACTCACTGTCATGGTTGTTGTAGAAGCACACTGACCCGCAGCCGGTGTAAATGTATACGTCGTTGTTGCCGTATTATTCACGGCCGGGCTCCATGTACCATTGATCCCGTTGGTTGATGTAGTTGGAAGCGTAAAAGATGCTCCCGGACAAAACGCAGGGACCTGGTTGAACGACGGAGTCGTCAATGTGTTATTTACACTCACGGTCATGGTTGTTGTAGAAGCACACTGACCCGCAGCCGGTGTAAATGTATACGTTGTTGTTGCTGTATTATTCACAGCAGGACTCCATGTACCACTGATCCCGTTGGTTGATGTAGTTGGAAGCGTAAAAGATGCTCCCGGACAAATTACAGGAACCTGGTTGAATGCCGGAATCGTTGAAGAGCTGTTCACTGTTACGGTCATGGTAACGGTGGTTGCACCGCACGATCCGGAATTCGGTGTAAATGTATAAGTGGTGGTTGCCGTATTGTTTACCGCAGGAGTCCAGGTACCACTGATCCCGTTAGTTGACGTTGCCGGGAGCGTAAACGATCCACCGGAACAAATTGCTGGAATTTGATTAAATGCAGGAGTAACTGTAGGACTCACTGTTACGGTCATGGTTGCTGTTGATGCACATTGTCCGCCATCCGGAGTAAATGTATAAGTGGTTGTTGCCATGTTATTCGCAGCAGGAGTCCAGTATCCCGGAATTCCGTTGTTAGATACCGTCGGAAGTGTAAAGGTTCCTCCCGGACAAATTGCAGGAACTTGCGTAAAAGCAGGAACAGCTGCTGATGTAACGTTCATCGTGATCGTATTACTTGTAACAGATAATGGCGATGCACACGAAGCGTTGCTTACCATCACACAGGAAACCATTGCTGCATTCGAAAGTGTGGAAGTGGTATAAGTCGGGCTGTTCGTACCAACATTCGTTCCGTTCATTTTCCACTGGTAAAACGGCGAACCTCCACCATGTATAGGAGTTGCGGTAAATACTACACTTTCCCCCTGGCAGATTGTCGTCTCTGATGAATTGATCACAACCGTTGGAGTACATGCATTCAGCGGAGTTCCAACCAAGCAGATCGAAAAAGAACCGGTTGACAAAGAAGCGGCATTTAAAACACGAACATAATATGTCTGACCGACCGTCAGAGTCGTCAATGCAAGAGACTCACTGAATCCTGATCCGCTCTGATTACGGCAGGCAACTTCTATTCCATTGCAGCTTCCTTCAAAAACCTGCAAACCATGATTCAATCCGCTAATCGCAGCCAATTGTATTGTCATGCTAGTAGCTGTTGCGGTAAACTTGTACCACACATCCTGTGAAGTGCTTGGCGCGCAAGAAGGAGTACCTCCATTCATCATCGCACCGCTGAATGTTCCGCTGATAGATGAACAGGTGTTACCTGGAGTCAATTCAATAGCATTTTCGCACCGGTCATTAAGCGGTATCTGATATTTCTGAATGCAGATATGGAACGAACTGGTCGTCAGTGAACCATTATTGAAGACACGCACATAATAAATTTGTCCCGGGATAAAGTTGTTGTTGAAATAACTTTCACTGAAACCGGCACTGCTATTGTTTACACATTGCCATACCGGACCGTTACAGCTGCCCTGGATGATCTCAAATC